>ERZ1032871.28-NODE-28-length-21199-cov-11.539018_pt1 | contig 21199 bp, 18 predicted proteins | sample MGYA00519026_ERZ1032871 | MGnify/ENA primary metagenome ERZ1032871 (study PRJEB33719, sample SAMN04262510) | wastewater metagenome | biome: rural village; feature: composting latrine chamber; material: composting feces with ash | place: El Salvador | collected...
ATTGCTAAGTGGATCTAGCGAGATTTGAACTCGCGGCCTCTCCCCTGCCAGAGGAGCGCTCTACCATGCTGAGCTATAGGCCCAAATGAGGCGACCATTAAAATGGCTGCTATGCCTTAGTGGGGATCGAACCCACGCTCACCCTTTCGGGGCAGCTCTTCCACTGAGCTATAAGACCCATTTTAGTCACCTACCACCCAAGGCCTTGAGTGGCGACGCGGCGCAGAACCGCATCCGTGGACTATGGGGAGGGCTTGAACCTCCGACCTCTCCGTTATCAGCGGAGCGCTCTACCAAACTGAGCTACCAGTCCTGCACAATGGTTTAGTGGCCGGATTTTAACCTGGCGACCTCTCCGCCTTTAACGGAGCGCTCTGCCCGACTGAGCTACACCTTACCCATTGTGCCCGGAACGTGCACATTCCGGTAGCATCTCGCCCGTTAATCAGAGCGATTGCTAAGTGGATCTAGCGAGATTTGAACTCGCGGCCTCTCCCCTGCCAGAGGATTGCTCTACCAAACTGAGCTACAGACCCAAGTGAGGCAACCTTTAGTAGCGACTGTGTTAGCCTCAGCGGGAATCGAACCCACGTCCCCCAGGCCGAACGCCGGGGATTTTGCCACTAAACTATAAGGCCCGCCAACAGTTGCCTACCGCCCTATGGCCTTAGGACGGTGATGCATCACAGTATACATCCGTGCCCCAGGCAGGATTCGAACCTGCGACCTTTGGTTTAGGAAACCACTGCTCTATCCTCTGAGCTACTGGGGCGCATAACACGGGTTTTACCCCGCGCCGTTTGCGTTGACACAACGATAACATCGCGCATTGCAGGCTGTCAAGTTCCCCCGCAAGATTGCCCCTGACCAGCACATTAAGGCGCTTTGGGGCGGCAATCCGGTAGCCTTGTAGCCTACATCAAGGGCCAGGGGGCCACATCCCACCCCCGCAAGGAAGGTGGGCTTTAGCCCCTCAAAAAAATCACTTTACGTAATCCAGCAGGCTGGGGTCAACCGTGAAGCGCTCCACTGCATCCCCGATGACACTGTTATCTGCGGGAACAACCCTGCACACATCAAGGCGCTCACCGCCCGGAGCACTACCTACAACAAGCACCTTTTCCCCATCATGGAGCATGGTGCTGCCCAGGGGGATACCCTCACCGTCGTTGGTGGCGTAGCGCCGCTCCCTCACATTCCACACGTCCCGAACATTTAGCACCATCTCGCGCACACCGCCCTCCCACGCCATGCATCGCAGTCGGGGGAGTTCCTCCTCACCTTCGGGGGCGAGTACCTCTACCACCCGAAAGTCGCCGTTCAAAGAGGGGGCCACAACCTTAGCCCCCAACAGCGCTCGGTTGTTAACCTGTTCCTTAATGGCGTTATCCAGGAACTCCATGAAATCTCGTGCCATCTTCTCCACAGAGGAAGGGATGGTTGCATCCACTTCTTCCATCTCGCTCTTAGCCCGAACAACATCCATGATGTTCATAACATTCTCCTCTTGACGTTGAATGCCCACAAAACACGGGCACTGCTCACCTGCAAACATCGGTCAGTGAAAAACACTAGTCAAAAAGTTCCTCCCCCGCAAGTCCACCACAGACCTTGCCCCACTACGGGTCAACGTAGGCCGGAAAAATAAATCTTCCCAAAAGACTTGCATTGCCCATGCGGCGATGTTATAGTTGTCTCTACACACGGCGGGTAACACCGTCTATGTAGAGTGTCGTTAGCTCAATGGCAGAGCTGTTGGCTCTTAACCTTCAGACGGGGGTTCGATTCCCTCACGACACACCGTGCACTTGCCCCGGCAGGTGCAACACACATCGCAGCAATGCGATACATAATGGCTCTGTGGCGAAATGGCAAAACGCACCTCCCTGTCGAGGAGGCTATTGCGGGTTCGAGTCCCGTCAGGGTCGCAGCTAACGAGAAGCACATGCTCTCTCCGTTGGCACAAACGAGGCACATGCCTCCCATATGGTCTTGTGGCGCAGCTGGTTAGCGCACCGCCCTGTCACGGCGGGGGTCGCGGGTTCAAGTCCCGTCAAGATCGCTAGCTCGCCCCTGTGCGTACTGTGTTATACTTAGATGAAAGCAATGTCACCTAGTACAAACAAGGGCGCTTATGAGTCTGTTAGAGAAACACCCGGACATCGCCTCCCTGTGGCATCCTACTCTCAACGGAGATGTGGGGCCAGAAGACGTGCACCACGGCTCAAGAACATTGGTGTGGTGGCTATGCCCGGACTACGATGCCGCGTACCAGAGAGCGGTGTTTAGCCAGGTCAGGTCGGGTGGGGCAAGTCCCTATGTGAACGGCAGGCTGGTTGTCGCCGGAGTGAACGACATCTCCACTACACACCCCGACATCGCCGCCTTGTGGCATCCCACAAACAACCAAAACACAGATTTGCGTACCGTGTTTTGGCGAAACAAAAAATCCGCGTCCTGGTTGTGCCCTGCAACAGGCAACAGCTACACGAGGCCAGTGGCAAAACAGGTGAAAATGGGCGGTCGCAGCCCCTATACGGACAGCAGCCTCGCAACTCCGCTTTGCTCTGGGCAAACGGATCTTAAGACGGCTGCGCCGGAGGTAGCGGCCCTGTGGCACCCTACGGAAAACCACCTGCTCACACCCCAAGATGTCACGCCGGGGAGCAAAAGGGTCGTTTCATGGCTGTGCCCCACCTACGGAGTTTCTTACCGGCGCAGGGTGAGCCTACAGGTTCGGGCCGGTGCCACCAGCCCGCTCATGACCGGACACATAGTTGTCGCCGGAGTGAACGATCTCACAACCACACATCCGGATATCGCCGCTCAGTGGCACCGGGAAAAGAACACCGTGCCTCCAACTGAGGTAACACACGGCTCTGATGTCCTAGCGTGGTGGGAGTGCCCCACAACAGGACTTCCGTTCGAGCGCAAGGTGGGTGACCATGTCCGACTGGGAGGCACATCTCCGGTGGGCAACGGAGGTAACCTAAGCCCCCACAACAACCTCGCTGTGGTCAGGCCGGATATCGCCGCCCTGTGGCATCCCACCCTCAACGGAGATCTAAGGCCGGAAGACGTAACCGTGTGTTCGGCTGTTGCGTGCTGGTGGCTTTCTCCGGATAATGTGCCCTTCCGGAGAAGAGTTGACGATATGACAAGGCGTGGCACCGCCTACTCTCCCGTTAGCTCTGCCCAGGAAGAGGTGTCGGCGTACATCGAGTCCCTCGGGTTTGATATAATCAGAAACGACAGGAGTGTTATCGCTCCCCTGGAGCTGGATATCGTGATTATAGGGAAGGGCGTTGCCATAGAATTCAATGGTACTTACTGGCACACCGAGGCACAGGGAAAAGGGAGGGGCTACCACAAAAATAAGCGCGACCTGTGCGCGGACAAGGGAGTGACCCTTATCCAGGTGTGGTCGGATGACTGGGAGGACAAGCCGGACGTTGTGCGCACCATGATCGCGCACAAGCTGGGATTGAACGCGAAGCCACGCATCTACGCCAGAAAATGCTTGGCTCGTGGAATATCGCATGGGGAGTCAGCCGTCTTTTGCGACGCCAATCATATTCTAGGAAGGGCCAACGGCAGTGCGCACATCGGTCTTTTTACGGCAGACGGTGTACTGGTGGCAGTGAGCGTGTGGCGGAGAGACGGAGATAGACTGCTCCTGGTGCGGTACTGCACGTCACGGGTAGTAGTGGGAGGAATGGGTAAGCTGCTGGCCAAGGGTATATCTTATGCCAGGGAGCTAGGCTTGCGCCAAATTGTCACCTTCGCGGATCACGAGGTGTCGGACGGGGCACTCTACGAAAAACTGGGCTTTACCGCAGAGGCTACGATTCCCCCGGACTACTCCTACCTCGTAGGCGGCAGGCGGACGCACAAGTTTCGCTATCGCAAAGAGCGCTTCCGCACAGACCCGAACCTCACTTACGTCGACGGGGCCACAGAGAAGCAGCTGGCACGCATGAACGGCCTGGAACGGGTGTGGGATTCCGGCAAAACACGGTACGTCCTCGATCTGTGAAAAGAAAGGCTTGACCCCGGCGCTGACGGTGTGTTAACCTGTAGGCCGCTGCCCGTTGAAAAGTGTTCCGGTGTCAGCGGCGGTGTAGGCTCATCGCTGGTCGATGCCTTCTGTTTTTAGTGGTCGTTGCGGCGCTTTTATTTTGCCGGTTTCGGCCCGATGCACACACAGAGGATAAACCAGAACGAAAGTCGCCACCGGCTCCCGGTGTGTGCTAACGCTCATGAAAATGGGTTGGGTGGCGGTGAACCACACCCGGTGCAGAGGGCACACACTATGGGGTCGGGATAGAAAAGGGCCGGGGGCGCAGGAGATGTACAATCCTGCGCCCCCGGTTTTTCCTTTCGGCTAAGCGACCTTACTCGGTGTTTTTTTTGAGGGGCTAAAGCCCACCTTCCTTGCGGGGGTGGGTAGTTCACGCCAGACTGTTGGTGCGCCAGTTCCTTGTCCAGTGCTCATCCGTCTGCACATGACCTGCGCGGACGGCCTTGCCAACATGCCGGAGAAAATCCGACTCCGGGAACTGGGCGGCACTGCGCACCACAATTCCCTCCTGCCGGTCGGTGTCCAGACCCTCGAAAATCTCCCGCAAAGTGTCCATGTTGGCGGCACCACGATACAGTAGCGGGGCCGGTTGGATCCCAACCTCAGACAAGGCACTCACCGTGCCATCCCATGACAGGAACACATTCTCCCCATCGACGGTGTCCACCACCCCGATCCCGAATGCATAAGTGGGTAGATTATCATATCTGATGCTGTGCTCCGCGTAAACATTCTCCACAATGATACGTCGGTTCTCCGGAATCAAATAGGAGATGCCAGCCCACATGTTCGAAATATACGACCGGGATTCATGATAGCGGGAGTCAATGCTCCGGGCATGGTACCTGTCCCGGTACAGTGTGGTGTTTTCCCCATCCATCTTCTCGGTGACCACCACTTCGGCACCATTCAGGAACGCCCAGCTGGCACCGGAGATATCATCCTGGGTGCGGGCCGCACTAAACGGCAGATGGGGCGTTCGAGGGTACTTCTTCGGTTGCATGGCAATAGCCTTCACTCGGGGGCGTTTCCTGCCCACACGCTAACATGGTATCCAGAAAGAGGCAAACCGTGCCGGGTATGCCCTATTCGTCGCTCTCGTTGCCTTCTCCGTTGTCGGTGCCATTATCGTAGTAGTACCCGCCAAGGGCGTCGTTGGCCTCTCTGAGGGTGTACTCGTTGCCGCCCTCGTCCTCATCCGCGTCGTCTCCATTTGCCTCATCGTCACCTGAGGCGCTCTCCAGTGCCTCCACGATCATGTCCGCGAAAGCCCGGTAGCCTTCCTCATTGTAGTGGATTCCGTCCGTAAACCAGTTGTCCACCACACTTTCCGCCCAGTCCACAAGAAGTAGGTTGTCATGCTCTTTTGCGGCGTCTCGGAGCGCCTCATTAAACGACTCCGCCCCCTCCTCGGTGTAGTACTGGGCGGCACCATCCCCTACGGCCACGGTGGGCCACACAACAAGACGGCCCTCCCCAGCGGCCTCCATAACCGCCTCGATTCGGGCACTCGCATCGGTGGCGGAGCCAACCACGATATTCGCCGCGTCGTTTACGCCCATAGCCATAACCACCGTCGCGTCGTCATCGGCCTGCTCCAGTTCACGGATAAGGCCATCCACGCCGTTGTCCTCGTTGGTGTCCGGGGAGCCGCCGTTGAGGTACTCCTTAAGGCTGCGCCCTCCGGAGGCGTTGATGGTGACCTGCAGGCCCGCCTCCTCATAGGCTTCACTTAGGATGTCACTCTTCTCGGCGGCTACGGTGTTGGAATCCCCAATGTGAATCACGGCGGTGGAAGCTCGGGCAACATCACTGGCTGCGCTGCTTGCACCCTGCCCGGCCTGGCTTCGAGTTGAGTTGCCATCTCGGCTCTCCGGGGTGGCCGATGTGGTGGAGTTGACGCTATCACCTGCGTCCCCTCGCTCATCCCCGTCGACTGCGTCATCAGCCCCCGACGTCACCGCCTGCACCAACAGTTCCTTGAGGTTTGCATATCCCTCTGGGGTGTAGTGGATCCCGTCTCGGAGCCATTCGTCTTTTACATGGCTAAGTAAATCAATCCGGTGCAGATTGTCGTAGTCGGAGTTATCGATCTCCTGGTTAAATAGGTCAGCGCCGCTCTTAAACCTAGCGTCGGCAGCGGAGCCTATAATCACATCCGGCCAGAACACGTCCCTATCATCGCCTGCGACCTCCATCACCGCATCGATCCGCTCCTTGGCCCCCATCTGGGAACTGGCGGTGATGTTGCCGGAGTCATTTACGCCCATAGCCATAACCACACAGGCGTCGTCATCGGCCTGCTCCAGTTCACGGGTAAGACCATCTACGCCGTTGTCCTCGTTGGTTGAAGCGGAGCCTCCACCAACAGTCTCGTTAAGGGTACGGCTAACGGAGGCGTTGATGGTGGCGCTGCCTATACCCGCCTCCTCATACGCCTCTGCCAATCCCGCCTGATCTAGGGCGACAGAGTTTGAATCGCCAATATGAATCACGGTGCTACAAAAGGAATCCTGTGTCCCCTCATCATCGGCAATGGCTAAACCGGGAAGACCGGCAATAAGAATCGCCGCCGTAGGCAGCGCAAGAAACCTTCTGTTCGTCATGCAAAACTCCTGCGATTAGCCTGTTTTGCTATTATATTAGCCTGTCTCTGGAAAGCCTAACCTCCCCGCCTGCCACGCCTCAATCACGCGCCGCCTTGCCCTCGGCGTGGCAGCACACCTAAAAGCCATAGTAGGCGCAGGTCTCCGGATCGATGTAACCCTCTTCGCAGCCTGCAGCGGTCTGTGCCTCGCCAGATGTATCGTACACCGGCTCATCAGCGGGTGGCTGAGGTTCGGGGGACTCGTATGCAGGCGCTGGGATGTCGTTGAAGCCATCAAAGCAATACTGCGTCCAGCCGGAGGTGCCATCCGTAAACCAGGTGGTACCCGGTTCATACATCAGATCCGACCGCTTTGCACAACGGGAGATGGTCTTGTGAATCGGGGTAGGCGTGCCGTCCGGTGAATCTGTGTACCCCATGTGCGGGGCCGCAGTCGTTGTGTCCTGCTGCGATAGCCCATTTGGCACCGTTTCAGCGTCGGCACCATCCGTTGCGCTCGACGTACTAGAGGAGCTGCCGGGGGTGCTGCTCTTGGAGGTGTAACTCGACGTAGAGGTGCTGCTCTCGGTGGTCGATACCACTACCGCATCCCCATCTGAGCAGGCCGATAGCCCGACCGCCACAATTAACGCTGCAGCTGCCGCCACAAATCGGTTCTTCTTGCCGTCAAACGCCTTCATGATGTCGTTATCCTTTATGTTGGGGCAATGGTTACTTTCCATAATAGCCCACAACTAAGATCTCAGTACAGTGATCCTGTTGCATAGGCCACACTGCACCCATATCAATGCCCGGCATCACAGCTGGACAATCAGGCGGGGAGCACCACAGAAGACTCGTGCCCTCCCCTGTGCGGGGAGGGTCTAAGCCTGGGCACGCCGTTGGGTTAGTTTAGCCAGCCGCGCTCCTCGGCCATCTTGGTCTCCTCCAACAGGCGCTCCCTGATGATTTGGAAGTTCTCGTCAAAACCAACCAGCTCACCATTGCGGAACATCAGCTTCAGCAGGTCGCCCTCGCCAGGCTCAGCGGCTTCCTCGGCTACGGTGATGTCCTCAATGAGCTTGCGCTCGGATCCATCGTCAACCAGCTTGAGCATCCCACGCGCCGACTTCTTATTGCCGTTGCCGGTCTTGGGATCCTTGAACACCGGCTTCGGCTTGCCGTCAACCTCCGCCCAGGTGGCCTTCACCGCAAATCCGTAGGTGTCCCTGGTCACGTACTGGTAGCCAAACGATCCCAGGCCAAACACGATGTTGGTGGTGGCGTACCCCGTGGCCTCCATCCTCTCGCACATCCGGTTGATGGTGCTCCAGGTCATGGAGTCGCCGTAAATAATGCCGATGTGGGAGTCTAGCTCGCGGTATCCGGCCTCATTTACGGTGCCGCCGAAGGTGTCCCAAAGGATATTCAGGGTGCCCTTGCGCTCCGGGGTGCCCTCAGGCGCGTCCGGGTCGCCGGTCACGATCTTCACCGGATCTCCGGAGTCCGGGCGCACAACCCACTTGCCGTCCCGCTCCATGATCTGGTTGCGGAACTCGGGGAGTACTTCGCTTACCATGCCCCAGTAGTCGTAGGAGTCGCTCACGACACTCACGATGCCGGTGGGGTAAATATCCAGTAGCCGCTGGAGCTGCTCTCGCTCATCCATCGTGCCATCCTCACGCTGTACCGCACCGACGGTCATGACCGAGTGCTCGGATGCGGGCACGCCGACCTGGATAACACCATCGGTGTCGGGGTAGGTGGCCTCAATAAGATCCCAGCTAGAGAGGCTGTCGGAGCCATAAAAGCTGAGTAGGTGCGCGGATCCGGAGGCAACCGCCGCCTCCATGCCGGGAAGCCCACGGTAGGAGAAGTCGTGCGCCAGGTACCAGTTTCCAGCCGGGTCACCTCCGGTGGCAATGCACCAGCTATCCATGAGACGGCGCACATTCCAGGCGGTGGTGGCAGAGGTGATGGCCTGCCACATGTCGCTCGAAATCCAGGTCTCCAGGTAGTTCACCAGCCAGTATGCGCTCGGGTCGGTATTAGTGATGGTGAGCAGCGGCTGTCCCACCAGGCCAAGGGCACCTTCCGGAATGGCCTTAATTTCCAGCGGCAGGTAGCCGATGTCGTAGAGGCGCTGTAGGTGCTCAGTGTTGGGCCGGGTGCCGCTGAACCTCTCCATCCTGTCCTCGTAGAGCTTGCGCACCACGGCGATGTCGGAGTTGAAAAACACGTCGAAGTCTCGCACCATTCGCTGCAGCAGCTTCTTTAGGCCGTACATTACGACCACCGGGGGTCGCTCTTCGTTGGCACCGCCGTACACGCTGCGCGGGGTAAGGTTGGAGTAGATCTTCGTGGTGCCATCGGGGAACTGGGCGTAGTGGCCAAGCTTGTAGCCGTCCGTGCGCCACATGACTTCGAGCGCCTGCTTGTTGATATCGTTCTGGGTGTACATTGTTTCTCCTTATGTGTGACGTTTAGAGGGTGGCCCAGTGGCGGGCACTGGCTAGGGTTACGCTCGGGCGCTTTAGATTCCTTGCCGTGGCGAGCGTCGTGGTGGTAAAAATCCGGTCGTAGCCGCTGAGGTTTTGTGCTGCGTTGCCGCTAAACACCCCGTGAGTTACGTACAGGTCTGCCTCTCCGGGGAGTGCTTCCCGCAGGATGGCAAAGGTCGCGCCGCCGTCGCAAATATCGTCCACCACAAGAACCCGATCCAGGTTTGCTCCACCGGAGTTGAAGCTATAGCTGGTGATCCTGCCTGTGGCCTGGTTTCGCACCTTGCTGCCCACCGCAACGGGTAGGCCCATCATTTCGGCTACGCGCCGGGCACGCGGCACAGCTCCAGCGTCGGGGGCAACCACGGCGGTATAACCCCTGCCACGCCACCACTCCGGCATGGTCGCTAGGATGTCGGCGGCGCTAAGCTCCACCATATCGATGCCAGTTTGCTGCAGTTCGGCTGCAAGCACGTCCCTGGATTCCTGGCTGTGAACATCCGCCACGATTACCTTGCTGAAGTTTCCCGTGGCAATAATCTTCGCCACCACCGGAATATCGTAATTGCCTGGCTTGTCTGCCCGTGCAGAGGGCACGTATCCCGCAACGAGGGTTACCGGGCGCTCTGCCTGGTTCGCCGCCTCCAGGGTAGCGATAAGACCTTCTGGGCTGGGATCGTCCATGAGGATCGCCGTAGTGTCCTCCGCGCCTCGGACTGTAACTTCCCCTGCTGGGTATCGAACAACGTCGAGCGAACTCGTCGTTTTGTGCATCTGTTTTCTCCTTGGCGTAGACCTTTCCGGGTGCTGTCCTTTACACCCCCTACCGCTCTTTTTGTTTATTACAACCTGTATTTTACACTATGTTTTAAACATTGTCAACACCTAATAACCAGCATCTTTGCAGAAAGTTTCACTGGCGCACCCCACAATAGAAAAGAAAAACGCCCCAGGCACAGCCTGGGGCGCACAACACGTCTAGCGCGGCACAAACACCTGCGCAGGGCGACCACCATGCGGCGGGTGCACAACATCATCGGTCTCCTCGTACACACGGCGCAGCACGCGGATCATGCCGCCAACGGGCCGCTCCGGGTCAACCGTCTGCAGCATGGCGCTCACGGCGGGCACCGTCACCTTGCCGCCGAACAACCGGCCAATGAACTCCGGGTTACCCTCCACGGCACGCGACAACCACTCCGCCGCCCCCTGCACAATCAGCTGGTGATCAAAAGGCATGTCAGCCTCCACAACGTCCCCCAGGGGAACCCACACGCCATCCTCGCCGCCATCCGCCACAACAACATGCGGCAGGGACAGCACGCGGAAACGCTCGTCACGGGCCGGATTGTCCCGGTACATGAGCGGGGCAGCATCTCCCGCCAAGTTAACGCCAACCTTCCGGGCTGCTCGCGCCGTAGCTTCTGCCACTGTCTCCTCGGCCCCGATAAGCACGCCGGGCAGTGCCTTGTTTCCCTTAAACGGCTCGTTGGCACGGGTGTCCAGGGCGACGTGCAACACGCCGTCCTTCACGGCCAGCGGCACCAGGTCAACCGCCACTGCAGGATTCTTGTAGTTGGTCATTGCGCTCCTTACTCCTTTATGCGTTGGCCCCACAGTAACACACAAAATGTATTTAACACAAGGGGCACCTCCTGTTTTCATCCCCAGGAACGCCGAGGACGACAACACCGGTACCTCGTTACAACACGGTGCCGGTGCAGATGTTCATCGGGGCAGATTACCCGCCACGGTGCACGGGCGCGGGCTTTAGCCGATCCAGCTCCGCGTTGTGCAGGAAGTAGGCCACATACATGGCGGCAATGGCGACATACACCCACCACAGCGCATTAACAGTCGTGGCAAGATGGCCTCCAAGGGCCAGGTTTGTCATCATCACAAGCAACATCAGGGAGTTGCGGGAACGGGAATTGTTCTCTTTGTTCATCGATCTCCTTAATCCACGTTGTGCCGCCAGCTTAGGGCACCGAACCTAAAAACACAAGCCGGGTGTCTTTAGGTGCCGCGTAGGGTCACGCCATAGTGTTCGGTAATATTCATCGGCCACTCCCTGCCCTTATAAGCCCTTTTGGGGTCAGGTGTGTACCCTTCGATTGGCTGCGCCCGCCAGGCGCGGCTCCGCAGGCAGGTGGGGCAGTGCGGCTTCCTTGACGCATTGGGTATAGAAATGCTATGGTAGTGGCACACTTAAGACTAAGGAGGACGTTGTGGTTACTGTTAACGCAGATAAACTGTCGGGTGCGCATAAAAACATCAGCGACGTTGTTCACAGCGCTATTCGCAGTTATGTGAACTCCCTCACCTCTATGGAAATGAGGGAGCTTGCAACCGAGTCCTATCTCCCGGAGAACCAGGGGCTACCCGCGTAAAGAAATAACTATGAACTGTGATGCCCACTAGTGCCCGCATGAGTGCCAAGTGGGGCACAGCATGACACGTTGTGTGCTAGGATGTTTATAGATGTGGAGTTATTAAGTTCAACGCAGCGAGGCTGATATGGGTAAACACAGAAAGCAGGCAGAAGTCGCCCCGGCATGGCAGAGGTTGTTGGGGGCACCATTATCCATCCTTGGTGCGGTGGTGTCCATTGTGGGGGCGGCGATGATGCCCGGTGGGTATATTCGTTTACCGTACACGGGCGCATACATTCCCTTGGGCGTGTATTCGGTAGGCATTATGCTTGTCCTGTGTGGGGTAGGGGTGCAGAGTTGGCTTACCCGAAAGGATGCCGTAAAGCGCCCTGTTTTAGGTGCCTTGGTGTGCTTCCTGTCTGTCCTCGCGGCGGGTGCGGCGCTGACCGTAGGCGCGGTTATGGCCATGCCGTGAACGAGGTGCGTGAGTTTAAAAAAAAGAATCTTGGATTGGGACTTGCATAGTGGATTGGGGTGTGTTATCATTGCATAAGCAACGCCGAGAGGTGTGGCTGTAAAGGTTTTGCATTGACCTACTGCGTCGCAAAGCCCTTAGGCCCGCGTAGAGCGCTCTTTAATGCGGGAGAATAAGTCACGACGCAGTTTAATACAATGTCGGTTCTTTGGTACCGGGGGCTTGTAATAAGCCTGAAAACCACTGATAACGGGATGTGGCGGAAATGGTAGACGCGCAGGATTTAGGTTCCTGTGTCCTAGTGGCGTAGGGGTTCGACTCCCCTCATCTCGACAAAGTACGGCAGAGATGCCTGTGCTTGAGCGTGACGGAGTGTGGCGCAGCTTGGTAGCGCACTCGCTTTGGGAGCGAGGGGCCGTGGGTTCGAATCCCATCACTCCGACAGGGAACTGGCGACGGTTGGTTCCTGGGCATGACAGAATAAAGCTGAACGCAAGCGGGCAGCGATATTGTGCAACGTGGCCTTAGCGGGCAACTGGCTTAGCCGCCGATAGCGTTGGCAGGGTGCGGTACTCTACGAAGACCGTTTGCAGCCCTTGGTGGTAAAAGGCAATCCACCTGCCCACTATAACGGAGTGTGGCGCAGCTTGGCAGCGCGTTTCGTTCGGGACGAAAAGGCCGGGGGTTCAAATCCCCCCACTCCGACAGATTGTGTTACCGTGTGAGGACGATTCGTTTTCACCATAAGAGGTGCTCGCACGGCAAGAAGGGCGGAGACCATAGCCGAATTCTATGGTAAAAATAGCGGTTATAGGCAGGTTTTTGTCCGACTCTTCTTTTGCAGAGCTGCCTGCAAGGCCCAAGTCGTACACTGGGCGTGCTGAGTTTCGATGGGCTTTCCAGAGTGTGGGATTGCGGCAAAATACGCTGGACAAAGGCTATTTCAGGGTGAGGTGTGGGCCTCGCCGTATTTTTTTTGCGTACTGCGGGGGAACTTTGTGCAAGATGACTTGCATGGTGTGAAATGGTGTGGTACACTATGTTGTACAGCGATGCGGCAGTGGCCTAATGGCAGGGCACCTGATTCCCATTCAGGAGATTGCGGGTTCGAGTCCCGTTTGCCGCTCTGTTGCGACATGGTTTACATGTGCGCGACGATAAGCCCCGCCGTTTGTTCGGGGCACATATGCGGCAGTGGCCTAATTTGGTAGGGCACCTGGCTTCCAACCAGGAGATTGCGGGTTCGAGGCCCGTCTGCCGCTCGGGTGAAGGCCGCACATGGACAGTTTGGTGACATGTGCGGCCTTTTGTTTTTTCTGTTGCTCTGTGCTATGATTTTATGGATTGACGTTGTGCGGGCCACGGTGCCCGGTGGTTGGCCCTGTGGCCGCAAAAGATGGAGGACGCTATGCAGCTGGTGACTTTTGATCCTGTCACGTATCATGATTGTAAGGGGAACGAGTTTACTCTTGATGGCGGCGAAGCGGTGCAGTTTTACCCCTCTCTTATGGGGGAGGAGGGTATCCGGGATTTTGTGGATACTGTAACCGAGTGGAGTGGGCTGGGCATTGATGCTGATTATACTGCCGTTCCGGGGGTTAACCTTGCGCTGTGTACGGTGGAGGGGGATTTTGGCTCTGACACCTCTGTGCGATCCGGGGATTGGGTGGTGAGCGTAAACAATACGCTCACAGTGCTTTCCAATGAGGATTTTTGGGGGAACTTCATGGTGCGTAGGACGGAGCATATGGCGTGCGATGGTGATCCGTGCCACTGTGAGGACGAGGATTAGAGGCTTAGTGGGCCGTTGGACAAAAGGAAGCAGGTGTGTGATGGATAAGTGACTGCAGCGTATGTGCCCAGAGAATTGACGGGTGGGATTACCGACGAAGAACTCTATGATGCCGCGTGGGAGAACAACAAGGCGGTGTTGGTGACTGGGCCGACCGGGGCTGGAAAATCCATGTCCGTGTTATCGTGGGCTTCTAAGAATTCCCTGCCCGTAGCACATGTGAACCTTGGGTTTGACATGGGGCCAGGGGAATTGTTCGGGGATTGGTACCCAGATGGGGACGGCGGCTTTGTGTGGCGAGATGGTGCGGTAACCAAGCTGCTCCGAGGCGGTAATGGTGTCGTCTTTTTTGATGAGTTGAATCGAGCCAAGCCTTCCGTTACCGCGACTTTGCACCCTCTGCTTGATGATCGCCGGGAGATTGTGTTGTATCGCCACAACGGGGAGGTTGTATCGCCCTCGGGTAAAATTCTGGTGGTGGCTGCGGTTAACCCGGAGGGGGATTATGTGGGGGCGCTCCCGTTGGATCCTGCGGTAAGGCGACGTTTTGCCTACCAGGTGAGGTGGGATTATGATGATGATGTGGAGTCTCAGCTGGTGTCCTCTGCGGAGCTTCTGAAGTTGGCTCGTGCCATTCGAAAGGGTTTTGGCACCAAGTTAAGCACCCGCACGCCCGTGTCCACTGCTGATTTGGTGGAGCTGGAGGAGGCTGTGTCTACGGTGGGGGCAGCTGCAGCGTGGGGCTTGTTCCTGTCCCGGTTTGGGGATGAGGATAGAGGCGTTGTGGAAGAAATGGTGGAGATGCACCGAAGGGCCATTGAGGCGCAGTGGGCGGATTCCCTGGGCACGGGTGGTGTGTCCTTTAAGGGGCGGGATGAGTCGCCGCGTGGGGATGGTGTAGAAAAGAAAACCGAGGCTGGCTCCCCTCGGCGGGCCAAGGCGGTAAATAAAACCGTGGGTAGCCGTAGGCGGGGTACGTTATTATGATCCCGGAGTCCGTTTTGGGGGGCTTTTTATCCCTGGTGTGCGACAGGCCGGTGAGTGTGCAGGTGTCCTGTGGTGCGCCGGATATTGATGTTGATCCGGTTGAAGGCCAAGTTCACATAACTTCTCCTACGTCCGATGTAGATATTATGCGTAGTTTTGCCGCGTTGGGGGCTGGTCGTTTAATGGACGATGGGCTGTGGGCGCAGAGGGCGTGGGAAAAGGCACCGAAGAAATTGCACCCGTATCTGCGGGCGTGTTGGCTTGCGGTGGCCGTGAGGGTGGCGCATAGTGTGGCCAAGGGGTACAACGCGGAGCTGGCTCGTCGCATTGAGCGCGGGCGAGAGGTGGGGGTTGGGCGGGTCACTTCTGATGGGGATGCGGAGGTGGCAGCTGTGCTGGCTTACGTGTCCTCTGGGAGGGCCGAGGATAGGTGTCTTATCCCCGATGCTGTTGCCGATAGGGTGGATTCCGCTGTGGTGCGTTTGGATAAAGCTGCCAGTGCGGGTTTTCTGGCTTTGGCGCGTATCCTAAGTGAGTATGCTACACCGGGGACGGCCAAAATGTCGCCCCTGTTGCCCGCTGCGGGGTTTTCAGGAGGAGATGGGGGACATACCCCATCATCCGATTCCGGCCAGCACGAGGCCGTGTGGAGGCCAGTTAGCGCCACTGCTGCAGCTCAGCGCAACACCATTGAGATGATGGTGAACCGGGATAAGATAAGCAGAGAGCCGGAGTGGCACCACGGGGTTCCTTCTGGCAGGTTGAACCTGCGGGAGGTAGCCAAGCCGCTGGTGGATCCTCAGACTGCGTTTTCCGAAATTCGGTGCTCTAACTCTGTGCCCCAGGAGACCGTCGTGTTTATTGATGCTTCCTTGTCTATGCGGGATAGGATTGAGTGGGCCACAGAGTGCGCATGGGCGTTGGGCGGTTTAGGTGACACGAGGTGGTATCTTTTTGATGCCGAGGTTCACCCCTGGCAGCTGCGGAGAAAGTCCGGATCCATTGCGGTTCCCACGGTTGCCGGGGGCACGGCTCCTGGTGCGGAGATGGCGGCGGAAATGGATGGGGCGGGAGCTGTGGTGGTGATATCTGATGGGGATTTTGAGTCACCACGGGAAGTTTATACCATGATGGAGCACGCGGTGTCTCGTGGTGCGAAGCTGGTGACTATGGGATTTGATGCTCCTGTGAGTGTGCGATGCGATGACCCTGTAGCCGCTGCTATTATGTTGAGAAAGTGAAACCCTTCGGGCACGCCTTTACCCCTAAAGGCATGTTCGTGTAAGCATACAATGTGGGAGGAATCCTCAGTGGAAAAGAAGCTCAAGAAGTCCATAGTGTGTGGCGGCAAAAACTCGGATGGCAGTGATTGCCGGAACAAGACTCTGCACCCCACCGGTCTGTGTGCCCGGCATAGGGGTTTTCGCACCAAAAGTAACAACCCAAAGGCACACTCCGGCAGAAACCCCCTTACAGTGGACAGCATTGATAGCCTCGGGGCTGGCCCCATGTCCGAGGAAGCCTTCGGTTATAGTGACCCCCGCCCGTGGGAGGGGGAAAAGTCCTTCGGGGACGTGGATTCCTACGACCGCCCCAAGTTAGAGGGGGAAAAGGCGGAGAATTGGAATGTACCGGAGGTTCGGGAGGCGGCTCGACGGTACGGCATGGTCAATGCGCACCTAAACGAGATGACCACCAAGATGAATCATATTCAGGATGAGATCACCCGGCGCATTAAGAAGCAGAAGGGGATTTCCTCCGAGGTGGTCAAGGGTCGTGAGGTTGTGGCCGGAGATACTGCCTCGGAGTTGGCTGGTGTCCATCAGTTCAGTGAGCGAGGCGAGGATACGGTGAAGCTCACTTTGGAGGAGGTGCCCGGCAGATTCAACGCTGGCAACGCCGAGAGTGTTATCCCCGAAAATGATGTGAAGAAGTACAAGGGCACGGATGTTAACACACGTAAGGTGCCTAAAAAGTACAGGATGATGTTTGATAAGCAGGGCAGGCCAAAGTCAAGTATCAAAGTGGAGTACACCCCCACTGAAGGCGTTGGCACCGATTACTCCTCCGCTTATGATGATAATAAGCTCAAGCACTGGGGGACTGGCAGGCTTGCGGAGGAGTATTACAGGCTCAGGGACGTTCACCAGAGTTACGATGCCCTCAAGAAGGCCGATGCCGGGTACTTGAGCAGCTCTTTGCCTAGTGGCACCCACACGGCGACGGACAGCACCGGAGAGTTGAAGCTCACCAAGAGCGTAAGCACTCCAAAGACTTTTAACAAGAAGGATTTCATCGAACATGTGGAGAGGATGGCGGTTAGTGATAACCCTGCTGAGAGGGAGGAGGCTGCGCAGCTGAAGAAAACCCTGTTTAGCGAGGCCATGAGTTCTGACACCGTAAAGGCTGGGGATAAAGAGTACGGTACGCAGTACTACGATGCGGCGCGGCGGATAAACCGCACCGTAAAGTGGGGCGAATTGGATTACGTATAGTACGGCAAACATGACCGATGAGGTGAAGAGCATCCTGCATCGCGTTTGGGGCATGAAGGCGGATGCCATGATGCGCGGTTTGGAGGTTCAGCCCCGTCTTTTTGGTGCGGAGGGGGAGGCCGTGTTCTCCGTGGAAGAAATGTTTATGGATGACCACGGTCGCGTTATTGATGAGATTCATGGTGCATTCATCGTGGAAAACTCCTTGTGTTAAAGTGCATGTCTCAAGGCTACCAGTGCGTCCCGTGATGCGCAAGGTGCCCCAGGATGGGGGTGGCGTGTTGCGCGGTGGCCGCCGATCAATTACTGTGGGGACTACGTTAACCGCTGGAGAGGAAGAGACGATGGGTACCATTAAGACCATGCTGGGGCAGGACACCGTGGCGGAGCGCCGAAAGGTGCTTGACTCCCGCATGAATGTCCTTCGCAAGAAGATGGATGAGATGGCGGAGGAGAATCACCGCCTGTGGCTGGAGAGCGTCATCTACGATGCCGAGGACATCATCGCCATGCACGAGGAGAACGGCGGTGTGTTTACTCCGGAGACGATGGAGATGACCAGGAGCACCTACGGCAATATCCTGTTCCGGTATAACGAGGACGATTCAACCTGCGATGAGGATATGCGGTACGATTTTGATGATCGCGGGAAGAAGGCCATCCGCAAGCTCCACGAGATGTACAAGGTGGTTAATACGCTTACCACCTGGGAGGATCCGAAGACTGGCGAGTCTGTCGTGTATGCCTGTTGGGCTATGTATGGATTTGATGATGTTCGCGATGTGGATCGGTGCGTGGAGCGCCTTAACAAGCTCAGCGATGCGTACCCGCGCACGTTGGAGGTTCACTTGGATAACGGCGGCATGGTCATCATCTACATGGACAAGGACACCGGGGAGATTGGCCTGGATACCGAGGTCTCCTACCAGAAGCTGGGACGTTACGACCGCACACCCGTAACTGAACTCCAGCGGGATACGATGCGGAAGGCGCTGGACTACGCGGAAGTTGAAGCGCGTGCCGCAGAGGATCGGGACTACTACTGGTAGCGGGGACTTCCGGACTGGCCTAGCGTTGTGCTATGGTTAGCCCGGACACCTATTCCGTAGAGGAGAACACCATGAAGACCATTGTGGTTAACAGCGGGGACGGGAAGAACCGCCAGGAAGAGGGCGCTGGAGCTTAAGTGGCAGGAGGCCATCGATGAGATCAGAGTGCTCAACCACCGGGAGGAAATCCGCAAGGCGGAAGACTTCCTGGAGGCGCATGAAAGCAACGGTGGTGTGTTTACCCCGGAGACGCTTGGCGCGGCCACGTCGCTTAGGAACGGCATTTTCGTTAGTCTCGTTAACGAAGAGGATGAGCGCTTTGAACTGGATGAGCGGGGCAAGGAGCGGGGCGAGAAGCTGCAGCCCCTGCTGAAGGATCTGGATCTTTACTCCGTTGTTTTCGGCGTGGACGGCACCCCTGCTGTGGTTCATGCGGTTCATAGGTTTCTTGGCGGATCATATCGGCCTGATCTTGTTATTCCCGATGCCAATGGGTTGCCGCAGGGCAATGTTCTCACCCTGATTTTTCATCGCCTTAACGCGGATGTTGTAGTTGTGGCGGATGCTCCCGAAAACGGCGAGATTACGGAGTTTACCGTGATGCGTTGGGGGGTGCGGGATGCGATGATTTCCGCGCTGAATCGCTCTGTCCCTCTGGCACGCACCGGAAAGTTGTCTGCCACTCTTGCTGCTGCCGCGAGAGATTAACGTCGGTTCCCCTTTTCCGCATATCCTGCGGGGGAGGGGCTTTTTCTGTTTGCGCGGGGCGCTATATCATGCTACGATAGGGGAAGTCTAAGCATATATCCTTTTGGGGAGTGTTTCTGTGTCGGATATCCACGATTTTGTTCTTGAGGTGAGTACCCCACCCGCGTCGGGTGCGGAGCCTGAGGCCCATGTGTCGCAGGCGGTGAGCAGGTTGCTGGAGGAGCGGGGACTGAAGGTTGCCCCACAGGTGCGGCTGGATACGCACCCCGTTATCCCGGACTTTGCGGTTCTCAGCGACTCCGGGATGGCCACCTCTTATGTGGAGGTTAAGGCTCCCAGCGTGGATCTGCGTCCGGAGCGGTGGCGGAAGAATACGCACAACGCCCGACAGTGGGGCTATTTGCGGCGTTTGGATAGCGTGGTGTACACCAATGGCCTGGAGTGGGTGCGCTACGCCCAGGGGGCCGAAATTGCGCGGGTGAGGGCCGATGAGGATGCCGATGCCCTGGCCACCATGATCACCGATGTTGCGGGTCAGCCTCCGGCTCGGGTGGAGACCGTGGGAAGGCTGCTGGATTTGGTGGTGCCGGTGGCACAGCAGCTGTCGAGGGCCATCCGGGGCATTGTGGAGCTGGAGCAGAGCGGTAACACCCGCCCTGCGCTTAAAGCTCTGTGGGAGTCGATGAACGCTGCGCACATGACGAGCGGGGATATCGACCAGATGGCGGATGCGGTGACGCAGACCTACGTGTTCTCCACCATTACGGCGGCACACGATTACGGCATGGATGTTCTGTCTCCTGGCTACGATAAGGAGATTGAGGGGGAGGTGCCGCTGCTCGCCTCGGTGCATGAGATGGTGCGGTTGGCGATGGGGGCGTACCCGGATTCCACGGTGCCGCCGCTGGTGCGCCAGCTCAAAACCATTGTTGCGGCGACGGACTGGGCCGCTGTGGAGTCCAACGCGGGGAAGTTGCTCAACAGGCACCTCTACGAGGACTTTTTGGCCCGGTACGACTCTTCGGTGCGGGATACCACGGGGTCGTATTACACGCCGGATAAGCTGGTGCGCGGCATGGTGAACATGGTGGCCGAGGTGGCGGAGAAGCATGGTACCGGGCTGGCGAATTCCGTGGTGGTGGATCCGGCGATGGGGACGGGGACGTTCCCGTTGGCGATGATCGATAAGGTGGCCGAGGATGCCGCCGCAGCTGGTGCCCCTCCGGGCATGGTAGCCGATGCCGTGGGTCGCTTCGCCGGTAATTTGCATGGCTGGGAGCTGCAGGTCGCCCCGTTCGCGATTGCGCATTCGTCCATTGCGGGGCGGTTGCGGGAGCTGGGGGCCAAGGCCACGCCGAACTTGATGATCCGCGACTCGCTGCTTGACCCCAACGAGGGGATCAGCCAGGCGCAGATGAGCCTGTTGGGGCAGACCGAGTCGGGGTGGAAGATCGGGAACTTAGCGAAGCAGACGGCGGAGTTCGCCCGCGATACGCCGATCCAGATCATCGGCGGCAACCCTCCCTATGATGCGGCGAACCTTACCGGGTGGCCGTGGGTGTACGCACAGATGGCGGAGTGGCGCAAAGGTGCGGCTGGTGCTGGTTCTAAGACTATCTCTAACCTGTATACGGCGTTTCTCCGGATGATGTGCTGGCAGGCATGGGAAAAGCCTGGAACCGATGGGGCCGGTATCGTGTACATGGTCGCACCCAGCTCCTGGATCCACGACAAGGCGGGAGCCGGGATCAGGGAGTACTTGCGCCGCACCGCTGATCGCGTATGGGTGGTGGACGTCACCCCGGAGGGATACCAGTCACCCAATAATGTGTTTCCCATCTCCACACCCGTAGCCATCGTGGTAATGCAGAGGGATTCCGGTAGTGGGAAGCGTAATGCGGAGGTGCTATTTAAGTCTGTGACTCGTACTCGCAGCCGAGATGACCGCCTTAGCGAAATTCTTGGCCTGAGCACTAACAGCGATGGGTGGGTTAAGGCAGAGGGGGATACATTTATCCCCGAGGGCAAGATATGGCCTACGATGCCTCCTGTAGGAGATACTTTTCCACTCAGTCAACGTGGGCCATCCTGGGAAAGAAAGTGGGCTATTTCCACCTCAGAGTCCACTATCAGGAGAAGACTCTGCAAACTT
>ERZ1032871.29-NODE-29-length-20855-cov-16.452404_pt1 | contig 20855 bp, 8 predicted proteins | sample MGYA00519026_ERZ1032871 | MGnify/ENA primary metagenome ERZ1032871 (study PRJEB33719, sample SAMN04262510) | wastewater metagenome | biome: rural village; feature: composting latrine chamber; material: composting feces with ash | place: El Salvador | collected...
GATGTTGTCCGCGACGAGCGGTGACGAGCAGCCCAACTCACGCCAGCACGACCTAAACAGGCTGAACTCGTGCTGGGCGACGACCGGCCGGATGCGCCCCGCCGCCGCATGCGTCACGGCCAACTGCCAGCCCGTGTAGCCCCGCACGCCCGCGTATCGGACTCGGCCCGACCGCACGGCGAACTCCATCGCGTCGGCGACCTCCTCCGGCGGAGTCGACGCATCCCAGTAGCCGGCGGCCCAAATGTCCACGTGGTCGACTCCCATGCGCGCCAGCAGCGCGTCGAGGTCCGCCTCCAGCGCCCGGCGCGAACAATCCACGCGGCGACCCACCGGCTGAGACGGGTCCACGCCCGACGCCGCCGACAGCACGACCTCCCCGCGCAGCCCCTTGCGGCGCAGCACCGACCCCAGCATGTCCTCCGGCGACCCCGACCCCGTCACCGGCGTGGCATCGACGAGCGTGCCCCCGGCATCGACGAAATCGACGAGGATCTTCGCCGCCTCATCACGGTCGGTCCCCATGCCCCATGTCGCGGTGCCCAGCCCCAGGGTGGACACCCGCAGCCCGCTCGCTCCCAAAAGTCGTCGTCGCACGCCACCACTGTACGTGCCGGGCGCTCCCGCCTCCGCACGCCGAGCCGGGCGCCACACGAGCGTCGATACGCGGCAAGCGAACACCGACGCGACGCCGTGCCCCGCGAGCCCGCCGCCATACCCGCAAACCCGTGGCGGAGGGGTAGCCTGTCCGCCGTGACTTATCCCGCTTCGATCCTCTCCGCCGCCGACGCCGCCGGCGCCACCGACATGACGTGGGCGCAGACCATCGTCCTGTCGATCGTCCAGGGGCTCACCGAGTTCCTGCCGGTCAGCTCCTCCGGCCACCTGCGCATCGTCTCGGAACTGTTCTGGGGCGCCGACGCCGGCGCATCGTTCACCGCCGTCATCCAGCTGGGCACCGAAGCCGCGGTGCTGGTGTTCTTCGCCAAGGACATCTGGCGGATCCTCACCGCCTGGTTCCGCGGCCTGTTCAACGCCGAGGCCCGCGACTTCGACTACCGCATGGGCTGGATGGTCATCGTCGGCACCCTGCCGATCGCGATCATCGGATACCTGGGCAAGGACGTCATCCGCGAGGGTCTGCGCAACCTGTGGATCACCGCCGCCGTGCTGGTGCTGTTCTCCTTCGTGTTCATCGCCGCGGAGAAGCTCTCCCGCCGCGACCGCAGCTTCGACCAGCTGACCATGCGCGACGCCATCATCATGGGTTTCGCGCAGTGCCTCGCCCTGATCCCCGGCGTCTCCCGCTCCGGCGGCACCATCTCCGCGGGCCTGTTCCTCAACCTCGACCGCGAGGTGGCCACCCGCTTCAGCTTCCTGCTGGCCATCCCCGCCGTCCTGGCGTCGGGCCTGTTTTCGCTGCCCGACGCGTTCGACCCCGCCGCCGGCCAGGCCGCGTCCGGCGCCCAGCTGCTCGTGGGCACCCTCGTCGCGTTCGTCGTCGGCTACGCGGCCATCGCGTGGCTGCTGAAGTTCGTGGCCAACCATTCCTTCGCGTGGTTCGCGGCGTACCGCATCCCGGTGGGCATCCTGGTGATGGTCCTCCTGGGCATCGGCGTCATGCAGCCGATGTAAGGTTTGCCGCATGCATTCGTGGCCCATCCCGACCGTTCCCTCCGTCGCCGGCGATCCCGTCCCGCTCCGCCTGCACGACACCGCCGATCAGGTGGTGTCGCCGGTGGAGCCCGGCCCGACGGCGACCATGTACGTCTGCGGCATCACGCCGTACGACGCCACGCATCTGGGGCATGCGGCCACGTACCTGACGTTCGACCTCATTCACCGGGTGCTGCTGGACAACGGGCACGAGGTGCATTACGTCCAGAACATCACCGACGTCGACGATCCGTTGTTCGAACGCGCCGAGCGCGATGGCGTGGATTGGCGTGAGCTGGGCACGTCGCAGATCGATCTGTTCCGCTCCGACATGGAGAACCTGTCGGTCATTCCGCCGCGCGATTACGTCGGCGCGATGGAAAGCGTCGATGAGGTCGTCGAGATGGTCGGGACGCTCCTGGAGTCGGGTGCCGCGTATCAGCTTGACGACGAGTACCCCGACATTTACTTCGACCGCAACGCCACGGCGACCTTCGGGTACGAGTCGAACTACGACGAAGCGACGATGGCGGGGCTGTTCGCCGAGCGCGGCGGGGATCCGGATCGCCCGGGCAAGCGCGACCCGTTGGATGCGCTGCTGTGGCGCGCCGAGCGGGAGGGGGAACCGGCGTGGGATGCCCCGTTCGGCCGGGGGCGGCCGGGCTGGCACATCGAGTGCTCGGCCATCGCCGTCAACCGCCTCGGCACCGGTTTCGACATCCAGGGTGGCGGCAGCGACCTGGCGTTCCCGCACCACGAGTTTTCGGCCGCCCACGCGGAGGCCGCGACCGGCTGCGCCCGCATGGCCGGCCATTACGTCCACTCCGGCATGATCGCGCTGGACGGTGTAAAGATGTCGAAGTCGCTGGGCAACCTGGTCTTCGTCTCCAAGCTCGTCGCCGCGGGCACCGATCCGTCGGCCATTCGCCTGGGCGTTTTCTCCGGGCATTACCGCTCGGATCGGGATTGGTCGGATGAGGTGCTCGCAGAGGCCAACGACCGGCTGGCGCGTTGGCGTCGGGCCGCGGTCGAGGCGTCGGCCGATTCCGGCGCCGAGGTCGGACGGGCCACCGCGCAGGTCATCGCCGCGATCCGCGAGGCGCTGTCCGACGACCTCGACACCCCGCGCGCCCTGGCCGCCGTCGACGAATGGGCCAATGGCGTGCTAGGCGATTCCCCCGCACAGGCCGAGCAAACCGACACCGAATCCGGCCAGTTCTCCGGCGCCGACGTCGCCACCGCCCTCGACGCCCTGCTCGGCGTGAAGCTGTAGCCGAGCCGAACGAGCGATGCCCCGGTGAACCGCGGGTTCTAGTTCACGTTTCTTTTTGCCACCGCAATGTTATGGCGCTGAGGTGGGCCGTCGTCAAGCATGCCCGTGACCCGAGGTCTGATTGACGCACGCAACAGACTAAGGTGTCTACTCATGGTCGATCACGTGGATTCCCCCTTCCTCACCGCACTGCGCGAGCGCGTCCTCATCGGCGACGGCGCCATGGGCACGCAGTTGCAGTCGTTCGATCTCGACGTCGACGACGACTTCCTCGGCCTCGAGGGGTGCAACGAGATCCTCAACGAAACCCGCCCCGACATCCTGGAGACGATTCACCGCCGCTACTTCGAAGCCGGCGCCGACCTCGTCGAAACCAACACCTTCGGCTGCAACCTGCCGAACCTGGCGGACTACGACATCGAGGACCGCATCCGCGAACTGGCGGAGAAGGGCACCGCCATCGCCCGCCGCGTCGCCGACGAAATGGGCCCCGGCCGCGACGGCATGCCCCGCTTCGTCGCCGGCTCCATCGGCCCCGGCACCAAGCTGCCGAGCCTCGGCCACGCCCCCTACGCCACCCTGCGCGACGCCTACGTCGAATGCGGCCTGGGCATGCTCGACGGCGGCGCCGACTGCTTCCTCATCGAAACCTGCCAGGACCTGCTGCAAACCCGCGCCGCCGTCAACGGCGTCAAGGAGGCCATGCGGCAGCTGGGCAAGCGCATCCCGATCATCGTCCACGTCACCGTGGAAACCACCGGAACCATGCTCATGGGTTCCGAAATCGGCGCCGCGCTCACCGCCCTGGAGCCGCTGGGCATCGACATGATCGGCCTGAACTGCGCCACCGGCCCCGACGAGATGAGCGAGCACCTGCGCTACCTGTCCAAGAACTCGTCGATCCCCGTGTCCGTCATGCCCAACGCGGGCCTGCCGGTCCTGGGCAAGAACGGCGCCACCTACCCGTTGACCGCCCCCGAACTGGCCACCGCGCTGCGCGGCTTCGTCGAGGACTACGGCCTGTCCATGGTCGGCGGCTGCTGCGGCACCACCCCCGAGCACGTTTCCGCCGTCCGCGACGCCATCGTCGGCACCGGCGACTGGGCCGACCGCGGCGCGGCGATCCGCGCCGAGCGCGACCCCAACCGCACCGACGACGTCTCGTCCCTGTACTCGACCATGCCGCTGACGCAGGACACTGGCATCACCATGGTCGGCGAACGCACCAACGCCAACGGCTCCAAGGCCTTCCGCGAGGCCATGCTCGACGCCGACTGGGAGACGTGCCTGAACATCGCCCGCGGCCAGGTCACCGACGGCGCGCACATGATCGACCTGTGCGTCGACTACGTCGGCCGCGACGGCCGCGAGGACATGGCCACCCTCGCCTCGCAGGTCGCCACCTCCGTGACGCTGCCCGTCATGCTCGACTCCACCGAGCCCGACGTGCTGCGCGTCGGCCTGGAGCACCTCGGCGGCCGCAGCGCACTGAACTCCGTCAACTTCGAAGACGGCGACGCCCCCGGCTCCCGCTACCACCGCATCATGGAGCTCGCCGTCGAGCACGGCGCCGCCGTCGTCGCCCTGGCCATCGACGAGGAGGGCCAGGCCCGCACCAAGGACAAAAAGGTCGAGATCGCCGAGCGGCTCATCGCCGACATCACCGGCACGTGGGGCCTGCGCAAGCAGGACATCATCGTCGACTGCCTGACCTTCCCGATCTCCACCGGCCAAGAGGAGACCCGCCGCGACGGCATCGAAACCATCGAGGCCATCCGCGAACTGAAGAAGCGGCACCCCGAAGTGCACACGACGCTGGGCCTGTCGAACATCTCCTTCGGCCTGAACCCCGCCGCCCGCCAGGTGCTCAACTCGGTGTTCCTCAACGAGTGCATCGAGGCCGGCCTGGATTCGGCGATCGCGCACAGCTCGAAGATCCTGCCCATGAACCGCATCGACGAGCGTCAGCGCGAGGTCGCACTGGACATGGTCTACGACCGTCGCCGCGACGACGACCACCCGGACGGGCCGTACGACCCGCTGCAGACGTTCATGGAGCTGTTCGAGGGCGTTTCCGCCGCCGACGCGAAGGACGCCCGCGCCGAAAAGCTGGCCGCCATGCCGCTGTTCGATCGCCTGGCGCAGCGCATCATCGACGGCGAGCGCACCGGCATCGAGGCCGACCTGGACGAGGGCATGAAGGAAAAGGACCCGTTGGCGATCGTCAACGAGGATCTGCTGCGCGGCATGCAGACCGTCGGCGACCTGTTCGGGTCCGGTCAGATGCAGCTTCCGTTCGTGCTGCAGTCCGCCGAGACGATGAAGACGGCCGTGGCCTACCTCGAGGGCTTCATGGACGCCGAGGACTCCACCGGCTCGAAGGGCACGTTGGTCATCGGCACGGTCAAGGGCGACGTCCACGACATCGGCAAGAACCTGGTCGAGATCATCCTGTCCAACAACGGCTACAACGTGGTCAACATCGGCATCAAGCAGCCGATCGCGAACTTCCTGTCGGCCGCCCAGGAGTCGGAGGCCGACGTGATCGGCATGTCCGGTCTGCTGGTGAAGTCGACGGTGGTCATGAAGGAAAACCTCGAGGAGATGAACGCCTCGGGCGTGGCGGAACGCTTCCCGGTGCTGCTCGGCGGCGCGGCGCTGACCCGCACGTACGTGGAAAACGACCTCGACGAGATCTACCACGGCGACGTGCACTACGCCCGCGACGCGTTCGAGGGCCTGCGTCTGATGGACGAGATCATGGCGATCAAGCGGGGCACCGGCCCGGATCCGAATTCCCCGGAGGCGATCGCCGCGGCGGAGGCGAAGGCCAAGCGCAAGGCGCGGCATGAGCGGTCCAAGCGCATCGCCGCCGAACGCGCCGCGAAGGCCGCAGCGGAGGCGGGCGAGGTCCCGGAGCGGTCGGACGTGGCGGAGGACGTTCCCGTGGCCACGCCTCCGTTCTGGGGCACGCGCATCGTCAAGGGCGTTGCGCTGGACGACTACCTGACCACCCTCGACGAGCGTGCCCTGTTCATGGGCCAGTGGGGGCTGCGCGGCACCCGCGGCGCGGACGGGCCGTCGTACGAGGAGCTCGTGGAGTCGGAGGGCCGCCCGCGTCTGCGTGCGTGGTTGCAGCGTCTGCGCGCGGAGCACATCCTGCAGCATGCGGCGGTCGTCTACGGCTATTTCCCGGCGGTGTCGGAGGGGGAGAAGGTGCACATACTGCCCCTGCCGGCCGATGGCGAGGAACCGGATCCGTCGGCGGAGCCGGTGATGACGTTCGAGTTCCCGCGCCAGCAGCGCGGCCGGTACCTGTCCATCCCGGACTTCATCCGTTCCCGCGCGCGGGCGATCGAGGAGGGGCAGGTCGACGTCATGCCGTTCCAGTTGGTGACCATGGGTCAGCCGATCGCGGATTTCGCCAACGAGATCTACGCCGCCAACGAGTACCGCGATTACCTCGAGGTTCACGGCATCGGCGTGCAGTTGACGGAGGCGCTGGCGGAGTTTTGGCATCAGCGGATCCGTTCGGAGCTGGCGTTTGCCGACGGCACCACCGCCGCCCGCGACGACTCCGACGACACCCGCGATTTCTTCGACCTGAAGTACCGGGGCGCCCGTTACTCCTTCGGCTACGGTTCGTGCCCGGATCTGGAGTCGCGCCGCGGCCTGGTGGAGTTGCTGCGCCCAGAGCGCATCGGCGTGGAGCTGTCGGAGGAGCTTCAGCTTCATCCGGAGCAGTCCACCGACGCGTTCGTGCTGTATCACCCGGAGGCGAAGTACTTCAACGTGTAGGCGGGCGGCGGCCCTCCGGTGGTCGCCGCAGGCTTGCCCGGGCCCCGGCATGCGGGTCCGCACGGCCGCCTGCTTTACGACGCACCGTCGGCAAGCCTGAGATGCCGACGACAGGTAAGCCACGGTTACCAACAACCGCTCAGCCCATACTTGCTGGCAAAGATGGGTTTTACCGGCGACAATGGTGTCATGGGCACGAAAACGGACACGCGTGCGCCGGTCGACGGCGCCCCCACCGGATCGCCGACGGCGGGGCAGGCGTTGCGGGGATTCGCATCCTCCCGCGACGGAATGTTGGCGCTGGCGACGTTGGGGGCCATCGCGATTCACCTGGTTCTGAGGTTCGCCGTCGGACTCGACGGCTGGGCGGCGGACTGGCCGCTGGTGGCCATGGTGGTCATCGGCGGCATCCCGCTGACCATCGACGTGGTGAAGGGCGCCATCGAAGCCCGCGGCGGCGCCGACATGCTCGCCGCAGTGTCCATCATCTCCGCCGTGCTGCTGGGCGAATGGCTCGTCGCCGCGATCATCGTGCTCATGCTCTCCGGCGGCGAAGCGCTGGAGGAGGCGGCGTCGAAACGCGCGTCGGCGACCCTCGACGCCCTGGCCAAGCGCAGCCCGTCGGTGGCCCACCGCCTGCGCGGCGCGGACCTCACCGCCGGCGTCGACGACATCCACGCCGACGAGGCGCGGGTCGGCGACCTGCTGCTGGTTCTGCCGCACGAACTGTGCCCCGTTGACGGCGAGGTCGTCGACGGCGACGGCGCCATGGACGAGTCCTACCTGACCGGCGAGCCGTACGTGGTGAAGAAGTCGAAGGGCTCGTCGGTCATCTCCGGCGCCGTCAACGGCGAAACCGCCCTGACCGTGCGGGCCGAGAAGGTCGCGGGCGACTCCCGCTACGCCAAGATCGTCGGCGTGCTGCGCGACGCGGAGGACAACCGGCCGCCCATGCGCCGCATGGCCGACCGCCTCGGCGCCTGGTACACCCTGGTGGCCCTGGTGCTCGGCATCATCGGCTGGGTGGCGTCGGGCGACCCGACGCGGTTCCTGGCTGTCGTCGTCATCGCGACGCCGTGCCCGCTGCTCATCGGCGTGCCGGTGGCCATCATCGGCGCGATCTCGCTGTCGGCCAAGCGCGGCATCATCATCAAGAACCCGGCGATGCTCGAAGACGTCGGCCGCGTCGAAACCGTCATGTTCGACAAGACCGGCACCCTCACCTACGGCCGGCCCATCGTCACCGACGTGGCCACCGCGCCCGGCCTGGACCGCGACGAGGTGATGGCTGCGGCGGCGGCCGTCGAAAAGTACTCCAAGCACCCGCTGGCCACCGCCATCGTCGCCGACGCGGATGAGCGCGGCCTGGACCTGCCGGCCGTGGAATCGGTGTCGGAAAAGCCGGGCCAGGGCCTGGTCGGCGTCGTCGGCGGCCGCGAGCTGCGCCTGACCAACCGCACCGGGCTCGCCGACATCGACCCCGAGTCCGTGCCGCTGCTGCCCGAGCGGGAAATGGGCATGGAGTCGGTGATCCTGCTTGACGACGCCTACGCCGCGACCGTCACCTTCCGCGACGAACCCCGCACCTCCGCATCGGATTTCGTGGCCCACCTGCCGAAACACCACGGCGTCAAGCACATGATGATCATCTCCGGCGACCGCGAGGCCGAGGTGCGCCGACTGGCGGACAAGGTCGGCATCGACGAAGTCCACGGCGGAGTCAGCCCCGAGGACAAGCTCGAGATCGTCCGCGAGCGCACCAAGCTGGGACCGACCCTGTTCCTCGGCGACGGCATCAACGATGCGCCAGCGATGACGGCGGCGTCGGCGGGCATCGCGTTCGGCGCGACCTCCGACGTCACCGCGGAGGCGGCCGACGCCGTGGTGCTGGATTCCTCGCTGGAGCGCCTCGACGACCTCATCCACATCGGCGCCCGCATGCGGCGCATCGCCCTGCAGTCGGTCATCGGCGGCATGGGCCTGTCCATCATCGGCATGCTGCTGGCCGCATTCGGCCTGCTCACGCCGATCATGGGTGCCGTCGCCCAGGAAGTCATCGACATCGTCGCCATCGCCAACGCGGCCCGCGTCGCCATGGTGCGCGGGGGACTGAGCGACTTCGACGACGAATAGGAAGGGGCGAGCTGCGGTTGCTCGCACCCGTGGGCTTTACGCATGCTCGGCTGCGCGTCGCAAAGCAACTCGAACCCCAACGGAATCGCCGACGACCCCAACGTCAACCGGCGCCGGGCCCCGTTAGACGACAAATGCAGCCTCACCACGAGTGAACGCCGATAAATCCCCAGGATTGAAAATCGGGAGGCTGCATTTGTCGTACAAGGCGGCTCCAGCCAGCCCCGAAGTGACGACTTTCCGACGCCAGCGGCCGTCCTGCTCCTCGGAACCTGCCCCGCCAAACAGCCGCACTACTGGCCGCCCTGCTCCACGGAACCTGCCCCGCCACGCAACTGCGCTACCGGCCGCCCGGCTCCACGATTTTCCGCCTGCCACGCAGTCGCGCTACTGGCCGTCCCGATCCACGGATCCCGTCACCTGCGGGAAAGGCCTGGCGCGGAACTTCTCCAGCAGCTCGTGGCCGTCGGCCCCCTGGATGACCGGGGCACCGTGACGGTCGTCGCCGTCGATCTTCTCCAACGCCGACGCCGTGCCGTGCGACAAAACGTGCTCGCCGGGGGAGAGCTGCCGGATCGCCACGCCGGCGACGCGGTCGGGATGCTCGAACACCGCATCGCTGTATATCAGCGGGTCATGCTGGCCATCGTCGCCGACGAGGATCCAGTTGATTTCCGGGAAGTCGATGAACAGGTTGCGCAGCTGGACCCGCTTGTGCTCCTGGCCGGAACGGAACAAGCCAGTCGGGGTGGGGCCCCAGTCAGTGAGCAGCATCGGGCCGTCGGGGAGCCCGTTGACGTCGAGGAAGGTCTCGAGCGTCTCGAAGGTGTTCCACGCGCCCGTGGACAGGTAGATCACCGGCGCACCCGGGTGGTCGGCCAGCAGCTGGCGGTAAAACTCCGCCATGCCGGGCACCGGCTTGCGCGTGTTGGTGTGGCGCACCCACGAATTCCACGCGGCGAGCACCGCACGCGGCAGCCACGTGACCATGACGGTGTCGTCGATGTCGGAGATCAGGCCGATGCGGGCGCCGGGCTCGACGATGAGCACCCGGGCCGTGGCGGGCTCGGCGTCCTTGGCCTCGATGACGACCTCGTTCCAGCCCGGCTCCAGGCCGTGATCGCGGACGAGGACGTCGATGTAGCCGTTGGCGTCCGACTTCGACTGGACGACCTGGTCGCCCACGCGCACCGTCACCGGGTGATTGCCGACCTGCGTCGTGATGAACTGCCGCCACCCGCGCTGGATCTCCGTTTCCGGTTCGGAGTAGGGGTCCTCCATGAGCACGCGGCCGAGGACGTGGACGCGATCGACCGACCCGTAGCCGGAGAACCCGGTGATGGCGGGCCGCCAACCCTTCGCCAACTTCCGCTGCCGCCCCACGCGGTTGATCATTCGTTCGGTTTTGCGCGCGACGTCGGAGAGGGCCATGCGAACGAGAGTACTTCGGCCCGTTGCCAAAATCTCGGCGACGCCTGCAACCGAGGGCGGCCGACACCCCACCCGGGGACTTTCACCCCCGAGGGCCCCACGCCCCACGCCTTTCGTACACTTTTCACCCGGAATACGTTTCGCGGTCCAATTCTGCGGCGGCACGGAACCTGGCCCCGCTCCTCCGGCGACGAGGAGCCGGAATCCGCTGCCGGAGTCGAAAATTAGTTCACGAAGTCCAGACGACATATCCGGGGACCGAATTACCTTCAGAGACGCACGGAAAACCCGATTCCTTCCCGCCCCTTCCAGGAAAGGCCACCACCACGATGTCCTCGCCAAACCACGCGAAACCCTACGTCGGCATCGCCGAAATCGCCCAAGGCGCAGCCACGGTAAGCGACCGAGTCTCCGTGGCCGAGGGGGAGCTGATCAAGCGAATCGACACGGCGCGGGAGGGCCAGCGGGCGACATATGTGTTCAAGATCGGGCTGGAGAAGGACGACTTCGACTGGATCGCCCTCCAATTGGGCCAGTTCCTGCAGCCGCGCATCGGCAACCGCGAAAAATGGGACGACGCGATCAACGCCTCCCGTCGCATGCTCATCTGCACGTTGGCATTGGCGGCCACCCACGCCGACGCGGAAACCGCATTTTGGCGTGACTTCTGGAGGAAGATCGGCGTTCCCCGCGACGCCGCATTCGAAACGCACATCCGACATAACCTCGAACGGCTTCTGCGCACCTCAAATCTCAACGACTTCGCGGATCGGGATCTCGGCCGTTTCCGTTACGTGGCCCTGAGCACGCTCCATGCCGGATTCCAGTCGTCGAACCTGCTGCCGCTGTGCAAGACAATCGAGCGTCTGTCCGTCGAGCACGGTGCGACGACCGGTACTCCTGCGCTCGGCAACGCCATCGCCGAGCATTACCGGATGGATTCCGACGCTCCGGTCGGCCTGACACTGTTCTCCACACACATTCCCGGTGCCGCGGAAATCTTCGACAGGATCGTCGAGTTCACCGAGTACGCGCGGACGACGCCGGACTGGTACGACCGGACGGACTTCGAGGGCACCAACGGGATCCCGGCGGTTCTTTTCGACGAACTGCGCACGGTGCTCATGCCGTCGACGGCAGACCGAGGCCGCACGGTCATCCGCAAGGGTGCTGGGCGCCGTCCCCGCCTGCGTTTCGACTTCGACACGGCATTGATTCGACTGTCCCTGCCCGGGGTTCTCGCGGAGGACGTCTCACCTGACGCAAATTTCGTCTGGATCGTGGACGTCGGCAACGGGGAGAAGGAGGTGATCCCGAGCCGTACCCACTACGGGGACTTTCTCGCCACCGACGTGTCCGTGCCCGCCCCCATCGAGCACATTCACGTGGAAGCGGCGGGCACCGGCCGACGCTGGACGGTTCCGGTGCGGGCGGGTTCCTGGCCGCTGATCCTTTTCCGGCCAAGTGGCGAAGCACTGAGGAACCAGCACAGCATCGGAGCGGCCAGGGTCTTGGCCGCGGCGCCGACTGGAACGAGTTTCGTGCTTCAGAGCTCCGCCGGCGACTTTAGCGACGTCGACGCGCCTGCCCTCGAGCTGCCCGGCTGGGAGGATTGGAGCCTTCACGAACTCGAGCTGGCCGATGCCCGAGCCTTCGAGGCACATTTTCCGGATGGACGCACGGCGACCCGCCAGATCGCTCGCGACGCCGAGGCCCGCTTCGAGACCCAAGGGCCGGCGATCGAAGGGTTATTCGCCGAAAGCGGAGAAGAGGTGTTGTCCCAGTCTCCGCTTCTGACAGTGCCGGAAGGAGGAGGCTGGAGCGTCGCCATTGATTACGTCGACACCGGCGATGGCGGCGAAGACGCCATTGGTGAAGAAAGCCTCCTGCCCGTCGACGACTTCGACATCACCGACGAAGACGAACGCACCGCAGTCGAAATCTTCGATCCATCCTTCGACGATCCCTGGGTCGGCGTCTACCAGGTGACGCTACGCAGGGGCGGCCTGATCAAATACCAGCGCCGTTTCGCGATCGCCGAGGGCCTGTCCGCCGCCGATCACTACGACGGCGACCACGGCGACTTTCTCATCCCGATGCCGAAGAACGGTCGGCACGAGACCACGAAAATGCAGTTCAGGCTGGAAAACCTCGGCAACAAGGAGCTGCGTTTTCCCGACGGCCACATCGGGGTCGACGGCTCTGCCCCCAAGGCTGTGACCGTTGAGTCCCCCTTGGGCTACAGCCTCCACGCCGTGTATCGGCCCAAGAGTCTGAGGTTCACCGTGGACATGGTCGACGGCGTCCGCCAATGGAATCGTCGGCTGACCCGGTTCGATCTCGATGACGCCGACGAGCGGGGACATCTGACGGTCGTGTTTCCGGTGCGCGTCCACAACGTCTGCGTGCAGTTGATCAACTCGGTCACCCAGGTGCCCGTCGCCGACTTGAATCTATCGAAGGTGGGCAAGGGCAGTACCTCCTGGACATGTGCGGTGAGCAGGATTATCGACAGGTTCGGCGATGCTCCCAGCTTGCTGCTCACCCTCTCGTGGGAGCCGTTCACGATGGAAGAGCAGTACCGACGGACCTACCCGAACCCCCGCAAGAGTGATTGGTACCAGTTCGAAGCCGATTACGAGCCGAAAACCGCCGTGACCAGGCTGTTCACCATCGACCGGCAGCCCTTCGTCACAGCCGCCTCGGTGGAGCCGACGGCCGACGGTGACCGCATCGTCATCGTTCCGGGTCGGCGCGTCCGCGGCGACGACACGGAGATTCTCGCCTGGGCGTGGCCACTCGCCGCGCCTTACCGGGCGGTGCCGCTCGTCCCGTCGTTCAACGCCGAGTCGCAGACGTACCGGGCACCCATGCCGCAAGAGCTGTCGATGACGGGCCCGCTGCTCGTCGACGTCCGCGAAGGCGGTTTCCTCGCCGACGACACGATGCCGGAGCGGCCGACAGCGGCGGCGGTCGTCGCACGGCAAGACGGCTTGTGGTCCGACTCCGAGGATCCGGAAAGCCGCATCGCCCGGTTCCTCCTGGAGACCGAGGGGGCCGTACTGACGCCGAGCGACGCCCCCACCTTTTGGCGGGCCGTGGACAAACTCGGCACCGTGCTGTCCCTTCCCGCCCACGACACCGACCGAGTGGTCGCGAACGTCCGGGAAGTCATCAACGCCGAGATCGGAGCCGATGCGCGGCAGTCGCTGGTCGAAATGGGGAAGAGCCCGGTCGACGTCGACCAGCAGCTCGGGCTGTTCATCGGTTCTGGTCTGGTCACCAGTTCGTTCCGTGCCGACGAGACCTTCAACGAGTATCACCGCGTCGACTGGATCGGCCTCCTCGAGGAAATGACCGACCTGATTCAGCTGCGCAGGCTCGCGCCGTCGTCGCAGGCCCGGCGCACGGAACAAGCGAATTCCCTCAGCTACATCAGGGAAACCGGCGGTGAAGCCCTGCACTCCGCGCTGGCGAACGGCACTGACCGGCTCACGCGCGAATGCGCGATCGACAACGACGATCTCGCAATCCTCGACTCCGCCGGCGAGGCCGGTATCCGGCGGAAATACTCGGAGTTGCTCGATTCCTCCGAAGGCCGGGTTCCGCCGATCGACCCGTACGGCCGTTTCCGGGCTCAGGCGGAGCTTATGCTGGCCCGGTCACAGATCGGACAGAACGCGGACAACCTGAAGTTCTTGTACCGGATGGCCGAGAAGCACGACCGCCGGGTGGTCACCCGCACCGGGAACGAGGACGTCGTGCGAACCGTCGCAACGCTGCATCAGAATGCCCGGGACGGAATCGGGGACGATCGTCTCTGGTTGACGGCCCCCTACATCTCGTACGTGCTGTCGCTGCTTTCCCGGCTGGAGGCGCACGGGCTCATTCCGCCGATCCATGATTTCGGCAAGATCCTGCCCGAATGGCGGGTTCTGGCGTGGCATTTGCCGACGCTGACTCGCTTCGACGTCCTCATGGCCGAGGCCATCGTTCTCAACGCCGCATACGGCGACTTGACCGCACCCACCACCAGCGATGGAGGATCGGAAACGCAATGACCAGTTTCGACGACATTTTCGGCGACATCGACGCCCCCACCGGAGAAAGGCAGGACGCCGACAAGGCGGCCTCGTCCGTCACCGCCAACGTCGACCCCATCGCGGCGGCGGAGAAGATCGAGACGGATTACCGCCGGTACCTGAAGACCCTGCTCAATCCCCGCGAGCCCGACATCGCCGCAGCGTACTTCAATGCCGTCGACCAGTGCGACACGCTTGCCATGGGTCCGATCCTGCAGTTGACGCCCCCGTATGCGCCCGGAGCAACCGCGCGCGATCTGATCGGGGAGGGGCTGCTGTGCGACGGATTCAAGAAGTTGTCCGGGACCGTTCCGTTGGACCGCCCCCTGTACCGGCACCAGGAAACGGCGATCCGGAAGTTCAAGGACGGACGAAACCTGGTCGTCTCCACGGGCACCGGCTCGGGCAAGACGGAGAGCTTCCTGCTCCCGATCGTCGACGAGCTGCTGCGCGAACACCGCGACGGCACCCTCGGTCCCGGTGTGCGGGCGCTTTTGCTGTATCCGATGAACGCTCTGGCCAACGACCAGATCAAGCGTCTGCGGGAGTTGCTCGCCGATGTCCCCGAGATCACGTTCGGCCGCTACACCGGTGAGACCGAGGAGAAGACGTCCGATGCGGCGAAGCTTTATCGGGAGTTGAACGATCACGCCGATCCGCTGCCGAATGAGCTGATCAGCCGGGAGCAAATGCGGGCGAATCCGCCGCACATCCTGTTGACCAACTATGCGATGCTCGAGTATCTGCTGCTCCGCCCGGAGGACACCGAGCTTTTCGACGGCGCGACTGCGGGGCGCTGGCGCTTCATCGTCCTCGACGAGGCTCACGTGTACGCGGGTGCGAAGGGCACCGAGATCGGGATGCTGCTGCGTCGGCTCAAGGATCGGGTCGCGCGGACGACGAATGTCCAGTGCATCGCGACGAGTGCATCGCTGCAGGGCGACCCTTCCGACGTGATGGGTTTCGCGGAATCGCTTTTCGACGCGCGCTTCGAGTACGCCGCCGACGATTCGGCGCGTCAGGACCTGGTCACCTCCACGCCGTTGGCGACTGCGGATGGGTCGGACTGGAGTTTCGATGACAGCGACCTCGACGGCAGCATTGGCGATGGTCGGCTTGACGACGTGTTGATGCGGAAGGCCGGCGTCGACGGCGCATCCGTCGACTCGCCGGAGGGCAAGGACGCTCTGGCCGACACGTTGGCGCGGGAGGATCACGTGTTCCGGCTGCGCCGTTTGGTCGCCGGCGGCAGCCGTACCTTGGCGGACCTCGGTTCGGCGATGTGGCCGGGCGAGCCGTCGGCCACGTCCGAGCACCGGGTCCACCAGCTCGTGGATCTCGGCGGTCGCGTTTGCGATGCCGCCGACCGTCCCGTGCTGTCCGCGAGGTACCACATGTTTGTCAGGGCGACGGAGGGCGCCTTCATCGGTTACGGCGACGATGGACGACCGTCGGTGTCCCTCGACCGCAAGGTCGCGAGCAAGGACGGCACCGGCGGGGAGAAGCCCGTCTACGAGTTCGGCACGTGCGTCCACTGCGGCGCCGTCCACGTGCTCGGCATGGAATCTGCGGATACCGGTGATTCAACGGATGTGCTGTTCGAGCCGACCAGCGCGGCGGTAGCCGACGAGAAGATCGCGTGGCTGGTGATCACCGATGGTCGCGATGCCGCTCGCCTCGACGACGACGACCAGGTGGAGCGGTTGTCCAGGAGCGAAAAGGAAAGCACCTCGACCGACGACGGCCTGCGCACCCTGTGCACCGGTTGTGGCCGACTTCGGCCTGGTATCGCCGACTCCTGCCTGGAATCGGACTGCGCGAACGCACCGCAGTTGGTGGTCCGGAAACTCGCGAACACGAAATCGTCCCGGGAGACCTGCCACGAATGCGGGCGTTCCTCGGACAACCTCATCCGCCGTCTGCTCACCGACGCCAACGCGGCCCCGTCAGTGTTGACCACCTCGCTTTACCAGCAGCTTCCGGCACGCGGCGACGACCCCGATGCGGAGACCAAGCGGAAGCTCCTGACGTTCTCCGACTCCCGGCAGGCGGCCGCGTTCGCCGCGCCGTACCTGGAGCGCACCTACGGGCGCTTGCTCGAGAACCGGGTGCTCTACGAGGCCCTCGCCCCGGACGTGTTCGGGCGATCCAATTCCCTCGACTACTGGGTCACGAGGGCCGGCATCGTCGCAAAGCAACATGGCATCGTGAGAACGAAGCGGTCGCCCCAGGAAATCGAGACGGAAGTCGGGGCATGGGTGTTTTCGTCGGCGACGTCGGTGCAGCGCCGCCAGTCGCTCGAGGGGCTGGGCCTGGCGCGGTTCGGATTGACGCCCGACGCGCTCGAACGCCTGGGGCCCGACATCGGACGATTCGCCCGGCTTCTCGGCGACGAGTCGGCGGCCAGGGACTTCTTCGACGTCCTCGTCGCGGACATGCGGCTGCGCGGAGCATTGAGCCTGCCGCCGTCCGTCGACCCCAATGACGATCATTTTCAACCTCGGACGGGGATCTGGTCGTTCCGCAATTCCGGTGGCGGCGACCCGAAACAACGCTTGTTCTCCTGGCTTCCGGCCGAGGGGCGGACCAACAACCGGAGCAACTTTGTCGAAAAGGTCCTCCGGACCGCCCAAGGCGACGCGTTCAAGGAAGAAAACGTGGCCAGAACCCTCGACATCGTCTGGAAGGCGCTCGAAGGCGCCGACGTGCTCCGGGGCTTGGAGCGCAACCGCACGGCGTCGACCGTGGACAGGTCCTGCATCGAAGTTCGCCGCGGTGACCTCGCCGAATGGCACGAGTGCGACAAGTGTCGATCGATCACCGCATTCAACGTGCTCGGCGTGTGCCCGACCGGCGGCTGCACGGGCACGCTGTCTCCGGTGAACCTCGATGCCGAGTCCTACCGGGACAACCATTACCGACGGCTCAGCACGTCGATGAACATGACGCCGCTGCATGCGAAGGAACACACCGCCCAGTGGACCCCGAAGAAGGCGGGCGAAATCCAGAAGGAGTTCATCGCCGGCACGATCAACGTCCTGTCGTGTTCGACGACGTTCGAACTTGGCGTGGACGTCGGTGACCTCCAGGCGGTCGTCCTGCGCAACACGCCGCCGCGGACCGCCAATTACGTACAGCGGGCGGGGCGCGCCGGCCGCCGTGCCGGATCCGCCGCGTTCGTCCTCACCTTCGCCAAGCGCGCCGCGCACGACATGTCGGTGTACCGGGATCCGATCGCGATGATCGACGGCGTCATGCGGACCCCGTACGTCACCATCGACAACGAGAGGATCGCCACGCGCCACGCTTACTCGGTGGCGTTCGCCGAGTTCCTCAGGGTGCACGCGACCGATTGGGCGAACTGGAAGAAAACCGGCGACTTTTTCCTCGCCGCCGACGCCGAAGACCGGGCGGCGCCGAAACTCCGCGCCTACCTCGACCCCGTTCCGGCCCCGATCACGGAGGCTTTGCGGCGCATACTCCCGACCACGCTCCAAGAGTCGATAGGCGTCGACGACGGGTCGTGGGCCCATGACTACCTTGACCTGGTGGATGTGGTGCAGAGGGATGTCGAAGAGGACGCGCAACTGCTGCGGGAACTGGCCGATGCGGCTGGCGCACGTCACGATTACGGGGTCGCCGCCAGTTATCAGCGGTCGTTGCGGACGGTCGAAACACAGGAGACGCTGAGCCACCTGGCCTCGAAAAACCTGCTGCCGAAGTACGGCTTCCCCGTGGATTCGGTGGAAATGGACACCCAACGCACCGACAAGGGTGCATCGATCCGCCTCAACCGAGACCTGTCCCTCGCGATCACCGATTACGCCCCGGGCTCGCAAGTCGTCGCCGGCGATGCGTTGTGGGAATCTCGGGGACTGCGGATGATGCCCGGCAAGGAGTTGCCCCTGTACGAGTACAGGGAGTGCGACCGCTGCGGACAGGCCACCGCCCGAAAGTTCTCGTTGAGCGGCGTCGACACCTGCAGCCACTGCTCGTCGCCGCTCGACAAACAATCGATCAAGATGGTCATGCCGGTGTTCGGTTTCGTCGCGGAGGCGGTGCCCGGAAGCATCGGCGAGATTCCGCCGAAGAGCTCCTGGTACCGGAAGGACTACGTTTTCGCCAACGGCGAATGCGTCGAGGGTCCGCACCGATACGCGGTGCAGGGCGAGGAAATCGAAGTCGCGGCATGGGCGCGAGCCGAGATCGGCGTCGTCAACGCCGGGCCCCGCGGGATCGGATATTACGTCTGCCCTCGGTGCGGTTTCGCAGCCGACCCCGGAAGCAGAAATGGTCGGTTGGGCCACGACCACCCGCGCACCGGCCGCCAGTGCGTGGGGGGAGGCTCACTGCAACCGCGCGCACTCGGCCACGTCTACCAGACGGACATCGCGACAATCGCGCTGCCGTCCGCCTTCTCCCAGACCGACCGCGGTGCCGATGATCTCCGCGGTGCTCTCTACGCCTTCGTCGAGTCGGCGTCCGAGCTGTTGGAGATCAACCGCGACGACATCAACGGCGTCCTGTCGTGGAGCGGTTCAGGCCCGTCGCTGGTGCTGTTCGATGCAGTGCCGGGTGGCGCGGGCATTTCCCGGTCCATCGTCGGACGGTTCACCGACGTGCTCGACGCAGCCATCGAACGGGTGTCGCACTGCTCCTGCGACGAGGACACCTCGTGCTACGCATGCCTGCGCTCGTACTCGAATCAGCGTTTCCACGATTCGCTGCGGCGCGACACCGCCCGCGCGGTTCTCGAGAAGATGCGCGCCACCGTCTCCGCCGCGAAGGAGGTGCCGGGGGTGTCCGGATAGTCCGCCCCGCCGCCGACACCTCCCGCCGGCGGCCCCGCTACGTCGCCTGCGGCCTAACCAGCAGGGTTTGCATGGAGCGTCCGACGGGCCCGTGGACGTCGTAGAGGTCGGCGGCGGTCATGCCGATGCCGTCGGGGCCGATGGAGGCCTTGGCGGAGATGCCGATCCATTCGCCGCGCGGCTCGCGGTGGAGGTGGACGACGAGGTCGGTGTTCATGAACATCCACTCGCGGGGGTCGAGGGAGGCGCCGACGCCGTTGGCGACGTCGACCATGCTCATGAGGTATTCGACGCCGTCGGTGGTGTCGCCGGCGACGATGGGCTTGTCGGTGCGCACCCAGTGGATGCGGTGGTGGCCGTCGGGTTCGTCGGGGTCGGGGAGGCTGGTGATGTCGATGGAGTCGATGTAGCCGCAGTCCCAGTCGTCGTAGAGCGGTCCGCCGGCGGTGGCTTGGTCGGGGCCGGGGATGGGGCGGGCGAAGGACTTTTCCACTTCGTCGGTTTCGAGGACGGCCATGCGCCAGGCGGCGGCGGAGGCGACGGCGCGCCAGTTGCCGTTGCGGTCTTCGGCGAGCAGTTCGGCTTCGACTTTGAGGATCTGCTTGCCGGGTCGGGTGATCCGGGCGCGGGTGCGCATTTCGGTGTAGGGCACGGCGCCGAGGATGTCGACGGCGACGCGGGTGGTGCGCATGCCGTCGGGCAGTCCGGGGCAGCGTTGCAGGGCGTGGGTGAGGATCGCCGCCGGGGGAGCGCCGTGTTGGAACGCGCCCCAGGGTCCCCAGGTGTGGAGGGTGGGGCGGTAGCGTTCGATGGTTTCGCCTTCGGGCAGGCCCATTTCCGCGGGGTCGGCTTGGCCGAGGTGTTCGAAGTACGCGTTGATTTCGGTGGCGGGGTCGAGCCCCATCTGCTTGATGCGGTCGTGTTTGGTGGGGTCGCCGAGGGCGTTGGGCTTCGGCGGGCGGGTGTCGGGGTTGTCTTGCTTGACGACGTCGGCGGGGGAGCCGTCGGCGGCGGGGTCGTGTCCGGTGGTGTTTTCCATGCCGTGACGCTATCAGTTAATCGCCGCTAACGTGATGTGGAACACGCATTTCGGGGGCGAGTCGTCGTGGGTGGCCCGCGAACCGGCGGGACGTACCCACGCATCGCCGTGACGCACCCGCCGACCGTCGTAAAGCACCCGCGAACCGTGGCCGCCGGCACACCCGGACCCCGCCCGCCCGGCGCTTTTCGTCCGCCCCGGCTACCGTGGCGGGGGTGCGATCGATTCTCTGGGACATGGACGGCAGCCTCATCGACACCGAACCGCTGTGGGAGGTGGCGACCTACGACGTCTCCGAACGACTGGGCCGACGCCTGACCCCCGAACTGCGGGCGAAGTGCATCGGCAACACCCTGCCGGACACCATCGCCATCTGCGCCGACCACGCCGGGGTGGAGGTCACCGACGAGGTCATCGCCCGCGAATCCGAGTTCATGGAGTCCCGCGTGGCGCAGCTCATCGCCGAACGTGGCATCCAGTGGCGCCCGGGCGTGCGCTCCATCATCGAAGAAGCGCACGACGCCGACATCCCGGTGGTGCTGGTGACCAACACCCGCCGCCGCGTCGCCGAATACTGCATCGAGGCGATGGGCCGCGACGCCTTCACCGACACCGTCTGCGGCGACGACGTC
>ERZ1032871.30-NODE-30-length-20720-cov-7.781418_pt1 | contig 20720 bp, 22 predicted proteins | sample MGYA00519026_ERZ1032871 | MGnify/ENA primary metagenome ERZ1032871 (study PRJEB33719, sample SAMN04262510) | wastewater metagenome | biome: rural village; feature: composting latrine chamber; material: composting feces with ash | place: El Salvador | collected...
TCCCTACACGACGCTCTTCCGATCTTAGAGTACCGCCGCCGTTTGAGATTGTGTATACCGGAAAAATCAGCGAACATAAAGGCATCCGACCTTTGTTTTATGCGCTGGGCAGGTTGCCGAAAGACACCGTACGGCTTACGATTGCCGGCACGGGGGAAGGCGAAGAAACCGACGCGCTCAAGGCGCTCGGCGAGCGACTTTCCCTTCCCGTGCGGTATGCCGGCTTTCTTTCGCAGGAGGCACTGGGAGATTTGTACCGGCAGTCGCATCTGTTTGTGCTGCCTTCCTATAAGGAAGGACTTTCTCTGGCAACGCTCGAAGCGCTCGGTTCCGGTCTGTCATGTGTCGTGATGGACTGGCCGAATCTGCAGGCGTTTTTGCCGTCCGCATTTTCGTCATCGGGGCAAATCACTTTTGTGCCGCGGATTTCCGACACGCCGGTGTCGGAATCGCATCCCCGGTTTGACCGCCTGGTCGACGATTTGGCCGAGGCGATCGAAACACGGCGAACGGCCATGTTTTCAGCCGGTACTTTTTCGGGTATCATTCCTCTACATGATATTACATGGGCCGGACGGATTCGAAAGCTCGAAGCGTGGCTTTCTGACATCGTCTGAGCCGAAGAGAGGAGCAATTCCCATGACCAAGCATTTGTTTATTCCGGGACCTGTGGATGTTGAACAGGATGTCCTGGACAAAATGGCAACGCAGCAGATCGGACACCGCACGAAAGACGCGACCGCGCTGCAGCAGAACATTACGGAAAAACTGCAAAAAGTATTTTACACAGACAATCTCATCGTACTGTCCACCTCGTCCGGTTCCGGCCTGATGGAAGGGGCGATCCGTTCCTTTACCAAGAAGAAGGCGGCCGTGTTTTCGATCGGATCGTTCGGGGACCGCTGGTACAAAATGGCTACATCCAACGGCGTCCCGGCGGATATCTTCAAGGCCACACCCGGTGAGCCGACCCGCATCGAGGACATCGACAGGGCGCTGGCAACGGGCGACTACGATGTCATTACGATTACGCACAACGAAACCTCTTCCGGTGTGATGAATGATGTGGAGACGGTGGGCGCCCTGCTGAAAGAAAAATATCCCGATGTACTTTTGCTTGTGGATTCCGTGAGTTCCATGGGCGGTGTCAAGATCGATGTGGACGGCTGGGGGATCGACTGCTGCATCACCTCGACCCAAAAATGCCTGGGACTGCCTGCCGGCATGTCGTTTGCCAGCATTTCGGAACGCGCCTATGAACGCGCGAAGACCGTGGAAAACCGCGGACTGTATTTTGATATGGTGTCTTTGTACGACTTTGTGCGCGACAAGCCGTATCAGTATCCGTCGACACCGTCTCTGGCGCATATGTTTGCCGTGGACTATCAGCTGGACCGCATTTTGGAAGAAGGGCCGGAGGCGCGGTTTGAACGGCACCGTCAGATGGCCGAGCGCGTGCGTGCCTGGGCAAAAGAACATTTTGCACTGTTTGTGAAAGATGAAAAATATCTGTCGCAGACCCTGACGACGATCGTCAACACGAAAGGCATCAGTGTGTCGGGGCTGAACAAAAAACTCGCGGAATATGACATGGCGATTTCCAACGGATACGGAGATCTTAAGGAAAAAACATTCCGGATTTCACATATGGCGGATTATACGATGGAGGATATCGACCATCTGCTCAAGACAATTGACAAGGTACTGGAGGAGACAGCATGATTCGTGTGTTAGCCAATGACGGCATGGACACTGCCGCGGTAAAAGAACTCGAACGGCAGGGCATTGAAGTTACAACCGATCATTTTGACGGAGACGAACTGGCGCAGAAGGTCAGAGAATATGATGTGCTGACCGTACGCTCGGCCACAAAAGTAAGAGAACCGCTGATCGACGAGATGGCCGCGGGCGGTCGCATGAAACTCATTCTGCGGGGCGGGGTCGGCATCGACAATATCGACGTGGCCTATGCCAATGAAAAAGGGATTGAAGTCAAGAATACGCCGATGGCTAGTTCCATCAGCGTCGCGGAGGCGACGATCGCCCATATGCTGTCGTTTTCTCGTTTTCTGCATCTTTCGAATCACACGATGCGAAAGGGCGAGTGGAACAAAAAGAAGTATGAGGGCACGGAGATCTACAACAAGACACTCGGACTGGTGGGCTTTGGTCGGATTGCCAAGGAAGTCGCCAAACGGGCGGATGCGCTCGGCATGAAAGTGCTGTATACGAACCGATCGGGCCCGAATGACAAGTTTCGCGCCTACGAATATGTCAACCTGGATGAACTGCTGCTTCGCTCCGATTTTATCTCGCTGCATACGCCGTCCAATCCCGACGGATCGGCACTGATCGGCCGGGAGGAGATCGGAAAAATGAAAGAAAACGCCGTGCTGATCAATCTGGCACGCGGCGATCTGATCGATGAGGGCGCGCTCGTAGAGGCGCTGGATCAGGGCCGTCTGAAAGGCGCCTGCCTGGATGTGTTCAGCAAGGAACCGATGGAGAACACGGCGCTGCTGCACGAAAAAATCTGCCTGACGCCGCATATCGGCGGGTCGACCAAAGAAGCACAGGAGCGCATCGGTCAGGAGCTGGTGCAGCATATTCTGGCGTTTGTGGAGGAAAGAAAATGACCGTATTCAAACCGTTTCGGGCGTATCGCCCAAAAACATCCCTGGCAAAAGAAGTGGCCGCCCTGCCCTATGATGTTATGAATGAGCAGGAGGCGCGCGAGATGGTGCGGGATCTGCCGCATTCGTTTTTACGGATCGACCGCGCGGAAGTCAATCTGCCGGAAAACACCGATCTGCATTCCGCGCTCGTCTATAATACGGCGAAGGATCTGCTCGAGAAAAAAATAGAAGAAGGCGTGTATGTGCAGGATGAACAGCCGATGTTTTATATCTACCGCCTGATCTGGAAGGGACGCGCACAAACGGGCATCGCGGGGCTTCTTTCCGTGGAAGACTATGAAAATGATGTGGTGAAAAAACACGAGTTTACCCGGCCGGAAAAAGAAGAAGACCGGATCAATCACGTGGAAACCACGGCCGCGCATACCGGACCGATTTTCATTACCTACCGGGCCAACCGGCGGATCAATGAAATCACAGAAGCCGTGACACAAAAGGCGCCGGAGGTGGATATCACCTATGAAGACGGTGTAACCCATCAGATCTGGCCGATCGACAGGCCCGCGCTCAATACGGAGATCGTGGAACTTTTTGAAACGATCCCCGCGGTCTATATCGCCGACGGACACCACCGCGCGGCGTCCGCCGTACGCGTCGGTCAGCGAAGACGCGACGCAAATCCCGAGCATACGGGCGAGGAAGAGTACAATTACTTTCTCTCCGTCGTATTCCCCGATAAAGAACTTTTGATTCTTGATTACAACCGGGTCGTGAAGGATCTGAACGGACTGTCCGAACAGGAATTTCTGCAAAAGGTGGAAGAGAACTTCCATGTGAAACCGTGTCCGGACGATGCGGAGCTGTCCCCCGACGTGCCGACCCACTTTACGATGCTGCTCGGCAAAAAGGCCTACCGGCTCGAGGCCAAGGACGGCACCTTTGACAAGAACGATCCCGTCTACAGCCTCGATGCATCGATTTTGCAGGAGAATCTGCTGGAACCGGTATTGGGCATTGATGATCCGCGGACATCGGACCGCATTGATTTTATCGGCGGAATCCGGGGCCCGCAGGGTGTGCTCGACCGGCTGGATGACGATATGGAAGTCGGCTTTTTGATGGTTCCGACCTCCATCGAACAGCTGATGCGCATCGCGGACACGGGCGAGGTAATGCCGCCCAAGTCGACCTGGTTTGAACCGAAACTGCGATCGGGTCTGTTTATTCACCGTTTCTAACGAACGCTCCAACCGCCCGCACCCCCGCAGGGTGCGGTCGGTTTTCTATGCTATACTAAAGACACAGAAGCAGAAAGGAGAGAAGGATGAAGAAGATACTGTTTTATGCCATGGGCGGGGAGAATATGTGTTTTAATCACGTACTTATGAACGCGCTCGATCTCAACGAAGCGGGATATGAAGTCAAAATCGTGTTCGAGGGACAGGCCGTGAAGCTGCCGCCGGTACTCGAAGAAAAGAAAGATGCGATGTATCTGGAAGCAAAAGAGAAGAATCTGCTGGCAGGCGTCTGCCAGGCCTGCGCAACCATGCTCGGTGTGCTCGACGGCGTCAAAGAAACCGGCCTGCCGCTGTTAAACGACATGCGCGGCCACGCGGGAATCAAACCTTTTGCGGAGGAAGGATACGAGGTAATAGAGTTTTAGCGAATGACCACGCGGGAGCGCTTCTTGAACGAAGCGATTCAGCATGATATACTGATGGCAGACATAATGCGATGAACGGAGAGAAAGCTGAAGGCGTTGCTTATCAGAGAGCCGGTGGGGGTGCGAACCGGCAGGCAGCGGCAGCCGTCCGGCCGGGAGCAGATACCAGGAGAGTGAATCGTCTACCGATTAAGCAGGGTGGCACCGCGGACTTGTTCCGTCCCTGCAGGTAGACGATTTTTTGGTGTACAAGGAGGAGAAAGATGCTGGATATCAAACGGGTGCGCACCGCACCCGAAGAAATCAAAGAAGCCCTGAAAAAAAGAGGCCATGCCTATCCCGTGGATGAAGCGATCGCGCTGGATGCAAGACGCCGGGAGATCCTGTCCGAAGTCGAGCAGAAAAAAGCCGAACAGAACAAAGCTTCCAAAGAAATCCCGCGCCTGAAAAAGGAAGGGCAGGAGGTAGCGCCGATTTTCGCGCAGATGAAGACCCTGTCCGATGAGATCAAAACGCTGGATGATGAAGTGCGAACGGTCGACAAACAATTGCGGGACACGCTGCTCGAAATCCCCAACACGCCGCACGAAAGCGTGCCGGAGGGCGAAGACGACAGCTGCAATGTGGAAGTGGCCCGCTGGGGCGAGCCGCGCGAGTTTACGTTTGCTCCCAAAGCACACTGGGATATCGGTACGGATCTGGGCATGTTGGACTTTCAGAAGGCCACCAAGATCACCGGGCCTCGCTTCAGCCTGTTCCAGGGAGCGGGCGCGAGACTCGAACGCGCGCTGTACAGCTTTATGCTCGATCTGCACACATCGGAACACGGATTTACCGAGATGTCGACGCCCTTTATGGTCAACCGTGACTCGATGATCGGAACGGGGCAGCTGCCGAAATTTGAGTTTGACATGTTCCATCTGCCGTCCAAAGATTTTTTCCTCGTCCCCACCGCCGAAGTACCGCTGACCAATTTGCTGCGCGATGAGATTACGGATTCGGACGAACTGCCGATCTACTACACCGCCTACACCCCTTGTTTTCGTCAGGAGGCGGGTTCGGCCGGCCGCGACACACGCGGACTGATCCGGAATCATCAGTTTGACAAGGTCGAGCTTGTAAAATTCACGGATCCCGAAACCAGCTATGACGAACTGGAAAGCCTGACGCGGGCCGCCGCCACGGTGCTAGAACGACTGGAGCTTCCCTATCGGATTGTGACGCTCTGCGGCGGAGACCTCGGTTTTTCGTCGGCAAAAACCTATGATATCGAAGTCTGGATGCCCTCCTATGACCGCTATGTGGAAATCTCGTCGTGCTCCAATTTCGAGGACTTCCAGGCGCGCAGAGCCAATCTGCGCTACCGAAACGAAGACGGCAAGGTGCAGTATCTGCACACGCTGAACGGATCGGGAACGGCCGTGGGACGCGCATTTGCCGCCATTTTGGAAAACTACCAGGAAGAAGACGGAAGCATACGGATACCCGAGGTGCTGGTACCCTATATGAACGGGCTGGAGCGGATCGAAGTTTGACAAGCAGAAAGGCGGTGTTGTAGTATATTTGCACACGCCTTCATAGTTAAATGGATATAACGGTCCCCTCCTAAGGGACAGTTACAGGTTCGATTCCTGTTGAGGGTACCAATAGCGCCGCTTTGCGGCGCAATGAAATACGCCTGACGGCGTGTGCAGGGAAAAGAGTGGGAATGAAAAGGCCGGCCGGTTGGCCGGTCTTTTCCATAGAAAAGGGGTGCGGAAATGCTGTGGGATGCGGATGCGTATTTTATGAAACTGGCGCTGGATCTGGCACGCGGCGAGCCCACGGGGCAGGAGGTTCCGGTGGGCGCGCTGGTGGTGCAGGACGGGGTTGTTTTGTCCTGGGCGACCAATGAAATCGTAAAGGACGGCCATCCGCTGCGCCATGCGGAGACGCTGGCACTGGAGCGCGCGTTTCAAAAGACGGGGCAGCTTCGGATTCCCCGCATGACGCTGTATACGACGCTCGAGCCGTGCGCTATGTGCGCCGGAGCGATCGTGCTGGCGCGGGTGGAGCGGGTTGTGATCGGCGCGATGGATGAAAAGCGCGGCTGCGGAGGTTCCGTGGTAAATCTGTTGGATCAATCCGCGCTGAATCACAGAGCCCGCGTGACCACCGGGGTACGTGCTTCGGAATGCGCGGCCCTTTTATCGTCTTTTTTTGAAGCGATCCGTAAAAAGAAAAAGAGAAAGAATGCGCAAAACGCTTCGGGGATGGGTATTATAGATAAGACGTAAGGGGGTCGATAGTTTGATCTTGGAACGAAGGGCGTTTCTTGAGTCGTTCGCGAAAGAAGAGGAACAGCTCGTTTTTCTGCAGGCGCGCAAGGAACTGCTACAAAGAATATTAAAGAATAAATATTCACTCAGAGACGGGATCGACCGGGACCGGCAGGTGGCCCGGCAGCGGGCGCTTCCTTCCTGGGAGCGAACGGCGCGCGGCGCGCTGTTTTCTCTGGCAGGAAGAAAGGACGAGCGAAAAGCCAAATCGGGTATCCGCCACAATTTTGCGGCCGATGTGCAGGCGAAGCTGATCGACGACATTCCGCGGATCGAAGAGGAAGTCAGAGATCTCATCCGGCTGCACAGCTCTTCCAAAAAGGCGTTTTCCGCCTCTCGCGAACAGAAGGAGCAGACGCAGGATGAGCTGCTTCACTATGTCGCGACCCACCGGGATGACCCCAAACAGGCGCTGAAGGACTATCGAGAAAGCGACCGTGCCTACCGGCTCCTGTCCGCCGCGGCTGAATCCGGCCGCACTTACTATACCTATCTGCGCGCGCTCAGAAAACAGCTGCTGGGTGCGGCGGCGACGGCGAAGAGGCCGCTGGGCCGCAGGCCGTACTTCGACATTTTGCTGCAGCGGGCCTATACCCGCCAGAGTGAAGACTGGTCGGCATCGGCGGAAACGCTGCAGCTGGATTTTCTGACCGATCTGCATACGCTGAAGAAGATGACGCCCAGCTCCTATCCTACGGCGGGACAGATCGCATTTTCACCGTACTTTTTTGACACCACCATGACCCGGCTCCTGACCATGCGCCGAGGCGACGAGCTGCACGCGCTGCTAGAGACAGCGGCAAATCAGCTGGCGGCACTGCTTCTGGCACTGGAAACGGACCGACGGCAGGCGAAAGAGGACAGAGATCGCTGTGCCGAAGGCGCCGGGCTTGCGCTATAAAACAAAAAAGGGGGCAGCCATGAACAAAGATTATCCTGAAAAACCGATGGATCCGAGAAAAGAGCACACAAACAACACCGATCTGCCGCTCGAAGAATCGGCGCGCCGGGAGCATCCGGGCGTTCCGACCGAGCCGATGCAGGAAGAAAGAGATTATGTTGCGGAGTCCAACCGACAGGGAGAAGGGATCTACGACGAATCGCTCTTTGATGAAAAGGATCCGGTTCCGCCGTCTCCGGATCGCGAAAACGCACTGGCGGAAACCGGGGAGCGCCTGCCGGCCACCGAAGCGCCGCAGCCGCCGGGAAAATCCGCGGAGAACGAAACCACACGCGAAGAACCGAAACAGGTGCTTCCGGGCAATCACGACCTGACCGACGAAGAGTTTTCGCAGGTGGCAAGACATCCGCATCCGACGAATCGTACGGAAACGCCGGGAGAAGCGGAGATCTCTGAAAAAGAGGTCGACGCCTATGTCGAATCCATCGGTGAAGACAAAAATCTGACCCGTCTGGACAAGGCCATCAAAGAAAGCAACAAAGCGCCCGATGCGGATCACCCGCATATGCACGATGCGATCGATAACGAGGAGCAGGTGGAGCTGCAAAAAGACAGGGAAATGAACGAAGCCGACCGGTTTAATGTGTTCAAGCAGTCGCGTTACCGGGGCGATCAGTAGATAACACGATGAGGCCGTCCTCTCGGATGGCCTCTTTTTACATGGAGGAATATGTGAGTAACGGAATAATGTTTCAGGGGTTCGAATGGGATCTGCCTTCGGACGGCTATTTTGAAGATATGCAAAAAAAGATCCCCGACCTGGTCGAGGCGGGGGTGACGGGCATCTGGCTGCCGCCGCAGTGCAAGGCGACCGGCGTGTTTGATGTCGGCTACGGCGTCTATGATCTGTATGATTTGGGCGAATTTGACCAGAAGGGCGAACAGCGGACCAAATACGGGACAAAAGACCAGTATCTGGCACTGATCAATGCGCTGCACGAAGCGGGCATCCAGGTGTATGCGGACGTCGTCTTAAACCACAAGGCCGGCGCCGATGAGACGGAGTCTTTTCAGGCCGTGCAGGTGAATCAGGCAAACCGGATCGAAGAAATCGGCGAGCCGCATGAGATTGATGCCTGGACGCATTTTCACTTCCCGGGGCGCGCCGGAAAATACTCCGACTTTCAGTGGCACTGGTATCACTTTACCGGCGTGGATTTCGATGACCGCAGCGGAGAATCCGGGATCTTTCGCGTACTCGGCGACGGCAAGGGCTGGGCATACGGTGTTTCCGGCGAGATGGGCAATTACGACTATCTGATGTTTGCGGATATTGACCATCATCACCCGGAGGTGCGCGAGGAACTTTTCCGATGGGCCGAATGGTACACCGAAGAAACCGGCGTCGACGGTTTCCGGATCGATGCGGCGAAACATATTGACCACGAATTCATGCGCGATTTCATCAATCACGTGAAAGAAGTGCGCGGCGAAGATTTTTACATGGTCGGCGAATACTGGCAAACCGATGAAACCATTACCGACAAATATCTCTACAAAACCGAATACGATATGGATCTGTTTGACGTGAAGCTGCACTTCAATATGGTGGCAGCCGCCCGCGGCGGCGATTCGTATGATCTGAGAAAAATCTTTGATAACACGATCGTGCAGGAGCATCCGGAAATGGCGGTGACTTTCGTGAACAATCACGATTCTCAGCCGGGCCAGGCGCTCGAGAATTTTGTGGACCGGTGGTTTATTCCCCATGCGTATGCGCTGATCCTTCTGCGGGAGGCGGGCTATCCGTGTGTGTTTTACGGCGACTATTACGGGATCTCCGGCGAAAACCCGATCGACGGCAACCGGGAAGTGCTCGACAAACTCATGAAGATCCGAAAGGCCTTTGCCTACGGGGATCAGGAAGATCACTGGATCTCCGGCAATCTGATCGGCTGGGTGCGTCACGGTGACGATCAAAACCCCGACAAGCTGCTGACCCTGATCAACACCGGCGATGCGGCCACGGTAGACATCCCGCTCGGCGCGGATCAGGCCGGGAAAGTATTTGCGGATTATCTGGGTATACAAGAAGAGTCCGTAACGATATCCGACGAGGGTATCGGCACCTTTACCGTCGGTCCCGGCAATATCGCGTGCTGGGCGGAGACCGGCAAACCGATCGATTAGGAGGAATGATGGGAAAAACTGCGATTTATAAATACGACATGGATGAGCTCCACCAGATGACGATCGACCAGCTGAACGAGCGGGGCGTCACCATCAACGATATTGCGGATCTTGTATATGGTCTGCAGGAAGCCTATTTTCCGAATCTGACGATGGAATTTTGCATCGAAAACGTGTATGCCGTACTCAGAAAACGAGAAGCGATCCATGCGGTGCTCACAGGCATTGCAATCGACCAGATCGCAGACAAAAAACTCTTCCCGGAACCCCTGCAGTCGATCATCGAAGCCGACGAGGGACTGTACGGCGTGGACGAAATTCTGGCCCTCGGCATCACGAATCTCTACGGTTCCATCGGACTGACAAATTTCGGTTATCTGGACAAGCACAAAATCGGCATCATTAAAGCGATCGACGAATCCAAAGAAGACCGGGTCAACACATTTCTGGATGATTTGATCGCGGCGATTGCAGCGGCTGCCGCCAGTCGCATTGCGCACAGCGTAAAATACGAGCCGCAAAACGAACGCGTAACCAATTAAGAAAACGACCGCAACGACACGCAAACGCGTGTCGTTTTTATGTGCCGAATATGCAAAATGCAAAACAGTTAACAGGAGAAATGGCGAAACATACGCGTTTTTTGCCGCGGAAGCTGTTTATCGCGCTGGCATTCCTCGGAGCGCTGCAGGAAATCGACCTGGTCTGGAATATGGCGGATACGCTCAATGCGCTGATGGCGCTGCCGAACCTCCTGGCCGGTGTCATTCTTGCGCCGGTCGTTGCCAAACTGTCGAAACAGTTCTTTGCCGATCCGGAAAAAGTCTATACACCTGCGGATTACGCAGACATAATCAAGAGAAGATAAACAAACAAAAAAGGAAGGGCCTTCGCGCCTTTCCTTTTTTTTAAGTATGCTCTATGTGAAATGATTCGCCCGTGAACAGAAAGAAGCTACTTATATATATGAATGAGAAATAATTAGCAGACTGATAGGAAACAGATGGATAAGCAACGCATGTTATTCGATTTGACAATTCTTAGTATGATGTACATTCATAAAGCGGACTTATGGATATTCTCCGTTTATCCTTCGACTTGGGCAGAGACCGCCGCGAACCTTTCCGCCAGGAATGCGATAAAGTCACGATCCACGTTGTAATTACCTCCTATAGGCAGAGATACTGTCAACATGAACCAATGTACAAATAAATGGGACTTAATAGGAAGGAACTCCAAAATAGAGGTAAGCTTTTTCAAGAATTAAAATAATTTATCAGATCGTCATTGCTGTTTATCAGCCTTTATGATAATATTGCATTGTAGTAATAATAAAAATTTTCAGAGAAAAGGAGTTGAAAGAGTATGGCAGCATTTGAAAACTTGCTGGGAGCAATGTCAGATTTTCTATGGGGCATTCCACTGGTTGTTCTGGTTGTAGGCTCGGGAATCATTGTAGCCATTGTCACAGGATTTATCGTTTATCGAAGATTCGGCTTTATCATGAAGAACACCTTTGGTGTCATGTTTGCCAAGCAGGAAGCGGATGAAGGCGGGATTACCCCGTTTCAGGCGGTATCCACGGCGCTCGCGGCGACGGTAGGAACCGGAAACGTCGTCGGGGTGGCGACAGCGATCGCCAGCGGCGGACCGGGTGCGGTCTTTTGGATGTGGCTTGCAGCGATCTTCGGTATGACGACGAAGTTTGCGGAAGTTACCCTGGCCGTTGCCTATCGTGAGAGAAATGAAATGGGTGAGTTTTCCGGCGGTCCGATGTACTATATTAAAAACGGCCTCGGCATGAACTGGCTCGGAAAGATTTTTGCACTGTTTGGCGCGCTGGCCGCTTTCGGAATTGGCTGTATGGTGCAGTCCAACTCCGTTGCAGGCGCGTTGCGCGGACAGTTTAACATTGAACCCTGGATTACTGGGATCGTACTTGCCATCTTCGCCGGCATCGTTCTGATCGGCGGCATCAAGCGGATTGGACAGGTAACGGAAAAAATCGTTCCGTTCATGGCCGCAGTGTACATTATCGGATCCATCGTGATCCTGATTGCCAATGCATCGGCAGTGCCGGCCGCATTCCAGGCAATCTTTACGGAAGCCTTTACCGGAACGGCCGCCGTCGGCGGATTTGCCGGTGCAGGTATGGCCGCAGCGATCCAGTACGGGGTTGCGCGCGGTGTATTCACCAACGAAGCCGGCCTCGGTTCCGCACCGATCGCACACGCGGCAGCGACGACCGACCACCCGGTGCGTCAGGGCATCTGGGGTACCTTTGAAGTATTCGTTGACACGATTCTCGTCTGCTCCATGACAGCACTCGTGCTGATCACCTCCGGCATCTGGCATTCGGCAGAGCTCGCCGGACCCGAACTGACGATGGCGGCCTTTGACGCGAATCTTCCCTTTGGCGGACTGATCGTCACCTTTGCACTGATTCTGTTCCCGTTCACCACGATCCTCGGCTGGTGCTACTACGGAGAGAAGAGTGCGGAGTATCTCGTAAATTCTTCGAAGATCATTATGCCGTATCGTCTGCTTTTCGTCGTGCTGGTCTTTGTCGGCGCCATCGGCGGACTGGAGATCGTATGGGCACTGGCGGACGTGCTGAATGCACTCATGGCGGTACCGAACCTGATCGGGGGAATTGCGCTCAGCGGCGTGGTTGCAAAACTGGCGAAGCAGTTCTTCGACGACCCGCATCGCGTGTATGTTCCCGAAGATTATGTTCACCTGTTGAAAAGAAAATAAGAATCAGAAAGGACCTGCTTTTTGGCAGGTCCTCTTTTTATTTCAGATGCAGGGTTTCCAGTACCCTTGTTGTTGTGGATCGGTACGGCGCCTGCAGCCGGGCCCTTGCCACCGCCGTCTCATAGGCATCCAAAAGCGCCGCGGAGGCGTTTGGCCAGGAGTTCTCCAGGGCTTCTTTGCGTGCGGTTGCGCGGATCAAATCGATCGCGGGGCTGTTGAGACGATCCACCGCGGCGAAAAGACTCTGTTCATCCTTTGCATCAAACAGCAGTCCGTTGACCCCGTCCTGCAACTGTTCGCAGGTCGGTTCGCTTCGTGCGGCGATGACCGGCGTGCCCGAAGCCATGCTTTCCAGAATAACCAGGCCGAGCGTTTCCGACACGCTCGGAAACAGGAAGGCGTCGGCCGATGCATAGGCCGCGGACAGTTCTTCATCGTGCAAAAAACCCGTGAATACGGAGCGGGTTCCCGCAAACAGCTGCTGCAGCCGGGCCCGGTCGGGGCCGTCACCCACAATGGCAAGCCGCACATCGCCTCTTTTTCGGATCAGCGGCAGCAGCCGGTCGATTTCCTTTTCGATCGCCAGACGGCCGATAAAGACCAGCAGCGTTTTCTCCGGCTCGCCTCCCGTGAGGCGCTGCCGCATGGCCTGCGACGCATACTTCGGATGTCTGCGTACGGTATCCACCCCGCGCGGCAGCACCCGGAGGTTCTCCACACACTGTGCGGTGAGCTCTTTTCGGATGGCGCCCGATGTGCACAGATTGACGTGGGCGCGCCGGTGCTGTGTGCGGATATAACGCCACAGCAGAGGTTTGAGCGGTTTGAAGATTTTGTAATAGTCAAGATACTTGGGGATGTGCGTGTGATAGGAACAGACCAGCGGCAGGTTCATCCGTTCGGCATGTTTCGCGGCGGATGCCGCCAGCAGGACGGGATTCGCCGCGTGCACGAGATCCGGCTTCAGCCGGCGGAGTATCCCCGCCACCTCCCGCGTCGGCAGAGAAAACGGCCGGTAGCGGTAAAACGGCAGCCGGGTCACGGGCATGCCGATGACCGGGCAGCCCTGATACGCGCTCACACCCAGATCCGGAGCAATCACGGTCACATCGTGGCCCTGTTCCTTTAGAAAGGTGACCGCCCGGGTGAGGCGCGTCACGACGCCGTCGGTGGACGGCAAAAAGGTTTCTGTCACCAGTGCGATGCGCATACGGTTCCTTTCTTACTTCCAGCTGACTTTCGGCATGACATTCTCTGCAAGGACGCGGTCTTTGTGTTCGACGATGGTCTTCAGAATGTCGACGAGGACTTCCTGTGTCAACAGATGGGGTTCGAGTCCCAGGCTGATCAGGCTGGTGTTGACGGCGTTGAAATAGTGTTCTTCTTTTTCGACGCGCGGGTTTTCCAGATGCGTCAGCTCGGTGTCGATGCCGATCGATGTAGCCGCTTCTTTTAAGCGCTCCGCCAGATCGAGCACCGAGAACATTTCGGTAAACTGATTGAACACGCGGAAGTCGCCGGGGTCGGCCGGGTTTTCCGCAGCGATTTCAATGCAGCGGACCGTGTCTTCGATATTCAGGAAGCCGCGCGTTTGTCCGCCTTTTCCGTATACGGTCATCGGATGGCCGATGGCCGCCTGAATCAGAAAACGGTTCAAAGCGGTGCCGAAGACGGCGTCATAGTCCAGCCGGTTCACCAATCGGGGATCTCTTCTTGTCTGTTCGGTGTCCAGACCGTAGACCACGCCCTGATTCAGATCGGTGGCCCGGATGCCCCAGGTGCGGCAGGCAAACAGGATATTGTGCGAATCATGCACTTTGGACAGGTGATAGTAGGAGCCGGCCTGTTTCGGATACGGAAGACGGTCTTTTCTGCCCTTGTGTTCGATTTCGATATAACCTTCTTCGATGTCGATATTCGGCGTGCCGTATTCGCCCATGGTGCCGAGTTTAATCAGATGGTAGTCGGGCGCAAATTCTTTGATCGCATACAGGACGTTCAGATTGCCCAGCACATTGTTGCTCTGCGTATACACGGCGTGTTCCCGGTCGATCATCGAATAGGGGGTCGAATGCTGCTCCGCAAAGTGTACAAAGGCTTCGGGATTCTCCGACTGAAATACATCGGAGAGAAAATCGTAATCATTCAGATCGCCGATGTGAACGCCGATGTCTTTCCCGCCGACTTCTTTCCACGCGGCCACGCGCTCTTCGAGCGAAGGAATCGGTGTCAGGGAATTGGAACACAGTTCTTCATCGTATTCGCGTCGCACGAGATTGTCGACGATTACGACGTCTTTCGCTGCGTTTTACAAAGAAAAAACCCGCGACAGGGTCGCGGGCGGGGCGCTTAATCAGTAGCCCCGGTCGAGATCGATTTCGTTGTCCAGCGCGTCTCCGTTCTTCCAGTTTCTCAGATTCGCGGCGGCCAGCTGCACCAGGCGGTCGGTGGCGCGGTCGGAACTGGCGGACACATGCGGCGATACAATGACATTGTCCATCTGCCACAGGGGACTGTCGTCCGGAAGCGGTTCTTTTTCAAACACATCGAGTACGGCGGTGGCGTCTTTGTTTGCCCGCAGAAAATCGATCAGTTCGGTTTCTTTGACCGCACTGCCGCGGCCGACATTCACAAGCGTCAGATGCGAAGGCGCACGGTCAAAGAGTTCTTTCCCGATCATGCCGATGGTGTCGGGCGTCTCCGGGGTGGCAAGAATCAGGACGTCGAGATCCCCGATGTGTTCGCCCAGATCCGCCAGACGATAGCTCTGTTCAAAATGATCGGAGGGGCGGCCGTCGGTGTTGAAACCTGTGAGATGCACATCGAACGCTTCCAGCCGGCGCGCGATCTCTGAGCCGATGGAACCGGTGCCCGCAATACCGATGCGCGAACCCGTGAGCTCCGGCATGCCGAGGTCCTGTTCCCAGACGCGCCCGCGCTGCATGTCCATATGCTGAAACGCGCGTTTGTTGACTTCGAGAAGCCGCATGATCACCCATTCGGCAATCGGAATGGAGTAGATGTGTTTTGCATTGGCCAGACGCACGCCGTGCCGCTTCAGATCCTCTGTGTTGACCTGATTGATCCCGGCGCTCAGCAGCTGCAGAAACTGCAGGCGGGGAAACGCAAGCAGCGCATGTTTTTGAAACGGCTGAAACGCGATGATGGAATCAACATCGGCCAGATCTTCTTCCGTATAGGGGTCCCTGTAATAGATCACCTCGGTGTCTTCTGCGCGAAACACGTCGAGCTGTTCTTCCGTAAAGGGATAGGCGATAAATGTTTTCATGATATACCTCCTGTTGTCTGTTTCGTGTACAGGATATGTACCCATCCTGAAGCCCGCGGTACCCCGCACCCGGATTTGGGTATAAACAATAGCGTAGAACCGAAACGGAAAGGAGTTTTTTGATGAAAAAAGTAGCGATCCTGATTGCGGATCTGTTTGATGAAAATGAACTGGTGTATCCCCTGTACCGGCTGAAGGAGGATTTTGAAGTCCATCTGCTGGGCGACGAGAAAGACAAAGCCTACAAGGGCAAATCCGATTTTGAGAAGAAAAGCACCCATGCGGCCAAAGACGCAAATCCGGACGATTATGCCGGCGTATTGATTCCCGGCGGCTATTCCCCGGACAAAATGCGCGGTTCGGAAGATCTGAAGGCGTTTGTCAAAAAGATGGACGAGCAGAAAAAGCCGATCGCGGCGATCTGTCATGCCGGCTGGATGCTGACTTCCTGCTGCGAGGTGGACGGTAAGACACTGACATCCACACCGGCCATCAAAGACGATATGAAACATGCCGGAGTGAACTGGGTCGATGAGGCGCTCGCCGTCGACGGGCATCTGATCACGGCAAGAAAACCGGACGATATGCCGGGATTTGTGAAAGAATTCGTCCGACAGCTTGAAAACTAAAGACACATTTTATGCGGTGCGCCGGGGGAGAACCCCCGGCATCTACCGTACCTGGGCGGAATGTCAGAAGCAGGTGACGGGCTTTGCGGGCGCCGAGTACCGTAAGTTTCCGACAGAAACCGAAGCCCGTGCGTATGTCGCGGGAGAAGACCCGACGAAGGCACCCGCAACGGGACTTCATATTTATATCGACGGCTCCTATGACAGCAAAAGCAAACAGTTCAGTTACGGACTGGTCGGCTTTTTTCACGGGGAGCGGTTTGAAGAGGCACGCGCGTTTTCCGATCCGGAAGCGGCCGTGCACAGAAATGTCGCGGGTGAACTGTACGGAGCCTACCGCGCTTTGCAGATTGCGCTGGAGAGAAAATCCCCCGAACTGGATTTATACTTTGATTATGCGGGGATCAGGGAATGGGCGACGGGCGCCTGGCGCGCCAAGAATCCATTGACACGCGCCTATGCCACCACGTACAATCGCTTTAAGACGGATGTGCATGTCCGTTTTCACAAGATTGCGGCTCACACGGGCCATCCGCTGAACGAGCGGGCCGATGAGCTTGCCAAACAAGCATTCAAGGAGGAGAAAGATGCTGAAAGAGTTTAAAGAATTTGCCGTGCGCGGCAATGTCATGGACATGGCGATCGGTATTATTCTGGGTACCGCCTTCGGAGCCATTGTCTCCGCGGTGGTCGATCATCTGCTGATGCCGCTGCTGAGTCTTCTGGTCGGCGGAATCGACTTTCAAAACTGGTTTATCGCGCTCGACGGCAGCGATTATCAGACGCTCGCCCAGGCACAGGAAGCCGGCGCGGCCACGCTCAATTACGGGCTGGTTCTCAATGCAGTCATTCATTTTCTGTTTATCGCCTTTGCAATTTTCCTGATGGTCAAAGCCATGAACAAACTGCGCCGTCCGGCGGAAGAAGTGGTCGACACCAAGTCGTGCCCGTTCTGCCTGTCTGAAATTCCTTTGGAAGCCACCCGCTGCCCGCACTGCACTTCGGAACTGCAGGCGCACGAAATCGTCAACGGATAAGATGAACAACCGGGCGCGGCTCAAACGGATTCTGTCGTCGCATCCGCCGCAGCCGATCGGAGAATTTCGAAGATTCGCGGTCCTGCTGCCGCTGGTGTATCAAAACGGCGAACCGCATCTGCTGTATGAAAAGCGCTCCAAACGAATCTCTCAGCCCGGGGAATCGGCATTCCCCGGGGGGAGAATCGAACCGGGCGAGACCGTGGAGCAGGCGGCCGTCAGAGAAACCATAGAAGAGCTCGGCATTGCAAAAGAAAAGATCGAAGTCTATGGACGCTGGAATCCGCTGATCACCTGGTTCAATATGCTGATCGAACCGGTCACCGGGGAGCTTTCCCGTTTCCATCCGGAACGCTTTGTACCCAATGAGGAAGTGGAGGAGATCTTTCTTGTGCCGCTTTCTTTTTTTATACACAACGAACCCAAAACCTACCGGTCGCTGTTGCGGGTGGAACAGCCGGAAGATTTTCCATATGAGCTGCTGCCCAACGAAAAGGCGTACCGGTTTCGCACCGGCAAACAGGATACCCTATTCTGGGTATATCAGGACCGGGTGATCTGGGGCCTCACGGCCCGGATCACCAAAGATTTTATCGACGCAGTCAAGGAGGAACTATGACCCCTCACAATGAAGCCAAACGCGGCGAGATCGCAAAAACCGTATTGCTCCCGGGCGACCCCCTGCGGGCAAAATTCATCGCCGAAACCTATCTGAAAGACGCGCGCCAGGTCAACGGCGTGCGCAATATGCTGGCCTACACGGGCACCTGGGAAGGCGCCGAAGTCTCCGTCATGGGCACCGGCATGGGCGCTCCCTCGATCGGCATTGTGGCACATGAGCTGATCTATCTGTACGGATGCAAAAACCTGATCCGGGTGGGCTCCTGCGGCGCGATGCAGGAAGATCTGAAACTGTTTGACATCATCCTCGCGCAGGGTGCCTGCACCGACTCTTCGTGGCAGAATCAGTACGGCATCGACGGCGTGTATTCCGCGATCAGTTCGTGGAAGCTGTTGAAAAAGGCGCACGACCGCGCCGTGGAGCTCTCGCTTCCCGTACACGTCGGAAATATTTTGACCGGCGACGTGTTTTATGAAGAAAACCCCGACCGCTACAAAACCTGGCAGAAAATGGGTGTTTTGGCAAAGGAAATGGAAAGCTACGCGCTGTATGCCACCGCCGCCCGCGCGGGCGTAAACGCGCTGACGATTCTCACCGTTTCCGATTCGATGCTGCATTCGGAAGAAACGACGGCCGAGCAGCGCGAAAAGAATTTTACCGACATGATGGAGCTCGCTCTGGGGCTCGCATAAAGGCAAGAAAGAAATGCCGCCCGGCTCTGGGCGGCATTTCTTTTTTTGTTTATTTTACATGGATTCGGTGGAATACTTTCTTTCCTTTTTTTACGACAAACGAACCGCGGTCTTTTTCGATTACGAGCGCCGGATCCTCGACTTTTTCATCGTCGATCGAAATACCGCCCTGCTGAACAAGGCGCCGGCCTTCGCCGTTGCTTTTTGTCAGTCCGGCTTCTTTCAGAAGATCCAGCAGACCCATGCCTTCTTCCGGCACGGTGATTTCCGACGACGGCATGTTTTCATCGGAGCCCTGATTGGCAAAGATCGCACGTGCGGTGGCCTGTGCTTCGTTGGCCGCTTCTTCGGAGTGAACCACTTTTACGACTTCCCACGCGAGCCGTTCCTTGCCCTCGTTGATGCGTTCGCCGCCGAGTTTTCCGAGTTCCTTACATTCTTCCGTGGGTACAAAGGTCAACTGCAGAAGGAACTTCTCCACATCCCGGTCGTCGACGTTGCGCAGGTACTGGTACATTTCATACGGCGGGGTTTTTTCGGGATCAAGCCACACCGCGCCCTTCATGCTCTTGCCCATTTTCTCGCCGGTGGCGGTGGTCAGAAGATTAAAGGTCATCCCGTAGACTTCGTCACGTTCGATTTTTCGGACCAGTTCGTAGCCGCCGATAATATTGCTCCACTGGTCGGAACCGCCCATCTGCAGTTTGCAGTTGTGCCGGCGGAACAGCTCCAAAAAGTCATAGGACTGCAGCAGCAGATAGCCGAATTCAAAGAAGGTCAGTCCTTCGCCCAGACGGTTTTTGTAGGCGTCCATGGCGAGCATGCGGCTGATCGTAAAGTGCTGGCCGATGTCTCGCATAAACTCGACAAATTTCGGTTCCAGGAGCCATTTTGCGTTGTTTTCGAAGATGGCTTTGCCTTCGGAGAAATCCAGGAACTTTCTGAACTGTCGTTCAAAACAGTCGGCATTGTGCTGGATCTGTTCTTTGGTCATGAGATTTCGCATATCGGTGCGGCCGGAAGGGTCGCCGATCATCGTCGTGCCGGCACCCAGCAGTGCAATCGGACGATGCCCGTGGTTTTGCATGCGTTTCATGACCATGATCTGGATAAAATGGCCCAAGGTCAGACTGTCGGCCGTGGCGTCAAATCCGATGTAGAAAGTAACGGATTCCTTTTCCAGCAGGGCCTTCAGTTCTTCTTCATGGGTACACTGTTCGAGGTACCCGCGTTCTTGGAGTTCGTGAAATACTGACATCGTCTCTTCCTTTCCAATAAAAAAGGAGGCATCAAAGGGCGGATTCCTCCGCGGTGCCACCTTCATTTCTCGCTCGTGCCGGCTCTCCGGCGTGATTGGCTCCAAGGATGTATTTCCCCGATCGGGCGTGCCTGCTCTCAGCGCTGCAGTGCTTTCTGTACGGGCCCGGGTACTTTGCCTTTTCATCGCGTTCACTTATCGACAGAATAGCAAACCGGAGGGCGGCTTGTCAAGCGGATCGGTCGTTTGTTTCATTGCCAAGGTTTTTTCGTTGCTTTATAATAGGAGAAAGCATGACTTGGCCGAAAGGCCACAGGAGGAAACATTGAAAAACGAACTGTTACAGAAAATTGAAAATCGTACCGCCCGCGTCGGTGTCGTGGGACTCGGCTATGTCGGTCTGCCGCTGGCCGTTGAAAATGCGCGCGCCGGCTTTACGACCACCGGCATCGACATCTCCAAAGAAAAAACGGAGAAAATCAACCGCGGCGAAAACTACATCGGCGATGTGGATCCGGCCCATCTCAAACAGCTGGTCAGTGATCAGAAACTTTCCGCCACCACGGACTTTTCCGAAGTCAAAGACCTCGACTTCATCATGATCTGTGTGCCGACCCCGCTCGACATCTATCAGCAGCCGGACATCAGTTATATTCAAAGCTCCGCGGAATCCATCGGCGAACATCTCCGACGGGGCAGCGTCGTCATCCTGGAGAGCACCACCTATC
>ERZ1032871.31-NODE-31-length-20445-cov-13.937862_pt1 | contig 20445 bp, 37 predicted proteins | sample MGYA00519026_ERZ1032871 | MGnify/ENA primary metagenome ERZ1032871 (study PRJEB33719, sample SAMN04262510) | wastewater metagenome | biome: rural village; feature: composting latrine chamber; material: composting feces with ash | place: El Salvador | collected...
TGGCGTTCTCGGGGTGCTCCCACACGGGCACGAAGTACGTTGGGAAGCCGGGCATGTCAGAAACTTCTTCCAGCCATTCTCGGTTTCCGTCGCTTGTGGTGGGTTGCCATTTGCTGCGCCCCGCTCCGTTTTTCCATTCGACGGCGCTACTCATGCTTCCCTCAGCGCTCGGCGTGCGGCGCGGACTTGCTTGCCGGTGGCGATAACGGTTAGGCGGTCGGCGTCATACAGTGGGAATCCGCTGTTTTTCACGCAATCGGCGGCGGTTAGTAGGATAGCCTCGTCGCCCATTAGCACCGTGTCGGGGTCGAGGGCTTCCAGTTCCGCCAGGGTGCGGATGATTTGAGGGGTCATGCTTCCTTCCAGGTGTTGGCTGCTTTGCGTTGCTCGCGGCGGCGGGCGATGAATTTGGCGTGGAGTCGACTGCGGTGGAGGTACGGGCTGAGATCGTTGGCGTTCTCGGGGTGCTCCCACACGGGCACGAAGTACGCGGGGAAGCCCGGCAAGTCAGAAACTTCCTTTAGCCATTCCCGTGCTCCGTCGCTGGTGGCGGGCTGCCATTCGCTGCAGCCAAGGCCGTTTTTCCATTTGACGGCATCGACGGTGGGGAGGCCGGGCTTTAACAGCCGACGCAGGATGGGGAGCCACCAGTTGTTCACTTGGAGAGTGGCTACGCCGACGACGATCACGGGGAGGATCAACCACCCTGGCCCGCCGCTGATAATCACAGTGAGAAGCGCCGCGAGTGTGATGGTTAGCAGAGCGCACATCCCGAAGTGCAGGACACCTACTGCGGCACGGCGGTGGTTCATGCTTCCTCCGGGGTGGGCAGGGGAGTCTCAATCCCGCTTTCGTCCTCCAGGCGCAAGTCGCATTGCGCGTGGTATGCCAGGAACTTGGCGATCCCATCCGCCTGGTGCGCGAGTAGACAGTCGGGGGCCACGGCGATGATGTAGTGCCTTAGCCGATCCCGAAGGTCGTACTGCCCGAACTCCGCCCTCAGCGCCGGGACGGCTTCTCGCGCCTTGGCGATGGCAGGCAAGATCGCTTCAACGTGGCGCGTGTGCTGCGTGACCTCGTCCCCCGCAACGATAGGCGGGTTGTGCGAGTGACATGCCAGGTAGTGCCAGTTACTCATTTGGTTTCCTCCAATTCTTGTTGCGCGGCGCGAGCTTGGTCGCCGGTAGCGATGACCACGGCGGGGAGGTCTAGCTCTGCGCCACGAACGGGGTTCCCATTACCATCGAGCCAATCCCGAACCTGAGTGAGGGGGTCGACCCTGTCCGTGTTCATGAGCACGGTGTCGGGGTCGAGGCCGACGAGTTCGTCGGCGGTGGTGATCCTCCGGCCTACGAGGCACTCGGTCTGGGTGTCCTGGGTGGTGGTCATGGCTTAGTTCCTTTCCGTCTCTTTCCTTTGCCCATAGTGTACCCCACCACCCGTAGACTACTCAAGTAGCGGGTGCGGATGATGCGGGGGGGGGTTATGCTTCGATGACTTCCTCATTGTGGACGAGGGTGCCGTTAACGGCGACTCTGAGGGACAGTACGGAGAAGTAGTATCCACCATTACCCGCGTTTGCGTATCCGTCGCCTAGTGCGATGGGGTTCTGGTTGTGCAGGATGGTGATCTTGCACTTTGCAATTCGCGTGTCACCGTCATGGTAAGCGGCATCTTCGTAGTCGACGTCGGTGATCGCCGCCTCGAGTCGGTCGGGGTCGAGAATCTCCCATTCCCCGAACGCTCCGGCGCAACAGTCCTGGTCGCTTTCGTAGAGTTGCAGGATAGTGCCATCATTAAGGGTTAGGGTGTCGCACTTGGCGGAAGTAATCCTCCGACCGACGAGGTGCTTGGTCAGGGTTTCCTGGATGGTCATGGTGTAGTTCCTTTCCTGTTCTTTCCTTTGCCCATAGTGTACATCACCGACCGTAGGCTACTCAAGTGGTGGGGGTAGGGCGGGGGTGACGCTCCGTGTGTGCTACGCGACCGCGTCGTCCGCCTCGATGGGCGGGTCGTGCGATTCTCACACCAGGTATCGCCAACTGCTTATCTAATCTCTTCCAGTGCTTGTCGTGCGGCCCGGACTTGGTCTCCGGTAGCAACGACTACGGCGGGGAGTGCGTCTACGACCCAGGGTCGCCACATGACATCTCGGTACTTGAGGTCGGCCACGTGATGCTGCCAGTAGTCGTCCTCGTATCGCCCGCGCAGCAGCGTGTCGGGGTCGAGGGCGGCGAGTTCGTAGCGGTTTCGGATGATGCGTGGGGTCATGGTTTAGTTCCTCTCCATTTCTTTCCTTTGCCCATAGTGTACATCACCAACCGTAGACTACTCAAGTGGCGGGGGTAGGGCGGGGGTGATGGGGGCTGTCTTGTGCCCCGCCGTTCATTTTGGTGTTTCCGTGCTTAGTGCTTGGAGGACGGCGCGAGCGGTGTTGGCTACGCCTCCTCCATGGGGGTGACGTAATGGCGGACGATGCGCCCCCGATCCGAGCCGCTGCGTCGGTTTTCCTTCTCCCACTTTTCGGCGGCGGCGCGGGTGGGGAATCCCCAAGCGGTACGCTCTTCGTTTTCGTGCCGGTACGACACTCCCCACTCCTCGGTCATGTCCGCCAGCATCTTGGGGAGCGGTGTGGAGAGAAGGTCTTCGAGGTCGCGGGTGGCCAGGGCCATGTCCGCCAGGAATGCCACGTCGCTGTAAGTGGGGGTGTTGCGTGCACTGGCCGCTCGAATGGCCGCTCGCATGGCGGTTGCGATCTCTCGCACCTTGGCTTCGAAGGCATTACATTCAAGCATGTTCTTTTCCTTTCTGTTTGGTGCCCCCTACTCTAGTGGGTCTAACGGAACACCGCAAGCCCCAGCCAGTTCGGAGGTAATAAGCGGGGGTGTGGGCGTGATTCCTTCGATTAGGGGGCGAGTCGCCACCTACCAGGCAGGGCAAGCAGCATTGAGGGTCACTGGTCGGCCTCCTCCTCTTCCTTGATCAGTCGGTCAATGGCCCTCATGCACTCCCGGTAGACCGGGCCACCGGTCATCACAGGGGTGAGGCTCTGGCGGTTGATTAGCCTGCCGCCGCGATTCGGCGCTTCTGCGTTGTGATACTCCGGGCTGGCGTAGTGGTAATACCGCCTGTCGTATTCGTCGTTGCGGTTCGCGTACCTGATTCCGAAGTCCCCGAGGTTCTGGGGGTCGTTCGTGTCGAGTCGATACGCGACGTATGCGTATTCGATGCGAGGCTTCACTGGTCGGCCTCCCGCCCGGAGTGGATGATTGTGCAAGGGGTGTATCGGGGTGGCGCGGAGCCTTCCCACCATTCGGCCATTTCATCCCAGACGAAGATGCAGCCGCCATGCTCGGAGACGACGATCTGGTCACGCCCGGACTCCTCGCACGCTCGGGCCAGCGCGTCCACGTCGTGCCACACGCTGCCCACGGTCAGAGTGTTCGGCGGGACGGGCTGGTTGACCTCCTGGTCGTCGAGGAACTTCAGCACGTCGGGGTCGCACCAGTCCTCCATGCCGCCGGGGTCGGCGCTCGGGTCAATGAACCACAGGTCGCCGTCACCGTCCGGCTCCGGGGTAGTCACGAACACACGCCCATAGCGAGGGTGGTCTGCGAGCCTCCACCCGTCGGGCAGGGAGGGCGCGGGGGTGGGCGCTGCCTTCTTGTCGCCCGGCCATTCGAGGCGCGGCAGATCTGGCCGAGGGGTGATGCAGTCGTGATCCTCGTAGATCACGCTTCCTCCCCGGTCAGTCAGGATGGCGCTGCCCCCGGTCGCATTGGGAAGGAGGATGACGGCGCGGCCCTCGCAGTCCTCCACATCGCACTGCATCCACCGACACTCGGCCCGCTCTTCCGGGGTCATGTCCTCCATCGTCGGGGCGGGGACGGCATTGAGGATCACCCGCGCTGCGGCGGCGGCGGGGTTCTGGCGGTCGTGAAAGATCTGCGCCTCGGCCCACTCACGGGCAAGCATCCGTTCCTCGTTGGTCACATGGGGGGTCATTTTGTCAGTCATTTTGGTTCCTTTTAGTTTGTTATCTTCGGTTTTAGCGTATCCGGGGGGGGCAACGCAACTCTCAAAGAAGTCGGGGGTGGCTTTCGGGGGGGGGCATGAGTTATGCTTCCTGGTCGTTGTCGAGGTATTTCAGGACGTCGGGCTTGCAGAGCCTTCGGTCATATCCCAGGGGGTCGGAGTCGGGGATTATGAAGAGGACTTTCCCGTCGATACGCGGGGTGTGGCTGGGGACGATGACGCGCCCGTATTCCGGGTGCTCAGCGAACCGCCACTTGTCGGGCGGGGTGGTCTTATCGGTCATGAGATCACCTAGTAGTAGAGGGGCGGTCGCGGCGGGCACGCAGTAACTCCCACTACTACAACGGGCATCGTCACCGTCGTAGTAGTGGGAGTTACTGGGCACCCCCGGTGCCGTAGTGGTTGGCGTAAAGGCTGAGGGCGGCGCGAATCAGGGCAACGTCCCGCTCCGGATCGAACGTGAGCGACACCTGAACGTTGGGGTGACCGCCGAGCGAAACGAACAGCTTGAGGCAATCCCCCACCAACTCCGCTGCCTGCACGTAGCAGTTGGTAATGGGGCCGAGCGTGAACCACTGGCACGCATGGTTTTCCCCCGTAACACGATCTGATCGGGTGGCCGTGAGGTCAGCGTCGACGGCACGGAGGCAGTCCAGGGCGTGGTTAATTGCCTGGTCAAGGGTGGTGGTAGTCTGGGTGGTCATTAGTGCTCCTTCGGGGGCGGTGGGGTTCGGGTGGTGGTCTCGGGCCTCGCACACCTTATAGGCGAGGGTGGCCCGATCAACCGTTTTGGTTCCCTCTTTGTTTGGCACCCCCTACTCTAGCGGGGCCAATGGAACACCGCAAGTCCTAATCAATTCGGGGGTAACAAACGGGGGTAAGAGTCATGCTTCCCGGATCGTCTGCGGGCGACCAACTTATCGGGCACCATCCCAATCGCAGGACAAGCCGCCACGGGATCCGATCCGGTAGATCACGCATGTCACTTCACGCCCCTCGACGGAGATTACCTTCGTGGTGAAGTGCCTCTCGTGGGTTCTGTCCAAGTACTCCGCGCCGCACGCGGTGAGCGTTAGCGTCACGGCGATAATTCCTGCGGTGGCGATGATTCGCTTAGCCACTAGATTTTCTCCTTCGTTTTCGTCTCGGGTTTCCTACGGGGTCGTGGCACATACGTCTCGCACCCACCGAGGACAAGTGAGGAGCGTGCACACGATGATCGCGGTCATAGACGAGACCCAGCAAAACTTACCTTGTGTCGTTGTCTACGGGGATTTTTCACTCACTGGTCGGCCTCCCCGTCCGGCACCTTCCACTCCATGCGGGGGAGATCCGGGCGCGGGGCGACCCGCTCGTAATCCTTATAAATCACGTCTCCATGCGTATCAATCAGCACGGCGCGTCCGTCACCCAGAACGGGGATGATGATGTCGGCGCGGCCCTGCCTTTCCACGTCTGCTAGCATCCACTGGCACGCCCACCGTTCCTCAGGGGGCATGTCCTCCAGCGTCGGGCGCTTCGGGGCGGGGGTGGCATTGTTAGTCATTTTCGATGCGGTGCTCACTGGTTGGCCTCCGGTTCGGTGTCGATGTACGTGAGATCCTGGGGGTGGCAACGGTACCACCACAACTCCGGGCGGTCGGTGGCGGGACGCATAACACGGATGCACCCGTCGCGGTCTGGGGTGGTGGTGCTCACGAAGACGCGCCCATATTTGGGGTGGTCAGCGAGCCTCAGCCAGTCGGACGGGGCGGGGGTGGTCTTTTTGGTCATTTTGGCTCCCTTTCTGTTTGGTGTCCCCTACTTTAGTGGGCCTAATAGCGAGCCGCAAGTCCCAGTCGATTCGGGGGTAATAAGCAGGTGTGGGGTAGGGGCGTGCTCACTGGTCTGTCCCCTAGTTGGAGGGGAAGATCCGGGCGCAGGGTGGTGCGGGCATGACGGTTGTGGAGTACGCCCCCCCCCATTGGCGCGGGTGGCAGTGAGCATGAGCATCGCGGCGATTGCCCCGGTGGCGGCGATGCTCTTCGTCATTTCTGCTCCAACGCTTGTCGGTAAAGGGTAATGGACGTAGTCGTCATCTCCTTGATGGTAGCGAGAAGGTCACCCTCCTTCTCCCTTTGCACGTCTACCCCGAGTTGGGTGCTCAGCCGCACCAGGTCGTAGTAAACGTGGCCCTTGAAGGGTTCGGGGTCGATGAAGACCACTCGGTCGCCCTCCATGAAGACGTTGCCCGCAGCGAGGTCTCCATGACAGATGAAGGAGTGGTGTGGGTCGTTTCTCAGTGCGGCCACGGCCTCCCTCAGGGTGCGCAGCGTCTCCTGTCGTTCCGGCTCGATTCCAGCACGCCTGATTCCCGACGATTCTCGGTCGTGGAGCAAGTCCCAGACGTCGCGGCCAACGTCGCCGCACTCGTTGGAGACCCTCTTGAGGGCGTCCTCCACCAGGTCGAAGTGCTCCGCGTCCATCTCATGCCCCTGGACTTCGGAGGTGGCGACGACGGTCGGCGTGACGACGGTCTTTTCCGGGGCGTGTCCTGCCCGGTGTGCGGCCTTCATCCACCTGCCCACGTCCCGCCAGTTCACGAGCGGAGAGTTCATGTAGTAGCGCTGACCCTCGTGGATTCGGGTCAGCACGACGGAGCGCCCCGAGTCGATTTCGAACCAGTCACCGCTCGGCAGGCCCAGCCCCTGATTCACATCCTCCTCTGCGGAGGCGGCTCGACTTCGAGCCAGCGTGATGTAGTTCGGGGCTTGGTGCCCGAACCGCTCCCGAGTGCGCGAGTTGCGCTTCGGCGTAGACCTGGCGGGGAGAATACGAATCATGGCTTCCTTTCACGGGTAGGGGTAAGATGCGAGAACCACACGGTACAGGGCAAAGAGTGTCCGCCCACTCAGCTTTTTTTTGTCCCCTACTCTAGCGGGTCTAACAGCGAGCCGCAAGTCCCAGTCGATTTGGGGGTAATAAGCGGGGGTGTGGTGACGCTGGCGTGACGGTTATAGGCCACCCCCCCCCCATTGGCGGCGCGGGTGGCGGAGATAAACTCCACCACCCGCTGGCAGGCCATATTTTTAGTTGTTGTTTTTCTTCCATCGGTCTGTGGTGGCCTTCACATCCGCGACGGCATTAGGGTGTACAGAGGCGTAGGTGTCGCACGCAGCGGCCATGGCCTCTAGCATGGGGCGGCGCACGGTGATCTGCTCGCCTTCCGCCTCCGGCCAGCCGGTATCCTTGGCGATCATCTCCCGCAAGGTGTGGGTGGTTCCCGTCCAGCAGCCAATAGTGAGGATCCACCCTTCGGGGGTCGGGATGAAGGCGAGGTTACCGGACGGCAGGCCGTCGGCAAACAGACCACACACCTCTGTGTCGGTCAGGTCTACACCGCGCAGGTCTACACCGCGCAAGTTCGATCCGGACATGTTCGCGCCGGACAGGTCTGAGTGATACACGTTCGCATGGCACAAGATCGCGTCGCGTAGGTCTGTGTCGGTCAGGTTCGCGTGGGCCACCCCCGCACGGTGCAAGTTCGCGTAGCGCAGGATTGCGCAGCGCAGGATTGCGCCGGACAGGTTCGCGTGGTGCAGGTACGCACCGGTCATATCTGCGCGGTACAGGTTTGCGTGGGATACGTTCGCGTAGCTCAGGTTCGCGTGGGATACGTTCGCGTAGCGCAGGTCTGCGCGGGACAGGTTTGTGCTGGACAAGTCCGCGCCGCGCAGGTTCAGGTGACTCAGGTCAAGGCCGGACAGTTTCGGATGCTCTCCCCTGGCGCGGGCGGCGGTGATAATCTCCACCACCCGCTGGTGGGTCATTTGCTCAGTCATTCTGGCTCCCTTTCTGTTTGGTACCCCCTACTTTAGTGGGTATAACAGCGAGCCGCAAGTCCCAGTCGATTGGGGGGGGGTAAAAGCAGGTAAGGAGAGCTACTTTAAGCGGCACCGTATATCGCGTGTGCCCAGGGTGCTGCGCCGCTCCCCGGTTGTTTCGTGGTGACATGGCCTTACGCGAGGGCACTGGGTGTATGGTGCAACTGGTGTCAATTTGGCCGGGGTGCGCCCCATACCCCCGGCTCTTACCCCCGCCACTTGCGGTCGGTTTACGCCGATACCATAATGGGGTTGTACCGCACAACGGGGCACAACAGCCCCACACAGAGGCTAAAGGAGCCAGCCATGCGTAATGTTATTAACCTCCTCCCCGAGGAAATGGATGTTGCCTACGTGGAGGCGAACCCCAACATGCACCGCTACAACTTTGAGCGGCAGGACACCTACGATGCGTACAATGAGCTGTGGAATGATGCCGTTGCCGAGCTGACGGGCCGGTTCGTGGAATACCTCAACAACAACGAGGACAAGATCCAGGACACGTACAAGGCACTGCGCAAGAAGTACGGCAACAAGCACGCGCTCAAGGGCTGGCAGTGGGGGCCGGTCAACAACACTGTTTACTGCGGTGGCGGCATTAAGTTTGTGTCCTGCACGGGCCACGGAGGCTTCCTGGTGAGCCATGCACGCGAGGCGGGCATTGACGCGGAGCTGCAGCGCGGTGGCACCTACGAGGAAGACTGCGACTTTATGATTGTTGCGGCGTACTACCCGGACGCCGCCGTAAAGTTCAACCCGGATTACTTTACCGACCGCGAACACGCCCGAAAGGTGGCCGCTGAGAGCGTGGTGCGGTGGAGCTACGGGGCTGTTAAGAACATCCTCGACCGCCAGTAGCAGGTAAACCACCACGGCGCGTATGGTAGCCGTGGTGGCTACCCCCTTCTTTTACCCCCGCCACTTGCGGTCGGTTTACTGCCGATGCCATAATGGGGTTGTACCGAACAGCGGGGCACCACACCCCCAGAGGCTAAAGGAGCCAACCATGATTACCACCGAAGATATTATTGCCGCCCTTACCACGGCGCAGGATCTCCTCCTCGGCAAGGAGCTGCCCAGCGAGATTAACGTGCGGATTGCCAGCGGGTGCACGGCTACGGGCACGTTGCGCACCCGCAGTGCGGAGATGGATGTGCTGCTGCCCGCAATTACCGTGGAGGCTGTGGAGGAGGACATGGTGGTCACCTACCCCAACGGTGCCACGCTGGTTACCAACCTGGAGTACCTCAGCATTGAGGATGTTGCCCATAACATCGCCAAGGTTGCGGAGAGGGCCACCCGCGAGTTGGGCGCTCGCGTGGACATGGAGGTTGCCGTGGAGCTGGAAAATTACTACGCCGACCATATGTACGACGATATGTACAAGGCCCGCAAGTGAGTCGGCCCTTGTGTTGCACCCTGCACCGTTAATCGGGGTGGGGTGCTGGCCTTCTTCGTGTGGCCAACCATGCCGTACTGGTGGTGAACGGTAAAGGACGGGGCGCACCCTTGACTTGGGCGCTCCGCAGCGTGTAGCGTGTGTAGCATGACCAACGAGGTGTACACACTGGAAACTGCACGCAACCGCCGTAGGCGCTACCTGGAGGCGCTGGACACCGTGAGGGGCTTTGGGCAGGTGGGCGAGTCGGCAGCTGCCGCCATTGCTGATCTTGTCGAGGATCTTTGTGGGCTGATTGCGGTGCCCGATACTCCGTGCAGATTCGATCACCACGGCTACTGCCAAGAGCACCTGGATTTCGATATCGATGAGAACAACCCTCACTGCTGGGCACAGTTGGCGAAGGTACTCGCCACCTAATTAGGGGGTGTTTTTGAGGTGCGCCCAGTGTGTTTTGAGTTTTAGGTGTGTGCCATACCGTGCCGCGCAGTTAATTTTGACTGCGCGGCATACGTGCTGTATGGTGGGGGCATGGACAGTAAGGCACAGGTTGTTGCAGATAAGCTCACGCACGGGCAGCGGGCGGGGATTCGCAGGGCGGCACACGGCAGAAGCGTAAGTCGCCATGCCGCTGGGCAGCTCTTGGACATGGGGATCTTGAGCACTGCTCATTACCCGGAGTTGCCGGAGAACTACAATGTGGCGGAATGGTGCGACTGGGAGTTTGAGGTGAGTTTCTCCACCCCGAGGCTTACCGAGTGGGGCCGTGCCGTTGCCCGCTGTCTTCCGGCTACCCCCACGTTTGATCCGGAGAAGATCGCTCCGTAGTGCACACCCACAGGCTACACTGTGGGTATAGTGTAATTTGATTGTGCCACACGAGGAGGGCGCACTATGGGCGAAAAGAGGAAGGGCAACCCAAACTGGTATGAGGTTAGGCTCCCCAATGGCAGGATCACGTACCGCAAAAAAGTACAGGACTCCAGCGGGGCACATAAGCTGCAGGGTAGGGTTGAGGAGTCTCTGTCGGATGCGGCCTCTGTGTGGGATATTGCGGCACACAATGTAACCCCGCACAATATCCCGTTAACGCCCGCCACAGAAGATGTGCTGGGTGCCTTGCGGGATGCGGATATTGACCCTCTTATCGTTGGCGGCAGCGTGCGGGATTCCCTCATCAGCAGCGGCCCGCCCAAGGATATAGATATCGAGTGCCACCATACGGACGGGGCGGATCACTTACGGGATGCGCTCACCGGGTTTAGAGTTGATGAGGTGGGGCAGTCTTTTGGTGTGCTCAAGGTGCGCCACAAGGGGGAGGATTTTGATATCTCCTTACCGAGGCGCGACTCTGCTCCTGCTGGAAACAAAAAGCATCGGGGGATTGTTGCCACAACAGATCCCACCATGAGTCTTATGGAGGCCTCCAGGAGGAGGGACTTCACGTTTAACGCACTATCTTATGACCCGGAAAGGGACGTGCTTATTGATATTCATGGTGGTGTGGAGGATCTGGATACCGGCACGCTTAGGGTGGTGGACGAGGAAACCTTCACCGACGATCCGCTGCGGGTGCTTCGGGGTGTGCAATTTGCGGGGCGCTACGGCATGACCTGGGATGAGGATAGTTCTGCGCTGGCGCGGCGCATGTCCTGGGAGGGGCTGGCTCGGGAGCGGGTGGATATTGAGATGCGCAAGCTGCTCGTTAAGGGCAACTCCTACTTCCGTGGTCTCTCGGCACTACGCGATGCTGGCTGGGAAGGTGCGGTACCAGACATTAATGCCGAGTATGCCCTGGATTATGGAGGATGGAGGATTATCGACCGGATTCCGGCCATAACGAAGGATCCTGCGCTTCGTGCCGCACATATGGGTAAGTGGTTGGCACATGATAGGGACGCGGGCCGATACATGTCCCAGATGGGGCTATCCCGCCGCGAGTACAAGAAGGTGTTGCCGGTGCTGGAGTCCATCCGTAACCCCGGCGATAAACTACTGCTGCGTAGGGGGTTGCGGGCATGGGTAACGGACGAGGAGGAGCTGAAAACCGCGTACAAGCTGCGGCGGGCCATGCGGGATTATGACGATGCCGACAGGCGGATCGGGGAGCACCCTTGGACGGTGCCGGAGCCGTATCGTGTGGATGGGGAGATGCTCAAAAACCTTGGGGTTACACCTGGGCCAAACATGGGCATGGCCTTGAAAAACAGCAGGATTGTACAGGATCGCAACGGCGAGATTACGGATGCGCAGATCCGCATAATTGCCGACAGGTACCGCTGACCCGTGCGTGTTTTGCGCAGCTGGCTTCCGCTGTGGCGGTGCCGGTTAGTGGTTTCTGGTGGTTCACACGGTGGTCACTCGGTTTGTCTTGATGGAGCATCCTTCTGCAATGCTCATGTTGCTGCCCGTAGCCCCGGCAAAAATGGAGTCCTCCACCACTAAGTCTGTGATGGGCGGGTACCCCTGGGCACATACGGATAGCCCGGTGTAGTACCCTTCGCTGGCGATTCTCCGGAGTACGATCCCCTCCACAGGCGTGTCACTCTCCCGAAGTACGGTGAAGCCATGCCCCTCTTCTCCTCCGTGGGCGTTGAGACCCTCCACGATGATGTAGGATGAGTCCACCAGCGCCATCCCGTAGTTGATGATGGTGGCATCCTGGGCTTTTATTCGGATTGGGTTTTTCTTGGTACCGTGCTTATCAAATAGCGTGATTTTCCTGGTGTATTCGCCGGATAGGTGCAGGGTATCTCCGGCCTCCAAGTTCTCTGGGATGGAGTCTACTACCGTTGCCCCGTTCGGTACCTTGTGGCCTGCGCTGTCCGGGGCAAGGAAGTAGTCTACGCCCGGTGATGTGGAGAAAAAGATCAGGAAGCTTGCTACTCCCATTAAGGTGGCCAGCAGTACAGCGGGCTTTAAGTTGATATCCGTCATATCAAGTCCACCATTTCTTCGATAACTGCGTCTCGGGCGATTGCGCGTCCAGCTCGGGTGGAGTGGCGCATGGCGTTGGTGATGACGGCCAGCGCCTCACCTCTTGTGTTGGCAATACCTCCTGTGGGTGCAAACACGACTCCGGTGTGGTTACAGCGGGCGCACCAGGCACCCTGGGGGTACATGGACACGGTAATGTCCCCGCCGTGGATGCCGGTTACGTGGGCGGTGGTTCCGGTTTTGGGGGAGTACGTGGTGCGGTGGGTTTTGTACCCTACCCAGTTGCACAGGTCGTAGGCGGTGGTCGGGATACTCATGGCCCCCATTGTAGGGATCGGCGTAGGGTTGTGTCAAGTTGTTGCGGTGAGGTACAGTGGCGGCGGGCAGAAGAAGGCACGTGGAAGAATACAAGAATAACCGAAGAGAAGATGGTGATTCGACAGGTCGCAGGTGAAGTGGGCGTCGGAATGCCTTCTTTTGTTTTGCCGTGGTATGTGCTAGTATTTTTCGTGGTTAGGATAACGCCGGATTTCCGTGAGGACGCGGTTGTAGCGGGATCACGGGAAAGCATCAATGGAGGATAATATGTCGAGTAGAGGCCCAGGCAGCAGGAAAAACAACCCGGAGTTTGAGCGCACCGTAGGCCCGAACGGCGGTGTGGGTTACCGACGTAAGAATAAGGCGGTAGGGGGTGTTGAGCGTTCCAGCTTGGGAGATCCCGTGTCCTCCAGCTTAGAAGATGATGTTTGGGAGGACGGCCCCCTTGAGGAGCTGCAGCTCCGCCATCAGCGTAGTTCTATTCGCACTCTCATTGACCCAGGTCTTCGAGACGATCCCACTACCGGAATGATTTTGGATCCCCCTTACCAGCGTGGTGCTGTATGGGGAACCGAGCGAAAGCAGAACCTGATTCGCTCCCTCTTGCGCGGTGTGCCTGTGGGTGCCATTGTGATTAACGACCGCTGGGAGAGCGGCATGGAGGCTGATCCCAACAAAATGAGTACAGCGGTGGTGGACGGCAAGCAGCGCATTACCGCCATCCAAGATTTCAGTGATGGCAAGTACACGGTGCCCCGTAGCTGGTGGGCGGACGAGTATGTTTCGGAGGAGGCTCAGGGTGAAGACTCCATTACCTACGATCAGTTGAGTACTCTTGGCAAGAGGCACTTCCGTGGTCTGGGCGTCCCGGTTGTGTGTGCCCAGGTCTCCACGATAGAGGAGGAAGAGGAACTGTTCGGCCTTATCAACTATGGTGGTGTTCCTCAGGGCGAGTCGGATATTTAGGTTCGCTGCTGTTGCCCCAGGTGCCCCGTGGGTTCACCTGGGGTTTTTCGCATTTTGACCATGTCGCAGTTTTGTGGTAGGCTGCTTTTAACCACAATAATCAAAGTCTCCCACCTCAGCGCCTTGGCGTAGGTAGGGGCAGGTCACCCTGGAGCATACCCAGGATGCGGAGGAGCGTGTTTGCGGTGAATGATTTCCGACCGTTGGGGGCAACTTCTAGGGGTTGTCTTATTGCCTATGCCGTCAGTGTGCTTCCTGTTGTTTTCGTTGTGACGGTGTTTGCCACGATGTATGCGGTGCGCGGGGATTGGGGTGCCGTGTTGGCTATGTGCGCTCTGGCGCTCCCGGTGGCGTATACATTGTGGGATGTCGTGTCCAGGATGGTTGTTGTGCGAGGAGAGGATGGTTGCCTTGTCGAGTAGGCCGACGCGGGGTGAGGCTGTGGTGCTTGCCGTGGCCATGTCGATGATGTTGCTTTCTGTTGTTGCCGCTACCGTGGGTGGTGTAGCACCCATGTTTTTCGTGGCAATGGTGTCTGCCGTGGTATCTGCTGCTCCCCGGAATGTGGTAAACATGGTGCACACGGTGGCGCAATGGGTGAGGCGAAATTAATATTTTCTTTGCGCTTGACAAAGTTTTCTCTTGTGTGTTATACTTTTTATGCACCTGGTGGTTGGGTGTTATTTCTCAGTAGCTCAACGGCAGAGCAGTCGGCTGTTAACCGACCGGTTGGAGGTTCGAGTCCTCCCTGGGAAGCGTGTTACGGTGTGTGGTCTTATGTGACTGCACACCGTTTTTTTTTGCCCCCGGTAACTACCCCCGCAGTTTGCGCGACGTGGGTGCGTGCCCTATTGTTCGTGGTGACGGATAATGATGCAGGAGGAGATGGAAATGCGCCCCAAGTGCCGAGTGCTGATGAGGATGGTTGATGGTTCCCATGTTGGCGTGAACATCCCCCGAGTCCCCCGCGATGTGGATTCGTACCTGGAGCAGTTGCGGGCATCCCGACCGGAGGCTGCGCTCATTATGGTGACCGAGGATGGTGTGGTGAAGGGCCGCTGGAGGGCCGTATAGCGCCTTACATACCTACAACGCCCCCTGGGTACCACAAACCGTTTTATGCGGCGTGCGGTGCCCAGGGGGCATTGTTTCACGCCAGGGCGTAGAGGAGGTTCACGTCCTCCATGAGCTGGTCGAAGGTGCCCTGGCTAGAACCCAGGCTGTTTCCCGTTGGGGTTCGCATAAACCACACGGCGGTGTTGTTTGTTGCCGTGGGCATGGCGAGGATATCATATCCGTTGTTGACCCGGATATGAACGCTGCTCACGGTGCCGTCCTTGTTCCACCTTCGTTTGACCACGAGGTATTCCCTCCCGTTTGCGGCGTGGACTGCTTGCTCCCACAATTGAAGCAGTGTCATAAGGGCACCTTGTCCTTTCGTTGTGTTTTCACAGGCAACTATAACATCACTACTGCCCGCCACACAAGTGCCTTAGTGGCCCACCTTGCTTAGTGCCATATCGACCTGGGTGTCACGCCCTTTTAGATTCCGTAGCGTGTCTGCGAAAACCGGGTGTCCACCCGTGGCCTCCACTGCGGCGGCAACTACGGTGGGATCCTCATCCGCGAGTAGTTCGGGGAGCAGCATCCTGCTGTGCGCAACCTCCACCCGGTCTGCGGTGTCTCCGTAATCCACCATCATTCGGGCGATCCTCTTGTCCATGTTCGTATCCTCACACATCGTAGAGCGCATTATTTTTCCGTTGGGGTGGACACTACCAGCACTCACAGGGGAACGCAAAATGGGGGCGACTGGTGTTTTTTCGTGTGCGGTGGTAGTCTCATGGTCATGGATATCAACGTCACAATCGATTACACCGCCGCCCGGCGCGGACAGGAAGACCTGCCCGCCATTGCCACGGGGATCTTGGCCACGGAGGATCTTCACGTCAGAGTGGAGGAGTCGGAAAATGCACCCGGCACATTCACCGTTCGAGTCGAGGGCAACCTGCGTGGCGATTCCGCTTTGGCTTCTCGGGATGGTGCCACGAAGGATCTCATGGGGAGGCTGGTGCGGCTAAGCCAGACCCTGCACATCATCAGGTGCCAGGGCGAGGTGCGCCCAGATAAGGGGGATTCCACACCGTGCCGCATTGGGTGGCACTCCAGCCGCACGTGGTTTAGCGAAAACTACCGGCACGGCACAAGCTACCCGTGCTCCCGAATCTACTACCGCTAAGCCTCAGGCCCAGATAGTGGTGCTTTTCACGCCCCTGTCCCCCTTTTGCCGCGTTGTGGGGTGTGTGGGGCACAACTTATGCACCACGGGGCCACGGGTGCGCTGTGGGCCGTTGTGGCACCCTTTTGTTGCCCAGTGGGGGAGGGGGCATCTCACCAGGCTAACTCGGCGGCTCTTTTGGGGCACCAAGGCTGGCGCTTTTTTTTTGTTTCAGAAGAGAAGTGCGCCCCACCATCGCTGGCGGGGCTTTTTTCACTTGGTGGGCACCGTAATAATGTACCCGTCGCCCTGCTTCTTGAACTCCAGGGTAATGGTGTCTCCGGGGGCAATGACACCGGTATCCACGGCGAGGGCGTACACGCTTTCCAGGTTGCTCTGCATTTCCACCACCGGCTCCACCCCCTCCATTTCCATTGCTTCCACCAGCAGGGCAGCCGTTGCAACCGATCCCGTTCGGGTGGTGGTGCCAACACCTTCCACCGTAACAATGTAATCGGCGTTGAGCGCTGCGGCGCGGAGGGTGCGGTAGGTCATTGCGTTCATGGCTGGCTCCTTTAGCCTCTGGGGGTGTGGTGCCCCGTTGTTCGGTACAACCCCATTATGGCATCTGCGTAAACCAACCGCAAGTAGCGGGGGTAATAGCCGGGGCTAAACGTAGTGTGACACGCCGTTGGTGTACACTTCTTCCAGTGTGTCCACACCGCCGACTACACGGGAAAAGAACAGGTCATCGCCGGTGATGCTTGCCCGCTCCTCCTCGCCGTCCAACTCTCGGCGCACAACGTAGCTCTCCGCATCCACCGCACCAGAGGCAATCAAAACGGCGGCGAATTGGCGCATGGTGGGTCGGTAGTGGAGGTGCTGGCCAAACCCAGACATCGTGAACTTTACGGTGACCTCTCCGTCGTCGTCTACGGCAACCTCCATCGTAATGCTCAGATCCGACTCGATCTCCCGGAGGTTGGCAAAGAGGTTCACCGCATCCTCCATCGTGGGGACATGGCACATTGCGTGGCCGTACACTTCGCTGTTTCCAACCTCAAAGTCCAGCATGTTTCCCTCTCTTGTATCGTTTGTTGCCACCACCGTAGCACGGGACTTGATGCAGCCGCAAACTCACCTCTGAACGGGTGCCCCCATTTTGTTCTTGTGGTTCTCCCGTGCTGTGTGTTACTATGGTGTAAGGTTTGCGCACCGTGCGTGAACGGCAGAATACACAGGTGGTACATTTTGAGATGTCTTGCGACACAGTAGTGCAGTGCAACACAACCCTGCAGGTCATGGAGAGAGTGAGCGTGCAGCAGGCTGTAGTGAAGATCGTTACCGGCAAGGCGGTGGCGCTGGAGAGCGTAGATGGAGAGTTTATCCGTTCTCAGCACATGAGCCTGCCGAAGCCTTCCATCATCATGCTCACCGAGTACGCAAATGGCGAGGCACACAGGGATCCGGAGACGGAAATCCGGACGCTGTACCCCTCCAGCGACGTGATCCATGCCCGTGACAACAGGGAGTGCTGCTACTGCGGCGGCTACGGCACCACTATTGACCACGTAGTACCCCGTGACCTCGGTGGTACTAGCAAGTGGGATAACGTCGTAAGCTGCTGCGCCAAGTGCAACAGTGTCAAGGACAACAACACACTATCTGAGCTGGGCTGGAAGATGCGGTACACACCCACCAGGCCAACACTCCGCGACCTGGAGGCAACACCGAAGAACGTGCGCAGGCGCAAGCTCGTAGATTCCGACCAGGAGCGCGTCTACGCAGCGGTTGGTGCCGCAATGTGAGTGCCGGAAGAAACTAACACCCCCGATCCTAGTAGCGGATCGGGGGTGTTGGCCTTCTGTTATCTAAACAGGCTATCAATGCGGTTGTTAACGGCTTCCCTCATCCTGTCCCTCATTTCCGTTCCGAACCACACGGTGCCATCGTCCTGGATATAGGAGCCTGGATCCTCGTGAACCTCACTGCGGAGCTTGGCCCCCTCTTCGCTGGCCACACGACGGAGCAGCTGGTCGTAGTGGGGTAGGCTTTGCACGGATTCCGGTGCCCCGTCCTCATCTGCCGCTTCCAGCCTTTCGGCAATAACATCCTCCACAACATCTTCTGCCTCATCTTCGATGACCTCCGGAGATAGAGCATCGTCAATGGCTTCGGCTTCCATGTCCGACAGGTAACCTTCCGCCCTCCCACTACCCACCACATTGTCCCTAATGGAAGCAAGGAACTGCAGTTCGTTGGGGTTTTTCGCTTCCAGCAAGTCCTCTACGGGAACATCGATGCTGTCTCCACTGCTACGCCAGTGATCCGGCAACCTGCCCCCGTTGTCCGCAGTGAGCGCTTCCATGTTTGCGTCGACTACCAGGCCATGAGAGCCGGGGGTGGAAAGTGGGTATCTGGCGTACACGCCCAGCGGATAGCCCTCATCTTCGTAATCGGCCACATAATCCCCGGCTTTGGCGGAGTCGATGTAGTTGCCGTCGCCATCAATGAGGGCGAAGTCCGCGTCCACGGACAGGCGCTCCAGTTCGCCCGTTACCTCTTTTGCCCGCTCCCAGTACCGATCCTCTGAATCGTCTTCCTCGTACACACTGCCCTGGGGAGGCAGAGTGGCCTTTATGGATTCTGCGCGACTGCGGTCTGCGCCCGCGACGCGGCGGTAACCTACACCACCTTTCGGGCCTACGGTGCGCTCAAAATCCGGGTTATTTTTCCTACTGCCTGGGCCTTGTGCGGTCATGCTCTTCCTCCATGCTAAGTGACCATGTTCTTACCATGAACTATAGCACGAAGATGAAGGTTGACGGCACGCCCATCCTCCTATGCCAACCTCGACTTTTCGGTGGCAGCATCCACTACAGCATCTTCTGACTCATCCTTGATCACCTGCGAGTCCTCGTCACCAATGAAGGTCTGTTGCTGAGCGTCGGTTCCGTTGCGGACGATGACTGCTTTTTTGCCTTGCTTGCAGGTCTTGCTTGCTTCGGACGGGGGGGGGTGTCCAGTGTAGACGTGGTTGCTCGGCACGGTCAAGTCCTGCAAAGACCTGCCACCCCTGTACGGGGGGGGGCAACAGGGGTCTAGGAAAACTTAGCCGTCGTTCGCGGCTGTGCGAACCCGCTCGTCCTCATCGTTGATAAGCTCATGACGCTGGGCATCGGTGCCACATCGGGCAACGGCGGCGCGGATACGCCAGTCTTCGTCGTCAATGAGCGCCTGGCGCTGGGCTTCGGTGCCGTACTGGGCGATGGTGGCGCGGACAACCCAGTCTTCGTCGTTGATAAGTTCCTGGCGCTGAGCGTCGGTGCCGAATCGGGCGACGGTGTAGTGGACGTACCACGACTCATCTCCAATGAGTTCCTGTCGCTGGGATTCGGTGCCGTATAGGGCGACGGCGGCGCGGACTGCTCGGGCCTCGTCGTTAATGAGTTCCTGCCGCTGGGCATCGGTGCCGTACCGGGCGACGGCCTCGCGGACGTACCAGTCCTCGTCGTTGATAAGTTCCTGACGCTGGGCATCGGTGCCGGTGCGGGCGGCAGTGATGCGGGCGAACGTGCTGGTCATTGTTCCTCTTTCTGTGTGTGCCTTGCTTACGGTGTCCAGTGTAGGCGTGGTTGCTTGGCATGGTCAAGTCCTGTGGCCCAGGGGAAAGACTTACCACCCCTGTATGGGGGGGGTGGTGGCCTGGGGGGGGGTAGGGTAACTCTAGCCGTTGTTCGCGGCGACGCGAACCCGCTCGTCCTCATCGTTGATGAGAGCCTGACGCTGGTCATTGCTACCGTACCGGGCAACGGTAGCGCGGACGTGCTTATCCTGGTCGTTGATGAGTTCCTGACGCTGTGCATCGGTGCCGTACTGGGCGACGGCAGCGCGGACGCACCAGTCCTCATCGTTAATGAGTTCCTGCCGCTGGTCATCGGTGCCGTACTGGGCGACGGCGTAGCGCACCCGCCCGTCCCCATCGTTGATAAGTGCCTGACGCTGAGCTTCGGTGCCGTACTGGGCAATGGTGGCGCGGACGAACTTATCCTGGTCGTTGATGAGTTCCTGGCGCTGTGCATCGGTGCCCCACTCGGCAATGGCAACGCGGTCGATCCTGCTGGTCATGGTTCCTCTTTCTTTGTGTGGGCCTTGCTTATAGTGTCCAGTGTAGGCGTGGTTGCTCGGCATGGTCAAGTCCTATGGCCCAGGAAAAAGACCCGCCACCCCTGTATGGGGGCTAGGGTAACTCTAGCCGTTGTTTGCGGCTGCGCGAACCCGCTCGTCCTCATCGTTGATAAGCTCATGACGCTGGGCATCGGTGCCGTACTGGGCAACGGCCTTGCGGACACGCCAGTCTTCGTCGTTGATGAGTGTCTGGCGCTGCGCATCGGTGCCGGTGCGGGAGATGGAGGCGCGGACTACCCAGGACGGATCATTGATGAGTGCCTGACGCTGCGCTTCAGTGCCGTGGATGGAGACAAACTCGCGAACACCGGAGTTCTCATCGTCAATGAGCGCCTGGCGATGGGCATCGGTGCCGTACTCGGCCACGGCGGCGCGGACATACGAGTCCGAATCACCAACAAGAGCCTGGCGCTGCGCTTCGGTTCCATGCTGGGCGACAGCCTCGCGGACACGCCAGTCTTCGTCGTTGATGAGTGTCTGACACTGCGCTACAGTGCCGCACTCGGCAACGGTGGCGCGGA
>ERZ1032871.32-NODE-32-length-20430-cov-9.052319_pt1 | contig 20430 bp, 19 predicted proteins | sample MGYA00519026_ERZ1032871 | MGnify/ENA primary metagenome ERZ1032871 (study PRJEB33719, sample SAMN04262510) | wastewater metagenome | biome: rural village; feature: composting latrine chamber; material: composting feces with ash | place: El Salvador | collected...
TTAGAGTATAGGCGGCGGAGGATTTCCTCGCCGCGATCGAGGCAGCGCAGCGCGGTGAGGCGCCCGCCGCGGTGGCCGGGCTGGACTTCGTGGCGCTGGCGGTGGAGACGGACGGCGACACGGTGAGCCGGGTCGACGTCGTGAAGCTCGTCGACGGGGTGGAGGTCGAGGCCGCGACCGGGCTGGGCCTCGGGGCCCTGCCCGGATTCCTCGGCGATCTGCCCGTCGTCGCGCACAACGCGCAGTTCCACATGATGGCGCTGCGTCGCGCGTACCTGGCGGCGGGGCTCGAGGTGCCGGTGCTCCCCTACGTCTGTTCGCTGGTCCTGGCCCGCGGTGCGGGGGTGGAGGCGGAGTTCTTCGCGGACGCCCGCACGGCCGCCGGTCTCGTCGTCGATCTGGCGCGGAAGAAGAACCACCGCGGCAGCCTCGCCGAGTTCCAGTACGCCTCCGGCTACACGCTGGGCACCCTCAGCGCCGAGCACGCCTACCCGGTGCTCCGCGACCGTTCCGGGGCGCGCAGCATCATGCAGCAACGGACGGAGGAGCCGCCGAAGAAGGCCCCCCGCCGCGCCCCGTGGCAGTCGGTGGCCACGCCGGACGTCATCCCCGACGCCAACCCGGACGCCGATCCGACGGGCCCGCTGTTCGGGCAGCACGTCACGCTCACCGGCGATTTCGAGCCCTTCGACAAGGGGCGGCTGTGGTCGGCGATCGCGGATTTGGGTGCGGACGTCGGGAAGAACGTCACGAAGAAGACGACCATCCTCGTCGCCGGCACGTGGGCCACGAAGACCTCGAAGGAGAAGCGGGCGGAGGAGCTCATCGCCAAGGGGCAGGACATCCAGATCTGGACCGGTGACCAGCTCATCGCCGTGCTCGGGCTCGACGCCGCGGACGACGAACAACCCCCGTTCTAGGGTCGCCGGGAACCTTCGGGCGATTTTCGGAGTCCAACTGTGGTGACGGTTTCCCCTCCCACAGTTAGGACGTGCCCATGCCCCTTGACCCTGCCGCCCTCCTGCCCGCACTGCGTCCCCATTCCTGGGTGCAGCGCAGCGGCCTGAGCGACGACGGATTCTGCGACACCATCGCCTACATTGCCCTGTCCCGGGAGTTGTGCGCCACGTTCACGTGCCACGGGGCGGACGTCTCCTACCGCGGCCTCGGAGATCTCGACCTCTCGGCCCACCGGGCGTGGGACCGGGCGGCGGCCAACCTCATCGCCTCCGCCCGGACGGCAGAGGGCATCCAGGTGCGCACGCGCCCGGCGGAGATCCTCCTCGGCCCCGGCGTGAAGGGCCTGCAGGTGGCGTTGCCCGGCGCGCCCGCCAGCGCCTGGCTTGCGCACCCGCGGACCTTCGCGGTGCTCGACGAGCACCTGGCGACCCTCCTGCGGGAGCCGGCGGCGTGGCTGGTGTTGACGGAGAACACACTGGTGGCGGTGGGGCGCGGGGACGTCGATAAGCAGGGGTGGGACCTGAGCGGGGCCCTGGCCCCGGTACCCCTGGTGCGGCGGCACGGCTTCCCGGCGGCTGTGTCGTCCCCCACGCCGGTGGCCGCACCCGCCTAAGCTGTGGGGTGCACTTTTCTTCATTAATCCGACCCGAGGAGTTCCATGCGTCGTCCGATCACCGCCACCTACCGTCTGCAGCTGCGCGGACCACAGGCGGACCCGTCGGGACGGGCCTTCGGTTTCGCCGAGGCGGCCGCCCAGGTCCCCTACCTGCAGTCCCTGGGCGTCAGTCACATCTACCTCTCCCCCATCTTCACCGCCGACCCGACGTCGAGCCACAACTACGACGTCACCGACCCCACCGAAATCAACCCGGAGCTGGGCGGCATGGAGGGTCTGCGTGAGCTGGCCGCCGCCGCCCATGAAGCGGGGCTGGGGCTCATCATCGACATCGTCCCCAACCACCTCGGTGTGGAGAACCCGCGCCTGAACAAGTGGTGGTGGGACGTGCTCAAGCACGGGCAGGAATCGGAGTTCGAGCACTACTTCGACATCGACTGGCACGCCGACAACGGCGCCGGCGGCAAGTTGGGCATGCCGGTGCTGGGGTCCCCGGAGGACGTCGACAAGCTGGAGCTGCGCGAGGAGGACGGCGAGATCGTCCTGGCCTACTACGACAACATCTTCCCCGTCGGCGATGACGTCACCCTCGACGACGATGTGGCGGAGGTGTACGAGAAGCAGCACTACCGCCTCATGTACTGGCGCGACGGCGTGATCTCCTACCGTCGTTTCTTCTCGGTCAACGGGCTGGCGGGTATCCGCCAGGAGGATCCGATGGTGTTCGAGCACACGCACCGCATCGTGCGCCAGCTCATCGCCGAGGATCTCATCGACGGTGTCCGCGTCGACCACCCGGACGGACTGTCCGACCCCTTCGGCTACCTCAACCGTCTGCGGGAGGTCGTCGGCCCGGAGCGTTGGCTCATCGTGGAGAAGATCCTCGAGGTCGACGAGACCCTCGATCCGCGTCTCGCCGTCGACGGCACCACGGGGTACGACGCCCTGCGGGAGCTGGACGGCGTGTTCATCGCCCGCGAGTCGGAGGATTCGCTGTCGATGCTGGCGCTGCAGCACTCCGGGTCGACGTGGGACGAGGCCGCCGTCGAGGTGACCATGCACCAGCTCAAGCGGGAGGTGGCGCAGGAGGAGCTGGCCGCGGAGATCCGCCGCCTGGCCCGCGCCATGCGCCGCGACAACTTCTCCACCGCCGGTTCGGGTGTGTCGGAAGAGGATCTCATCACCACCATCACCGAGCTGGTGGCCGCCATGCCGGTGTACCGCGCGGACTACCTCTCCCTGTCGCGTGTCACCGCGACCGTCGTGGCGGAGATGTCGCGTCGTTTCCCCTCGCGGCGGGATGCGCTCGACCTCGTCGTCGCCGCGCTCAACGCCAACGCCGAGGCGAAGATCCGTTTCGCGCAGGTGTGTGGTGCCGTCATGGCCAAGGGCGTGGAGGACACCACGTTCTACCGTGCCTGCCGCCTCGTCGCGCTGCAGGAGGTGGGTGGTGCCCCGGATCGTTTCGGTGTCTCGGCGGCGGAGTTCCATCTGCTGCAGCAGGAGCGGGCCCGTCTGTGGCCCAAGGCGATGACGACGCTGTCCACGCACGACACCAAGCGCGGGGAGGATGTGCGTGCCCGCATCATCGAGCTCACCGAGCGTCCCATGGACTTCTCCGAGCTGGTCCACCGGGTCACCTCCGTGGTGCCCGCCCCGGACGCGGGCACCGGTCATTTTCTCCTGCAGAACCTGCTGGGTGTGTGGCCGGCCGACGGCCAGATCACGGACGCGCTGCGGGAGCGTTTCCACGGTTACGTCATCAAGGCGCTGCGTGAGGCGAGCGTCCACACCACGTGGGTGGATCCGGTGGAGACCTTCGAGACGGCGGTCCTCGACTGGGTCGACGTGCTTTTCGACGGCCCCGTCACCTCCATGATCACCGATTTCGTCGCGCCGTTGGCCCGCGGTGGGGTGCGCGTCTCCCTGGGCCGCAAGCTGCTGCAGCTCACCGGCCCGGGCATCCCGGACATCTACCAGGGCACGGAGTTCTTCGACGACTCCCTCGTGGACCCGGACAACCGTCGCTTCGTCGACTACACCGCCCGCCAGCAGACCCTCGACCTCCTCTCCGAGGGCGTCGACTGGCAGGACCTGGCCGCAGAGGCCGAGGCCCAGGCGGAGACCACCGGCGACTACCCGCACCTCGACCTCTACGGCGACCGCGCGAAGCTGCACATCGTCCACGAGGGTCTCAAGGTGCGTGCGGAGCACCCGGAGTACTTCGTGGGCGGCGAGGTCCAGTCGGTGTTCGCCGTCGGCCCGGAGGAGTCCCACCTCATCGGCCTGGCCCGCGGTGCGGCGCACACCCCGGGTGAGGCGGGCATCGGTGTCATCACCCTGGCGACGCGTCGCCCGCTCGATCTGGAGCGCCAGGGCGGGTGGAACGGCACCACCGTCACCCTGCCGGAGGGAACGTGGACCGACCGTCTCACGGGCCGCAGCTTCGAGGCGACCGTGCCGCTCGCCGAGGTCCTCGACCTCTTCCCCACCGCGCTGCTGGTCAAGGATGTCTGACCGGATCGCCCGGCTGGGCAACCGCTACCACGAGTGGGTCCGCGCCCATCCTGACGCGGCGGAGGATTTCGCCGCCGGGGTGGAGGATCTGCTCGCGGATGCGGGTGTCACGTACGACCGCGTCGTCGCCCGCGTGAAGGACTGGCCGTCGTTCAAGGCCAAGGCCTACAAGAAGCGGGACAACGGTGAGTGGATGTACCCGGATCCGTGGGAGGACATCCACGATCTCATCGGGGTGCGCGTCACCACGTTCCACTCGACGGAGATCCCGGTGGCGATCGGGGTGCTCAAGCAGTCCTTCACGGTTGAGCGGTCGGTGGACAAGACGGCGGAGACCCGCATCGCCGGTGGTTTCGGCTACGGCTCGCACCATCTCATCCTCACTGTCGACGAGAACTCCTCGGACATCGCGGAGCTCGCCGAGTACAAGGGGGTGAGTTTCGAGGTGCAGATCCGCACCGTGCTGCAGCATGCGTGGGCGGAGTTCGAGCACGACATCCGCTACAAGCGGGGCAACGAGGAGCTCGACCCGCGGGTGGACCGGGCCTTCGCCCTGGCCGCCGGGCTCATCGAATTGGCGGACCAGCAGTTCGACCAGATCGCGGTGACGCAGGACGCCGCCAAGGAGGACACCTCCCGCGATGACGTCGACCTCACCCCGGAGACCCTGCCGGGTGTGCTGGCGATGCTGCTGGGCAACCGGTTCCCGCGTTCTCGTTCAGAGAACTACCGTTTCCTGGCGGAGATCCTCACCGCCGACGGCATCACCACGGTCGCCGAGCTCGCCGAGCTTCTCGACGACGGCGACATCGCGGATGTCCACGGGGCCCTGCGCTACCGCTTCCATCCGGGGCAGATCCGCCTCATCGACGATCTGCTGCTGCGGCGTTTCGGGCGGGACCACATCACGCGGACGGGTGAGATCGGCGTGCGACCTGCGCTTCGTCCGCAGCAGTTGGCACGTCGTCTGAAACTCATGCGCGCCGCGCGCATCCTGGGTGACGATGCCCCGGATCAACCAGTAACATGAGCAGGGTTAGTATCACTCGCCGAATAAGGAGCACCTTTCATGTCGTCCATCCGTGAAGACTTCCCCCAGCTGGCCGACGCCCTCCACGTGTGGGCCCTGACCATCGCGAACTTCTTCCGCCCGATGGGCATCGACTTCCCGCCGGCGCACTGGGGTCTCTGGTAGCACCCCGGAGAGTTGTTGACGTATCATCGTCAACATGAACTCTCCCCTGACTTTCGGCCTCGACACCTTCGGCGACGTCAACGGCGTCTCCCCCGACCAGGTTCTGCGGAACGTGGTCGCCGAAGCGGTCGAGGCCGATCGCGTCGGTGTCGACGTCTTCGGAATCGGCGAACACCACCGCGACGACTACGCCGTCTCCTCCCCCGACATGGTGCTGGCCACCATCGCCGGCCGCACCTCACGCATCCGCCTGACCACCTCGGTCATCGTGCTGTCCTCGGACGACCCGGTGCGCATCATGGAACGCTTCTCCACGCTGCAGGCCCTGTCCTCCGGCCGCGCCGAGATCACCCTGGGACGTGGCTCCTTCATCGAGTCCTTCCCCCTCTTCGGCTACGACCTCGCCGACTACGAGCGACTCTTCGAGGAGAAGCTCGAGCTCATGCGCGTGCTGCTCGACTCCGCCTCCTCCGGCGATCCCATCGCCTGGGACCGTGGGGTGGACCACCTCCATCCGCCGCTGGCCACCGAGCTGCCGGTGTGGGTCGCCGTCGGCGGTTCCCCGGAATCCGTGCTCCGCGCCGCCCGTCACCGCATGCCGCTCATGCTGGCGATCATCGGTGGCTCCTCCCGTCGTTTCCGCCCCTTCGTCAACCTCTACCGCCGGGAGATCCCGGGCGGCCCGGTCGGCGTCCACTCCCCCGGCCTCATCGCCCCCACGGACGCGGAGGCGCAGGAACGGCTCTTCGAGCACTGGCTGGCCAGCCACCGCCGCGTCGGTGCCGAGCGCGGCTGGGCGGCCCCCACTGCCGACCAGTTCATGGCGGAGGTCCACCACGGTGCCCTCTACGTCGGCTCCCCGGAGACCGTGGCCCGCAAGATAGCGGACACCGTCACCGCTCTCGACCTGGACCGCTTCACCCTCAAGTACGCCAACGGGCCGACCACCCACGAACACAACCTGGAGACCATCCGTCTCTACGGCGAGGAGGTCATCCCCCGGGTGCGCGAGCTGCTGGCCTAGCTTTTTTCGGTCTGACCACAGGGGTGGTTTCATGGGCCGGTGACTGTATCCACCCCACCCCCGGCCCTCGCTACGGCCCCTCGGTGGTGCGGATCCGGCACTGTCCGCCACCGCGCCCCGCAGCTGCGACCGCCGTGCCTCCCTCACGATGGGTGCGCACGAGTTCACGTGCGGCGACGTGACCGTCGTGACCCGCTCGGCGGAGGACGTGGAGGATCTGCCCCGCTTCGGGGTCCGCGCCATCCGCGCCGCCACCTTCGCCACCGCCACCCCACCCGACATGACCCGCGCCGAGGTGGGCGAGGGCCTGCGCGCCTGGACCGGTGGCCCCACCAGCGTCGGCGACACCGCGTACAGCGTCATCGTCCTCGGCGAGCGGAGCGGCGCGAACGCGCTCGTCGCCGTGCTCTCCGGCCCGGAGGGCGCGGTCACCGACACCACCTCCGCCCTGCTGTCCGACGTCCGGAGGGTTCCGTGATCCGACTCATCCCCGGCGTCATCATCGGCGCCATCATCGTCGTCGGCGCGGCCGTCAACGTCCTGACTCTCAGCGCCTTCGGGCGGGCCACCCCCGTCTCGCTCCTGGCGGGTTTCGTCGTCTCCGCGGTCGTCATCGCCGTGGTGTGGGCGATCATGCGCCGCTCGGTGCTGTGGCGTCCGGCCGGCGCCTGGCCGCTGCTCCCCCTGGCGTGAGGCGCGTTCGGGTCCTTCGCCTTCATCCTCGCCGCGGGCGAATCACTGACCACCATCGCCACCGCCCTCGGGTGGGAGGCCGCGGAGGCCTCCCTCGGCGGGGCCTGGCCGGAGGAGGTCGGGAAACCCTTCGGCATCGCGCTCATCCTGCTGGCGCTGCCGTGCCTGTGGAACCGCCCCTGGGACGGGCTGCTCGTGGGCGTCTTCGTCGGCCTCGGTTTCGAATTCATCGAGACCGTGCAGTACGGTGCCGCCGGGGCGCTCGAGGACGCGAACTCCGATGTCGACGGCCTGCTGACCATGGGGTTCATCCGGGCCATTGCCGGCCCGGGCCTGCACGTGTTCTTCTCCGCGGTCGCCGGCCTGGGCATCGGCCTGGCGCTCCTCCATCCCCGGCTGAGCACCTCCCGGCGCTGGCTGTACGGCCTGGGCGGGCCGACCCTCGCCTTCCTCATGCACTTCGCGTGGAACTACGACTGGGCGGGCGGATGGGCGTACGCCGTCATGTGGCCCGTGTACCTGGGGGCGCTCATCGCGTGCTGGATCGCGGCACGGCGGATGGTCTAGTCCCTCCCGCGCAGCCGGTCGAGTTGGCGGCGCTCCCGCTTTGTGGGGCGCCCGGAACCGCGGTCGCGCTGCGGCTGCGAGGCGAGGATCTCCTTCGGCGGGGGCGGCGGGGAGTGGTCGATGTAGCAGGTGCGGGCGATCGGTGCGCCGACGCGCTTGCGCGGGGTGTCCACCACCTCGAGCTGAAGTTCCCGGTGGTTGACCCAGGCACGGACCCGGTCCCCGGGGACGACCTGCTGGGCGGGTTTGACGGCCACCCCGTTGAGTTTGACGTGCCCGGCCCGGACGGCCGCGGCGGCGTCGGTACGCGTCTTGAAGATGCGCACCGCCCACACCCACACGTCGATGCGGACGGACACGATCAGTAGTTGTCGCGGTGGTTGACGATCTTCTGCACCTTGTTCCAGTTGTAGAAGCCGCCGACGACGGCGACGACGAGGCCCAGGACGAGCCAGGTCCAGCTGGTGAACAGGAGCGCAAGGGCGGCACCGCCGACGACACCGCCGCCGACGGAGAGGGCGGCGTTGCGCGTGTACCTGCGCACGGCCTGCTTGCGCTGTTCGATCGGGTTGTTGGGGCGACGCTGCATTGTCATGCGCACCATCCTAATACTCGACCCACGCGGTGCCCGCCTCGACGGGGACCACGGCCCCGGCGGTGAGCGCCGCGAGGGTGGACTCCAGCTCCTCCCGCCCGCCGGGTTCCACCGCCAGGGTGTGGGTGACCGCCGCCCCGTAGTCGGTGTCGGTGATGGCCACGCCCCGGGCCCGCAGGTCGGCCTCGAGGCGGCCGGCCTCCGCGTGGGGCACCTCGATGAGGTAGAGCTCGCGGATCGCCCGGGTGACGCGCCGAACCTGCGGGAGCAGGTCGCCGACGGACTGGGAGTAGGCGTGGACGAGGCCACCGGCGCCGAGTTTGATGCCGCCGAACCAGCGGACGACGACCACGGTGGCGTCGAGAAGCTCCGATCCCTTGAGCACGTCGAGCATGGGGCGACCGGCGGTGCCGGAGGGTTCCCCGTCGTCGGAGGAACGCTCGATGGGGTTCGCGTTCTCGACGTGCAGCATGTACGCGCTGCAGTGGTGGCGCGCGTCCGGGTAGTCGGCGCGCACCGAGGCGATGAACTCGCGCGCGGCCTGCTCGTCCGGGGTGCGGCGGGCGAGGGAGAGGAACCGGGACCGCTTGACCTCCCACTCGTGGCTCCACGTCTGGCCGGCGGCGGGCAACTGGTAGGTCGTGAGCATGAGGTCTGATAGTAGTCGGCGTTTCCGTTAGCCTGGTGTACATGACTGCGCATGAACCGTTTTCCGTGTGGGCCCCGTTCGCCCAGGATGTCCGCCTCCGCCTCGACGACGAGGAGGTGGGCATGCGTGCCACCTCCGGCGGCTGGTGGGTCGCGGACCGCATCGCGGAGCCGGGGATGCGTTACGGCTACGAGCTGTTCGACGGGGAGAACTGGTCCAAGACACTGCCCGATCCGCGCAGCCAGGCCCAGCCCGACGGCGTCCACGGGATGAGCGAGATCGTCGACCACACCCACGACTGGTCCCGGGGGTGGACCGGGCGTCCGCTGGCGGGGCAGGTCATCTACGAGCTGCACGTGGGGACGTTCACGCCGGAGGGGACGTTCGACGGGGTCGTCGGTAAGCTCGGTTACCTGCGGGACCTCGGCGTCACCGCCATCGAACTCATGCCGGTCCAGCCGTTCGGCGGCGAGCGGAACTGGGGCTACGACGGTGTGACGTGGCACGCCGTCCATGAGGGCTACGGCGGCCCGGAGGGCCTCAAGAGGCTGGTCGACGCCGCGCACGACGCCGGCATCGGCGTCATCCTCGACGTCGTGTACAACCACTTCGGCCCCGACGGCAACTACAACGGCATGTTCGGCCCGTACACCGCGGGTGGTTCCACCGGCTGGGGTGAGGTGGTCAACATCTCCGGGCAGCAGTCGGATGAGGTACGGGCCTTCATCCTCGACGCGGTGCGCCTGTGGCTGGACACCTACCGCATCGACGGCCTGCGCCTCGACGCGGTCCACTCCCTCGACGACACCGCCGCGTACTCCATCATGGAGCAGATCCAGGACGTCGCCGACGACGTCACCGCCCGCACCGGTGTGCCGCGCTACCTCATCGCCGAGTCCGACATGAACGACCCGCGCCTGATCACCGAGCGTGACGGCGGCGGCTACGGGCTGGCCGGCCAGTGGGTCGACGACATCCACCACGCCCTGCACACCGTCGTCTCCGGCGAGCACCACGCCTACTACGAGGACTTCGGGTCCCTCGAGGCCCTGGCCAAGACCCTGCGCGGCGGCTTCTACTTCGACGGCACGTACTCCTCCTTCCGCGGGCGTCGCCACGGTCGGCCGATCAACGTGGACTCCATCCCGGCACACCGCCTGGTCACCTACACCACCACACACGACCAGACCGGCAACCGTGCGTCCGGCGACCGCCCGTCGATGAATCTCACTCCCGCGCAGCAGGTGCTCAAGGCCGCGGTTATCTACTGCTCGCCGTTCACCCCGATGCTGTTCATGGGTGAGGAATTCGGCGCGCAGACCCCCTTCGCCTTCTTCTGCTCGCACACCGACGACGAGCTCAACCGCCTCACCTCGGAGGGCCGCAAGCGTGAGTTCGCCCGCTCCGGGTGGGACCACTCCGAGGTCCCCGACCCGGCCGACCCCGCCACCTTCGAGGCCTCGAAGCTCGACTGGGATTTCAACGAGGAGCAGCAGGAGATCCACGCCGCGTACACGCAACTGCTGCGCCTGCGCCGGGAGCTGGGGTTGTCGCGCGCGGACCTGTCGGAACTGCTGGTCGAGACCGGTGACGGCTGGCTGGCCATGGGCTGGGACGACGTCCTCCTCGTGGCCAACCTCAGCGAATCCGACGTGGTCGCCCCCTACGGCGGCGAGCTCATCTACTCCTTCACCGCGCCCGAGGTCGATCTCGACGAGACCCGCCTCGGCGCCTGGGAGTTCGCGCTCCTGCGCCGGTAGATGTTCCTCCGCGCCGCGCTTCTCGACGCCCCGCCCGCCCCCGGCTGGCTGCGGGAGCTGCCGGTCGTGCGTGCCCTGACGGCCGCACCCCTGGAGTTCACCTCCTCCGTGACCGTCATCTCCGGGGAGAACGGGGCCGGGAAGTCGACGCTCGTGGAGGCCCTGGCGGTCGCCAGCGGCTTCAACCCCGAGGGCGGGTCCCGGCACGCGACGATGCAGATGATGCAGGATTCCGTCTCGCCGCTGCACGAATGGCTGACGCTGCGCCGCCGCAACGCGCCGGACGGGTTCTTCCTCCGCGGCGAGTCCTTCTACAACCTGGCCGGCTGGTACGCGGGACTGGAGGATTCCCCACTCCCCGACCTGCTGCGGATGAGCCACGGTCAGTCCCTCATGTCTCTCATCGACCGTCGCTTCCACGGCGGCGGCCTCTTCTTCCTCGACGAGCCCGAGGCCGGGCTGTCCACCCTGCGGCAGCTGGAACTGCTCGGGCGGTTGTGGCACCTGGCGGATGCGGGATCGCAGATCATCATGGCCACGCACTCCCCCGTCCTGCTGGCGATCCCCGGCGCACAGCTCCTCGAGATCGACGCTGACGGCATCCACGAGCGTCGACTGGAGGACACCGAGGCCTTCCGTGCCGCCGGGGAGTTCGCCGCCGATCCGGAGGGCACGGCGGAGTATCTCACAGCATGAGGAAGTACCACGTCCACGGATACCGGCGCGCGTTCCACCCGCAGGCCCCGGCCTGGGTCGACGACGTCCCGGCCTTCCGGGCACTGCGCGACGGGCTGGATCTGCGGCGACCGATCACGCTGTTCACGGGCGAGAACGGCGTCGGTAAGTCGACACTCCTGGAGGGCATCGCCGTGAGCTGCGGATTCAATGCCCGCGGCGGGGCGTTCGGGGAGGAGATGAGCGGCCGCGAGAACCCTCTGCGGTACGCCGCCACGCTGCTGCGGGGCCCGCTGGCCATGAACGGGCATTTCCTCCGCGCGGAGGCTCACTACGAGGTCGCGCGCGAGTACAACCGCACGCACGACACGGACCTGTACACCCTCTCCCACGGCGAGTCCGTCCTACGCATCGTGCAGGACAGCTTCCACGGGGCGGGGCTGTTCCTCCTCGACGAGCCCGAGTCCGGCCTCTCCCTCATCCGCCAGATGACGCTGCTCGCGGAACTGCACCAGATCGCGGAGGCGGGGGCGCAGCTCATCATCGCCACCCACTCCCCCGTGCTGCTGGCTCTGCCCGGAGCACGGATCCTCGAGTTCACCGCCGACGGCGGGATCCTGGAGAACATCGGCGTGGAGGAGACGACCGCGTACCGGGCGCTGCGGGATTTCCTCGCCGACCCGCACAGCATCGCCGACTACATGGTCGACGTAACCGGCCCTTAGGTGTTGACGAGGTACTCGTACTCGGGGGTGTTCGGCTTGAGGTGCTGGCACTCGATGCGCGAGGCGTTCATGCGCTCGACGAGCGGGTCGAAGTCGCTGGCCCGGCCGAGCTCGAGGCCGACGAGCGCGGCACCGGTCTCGCGGTTGTTGCGCTTGAGGTACTCGAAGAGGGTGATGTCGTCGTCGGGGCCGAGGATGTCGTTGAGGAAATGGCGCAGCTGACCCGGCTCCTGGGGGAAGTTCACCAGGAAGTAGTGCTTGAGACCGCGGTGGACGAGGGAGCGCTCCATGATCTCGGCGTAGCGCAGGACGTCGTTGTTGCCGCCGGAGATGATGCACACGACGACGGAGTCCTGCTGCAGCTTCATCTCCTTGAGGCCGGTGACGGACAGGGCACCGGCGGGCTCGGTGATGATGCCCTCGTTCTGGTACAGGTCGAGCATCTCGGCGCACACGGCACCCTCGGACACGCTCATGACGTGGGTGCGGCCCTGGTTGCGCTCGACGATCTCGTAGGTGAGGTCGCCGATGCGCTTGACGGCGGCACCGTCGACGAAGGGGTCGACGGTGTCGAGGGTGACGGGGCCGTCGTGACGCAGGGCGGCCTGGAGCGAGGCCGCACCGGCCGGCTCGATGCCGACGATCGCGGTACGCGGGGCCATGTCGGCCAGGTAGCTGGCCACACCCGCGAGCAGGCCGGCACCGCCGACGGGGACGAAGACGGTGTCCAGGGACTTCCCGATGGAGGTCAACTGGGAGAGGATCTCCGCGGCGACGGTGCCCTGGCCGATGATCGTGTCGCGGGCGTCGAAAGGCTCGATCATGGTGGCCCCGCGCTCGGCGGCGTCGGCACGCGCGGCCTCCGCGGCCTCGTCGAAGGTGTTGCCGGTGACGACGAGCTCCACCATGTCCCCGCCGTGGACGGCGATACGGTCGCGCTTCTGCTTCGGGGTCTGGTTCGGCACGTAGATGCGGCCGCGGATGCCCATGGTGCGGCAGGCGTAGGCGACACCCTGCGCGTGGTTACCGGCGGACGCGGCGACGATGCCGGCCTCCCGCTGCGTCTCATCCAGGTTGGCGATGGCGTAGTACGCGCCGCGGATCTTGTAGGAGCGCACATCCTGCAGGTCCTCGCGCTTGAGGTAGACCTCGCATCCGGTCTCCTCGGACAGGCGCGGGCAGTACTGCAGCGGGGTGGGATCGATGACGGACGAAATCCGGGCCTGCGCCAGCTGAATATCCGAGGCGCGAACGGGCTCGAAGGTGGTCACGACAGTCCGGGTGTCACTCATGTCGAAACAGTGTAGTCCTCTCCTCCCGGTACACATCCTTCACGGGCCGCTTCACCAAGTGTTCACCTCCGGGTGACCATGAGTTGACCGTCCCGTCACATGACTCGGCCACTATGACTCCCGGTATTTACTCATCGTTCTCACAGGAGTTTTTGTGATGTCTCTCCGCCGTTCCGCCGTCGCCCTCTGCGCGGCCGCCGCCACCGGCCTGTCTCTGTTCACCCCGGCCCACGCCGCGATCGTCGCCGAGCCGATCGTCCACTCCACCCCCGGTGCAGCGCTGAGCGTCACCCCGATCGGCACCTACGAGACCGACATCTTCGACGCCTCCGCCGCCGAGATCGTCGACTACCACGCCGGCACCCAGCGCGTGCTCACCGTCAATGCCCAGTCGGGTCAGATCGACGTCCTCGACATCTCCGACCCGACCGCCCCGACCAAGGTCGGCTCCGTCGACGCCGGCGACGGCACCGTCATCAACTCCGTGGCCGTGCGCGCTGACGGCCTGGCCGTCGCCACCGTGGAGCCGGCCGCCGACAAGACCGCCCCGGGTTCCCTGCTGTTCTTCCACGCGGAGTCCCTCGAGACCTTCGGCACCGTCACCGTCGGTTCCCTGCCGGACATGGTCACCATCACCGAGGACGGCAAGTACGCCCTCGTCGCCAACGAGGGTGAGCCGGCCGAGGACTACTCGGTGGACCCGGAGGGCTCCGTCTCCGTCGTGACCCTGCCGGCCGGCCTCGAAGCAGCCACCCAGGATGACGTCCGCACCGCCGACTTCCAGGCCTACAACGAGCCGGACGCCCTGCCGGAGGGCGTCCGCATCTTCGGACCGGAGAGCACCGTCGCCCAGAACCTGGAGCCCGAGTACATCACCGTCCAGGGCGGCACCGCCTACGTCTCCCTGCAGGAGAACAACGCTCTCGCCGTCGTCGACATCGAGACCGCGACCGTCACCAAGATCCTGCCGCTGGGCACCGTCGACCACTCCGTCGTCCCGCTGGACGTCTCCGACCGCGACGATGAGATCAACATCACCACCTGGCCGATCAAGGGCATCCTGCAGCCCGACTCCATCGCCTCCTACCAGGTGGGTGGCACCGCCTACGTCGTCACCGCCAACGAGGGCGACGCCCGCGACTGGGACGCCTACTCCGAGGAGGCCCGCGTCAAGCACTTCGGCGACGAGGAGCGCGGCATCGCCCCGATCTGTGAGGACTTCAACGGCCTGACCGCCGAGGGCGTCGCCGACCTGCAGGAGGACGAGAACCTCGGCCGCCTGACCGTCACCACCGCAGACGGCTACAACGCCGAGCGCGGTTGCTACGACGAGATCTACTCCTTCGGTGCCCGCGGCTTCTCCATCGTCGACGAGAACGGCAACCGAGTGTTCAACTCCGACGACCAGTTCGAGCGCATCACCGCCCAGGTCAGCCCGGACAACTTCAACTCCAACCACCGCGAGGCCAACTTCGAGGGTCGTTCCGACGACAAGGGCCCGGAGCCGGAGGGTGTCGCCCTCGGCGAGATCAACGGCCGCACCTACGCCTTCATCGGCCTGGAGCGCATCGGTGGCGTCATGGTCTACGACGTGAGCAACCCGTCTGCCGCCCAGTTCGTGACCTACGTCAACAACCGCGACTTCTCCGACAACTCCGGCGATCTCGGCGCCGAGGGCCTCGTGTTCATCCCGGCCGCCGACTCCCCGACCGAGAAGAACCTGCTGGTCGTCGGCAACGAGGTCTCGGGCACCACCACCATCTTCGAGGTTGCTGACCTCGTCGGCGGAGGCCTGTCCTCGGAGATGTCCTCCCTGTCCTCCCTCTCCTCGCGCTAGTTCCCCTCTCGCGTGAGACGCTGATCACTGCTAAGTTCTATCAGCAATCAACAATCCACCATCTCAAGGAGTTCCCCGTGATCCGACGCCGCCTCGCCGTCGCCCTGGTTGCCGCCACCAGCACCACCCTGGCTCTGGTGACCCCCGTCCAGGCCCAGGAGGACACCGGCAACTCGCTCGACGCCGTCTCCACCGTGTCCTCGCTGTCCTCCACCGACAGCACCGCGCCGGAGGTGGACGAGCCGGTGGAGGATCCGGTCACAATGCCGGAGTGGGCCAAGTCCCTCGAGCTCAGCGATGATGCCGCCCTGGCCTTCGAGATCGTCAAGGCCGTCATGGCCGTGGGCCTCGCGATCACCCAGGGTGCCGTCATCGTCCTGCCGTTCATCCCGGGCGGCGTGGACCAGCTGCGCAACTTCCTCGCGCAGTTCGGTATCCAGGGCTAGGAATCGTTCAAGGCCCGCAGTTCCGTGTGAACTGCGGGCCTTCTCCGATTCCTAGAACAGCTCAGCGCTGGCGATGCGGGCCCCCTCGACGAGGGACTCCAGCTTCGCCCAGGCGATCTGGTGGTTGAGGCGGCCGCCCAGGCCACAGTCGGTGGAGGCCACGACGTTCTCCGGGCCCACGACCTCGGCGAACTGGATGATGCGGTCGGCGACGAGGCGGGGGTGCTCGACGGCGTTGGTGCTGTGGGAGATGACACCCGGGTAGATGAGGGATCCCTCGGGCAGCTGGTGGTCCTGCCAGACGCGCCACTCGTGGGCGTGGCGCGGGGAGGCACCCTCGAAGGAGAAGCCGCCGACCTCGGCGCGGAGGATCTCCTCGATGATGTCGCCGAACTCGACGTCGGTGACGTGCGGGCCGTGCCAGGAGCCCCAGCAGATGTGCAGGCGGGTCTGCTCCTTGGGAAGGTCGCGCACCGAGTGGTTGATGGCGTCGACGCGGGTGCGCAGCCAGTCGCGGTAGTCGTCGAGGGAGGGCTCGGGGTTGATCTGGTCCCAGGACTCGGCGAGATCCGGGGCGTCGAGCTGGACGGTGAAGCCGGCGTCGGTGATGGCCTTGTACTCCTGGGCCATGGCGTCGGCGCAGGCCCACACGACCTCGTCGTCGGTGGCGTAGTACTCGTTCTTGAGGCGGGCGGCGGATCCCGGGGACAGGGCGGCGACGAAGCCGTCCTGCGCACCGGCGGCGTCCATGGCCGTCCGCATGAGCTTGACGTCGGCCTCGACCTCATCCTGGCCGATGTAGGTGATGGGGCCGGTGAACTTGGGGTTGCCCACCTTGGCGCGGCCGGCGAAGATGCCGGACTCCGGATCCTCGTAGGCCTCGTTGAACAGCGCGCGGTCGCGGCGGTCGGAGAAGGAGGTGAGCTTGATGTTGCCCGGGGTGGAACGAATGGCCTCCTGGCTGGCCCAGCGGTCCTCGTCGGTCATGGTGAGGCCGCCGAGGCGGGTGAAGGAGTAGTTCCACCAGGCGCCGTAGTCGACGGCACCGGAGGTGATGTGGCCGTACTCGCCCTCGTTGATGATGTCGATGCCCATGTCGACCTGGCGGCGGACGACCTCGTCGACGGCGGTCTGGAGGATGCCGAAGAACTCTTCGTCGGAGAGTTCGGAGCGCCTGAGGTTGGCGTCGAGAAGCTCGGGGGTGCGCGGCAGGGAGCCGACGTGGGTGGTCCGGATCTTATTAGTCATGGTCAAGATGGTAATACATTATCGGGCGCGATCCTATCCGAGGATCCCGGCACCGAGAGTGGCCTTGAGGTCGCCCATGAGGGATCCCGAGCGGTCGACGCGGAGGTGCTCGCCGAGGATCATCATCGTGGACTCCTCCCCGTTGATCAGCTTGAGGTAGACGTCGGAGTCGCCCTGGTTGGCGGCGAGCACGTTCTTGAGCTTGGCGATGTTCTCCATGGTGCACTGGTCGGTGCGCATGGTCAGGCGCAGGGGCAGGCCGGCGCCGTTGCCGGGGCCGAGTTCGGGAACCTTGAGGTCGTCGCAGAACAGGGACATGCGGTCGTCGCGGATGGAGACGTGGGCCTTGGCGAGGATGATGTTGTCCTCGACAATCGAGGAGCTCACCAACGCGTAGACCTTGTTGAAGACCAACAGTTCCACCTGGGCACCGTTGTGGTCCTCAATGGTGACGATCGCCCAGGGAGAACCATCCTTCTTGGAGAATCGGCGATCCACGGCCGAGATGATGCCGCCGATGAGCACCTCCGCACCGTTACGCATCTCCCCCGCCAGGATGGTGGTCAGGGCGGTGTCGGTCTGGGCGTCGAGAGCCTCCTCGTAGCCGTCGAGCGGGTGGCCGGAGACGTAGAGGCCGAGCATCTCGCGCTCCAGCGCCAGCTCGTGCTTACGGTCCCAGGAGTCCTCGGGGACGTCGATGGCGAAGACGTTGGTGGTCTCCGGGTCATCGCCACCGAAACCGGCGAAGAGGTCGAACTGGCCCTTGTCCGCGGCCTTCTTGGTGGCCAGGACGGAGTCGACGGCGTCCTCGTGGATGAGCATGAGGCCCTTGCGCGGATGCCCCAACGAGTCGAAGGCGCCGCCCTTGATGAGGGACTCGGTGATGCGCTTGTTGCAGGGCAGGAGGTCGATCTTCTCCAGGTAGTCGGAGAAGTTCGCGTACGCCCCCTTCGTGCGCCGCGTCTCGACGATCGAGTCGACGACCTCGGCGCCGACGTTGCGGATCGCCCCGAGTCCGAAGCGGATGTCCTCGCCGACGGCGACGAAGTCGTTCTCCGACTCGTTGACGTCCGGCGGCAGCACCTTGAGGCCCAGGTGACGGCAGTCCGCGAGGTAGATGGCGGACTTGTCCTTCCGGTCTGCGACCGAGGTGAGGAGGGCGGCCATGTACTCCGGCGCATAGTGGGCCTTGAGGTAGGCCGTCCAGAAGGACACCAGGCCGTAACCGGCGGCGTGCGACTTGTTGAACGCGTAGGAGGCGAAGGGCAGGATCGTGTCCCACAGGGCTTTGATGGCCTCCTGGCCGAAGCCGTTGGAGATCATGCCCTCGGAGAACTTGGTGTACTCCTTCGCCAGGACCTCCGCCTTCTTCTTACCCATGGCCTTACGGAAACCATCCGCTTCACCGGCCGTGTAGTTCGCGAGCTTCTGCGCGATACGCATGATCTGCTCCTGGTACACGATGAGGCCGTAGGTCTCCTCGAGGATGTCCTCCAGTGCATCCCCGAGCTCCGGGTGGATCGGCTCGATCGGCTTGCGGCCGTTCTTGCGGTCCGCGTAGTCGAGGTGAGCGTTGACACCCATCGGGCCCGGTCGGTACAGCGCCAGGGACGCCACGATGTCGTTGAAGCCGGTGGGCTGCATGCGCTTGAGCAGCTCCTGCATACCGCCGGAGTCCAGCTGGAACACACCCAGGGTGGAGCCGCGGCCCAGGAGTTCGTAGGTCTCGGTGTCCTCGACCGCGAGGTTCTCCAGGTCGAGGTCGATGCCACGGTTCTTCTTGATGTTCGCCAGGGCGTCGCCGATGACCGTGAGGTTACGCAGGCCCAGGAAGTCCATCTTCAGCAGACCGATGGCCTCACATGCCGGGTAGTCCCAGCCGGTGATGAGCGCCCCATCGGCGGCGCGCTTCCACATGGGCACGTGGTCCAGCAGCGGGACGGACGCCATGATCACCGCGCAGGCGTGGACGCCGGCCTGCCGGACCACTCCCTCGAGGCCACGGGCCGTCTCGTAGATCTTGCGCACGTCCGGGTCGGTCTCGATGAGGGTGCGCACCGCACCGGCCTCGTTGTAGCGCTCGTGCTCGGGGTCGGTGATGCCGGACAGCGGGATGTCCTTCGCCATGATCGGCGGCGGCAGTTCCTTCGTGATGCGGTCGGCCATCTGGTAGCCGGGCTGTCCGAACTGCACGCGGGCGGAGTCCTTGAGTGCCTGCTTGGTCTTCACCGTGCCGAAGGTGATCACCTGGGCGATCTTGTCCTCGCCCCAGCGCTCGGCGGCGTAGCGGATCATCTCACCGCGGCGGCGGTCATCGAAGTCGATATCGATATCGGGTGCCGACGGTCGCTCCGGGTTTAGGAATCGCTCGAAGAGCAGGCCGTGCTCCATCGGGTCGATGTTCGTGATGGTCAGGGCGTAGGCCACCAGCGCGCCGGCGGCCGAACCACGGCCCGGGCCCACCCAGATGCCGATCGAGCGGGCGTGCTTGATGATCTCGGCGACGATGAGGAAGTACGACGGGTACCCCTTCATGTCGATGACCTCGATCTCGTAGTTCGCGCGATTGATGTACTCCTGCGGCACCTCGCCGCCGTTGAAGCGGTCGCGCAGACCCTCCATCACCTCGTGGTGCAGCCACGTGGTCGGGGTGTGCCCGTCGGGGACGTCGGCGATGGGCATGCGGTCGTGCGGGTGGGACTCCCACACCTCGCCGTAATCCTGCACGCGCTCGGCGATGAGCAGGGTGTTGTCGCATCCGTCGGGGACGATGTCGTCGAAAAGCGCACGCATCTCGGCGGCGGTCTTGATGTAGTAGCCGGTGCCGTCGAACTTGAAGCGGTCCTCGTCGTGCAGGGTCTTGCCGGTCTGCACGCACAGCATGGCCTCGTGTGCCTGGGCCTGGGACTCGAGGACGTAGTGGCAGTCGTTGGTCACCAGCGGCGGCAGGTCGAGCTTCTGGCCGATCTCCAGCAGCTCCCGACGCACGCGCTGCTCGATGTGCAGGCCGTGGTCCATGAGCTCGAGGAAGTAGTTCTCCTTGCCGTAGATGTCCTGCCACATCGCGGCGGCCTCGAGTGCCTTGTCGAACTGGCCCAGTCGCAGGCGGGTCTGCACGTCACCGGAGGGGCATCCGGTGGTGGCGATGATGCCGTCGGCGCGCTCGGCGATGAGCTCCGCGTCCATGCGCGGCCACTTGCCCAGCTGGCCCTCGTAGGAGGCCATCGACGACAGGTAGAACAGGTTCTTCAGGCCGGTGGCGTTCTCCGCGATCATTGTCTGGTGCAGGTAGGCACCCGAGGCGGAGACGTCGTCGGACTTCTGGTGCGGCTCACCCCAGCGCACGCGGTTCTTGTTGAAGCGGCTCTCCGGCGCCAGGTACGCCTCGATGCCGATGATCGGCTTGATGTCCGCCTTCGTCATCGCCCGGTAGAACGCGTCGGAGCCGAACATGTTGCCGTGGTCGGTGATGCCGACGGCCGGCATGTCCTGCCTGCTGACCTCCTCGGCGAGCATGTCGATCTTCGCCATTCCGTCGAGCATGGAGAACTCGGTGTGGTTGTGGATGTGGACGAAGGAGGAGTTCTTGGCCATGGGTGTGAGTCTATCCAGTGCGTCAAATACGGGTGCG
>ERZ1032871.33-NODE-33-length-20002-cov-8.075801_pt1 | contig 20002 bp, 18 predicted proteins | sample MGYA00519026_ERZ1032871 | MGnify/ENA primary metagenome ERZ1032871 (study PRJEB33719, sample SAMN04262510) | wastewater metagenome | biome: rural village; feature: composting latrine chamber; material: composting feces with ash | place: El Salvador | collected...
TGATCTTCCCGATTATTACCTTTTACTTTCTCAACGACAAGGAAACGTTCGGGCAGTCGGTGGTTCGGCTGATCCCGGCCGAACGCAAGCAGGGGCTCTTCGCTATGGCCAAAGACATCGACGTTTCGCTGTCGGAATTTGTGCGCGGACGCCTCCTGATGGCGGTGTTTGTCGGCGTGACTACCACGATTTTCCTGTTTATTTTTAATATCGAATTTGCGATTGTGATCGGCCTGATTACAGGCATTGCGGATATTATTCCGTATATCGGACCGTTTCTGGGCTTTTTGCCGGCGGTGCTTTTGGCGCTGATGCAGGGCCCGATGGCGGCGCTTCGGATTGCTATTGTCTTTGTACTGATCCAGTGGGTCGAAAACAATATCCTCGGACCGAAACTCCTGGGCGACTCCACCGGACTGCATCCGTTTGTGGTTTTGATGTGCCTGGTGATCGGGGGATCGCTGTTCGGCTTTATCGGCATGATTTTCTACGTGCCGCTGGTGTCGGCGATCCGCATTGTCTGGCGTCATTACCGCGAGAGCGTACATCACAGAAAACTACACTGATTGAGGTGACACATGAAAAAAAGAAAGATGTCGGAACTGCGGGAGATGTTTCTGCGGTTCTTTGAAGAAAAAGACCATATCGTCATGCACTCGTTTCCGCTGGTTCCGCAGGATGACAAAAGCCTGCTGCTGATCAACGCGGGCATGGCACCCTTTAAAAAGTATTTTACCGGCGAGAAGAAAATCAAAGGCGACCGGGCGACCACTTCGCAAAAATGCATCCGCACCCAGGATATCGAAAACGTAGGACGCACCCAGCGCCATGCCGCCTTTTTTGAAATGCTCGGCAACTTTTCGTTCGGCGATTATTTCAAAAAAGAATCGATCATCTGGGCGATGGAATTTCTTACGGAAAAACTGGAGATCCCGCGCGATCTGATCTGGGCGACGGTGTATGAAAACGACGACGAGGCGTATGAACTCTGGCGCACGGTCGGCGGTCTGCCGGAGGAGCGCATTCAGCGTCTCGGCAAGGACACCAATTTCTGGGAACTCGATCAGGGGCCGTGCGGCCCGTGTTCGGAAATCTTCGTGGACCGGGGCGAAAAATACATGGCTTTTGCGCAAGACCTGTCCCCCGCAGCCGACGGAGAGCGCTTCCTGGAAGTGTGGAATCTCGTATTTCCGCAGTTTGACAAGCAGCCCGACGGCAGTTATCCGCCGCTCGCACGTCCGAGTATCGACACCGGCATGGGACTCGAACGCCTGGCGCTCGTGTTGCAGCAGGCGGACAATATCTTTGAGCTCGAAGAGCAGAAGGACCTGATTTCTGTGATCGAAGAAGTCACGGACACGACCTACGGCCGGGATGAAAAACAGGATGTTTCCGTCCGCGTACTGGTCGACCACACCAAGGCCATGACCTTTCTAATCGGAGACGGTGTGCTGCCGTCCAATGAAGGCCGCGGTTACGTGTTGCGCCGTCTGATGCGAAGAGCGCTGCGCCACGGCTATCTTTTGGGACAGCGCGGACATTTTCTGACCGCGATCTCCGCGGCCGTGATCCGGCTGTACAAAGACGCCTATCCGGAACTGGCCCAAAAACAGGATCTGATCTTCCGGATTATCGAAAACGAAGAAGAGAAATTCCAGGCGACCATCGAACAGGGATCGGCGCTGCTGGAAGAAGAGATGCAGACCATGCGCGGGGAACATCGCACCATGCTTTCGGGTGAATCAGCATTTAAACTCCACGACACCTACGGTTTCCCGCCGGATCTGACGCGGGAGATGCTGGAAGAGGAAGGCTTCACGATGGATGAAGAGGGTTTCCGGGTGCGCATGGAAGAGCAGCGCGAGCGTTCGCGCGCCCACGGCATGCACGGCGAAGGCGGCTGGGAGGCTGCACAGAGTGAAGCGCTGCTGCAGCTGGAAGGTTCGACATTCACGGGCTATGAAACCGCCACCGAAGAAGCGGAAATTACCCATGTCTTTTTGGGCGAAGAAGAGGCGCCGCTGCTCGATGCCGGCCAAAGGGGCATTGTCGTGACCGCACATACCCCATTTTACGGAGAAGGCGGCGGACAGGTCGGAGACACCGGTCTGCTCTGGACGGAAAACGGACGCGCACGCGTACTGAATACGAAGAAAACACCGAACGAAGCCGTGCTGCATATCGTCGAGGTGGAAGAGGGAAGCCTGCAGCCGGCGGACACCGCAACCCTGCTGATCGATCAGAAAAAACGGCAGGCCACGATGAAAAACCACTCGGCCACCCACCTTCTGCATCAGGCGCTACGCGAAGTGCTCGGTTCGCATATCGAGCAGGCGGGCTCTTACGTGGATGCCGAACGCATGCGGTTTGACTTTTCTCATTTTGCCGCCGTATCGGAAGACGAACTGCAGCAGGTGGAACAGATCGTGAACGAAAAAATCGCAGAGGCGCTGCCCGTGACCGCGCGGACGATGTCCCTGCAGGAAGCCAACAGCGAAGGGGCCATCGGCCTGTTTGAAGATAAATACAAAGAGCAGGTCCGCGTGCTTTCGATGGGAGACTACTCCAGGGAGCTCTGCGGGGGTACCCACGTGGACAATACGGCCGCGATCCAGATGTTTCATATCCTTTCCGAAACGAGCGTTTCCGCAGGGATCCGCAGGATCGAGGCGATCACGGGATCTGCCGTGCACGAACGCCTGCTTTCGCAGAGGGCGCAGCTGAAAGAGCTGTCGCAGGTGCTGAAAACACAGCCGCAGAATCTTTCCGAAAAGGCACGCCAGCTGCTGGATGAGAACCGGCAGAAACAAAAAGAGATTGAAAAACTCCGAAGCGCGGGCAGCGCGGATTCCGCACGGACCATTGCCGACGGCAAACAGGACGCGGCGGGCACCGTCGCCGTGCACGGCCGCGTAGACGGTCAGACGACCGATCAGCTCAGAGATCTGGCCGACCGCGTTCGCGATCTGCTGGGTTCCGGCGTGGTCGCCCTGGGCGGCGTCAACGACGGACGCGTGCAGTTTGTGGTGGCGGTTTCAAAAGACCTGGCCGGCAAGCCGTTTCATGCGGGAAATATTGTCCGTGAGATCGCGCAGCGCGCCGGCGGCAACGGCGGCGGACGCCCCGATATGGCCACGGCCGGCGGAAGGGATGAATCCGCGGTCGATTTCGCATTGGAGTCGGTTTATGCTATAATGGATGAACAAAGAGTCTAAGGATTGGCAAGGAGGGTCAACGTGTCGGAGCATTTGGACAACACCATGAAGTATGATAGCTTCCAGGAACAGGAACTGTCGATGAGCGAAGTTATTCGCGTCGTATACCAGGCGCTGAAGGAACGGGGATATGAACCGGAAAATCAGATTGTCGGATATATTCTCTCCGGCGACCCGACCTATATTACCAGCCACAACGATGCGCGCAAACTCGTGCGTCAGGTGGAGCGGGATGATCTTCTGGCCGCCATTCTCAAGTCGTATATCGAACACGAAAAGATTTCAGAATAAGGAAACAGGATTAAAAAGGATGCGTGCCGATCACCCTGCTTTTGGTATCGTGCGCATCCTTTCTTCATGAGATGAATCAAAACTTGCAAACACTCGGAAATACTGGTATTCAGGTGTCGGGGCTGTGCTTTGGCTCTCTGACGATGACGCCGATGCAAAAGAATCTGTCGGTAAAAGAGGGCGCGGCCCTTCTGACGGAAGCTTTTTCCATGGGGATCAATTTTGTCGATACCGCCCAGTATTATGAAAACTACGCCTATCTCAAAGAGGCGCTGCGCACAATTCCCAGAAGCCGCTATGTCATCGCGACGAAAAGTTATGCCTGGGATACCGCCACCGCCAAAGAAGCGGTGGATCAGGCGCTGAGCGAACTGAATACGGATTATATCGACCTGTTTTTGCTGCACGAACAGGAAAGCGAGCATACGCTGCGCGGACATCAGGAGGCGCTGGCGTATTTTTGCGAGTGCAAAGAAAAAGGCATCATTCGGGCGACGGGGCTGTCGACACACCGGCTGGCCGGTGTGGCTGCCGCGATCGAACACCCGGACATCGAAGTCATCCATCCGATCGTGAATCAAAAGGGGATCGGGATCCAGGACGGCACGATGGATGAGATGGAAGCGCTGCTTGTGAAGGCAAAGGCCGCGGGAAAGGGTATCTACGCAATGAAGCCTCTGGGCGGAGGCCATTTGATCAAAGACTATGCGCAGAGCCTTACGTTTGCGCTGTTGCGACCGTATGTGGATTCGGTGGCCATCGGCATGCAGTCGAAAGAGGAAATCCGCTGCAATGTCGCCCTGCTGGATGGCCGGCGGGAACCCGAACTGGAAGCCCGTCTGCAAAAAAAACGCCGCACGCTTTCCGTGGCTGACTACTGCAGTGCCTGCGGCGCCTGTGTGAAACGCTGCCGCCAGGACGGAATCCGGATCGTGAACGGACGGGCCACCCCGAACGAAAACTGTATTCTCTGCGGGTACTGTGCGAAAGCCTGCCCGGATTTTTGCATTAAGGTGATCTGATACGATGGGACGCATCCTTGGACTCGATATCGGCGACCGCACGATCGGCCTGGCTGCCACGGATCCTTTGGGGATTACGGCGCAGGGCATCGGCACGATTCGCCGCACCAAACAAAAAGAAGACTTTGAAAAGCTGGACGCCTATGTCCGGCAGCTGGACATTACCCTGTTTGTACTGGGGATGCCCCGAAATATGAACAACACCCTCGGCCCGCAGGGCAACAAGGTGAAGCAGTTTGCCGCGCAGATGAAAAAGAAATGGGACATTCCCATTGTATTTCAGGACGAGCGCCTGTCGACCCGGGCGGCCGAACAGATGATGGCAGAATCATCCATGCACTGGAAGAAACGCAAACAGCTGGTGGATGAGGTGGCGGCGCAGCTGATACTGCAGCGCTGGATGGATGCAAATCACGGAAAGGAAACCCATGAGCATTATTGAACTGTATGATGAGAGCGGAAACAAACAGAATTTCCGCATCCTGGACGTTTTTGGCATGGACGAGCGCGACTATGCCGTTTTGCTGCCGGAGAACAATCACAATTATCAGACGTACATACTCCGAATCGAAATCGATGAAAACGGGCAGCAGTACTTTGCGGGCATAGACGATGACGAAGAACTGGAAGATGCCATTCAGATTTATGAAGAATTGAAAAACGATATGCTGCAATAGGAGCAGAGTATGGATTTACAGCAAATGAAAGCCGTTTTGAAGAAAAACGGATACAAAAACACTACGCAACGAGACGATATGTTTCTTGCGCTGGAGAAACACGCGGGCAAACACTTGTCCCCCGAACAGCTGCATGTGGTGCTTACGGAAGAAGGAAATCATGTGGGCATTGCCACGATCTATCGCACGCTGCAGATTTTTGAGAGTCTGGGCATCGTCCACAAACTGGATTTTGATGACCGGGCCTATCGCTATGAGATCGTAAACGAAAGCGAAGATCATATGCATCATCATCTGATCTGTCAGCGCTGCGACGGGGTCACAGAGATTTATGTCGACCTGCTTGAGACACTGGAAGAAATCGTGGAGACAGATTACGGATTCACGATTACCGACCATGCCGTCAAGATCTTCGGGGTTTGTGCTGCCTGCCAAAAAAAGCAGGAGGAAACATTTGAGTAACAGAAGAAAAGCAAAATTACGCATCATTCCGCTCGGCGGTCTGAATGAAATCGGAAAAAATATCACGGTCGTCGAATACAAAGACGATATCGTCATCGTCGACTGCGGCATGACCTTTCCCGATATCGACATGCCCGGAATTGACATCGTCATCCCGGACATCAGTTATCTGGAAAAAAACCAGTCCAAAATCAGAGGGATTGTCCTGACCCACGGTCACGAGGACCATATCGGCGCGATCCCCTATGTACTGAAGAAAATGTCCATCCCGATCTACGGCACGCGCCTGACCCTGGGGCTTCTTACGAACAAGCTCAAGGAGCACCGTCTGAATCCCACCATGGTCGAAGTGACCCCCGGAAAGAAATTTAATCTGGGCTGCTTCGGGATCGACTTTATCCGCGCGAGCCACAGCATGCCGGACGCCGCAAGTATTGCGATCGACACCCCGCGCGGCACGGTGCTCTTTACAGGCGACTTTAAGATCGACTTTACCCCGATCGACGGCGTGAACATGGATCTGCCGAAACTGGCGGAGATCGGCACGCGCGGCGTGCTGTGCCTGTTTGCAGACTCCACCAATGTGGAAAGAGAAGGCTACACCATGAGTGAGCGCACCGTGGGCGAAGCCTTCAAACAGCAGTTTTACGATGCGCCTTCGCGCATTATCGTTGCGACATTTGCATCGAATCTGCACCGGGTGCAGCAGGTGATCACGGCCACCGAATATTTTGACAAAAAGCTCGTGATCTCGGGCCGCTCCATGGTCAACAATATCGAAGTGGCATCGCGCCTCGGCTATCTGAAAATCAAAAAAGACACCATCATCGATATCAATCGCATGAATGATTACGATCCGGAACGCATTGTCGTTTTAACCACGGGATCCCAGGGCGAACCGATGAGTGCCCTGACCCGCATGGCGCACGGAGATCACCGGAAAATCCAGCTCAACAATCAGGATACCGTCATCGTCTCTGCCACTCCGATCCCCGGCAACGAACTGACCGTGTACGATGTGATCAACCGGCTGATGGAGATGGATGTGAAAGTCGTCTACTCCGCCATGGCCGATGTGCACGTGTCCGGTCACGCCTGCCGCGAAGAACTGAAACTGATTCACGCGCTAGTGCGCCCGAAATATTTTGTGCCGGTGCACGGCGAACAGCGTCACCTGAAGATCCACGCGCGCCTGGCGGAACAGCTCGGCATGGATTCGTCCAATATTCATATCGGAAGTAATGGCGACGTCATCGAATTTACGGAAAATTCCATGCAGGTGCAGGAATCCGTGGAAGCCGGCAATATTCTGGTGGACGGGCTCGGCGTCGGCGATGTCGGAAATGTCGTGCTCAGAGACCGCAAGCATTTGTCCGAAGACGGCCTGATCGTCGTTGTGATGAGTGCCAACAGAAAATCGAAAAAAATCGACGGCCCCGATATTATTTCCCGCGGGTTCGTCTATGTGAAAGAATCGGAAGATCTGATGGAAGGTATGCGCAAGTCGGTCCGTTCGCTGCTTGATACCTGCGAACACGACGGCATCACCGACTGGGGTTCGATCAAAAACCAGGTTCGCTCGACGCTGCGCAGCTATATCTTCGGGAAAATCAAACGAAATCCCATGATCCTTCCCGTTATCATTGAAGCGTAAGGAGGCAACGGATGTACAACGAAGCACACGCACTCGCAAGAGCCATCCGCGAATCACAGGAATACAAAGACTACAAGCACTGGCATGAAACCGTCATGCAGGATGAAAAAAACAAGGCCATCGTGGACGACTACCATGAAAAGGCCATGGCACTGCAGATGCAGATGATGGGCGGAAACGAGCCGGACGAACAGGCGATTGAACAGTTGAAGGGCCTGGAGAGCATTGTGACGGCCAACAGCACGATCCGCTCCTATCTGGAAGCGGAAATGCGCATGTCCACGGCCTATGCCGACGTACAAAAAATTATTTCGGAACCGCTGGATCTGCCGCTGGTTCCCAAATCCGAATGAGCGAACAGGCGCTTTCTCAACTGCGGGAATTTGCGAACGACTACGATATTCCCATTGTCGAGGACGAGGTGCTGGATGTGCTGCGACTGCTGCTGCGCATCCGCCCTCCGGCCCGTGTGCTGGAAATCGGAACAGCGATCGGGTATGCCTCGATCGCTTTTTCTATGTGCACCGACGCGCCCGTCGTAACCATTGAACGAGAGGAAGCGATGTATTACCGCGCGCTGCAAAATATCAGAGCCTCCGGGCTGGAGCATCGGATCGAGGTGCTTTTTGGCGATGCCCGGGACCTGTTGCCGACACTGAAGGAAAGCTATGATTTTGTGTTTCTTGATGCGGCAAAAGCGCAGTATGCAGATCTGTTGCACCGTATTTTGCCGCTGGTACCTCCGGGCGGCATCATCTGCTGTGATGATGTCCTGTATCACGGCATGGTGGAAGACCGCAGTCTGCTTGACCGGCGTATGATTACGATCGTCAAGCGGATGAAGAAATTTCTGGAGGAAATCCGCACCATCGAGGGCTTTGAAACCACACTGATCCGAGCAGGAGATGGCCTGGCCGTCCTCAGAAGGGAGAACGCATGAAACCAACCGAACTGCTGAGTCCCGCCGGGGATTTGGAAAAACTGAAAACCGCGGTCGATTTCGGAGCAGACGCCGTCTATCTGGCCGGCGAACGCTTCGGCATGCGCACCGCATCCAGGAATTTTACGCCGGAGGAACTGGCGGAGGGTATCCGCTATGCGCACAGCCATGACGCGCAGGTGCATGTGACACTGAATATCCTGCCGCATGAAACGGAATTTGCGGGACTTTCCGACTATATGAAGGAACTGCACGATCTGGGCGCAGACGCCTTTATCGTCTCCGATCCGGGCGTGTTTGCGCTGGCCTGTGAGACGGTTCCCTCCATGCCGTTGCATATAAGCACGCAGGCTTCTGTCACAAACAGCGCCACCGTGAACTTCTGGCATGCGCAGGGGGCTTCTCGCATCGTGCTGGCAAGGGAGCTTTCGCTGGAGGAAATCCGCGCGATCCGCGCACAGGCGCATCCCGAGATGGAACTCGAATGCTTTGTGCACGGGGCCATGTGCATCAGCTACAGCGGACGCTGTCTGCTCTCCAGTTATATGACCGGCCGCGACGCGAACCGCGGCGACTGTGCCCACGCCTGCCGTTGGAAGTACAGCCTCGTGGAAGAACAGCGGCCCGGCGAACACTTCGAGATCGGAGAAGACGAAAAGGGAACGTATATATTGAACTCCAAAGATCTGTGTCTGCTCGGGCATTTGAAAGAACTGGCCGATGCCGGTATCTACAGCTTCAAGATCGAAGGTCGCGTCAAAAGCGCGTTTTATGTCGCAACCGTCACCCGGGCGTATCGGCAGGCACTGGATGCGCTGCGGGAAGGCCGGATGACCGAAGCCCTGGAAGATGAGCTGCGCCGGGAACTGAAAAAATGCAGTCACCGCTCGTTTACGACGGGATTTTTGCACGGCCGGCCGGATGAACAGGCGCAAAACTACGAATCCTCCGGCTATGAACGAACCTATGAATTTATCGGTACCGTGGAGAGCGCCGATCCCGCCCGGGGGACGATGACGGTCATCCAGAGAAACAAGTTTCAGCCGGGCGATGCCGTGGAGGCGATGATGCCAAACGGGCCGATCCGTTCGTTTGTGATCGGCGCGCTGCACGATGAAGAAGGCCGTCCGATCGAGTCCGCACCGCATCCGAAAATGCGGGTGCGCATGGCGCTGGCAGACGGTGTTTCACCGGGAGCGTTTCTTCGAAGAAAGGCGGAGGCATGAAAGCATATACGATCGGAATCTGCGGCGGCTCCGGATCCGGAAAAAGCACGGTGACAAGGCGGATCGTGGAAGCCTTCGGCAGCGAGCATATCCTCGTGATCGAGCAGGACAGCTATTACAAGGATCAGTCGCATCTAGCCTTTGAGGAACGTGTAAAAACCAATTACGACCATCCCGATGCCTTTGACACGGGGCTTCTGGTGTCGCATATCCGCGCGCTGCAGGAAGGCCGCGCGGTCGATATGCCGCTGTACGATTATGCGCGGCATACGAGAAAAGAAGAAACAAGAAAAACCGAGCCCAAACCGATTCTCATACTGGAAGGCATCCTGCTGTTTTTTGACCGCGGACTCCGCGACACGATGGATATGAAAGTCTTTGTGGAAACCGACGCCGATGTACGAATCCTTCGAAGAATTCGCCGCGATATCAACGAGCGCGGCCGCACGCTGGATTCTGTGATCGACCAGTATCTGGAGACCGTCCGCCCGTCGCATTTGCAGTTTGTCGAACCGTCCAAGCGCTATGCCGATATTATCTTCCCCGACGGCGGCTACAATGAGATCGGCATTGATCTTCTGGTGACCCGCCTGCAGCGCGAACTGCAGCGGGGACCTGTACCCGAAAAGGAGACACGATGAAAGAAAATAAAAAACGATCCGACGTGCAAGAACAGCTTACCTGGGATCTGTCCGCGCTGTTTGCCTCCGATGCCGCGCTGAAAGAGGAAGTTGCGGCACTGGAGAAAGAAAGTCAGGACTTTTCACAAAGGTGCAAAGACAAGATGGACACCCCGGAGAGCGCCAAAGAAGCACTGGATGCTCTGCGCGCACTGCTCGGCCGTCTGATCCGCGCCCATACCTATGCCGGACTGCGCACGCAGACGGACTCCACCGATACCGAAGCCCAGAGTCTCAGCCTGGAGGCCGGCATGCGCCTGAGTGCAGTGAACACCCGGCTGCAGTTTGTGGAGCAGTCGCTCAGGGAAATGGACGAGACACAGCTCGAAAAAATCCGGTCACTGGGCGATTACGGCGCCTATATGGATGAAATCTTTCGCCAAAAGGAACACGCGCTGTCGCCCGAGGTGGAAGAGATTGTTTCTTCGCTGCAGCCGGTGCTCGATACGCCGTATACCGTCTATCATCGCGCGAAGCTCGCGGATCTGCGTTTTCCCGACTTTACCGTTGACGGAAAAACCTATCCCATGAGCTTCGGCCTGTTTGAAGGCCACTATGAAAATGATCCGGACACGGCGGTGCGGCGCGAGGCCTTTGACCGTTTCTATGAAGAACTGGCCAAATACCGTCACACCATGGCGGCCACGCTGAACGCGGAAATGCAAAAAGAGAAGATCATGGCCCGTCTGAAGGGATTCGATTCCGTCATCGACGCCCTGCTGTTTCGCCAGAATGTCGACCGTTCGCTGTACGAACGCCAGATCGAAGGAATTCGAAACGACCTTCCACCGGTGATGCGAACATACGCCAAGGTTATCCAGGACACGTATCAGCTCGAGGAGATGACTTTTTCCGACCTGCTGGTGCCGCTGGATCCCGCTTTTGAACCGGAAGTCACGATCGAAGATGCAAAAGAAACGCTCTTGAATGCCCTTGCGCCGCTTGGGGAAAAGTATCTTGCCAATATCGAGCGGGCGTTTTCCGAACGCTGGATCGATTTTCCGGAGAACGAGGGCAAGGCCACGGGCGCGTTTTGTTCCTCGCCCTACGGCGCGCATCCGTATGTCCTGATCTCCTGGACGGCCAGCCAGCGGGAGCTCTTTGTACTCGCTCATGAGCTCGGCCATGCGGGCCATTTTGCCCTCTCGCAGGCGGCGCAGCACGTGCTGCACACCAGGCCTTCCATGTATCTGATCGAAGCGCCCTCCACGATGAATGAGTTGTTTGTGGCGGAGTATCTCATGCAGCACACAGACGATGCGCGTATGAAACGCTGGATCCGCGGGACCATGATTGCGCGGACCTACTACCACAACTTCGTGACCCACGGGATCGAGGCCATCTTCCAGAAGGAAGCCTACGAGATCGTCGACCGGGGCGGCGCGCTTTCGGCCGACCTGCTGGACGGCCTGTTCCTGGAAACCCTGGAAGACTTCTGGGGCGATGCCGTTGTGATTCCGAAGGGAGCGGAGAAAACCTGGATGCGACAGCCGCACTATTATATGGGATTATATCCGTACACCTACAGCGCGGGACTCACCCTGGGCACCGAAGCGAACCGAAGAATCACGGAAGAAGGCGACGAAGCCGTAGCCGACTGGATCCGCTTTTTGGAAGCGGGCGGCACAAAAGATGTATTCGGCCTGGCGGATCTCGCAGGAGTCGATCTGAGAACCGACGAACCGCTGAAAAACGCCATCGCAAAAATCGAAGATCTGATCGACGGACTCAGAGAATAGGAACGTTCCCGGCAGCAGACACTGCCGGGTCTTTTTTGTGTATGCAATCGTTGTATACAGATTGATTTTCTTTTGCAGTTGGGTATATATCTTTCACGACAAATTGAATCGGCTGAGAAAAGCGATTCCATTTGAATGAAAACACCGAAAGGAGCACACCATGCGTATCGAGATACTGCAAACGGAACAGGAAGCACTGGATCGGATTCACCATTTGAGAGAACAGGGAATGCGTGAGAATCAGCTTTCCGTCATTCACGATTCCTACAAGAACATTCATACCGTTGAGGAACAGACGGATGTTGAAACGGTAGAAATTCATGAAGACCGAAACGAAGAGAGCATGTTCGACCGCTTTGTAAACTGGGTCAGCGGACGCGACACACTGGATCATCTGTTTGACCGCTTTGATGTGGCGGAAGGAGACCAGAACCGGTATTATGAGGCGCTGCAGTCCGGCAAGATTCTGCTTGCCGTAGAAGAGGATACAGAAGTCGCCGATTCGCATTTCCGATCGGCACACATCAGTGATCAGGACCCGGGCGGCGGACCCTTTGTCGGCACCACCGAGCCGCTGGATCCCTTCATTGGCGGAACCCATCATCCGGACGGCACGCCGGGCACCGTGGCGGGCGATCCGCATCCGGGCAGCGCGCCGGAATACAGCACCGAAGGGGTCGACTTTGCGGAGCACACCGACGAGGAACGTCTCCATGAGCAGCGGCAGGATCCGGAAGTGTATCAGAACTACCGTCCGCGTATGCATGAGGACCGCGGTCTGCGCGATCCCGACGAGCATATTTACTCGAAAGATGAGCGCGAAGCCTATGTAACGCGCGGAGACGGCGGTACAGATGACGAACATCTGCGCATCGACGAGCCGAACTATGTAACCGAGGAAGAACATCGGGATTCGCATATTCAGGAGCCGGGCACACCGGGACTCGACCGCATCAGCGACGATTCTCTGCGGGACGACTATTCCGAGCCGCAATTTGACAGAGACTCTGAACCCGAATGGGATGAGAGAAGAGAGGATCCGGTACGAAACGAACCGCCCCGACGCGACGAAAAGCAGTCGGAAGAAGCGCGAATCCGGGAAGAAGCCAGAAGAGAAGAACTCAGAGACGATGAGCGCCGCCGCTACAGCGACGGAGAAATCGCAGAGGGGGATCTCAACAAGCCGGGCGAGCCGATCTTCGGAGACGGTCCGAAACCGGAAGCGGAGCATCGCGACGAGGTGTATGAAACCGACGAAGAGCGACTACGCAGACGCGACGAAGGTCTGATCAATCCGGACGGAGAGGCCCGATACAATGACGGCGAAAGAAGATAAGAATAAAACGTCCCGCCGAATCCGGCGGGACGTTCTTTTATTGTGTTAGAGTTTTCCGATGGTGGCAACCATAATCGCCTTGATGGTATGCAGCCGGTTTTCCGCTTCGTCAAAGACGAGCGAGTGTCTGGACCGGAAGACTTCGTCGGTAACTTCCATTTCCGTAATGCCGAATTCTTTTTCCACTTCCTTTGCGGTTGTGGTCTCGGTGTCATGAAATGCCGGCAGGCAGTGCATAAAGACGCAGGACTCGTTCTGCGTTTTTTTCATGAGCTCGCGATTCACCTGATACTGCGTCAGCTGACGGATGCGCTCTGCAAACTGATCTTCTTCGCCCATGGAAACCCATACATCGGTATAGATCACATCGGCGCCCTGCACATCGTCCGTGTTGTCGGACAAATGGATGCGCGCCCCCGTAACTTTGGCGATTTCCTGCATTTCTTCGACCAGTTTTTCATCGGTCCAGAGATCCTTCGGCGCAATCGCCCAGAATTCCATGCCCATTTTGGCGCAGCCGATCATCAGCGCATTGCCCATATTGTTTCTGGCGTCGCCCATATACACAAACTTCACCTGTTCGAGCGGTTTGTGGACATGCTCTTCGATCGTCATCAGATCGGCAAGAATCTGTGTGGGGTGGTCTTCGTCGGTCAGGCCGTTCCAGACCGGTACCCCGGCATGCTCCGCAAGCGCTTCGACGATTTTTTGCGAATACCCGCGGTATTCGATCCCGTCATAGAAGCGGCCCAGGACTTTGGCGGTATCTTCGATGGATTCCTTTTTGGACATCTGACTGTCGCCCGCGCCGAGAAATGTCGCGCTGCCGCCCTCGTCGGTGACGGCGACTTCAAATGCGCAGCGGGTACGGGTCGATGTTTTTTCGAACAACAGCACAATATTTTTTCTTGAAAGCAGTTCGCCTTTTGTGCCTTCACGCTTTTTGCGCTTGAGATCGTGCGAAAGGTCCAGAAGATAGCGGATTTCCTGTGGGGTGAAGTCTTTGAGCGTCAGAAAGCTGCGCCCCTGTAAATTTACCGGCATACGGTTCCTCCTATTTGATGGGTTCGCGGACAAACGGCATCGACATGCAGCGCGGGCCGCCCCGTCCGCGGGACAGTTCGCTGGAGTCGATCTCGTGCAGTTTGATGCCGTGCCGATCCAGCAGATCATTGGTATAGTAGTTTCTGGCATACACGACGACTTCGCCGGGCTTGATACACAGCGTGTTGGAGCCATCGTTCCACTGTTCGCGGGGAGCGTGGATCGGATGACCGCCCGCACAGGGAATCAGGCTGATTTTCGTCTGCCCGAGAATGTCGGCAAAAAGTGCCGCCAGAGGCTTGTGTGACTCTTCGATGGCAAGCGCGCCGTCATGCAGGGTGAGCTCAAACAGTTTCAGCGTAGGTTCGATCTCCGGATGGATCACAAATTTGTCGTAATCCACCTGCGTGAGAACCGTGTCCAGATGCATAAAGGCGCGGACCTTGGGGATTTTCACTGCAATCACTCTTCGAAAACCGCCGTCTGCAAGCAGTCTGCGGGCCACGGTTTCAATCCCGCCGGGATGCGTGCGCTGGGAGATACCGATCATGACGGTGTCTTCCGACAAGACGAGGATATCGCCGCCTTCCAGGCTGCGGGTCTCTTCTCTTTCGTACCAGTGGGGAATTTCTTTGTCCCCGTATACCGGATGATGCGTAAAGATCTGTTCGGTAAGCAGGGTCTCGCGGTTTCTGACCCGGGTATACATCCGGTGGATCGAAACACCTTCTCCGATGACCGTCAAAGGATCGCGCATAAAATACAGATTCGGCATCGGCTGGGTGAGAATAATGGACTCGTCGGACAGATCGGTCAGGGTTTGCGCGGAGAGATCCGGAAAAGTATCCAGTGTCAGGCCGGCAATCAGGTGGCCGCAAAGCTCCTGCAGATCGTCGATGCCGGTCAGGAATTCCATGACGCTGCGGTTTCTTTCAGGCGACGGGAAGTCGATTTCCTCAATGTAACGAGAAAGGAAGTTTTCCCGGACCGTACGGTCCCGCAGGCTCTCCGCGAGCAGATCGGTAAAATAGAGGACTTCCACGCCGGCTTTCTGCAGGGTCGTGGCAAATGCGTCGTGTTCTTTCATGGCGACTTCCGCATAGGGGATATCGTCAAACAGCAGAGTCTCCATGGTTTTGGGGGTCATGTTTTCGATTTCCTGGCCGGGCCGGTGCAGCAGTACTTTTTTCAGCGGCCCGATTTCCGAATACACTTGTAATGGGGATGCCATGAACGCCTCCTTTATTGCAATCAGTGTATCAAAAGGATAAGATATGCGCAATGAATTTCCGGTGAAAACGTGGTGCGGATCGCTTCTGAAAAGATCGGTATTATGTGGTATACTAAATGTGTATGTGAATGATTTGAAAGGAGCTTATGCTATGGAACTGAAAGGATCAAAAACAGCTGTCAATCTGATGACGGCATTCGCCGGCGAATCGCAGGCGAGAGGACGCTATACATATTACGCTTCGCAGGCCCGCAAGGAAGGCTATGTGCAGATTGCCAATATTTTTGAAGAAACCGCCAAAAACGAGCAGGAGCACGCGAAACGTTTTATGAAATTCCTGCGCGACCAGATGGAAGATGAAAAAGTCGAAATTGAATGGGCGTTTCCCGTCAATCTGAGCGACACAAAAGCGAATCTGAAAGCCGCCGCCGAAGGAGAAAATGAAGAGCACACCGACATGTATCCGGAATTTAAGCGCGTGGCGGAAGAAGAGGGCTTTGAAGACATCGCCTATGTGTTCCAGGAGATCTCGGAAGTGGAAGAACGTCACGAACGCCGTTTCCTGAAACTGCTGAAGAATATCGAAGAAGGCAAAGTCTTCGAAAAAGACGAAGAAGTCGAATGGAAATGCAACAACTGCGGCTATGTGCATACCGGCAAAGAAGCCCCGCATATCTGCCCGGCCTGCGACCATCCCCAGGCACATTTCGAAGTGTTTAAAGAAACCTACTAAAAATTCGGAGGCAAATTTGCCTCCGAATTCATTTCCCCTTTTCAAAACCGATTTTTTCAGGTATAATCATTGACAGTCACTTTTTGCTGCTGTGGCTCAGTTGGTAGAGCAGCTGATTCGTAATCAGCAGGTCAGCGGTTCAAGTCCGCTCAGCAGCTCCAATCCATAAAAAAAGCACGGATGCGCTCCGTGCTTTTTTGTTGCTGTTTTACGCTTCTTTCTTTCCGGTGGCCATCTGAATGACGGCGCCGATAATCAGGAAGAGAATGGTCCCGGTGATCCAGCCGAAGCCCTGATCATGCAGCGGAAGTTTTTCAACGATGCCCGCGATCGGCAAAGAGAACGTGCCGGTAAGGATTTCAATCGCGGAAACCACGAGTGCGCCGATGACGGCAGCGCGGTAGATCCAGGTTTTCTGCATGGAAGGACCGAGCAGATTCAAAACGATCAGCACGATGACCGGCGGATAGACAATCGCAAGGACCGGTCCCGCAAAGTTGATGATCGCTTCAACACCGAGGATCGACAGCCAGAAGCTGACAAATACGGTGATGATACATACGAGACGATAGGAAAGTTTTCCTTTGGTGAGATTCGAGAAGAAGTCACCCGTGGAGGAAACCAGTCCGATGGAGGTCGACAGGCAGGCGAGAGAAATTGCAAGCCCCAGGACAATGGATCCTGCGCTGCCCAGCAGACGCTGCACGAGGTCAATGATCAGGAACGTGCGGTCCACTGTGGGTTCATAGATGCCGCTGCCGGTGGCGCCGATATATGTAAGACCACCATAGACAATCAGCAGAAGGACAGCCGCGAGGATTGCCGACTTTGCGGTAACATTGAGCATCGGTTTGTCATCCTTGTAGCCGAGCGCGGTTACGGATGCGACGACAATGGTTGTAAAGATAACCGAGGCCAGTGCATCCATCGTCTGATACCCTTCCGTGAATCCGCGGGAGAACCACTGTGCACTTTCCTGTGCCACAGGCGTGCCGAGCGGATTGGTCAGAGCTCGTACTATCATAATCGCGAGTACGGCCAGCAGAAGCGGCGTCAAATATTTACCCACGTGATCAATAACCTTGGAAGGATTGATTACGAAGTACAGGGTAACCGCGAAAAAGATCAGCGAGGTGAGCCATGCGGGGCTGGTGGGGAACATCGGGAGTACGCCGACTTCGAAAGTCGTGGCGGCGGTTCTCGGGATCGCAAACAGCGGTCCTATACACAAGATAATAACGGTACCAAGAAGAGCAGCAAATCCCGGTGACACTTTACCGGCCAGGTGTTCAATTCGTCCGCCGGCTTTTGCGGTCGCGATAACCCCCAGCAGAGGCAATCCGACACCGGCCAGCAAAAATCCGATGGATACGATCGGGAACGCATCTCCGGCCTGTACGCCCAGCAGCGGCGGGAAGATCAGGTTGCCTGCACCAAAGAACATGGCAAACAGGGCAAATCCTACGACTAGTATGTCTTTTCTTTGTTTGTTCATCGTCAACTCCTTTGAAATTATTCTATTATCCGTCAATAATAGTCATAACTCATTGTATCATGCACGATCTTGCGGCGCAATACAAAAAACGCCCCGTTTTCTCGGGAAAACGGGGCAATTTCCTATTTGGTATGGTTTTCAGCGATTTTTACGATCGTTTGCATCGCTTTTTCGAGGCTCGAAACCGGGATCAGCTCATACTTCCCGTGGTAGTTGTAGCCGCCCGTAAACAGATTCGGCGTGGGCAGTCCCATAAAGGAAAGACGGGATCCGTCGGTGCCGCCGCGAATCGGCACGATGTACGGGGAGAGTCCGATATCTTTCATGGCCTGCTCGGCAAGTACCACGATTTCCATACGGGGTTTGATCTTTTCGCCCATATTATAGTAGGAGTCGTTTGTTTCCACTGTGATGCGCTCGCCGTATTTTTTGTTCAAAAATGCGGCGGCATCGCGAAGAAACTGCTTCTTGTGTTCAAATTTCTCGCGGTCATGATCACGAATAATCAATCGCAGCTCCGCTTTCTCCACATTGCCCTGCATGGAATGCAGCAGATAAAATCCTTCATAATTCGCCGTGTGTTCCGGCCGCTGGGCGACAGGCAGCATCTGGAACAGTTCCATCGCTACTATCTGGGCGTTGATCATTACATCTTTGGCATGACCGGGATGAATGCTGTTTCCTAAGATCTCGACGGTGGCGGACGCCGCATTGAATGATTCCCAGGTGATCTCACCGACCGGACCGCCGTCGATCGTATAGGCAAAGTCTGCGCCGAAACCTTCCACATCGAAAAAGTCCGCGCCGCGTCCGACTTCCTCATCCGGCGTGAAGGCAACCTTCATCTCCCCGTGCGGAATCTCCGGGTGTTCGATCAGGTGCTTCATCGCGGAAAGGATGGCAGCTACGCCGGCCTTGTTGTCCGCGCCCAAAAGCGTCGTGCCGTCTGTCGTCACGAGCGTTTCTCCCTGCAATTCATCCAGAAAAGGAAAGTCCGACACCGCAAGCACGGCATCGTCCGACAGGCGCAGGTCACCGCCCTTATACTCGATCAGCTGCGGTTTGACATCTTTTCCGGAATAATCGGGGGCGGTGTCCATATGGGCGATCCATCCGATTACCGGCACATCCGCATCGGTATTTTTGGGAAGTGTTCCGTACACATAGCAGTGATCGTCTACGCGCACATCCTTCAGACCCATCTCGTTCATTTCTTTTTCGAGCAGCCGCGCCAGGTCAAACTGCTTTTCCGTGCTCGGCACCGTCTCCTGATCCTGTGCGCTTTGCGTATCAATTTTTACATACCGGAGAAATCGCTCCAGTACATCCGTTGTATTCATAGCATCACTCCTTTCTTCTATTATAACCGCACATGTGCGGATTAAGATCTTTCTTTTGATTTGTTGTGAACATAAGATCTGCAGAACACAGCACCGCGCATGGCAACGGCCGGCAGAGGATCGGATCGTGAAGATTCTATATATAATGTAGAAACTGGCAGAGCGCATCTGCATATGAAATCCGTGTAAGATTGCTCGCAGGTGACTCGAAATAAAAAAGAAAACCAAAACAGCTGAAAATAGCCATTTCGGAGATTTTGGGTAACAAATCTGAAAATAATTTGCAAAAAGAGTTGACAAGTACTTTCAGACTTGGTATTATAGACAAGCTGTCACTTTGGAAGGGGGCAAGCCTCTGTAAACGGAATGTAAAATACAGTTAAAAAGTAGTTGACATTCTCCAAAGTGGTTGCTATAATAATAGAGCGTCTTTCCTCTCCGGAGGGGAGAAGCACAGCACCTAAACAAGAGAATAGTGTGAAATCTTTGAGACGTACAAACAAAAATTTCGAAACAAAAAATGAAGCTAGATTAAACTTTTATTTGAGAGTTTGATCCTGGCTCAGGACGAACGCTGGCGGCGTGCCTAACACATGCAAGTCGAACGATGAAGGAAAGATGAATCTTTCGGGAGGATTCTTTCCGGATTAGTGGCGGACGGGTGAGTAACGCGTGAGCAACCTGCCTCGAACAGTGGGATAGCCAAGGGAAACTTTGATTAATACCGCATGATACCGAAAGCTCGCATGAATTTTCGGTCAAAGAACTTCGGTTCGAGATGGGCTCGCGTCTGATTAGCTAGTTGGTGTGATAAAAGCGCACCAAGGCTGCGATCAGTAACCGGCTTGAGAGAGTGAACGGTCACACTGGAACTGAGACACGGTCCAGACTCCTACGGGAGGCAGCAGTGGGGAATA
>ERZ1032871.34-NODE-34-length-19949-cov-7.390671_pt1 | contig 19949 bp, 17 predicted proteins | sample MGYA00519026_ERZ1032871 | MGnify/ENA primary metagenome ERZ1032871 (study PRJEB33719, sample SAMN04262510) | wastewater metagenome | biome: rural village; feature: composting latrine chamber; material: composting feces with ash | place: El Salvador | collected...
CCGGGATTTGCAGGACGAAGAACCGTCGGTCTGTATTGAAGCGGAAATTGTATCGGTGGAACGGGTGACCGTCACCCGCCGCGGAAAACTCCTGATGCTTTTTGATGTGTATGACGGAGATGCCACGGGCTGTTCCGTATTATTTTCACAGGCCTATGCGGAAAAACAGCAGGTGGAAAACTTCATTAAAAATGGCGCGCGCTTTTTGCTCTGGGGAGAATACCGATATGACAACTATGCGGGCTGTCAGGTGTTTCGCGTGCAGCGCATGGAGGAACGCAGACCGGTTTCTGTGGCGGAAGAAGCCCAGGAACCCAGGGTGGAACTGCATCTTCATACGACAATGTCCGCCACCGACGGCCTGATCGAACCGAAAGCGCTGTTTCAAAGACTCAAAAAGTGGGGGCATGAGGCCGTAGCCATCACCGATCATGGCGTGGCGCAGTCATTTCCCGAGATTGCGGGGCTTGCCAAAGAGATGGGCATTAAACCGCTGTACGGGATGGAGGCCTATCTTGTGGAAGACCGTCCTGTCGTCCTCAAAGGAACGCGGACTTCCTATTCGCGTTTTGTCGTTTTTGACCTGGAGACCACCGGCCTTAATCACCGGCATGACAAAATCATAGAAATCGGGGCGGTCAAGGTGGAAAACGGACAGATTACCGAACGTTTTTCACGCCTGGTGGACCCAAAGATGCCGCTGAGTTCAGAGATCATTGCGCTCACGGGGATCAGCAACGCTGATGTGGCGGGACAGCCCGTGATCGACGAGGTGCTTCCGGAGTTTCTGGCGTTTGCGCAAGACGCGCTCCTGGTGGCTCACAATGCGGATTTTGACACCGCGTTTATCAGAAGAGACGCTGCTGCCCTCAAGCTGCCGTTTTCTTTTGACACGCTCGATACCGTTGCGCTCTCGCAGCTGCTGTTTCCCGAGCAGAGAAGTCACCGGCTGGACCGCATGGCAAAAACGCTGGGACTGCGCCTCGATCAGCACCACCGCGCGGTGGACGATGCCGAGGCGACACTGCAGCTGTTTTTTAAACTGCTTGAAATCGCAAATATTGCACCGGATACCGTCCCCCTGTCGATCAACGACATTCCCTCCGATCGCAGTCCGGCAAAAAACCGTCCGGTGCATGTCAATATTCTCGTTGAGAATCAGACGGGACTGACCCATCTGTATGAACTGATCACGGAATCTCACATGGAGACATTCTATATGACGCCCCGGATTCGTCGCAGTTCACTGGAAAAGAAGCGGGAAGGTCTTCTGCTGGGATCCTCTTGCGCGGACGGCCCGGTTGTGACGGCCATTTTAGACGGGCGCGAAGAAGAGGAGATTCGTAGAAGAATCCGCGATCTCGACTATATCGAACTGCAGCCGCCCGAGTGCTGGCTGCATCTGGTGCAGCAGGGAAACGCGCGGGATATGGAGGATCTGGAAGACATACAGAAAGAAATGGTCCGGCTCGCAAAAGAGGAGAACAGACCCGTCGTGGCGACATCGGATGCGCACTTTCTTGATCGCGAGGATATGATTCTTAGAGATATCGTAAAAAGCGGACGCAAAATGCAGGATCCGAAACAGCGCATGCCGATGCATCTTCGCACAACCAATGAAATGCTTGCCGCCTTCTCTTTTTTGGGAGAAGAGGAAGCCCGCGCCGTTACGTTGACAAATACCCGAGCGCTTGCAGAGCGGATCGAATGGATTCAGCCGGTTCTGCCGGGCACGCACACACCCAAGATCCCCGGCAGCGATGCCGCACTCAGAAAAACCGTATACGACGCCGCCGAAGAAAAATACGGCACGCCGCTGCCCGAACCCGTACAGGCCAGGCTCGAGCGGGAGCTGCATTCGATTATCTCCAACGGCTACGCCGTCCTGTATATCATCTCCGAAAAACTTGTAAAACAGTCCAATGAGGACGGATATGTGGTCGGTTCCAGGGGATCGGTCGGCTCTTCTTTTGTGGCCACCATGGCGGGGATTTCGGAGGTCAATCCGCTGGTTCCGCATTATCTGTGTGAAGACTGCAGGCACTCCGAGTTTATCGATGACGGATCGGTCGATACCGGCATCGATCTTCCGAACAAAGACTGTCCCGTTTGCGGAAAGCGGATGAAAAAAGACGGACACGATATCCCGTTTGAAGTCTTCTTAGGCTTTGAAGGCGACAAGGAGCCGGACATCGATCTGAACTTTGCGGGAGAATATCAGTCGGTTGCACACCGTTTTGTCGAGGATCTCTTCGGAAAAGACAAGGTCATCCGCGCGGGAACGATCGGCACCATTCAGGGAAAAACCGCCTACGGCTATGTCCGCTCGTATCTTGAAGAACGGCAAATTTCCGTCCACCCGGCGGAAGAACGGCGGCTGATGCGGGGCATAATCGGTGTAAAACGCACCAGTTCCCAGCACCCCGGGGGTATTATGATCGTGCCGCAGGAACGCCACATCCACGACTTCACACCGATCCAGCACCCGGCCGACAGTGCCGACAGCTCGATTATCACCACGCATTTCAGCTACAAAAAAATCAGCGACAGCATTCTGAAGCTGGATATCCTCGGTCACGATGTGCCGACGACCATTCGGTTGCTGCAGGATATGACCGGCATCGGACCGGATGAAGTGCCGATGGATGATGCGAGAACCATGGATATTTTCTCCGGAAACGGCAGGGAGCCTTTGATCTCCACACTCGGAATTCCCGAATTCGGCACCCCTTTTGTACAGGAGATGCTCAAGGACACGCATCCTTCCACCTTCGGCGAGCTGGTGCGCATCTCCGGGCTCTCCCACGGGACGGACGTGTGGCTGGGGAATGCCAAAACACTGATCGACGAAGGCATTGCCGTGCTCAAGGACACCATCTGCACCCGTGACGACATTATGCGTAGCCTCATTTTGTGGGGACTTGAAAAGAAAGACAGTTTCGACATCATGGAGCGCGTACGAAAAGGGCGCGGTCTGACACCAGAGATGATGGAGAAGATGCGCGCCGCGGATGTGCCGGAATGGTATATCGACTCGTGCCAGAAGATCAAGTATATGTTTCCCAAGGCGCACGCGGTGGCCTATGTACTGATGTCTTACCGGATTGCGTGGTTCAAGGTACACCACCCGGCCGCTTTTTATGCCTCCTTCTTCACGATCAAAATCGGCGACATGCCGGCCGCACTCCTTGCCGGACAGCAGGAATGCGCCCGCGCACAGCTGTTTTTGCTCGACAAAAAGAAACACGAGAAGCTGTCGGCCAAAGAAGAGGCGGAGCTGACCATGCTGACCGTCGGCTGCGAGATGTTTGCGCGCGGCATTACACTCTCGCCGATCCACCTATACGATTCGCCGGTCCATGCTTTTTCCGCCAAAGACACCGTCGTCATCCCGCCGCTGCGTGCGGTTCCGGCGGTCAGCGACAGCATGGCCACCGATCTTGGGGAACAGCGCTCCACGCCGTTTACCTCGCAGGAGGATATTCTTCTGCGAACCCGGCTGAACAAAAACGCCATGGAAGGTTTGCGTTCCGTCGGTGCGCTCGAAGGCCTGCCCGAAACCAATCAGCTCAGCTTTTTCTAGATCATTTTGGTAGCGATGCAAAAACTATTGACACAGATTCAATAATTTTATATACTCTTCATAATGTGATGATGAGAAGAGTAAGGATCTCCTTCCTGCCTCAGAGAGCCGTGAACGGGTGCAAGCGGTGCAGCGGGGATCAAGAAAAAAGACTCGGAACAGCCGGCCGAACGAAAGGGATGACCGGACGGGGGACGCCCGTTACAGCGAAAGGGTATGTTTGTACCCAGTGAGCCGTCTGTCGCAAGGCAGTCGGAAATAATAGGTGGTATCGCGATGACTTCGCCCTGTTCGGGGCGAAGTTTTTTGTGTCCGCCAAAAAAGGAGAATGAAGATGAAAAAAATTGTACTGCTCATGATGATGTTTGCGCTGTTTGCGACAGCCTGCAGCCCGTCGTCAGAAACCACCGAGACCGCGCCGACAGAAGACGCACAGGGCGCCTCCTCAGACAGCACCGAAACGGAAGCGGACGAGGACACGCTCGTCGTGGGTCTTGAGGCCACCTATCCGCCGTTCAACTGGACCCAGCTGAATGATGCCAACGGCGCGGTGCAGATTGAGGGAACCCGGGAGTATGCAGGCGGTTACGATGTCGAAATCGCAAAGCGCATTGCGGACGGTCTCGGAAAAGAACTCGTCATACGCAAGATGGAATGGGAAGGGCTGGAACCCGCGCTCCGCTCCGGGATGATTGATGCGATTATCGCGGGGATGTCGCCCATGGAAGAGCGGAAAGAATCCATCGATTTTTCCGACATCTACTATCAGTCTGAATTTATTGTGGTCGTGAAAAAAGACGGCCCCTACGCCGATGCAAAAGGAATTCAGGACTTTGAAGGCGCTACCATTACGGGACAGCTGAACACCTCGCACTACACGGTTATCGATCAGATGGAGGGTGTGACGAAAGATACCGCCATGGCGGATTTCGGTGCAATGCGTGTCGCGCTGGAGTCGGGCATTATCGACGGATATGTGGCCGAGCGTCCGGAAGGACTGAGCATACAAAAAGTGAATCCGAATTTCACTTTTATTACACCGGAACCCAATTTTGAAGCCCCGATCGAAGAAGTGTCGGTGGCGGTCGGTCTGCAAAAGGGCAGTGATCTCAGAGAACCGATCAATGAGATTCTTGCCGGCATCAGCGACGAAGAACGACAGGAACTGATGGACAGCGCCATGGAACGCCAGCCGGGTCAGGAATAAACCATGTATTTTGACCGAATCCTGGGCATTTTTCTCAACAACTGGCCGTTTTTTCTGCGCGGTGCCATCAATACGATCATCATCTCGCTGATCGCCACGATCATCGGCTTTGTTATCGGGCTGGTTGTGGGTGTTCTTCGCACAATACCCGAACAGAAGGCAACCGGGCCCAGAATCCTCCAAAAAATTCTGGGCTGGCTGCTGTCTGTGTATATCGAAGTGTTTCGCGGCACGCCGATGATGGTGCAGGCCATGGTTATCTTTTATGGCGTACCCTTGTTTACGGGGGTTCAGCTGAACCGGATGCTGGCCGCGTTCTTTATCGTTTCGATCAACACCGGTGCGTATATGGCGGAAGTTGTGCGCGGTGGGATTCTGTCGGTCGACCGCGGGCAGTACGAGGCGGCGAAGGCAGTCGGCATGAATCACGTGCAGACAATGGTGCATGTCGTTTTGCCGGTGGCAATCCGGAATATCCTGCCCGCAACGGGCAACGAGTTTATCATCAATATCAAGGACACCTCGGTGCTGAACATCATCGGTGTCACCGAACTGTTTTTCCAGTCGCGCACCGTCGCCGGCGTCAACTTCATGTTTTTTGAAACGTATTTCATTACGAGCCTGATCTATCTGTTCATGACCTTTACGATCACCAGAATTCTGCGTATCGTGGAGCGGAAGATGGACGGCTCGAAGACCTATCAGCTGAATCAGCAGCAGGTGTAATATGGAAACATTAATCGAAGTAAGAAATATCAAAAAATCATTTGGCGACAATGAAGTGCTGAAAAATATCGACTTTCAGGTGCACCGGGGCGAGGTCATCGTCGTGATTGGGCCGTCCGGCTCCGGAAAGTCCACGCTGCTCCGCTGTATGAATCTGCTGGAAGAACCCGACGGCGGCTCGATTCTCTTCAAGGGGGACAATGTGCTGGACGGTTCGCATGATCTCAATGCGTTTCGCAGAAACTTCGGCATGGTGTTTCAGCAGTTCAATCTCTTTCAGTCCTACACCGTGTTAGACAACTGCACGCTGGGACAGGAAAAAGTCCTCGGAACAAAAAGAGAAGACGCAAAAGCGATTGCGATGAAGAATCTCGACTATGTCGGCATGACGCCCTATATTCATGCAAAACCGAAGCAGCTGTCGGGCGGGATGCAGCAGCGGGTGGCGATCGCCAGAGCGCTTTGCATGGAGCCGGAAGTTCTTTTGTTTGACGAACCGACTTCTTCTCTTGACCCGGAGATGGTGGGCGATATCCTCGTGACAATGAAGCAGCTTGCCAAAGAAGGCATGACGATGGTCGTAGTAACCCATGAAATGCAGTTTGCAAGAGATGTCGCCGACCGCGTCGTCTTTATGGCCGACGGTGTCATTGTGGAAGAAGACACACCGGAGGCCATCTTCACAAGGCCCAAAAACGAGCGAACGCGGGTGTTTCTCGAGCGCGTGCTGGATCGTTAGTTTTTTGTAAGAGACCGCCCGAATCCATCTGTTATAATAAGATCGGAAGGGAATACTTTCCGAAGGAGGTCTCACAAATGAGAAAAAAATGGATTTTGTCGATCCTTGTACTGGCGCTTCTGCTCCCCGCCGCCGTTTCTGCTACATCGATCGATACAAACGTGATAAACGAAAAATGGGGCAAACCCACTTACGCCTACGGCGCTTCGCTGGATCAGGCGCAGATCGAAGAAACCATGGAGCTTCTGGGAATCGAAAACCCGGAAAATGTCAACAGCGTATCCGTCAGCGGACAGGATCTTGTAAAATATCTCGGCGACGGCATCGACAGCACGGATTCGATGATTTCGTCGGTGCTTGTTACGAGACAGGACCGCGGACGCGGGGTGGAGGTCGATATCAGAACCCCCGACCGCATTACGCAGATCACGGCAAATCAGTACGCGAGTGCTGCGATTACGGCGGGTGTCACAGACGCCAAAATTCTGGTTGGTGCCGTACGGCCCGTGACGGGCGAGAGCGCGCTGACAGGTGTCTTCAAGGCGTTTGATGTCAACGGGGAAGAACTGGATCAGGACCGCATGCAGGTGGCGCAGGAAGAAATCGACACGACCAATGAAATCGTGCAGGAAAACAAAGAGGATGCAGGTTTCAGCACCGAACAGTTCAATGCGGCGATCGCAGAGATCAAAACGCAGCTGCAGAGTCTTCGTGAACGCCAGGATGAGCTCGCCACGCGTGAAGATATCGAGCGTATCATCAATGAAGCGCTGGAGAAGTATCAGCTGAACAATATTATTACGAAAGAGCAGATCGACCGTCTGATTTCCCTGTTTGAGCGCTATCAGAACACGGACGCCGTCGTTTCTCCGGAAGTAAAGGAACAGCTGGGAGAGCTTGGCAACCGTCTGGGCGATATTTATCAGCAGGCACAGGACAGCGGCATTTTGGATCAGATCGCCGCGTTCTTTCGACAGCTGTGGAATGCACTGAAAAATATCTTCAGCTAAAATATTGAGAATCGGCAAAGAAGGATCTTTGTCGATTCTTTTTTTATACTTCGACTTTACGTGAAACTGCACTTTGGCGGCGGATTCGCTGCATGAATTCACGTTCTATCCGAAAACCTCCCGACTGATTTTTATAAACGTGCTATACATTGTCCATTCTTTACTGAAGTCTTTCCTCCAGAGATTTGTAATTTGGTGTATAATGAGTGCACATCAAACGAGGAGGGAATCATGTCGCTGAATCGCAATGACTTTCAGGCTATGCAGAGAGCGCTGGAAAACAACTTTCTGTATCGCAACGACGAAGACTCGCTCCATGTGTTGCTGTCTCTGTTGGAAAATGAATACCGTGTTCATCAGTTGAAACCGAAATACACGTGCATGCGCGCGGTGGCAAGAAGCATCCGACGGGTGCTGCGCAACCGCCAGGACGCCAAGGAAATCGTGGCGACGCTGACACGTGTGCTCCGGGAAGAGATCAACCGGCTGGAGTTTGCCGTCTATCTGGAGGGCTACTCGCTGGGGTATCAGGACAAGGAATGGACCGACCGGCTGGAAATGGCCACGCTGGATCATGTGCCCGTGGAAGAACTGTATCAGATGAAGTATCTGTTTCATCACCGGCTCAACAGCGATATTCTGGTACTGAAAAACCGGCTGATGGATGAGATCGAAGAACATACACCGAATTACAGACGGCTTTCAGCCTTGACCGGCACGTATTGCGAAAAGAAAATCCACAGAAAAATAATGCGTCTGAATACGTACCGCGACAAGCAGCTGATGCTGTGGCAGGATGAGAGAATGGAGCAGACCGGAGTACGGGAACCGGCAATTCTTGTTACCTGGGAACTGGAGCGCATCTACGAGCGGGTCGTCAGGGCCTATGCCAAAAGTATTCAGAAACTGTTCAAGGAAGCGTACTGGCACGGTCTCAATGACCGGGTGATCAGTCGCTATTAGCAGCACAGGGGGAGTCCGGCATACACGCCGCGGGGGAAACATGTTTACGAAAAATCACACCATGAGAAAAGCAACGGTTGCACGGGCAAGAGACGGTGAGGGAGAGGTGCATTTTACGCATATCCTGGAAAAAGACGTCCATCCCGCCTGTCAGATGTTTGCACGCCTGGAACTTGCGCCGGGCGCATCGGTCGGGGCCCATGAACATACAGACGACGCCGAGATCTACTATATACTGAAAGGCACGTTCGAAGTCAGTGACAACGGCGAAAACAAAGAAGCCCGAGCGGGAGATGTCCTGTATACGGCAGACGGCGAATCCCACAGCATACGAAACATCGGCACCGAGCCCGGGGAACTCCTCGCGGTCATCCTGCGATGACTTGTACAAACAACTGCATATATGGTATAATAAATTGATTTGAGAGTGGGCCTGCCCACTCTCGCTTTTTTACAAGGGAGGAATACAGATGCGAGCGTCAGACTTTGAACGGGAATTTACGGAACCGCTGCGCGAGCTGGGTGTAGACCTGATCGAGGTGGAATTTAAGAAGGAAGGTCCTCGCAAGGTGCTGCGCTTTTACATCGATTCACAAAAGGGCATTACCCTGCAGGACTGTGAAACGGTGAGCCGCTATGTCAGCGACGAACTGGACAAAACCGATCCGATCGACGAAGCCTATTATCTTGAGGTGACCTCACTGGGACTGGATCGCGCCATGAAGAAGGACGCGGAACTCAAAAATGCCGTCGGAAAAGAAGTGGTCCTGAAATTCTACGGGACCGTGGATCAGAAAAAAGAAGTGGTGGGAGTACTGGAGGATTTCAGCGAGGCGTTCTTCCGGCTGCGCGTAGAAGACGAAACCAGAGAGTACGCAAGAGATTCCATATCGACCATTCGGAAATATGTACAATGGTGAGGAGGACCGTATGAACGCTGATTTTATCCAGGCGTTAAACGAAATTGAAAAGGACAAGGGCATTCCGAAAGAAGTGATCTTCGATGCACTGAAAAAAGCCCTGGAAAAGAGTTACGAGAAAAATTTCAACGACAAAGCCAATGTCATGGTGGAGATCGACGAGGACACGGGAAAGATTGATGTGTACTCCTTGCTGACGGTGGTGGAAGAGGTCGAAGACCCGATGCTTGAAATCATGGTGGAAAGCGCACGTTCCCTGCAGCCCGGCGCCATGGTCGGCGATACCGTGCGACGTGCGGTTACTCCGCGCGACTTCGGAAGAATTTCGGCCCAAACGGCCCGCAATATCGTCATTCAAAAGATCAAAGATGCAGAACGCGATGTTGTGTACAACGAGTTTGCCGACCGCGAGAAGGAAATGATTACGGGATCCGTGCAGCGCTACGAACGAAACAATATCTACGTCAATATGGGACGTACCGAAGGCATCCTGCCGCAGTCCGAACAGGTACCCGGTGAGCGCGTTGTACCGAATCAGAGACTGAAACTGTTCATTCAGGAAGTCAGGAATTCACCGAAGGGGCCGCAAATTGTTCTCTCAAGAGCCAATCCCGGCCTGGTCATCCGTTTGTTTGAAACCGAAGTGCCGGAAATCGCAGACGGAGTAGTCGAGATTTTTTCCATTGCCAGAGAGGCGGGCTCGCGCACCAAAATCTCCGTTTTCTCCAGAGATGAAAACGTGGATCCCGTCGGCGCATGCGTCGGTTTTAAGGGCGCGCGCGTCAAGGCGATCGTCGATGAACTCAACGGAGAAAAAATTGACATCATCGTCTGGGACAAAGACATGCATACTTTCATTGCCAACGCACTGAGCCCTTCGAAAGTCGAGCGGGTCGTAATTCACGAAAAGGAAAAGACCGCACTCGTCGTCGTCCCCGATGATCAGCTTTCGCTTGCCATCGGAAAAGAGGGACAGAACGCCCGGCTGGCGGCCAAGCTGACCGGCTGGAAAATCGACATCAAAGGGGCTTCGTTTGTGACGGAGGAAGAACTGGTGGAACCGCTCCCCAGGGAAGAAGAAACGCCGGAAGATTTTTTCGATGCGATCCACGAGATGCAGTCGGAAGAAGCTTTTGATACATCGGAAGAAACAGAAGATGATTTCGAAGCAGAGGAACCTCTCGCACAGCAAGAGGAGCCTTCTGCGATGACGGAGGATCAGGCGGATCATGAAAGCTAGAAAAATCCCGCTCAGAAAATGCGTTGCCTGCGGCGAGCAGTTCCCGAAAAAGGAGCTGCTTCGGATCGTACTGCATCCGGAAGAAGGTGTGGTGGTCGATCCCACCGGCAAGAAAAACGGCCGCGGCGCATATCTGTGCCGCAAGGCAGCCTGTGTGGAACTGGCGAAAAAGAACAGAAAACTGCAGCATGCACTAAAAACAACAATCGAGGATGGCATATATGACCAGATAACGGAATTATTGTAGTCATCCGAATGAACCGCATTCGGGAGGTGCAAAGATGAGTAAGAAACGCGTATATGAACTCGCAAAAGAGCTGGATCTTTCCAGCAAGGATATGATGGGTCTTCTCGCGAAACGAAATATTAAAGTAAAGAGCCATATGGCCATGTTAACAGGCGCCGAAGTGGAGCAGGTGAAAAAGGTCCTGGCAGAACACAAAAATGTAGAGGATGTGCCGAAACTTCAGCCGGAGAAGAAAGAACAACCGCAGCAAAAGAACACCCGGGACAAAAATACACAAAAGCAAAACAGCGACAAACAACAGCCCGCTTCCGGTAAAACGCAGAACACGGCAGACGGACAAAAACAAAAGAAGTCCGGGGCACAGCCGAAGAAAAATCAGGCGCAGTCCAAAGACAATCAGGGCAACCGGCAGGATTCCCGCGGCAAATCCGCTCGCGACAACCGTCGCCGGGGCGGCCGCAAAGGACAGAAAAAACAGGACGCACCGAAGAAGAAGGAAATGCCGCCGATTAATCTGGACAAAGAGGTCGAGATCGAGCAGAACATCGTCGTAAAAGACCTTTCTCAAAAGCTCGGTATCAGTATCAGCCAGCTGATGGGAAAACTCATGATGCTCGGTGTCATGGCCAATCAGAATCAGGACATCAGCTTTGAATATGCGGAGCTGGTCGCGGCGGAATTCGGACGAAAAGTCGTACTGAAAGAATCGAAGCAGCATCTGGACACGGAATCGGAAACCGGGGATATTTTCGGACTTGACTTTGAAGACAAGGAAGAGGATCTGCAGCCCCGCCCGCCGGTTATCACCGTCATGGGCCACGTAGACCACGGAAAGACCTCCCTGCTCGATGCGATCCGCAATACCCATGTGACACGCAGCGAAGCCGGCGGCATCACACAGCACATCGGTGCGTACGCGATCAATCTGGACGGAAACAAAATCGTATTTCTCGATACACCGGGCCACGAAGCCTTCACCACCATGCGCGCACGCGGTGCCATGGTCACAGACCTTGCGATTCTGGTTGTCGCAGCAGACGACGGTGTTATGCCGCAGACCATCGAGGCGATCAACCACGCCAAAGCGGCCAATGTGCCGATCATCGTGGCCATCAATAAAATGGACAAGCCGGGCGCCAATCCTGACCGGGTCAAGCAGGAACTGTCAGAACACGGCATTGTTCCCGAAGACTGGGGCGGCGACGCGATCATGGTCGGCGTATCCGCACTGAAAAACGAAGGCATCGACGAACTGCTTGAGATGCTGCTCATGGTGGCGGAAATGCAGGAACTGAAAGCCAATCCGAAACGGGCGGGTATCGGAACCATTATCGAAGCCCAGCTCGACAAGGGACGCGGCCCCGTCGCTACGATCATCGTGGAAAAAGGGACCTTCCAGTCCGGCGACATGGTAGTTACCGGCGCCGCGAGCGGCCGGATCCGTGCCATGTATGACGACAAATGGAAACAGATCAAAAAGGCGGGACCTTCGATGCCGATGCAGATCCAGGGTCTGTCGGAAGTTCCGAATGCGGGCGATAAAATCTTCGTCGTGGAAGACGAGCGCACTGCCCGAAGCTATGCCGATCTCGTAAAGACTCAACAGAGAGAGGACATGATTCAGACCGGCCAGAAAGTATCTCTGGATGATCTGTTCAGCCGCATCCAGGAGGGTGAACTGAAAGATCTGAACATCATCGTAAAAACCGACGTGCGCGGAACCATCGATGCCGTGCGCCAGTCGTTTGAAAAACTGTCAAACGAGGAAGTGCGCGTCAATATTATCCACGGAGCCGTGGGGGGGATTACCCAGTCCGATGTCCAGCTTGCGACCGCATCCAATGCGATTATTATCGGATTCAATGTCCGGCCCACGCAGGTGGCGCTGGATATGGCCAAAGACGAGGATGTCGATATCCGCACCTACCGCATCATCTATGAGGCGATCGATGACATCAAAGCGGCCATCACCGGCATGCTCGCGCCCAAATTCGAAGAAGAGGTCATCGGCCGGGCCGAGGTGCGCCAGACCTTCCGTGTGCCGAACGCAGGCACCGTTGCGGGTATTTATGTGAAAAGCGGAAAGATTACAAGAAACGCGTCAATCCGTCTGCTCAGAGAAGATGTCGTCGTGTTCGAAGGCGCCATTTCTTCGCTGAAACGTTTCAAGGACGATGCCAGAGAGATCAACACCGGCTACGAAGGCGGTCTGAGCATTGAAAACTACAACGACGTAAAAGACGGCGACACCATCGAAGCCTATGTAATGAAAGAAATTGCGCAATAAGGAGATACTATGAACGTAAAACGACTGGACCGGATCGGACAGGAGATCAAAAAAGTCGTCTCCGAAACCCTTCGCGAGATGAAGGATCCGAGAATCCATCCCCTGACCAGCATCACACAGGTCCGGGTCACGAACGACCTGGGTTTTGCAAATATTCACGTTTCGGTCTACGGAACACAGAAAGAAAAAGAAGACACCCTGCTCGCACTGGAAAAGGCCCGCGGATTCATCCGTAAGACGATCAGTTCGAATATCGATCTGCGTCACACGCCGGAGCCGAAATTCCTGCTGGATGAATCCATTGAGGAAGCCTCCAATATGCAGGAACTGATCAGAAAAGTCCGTGCGCATGACCGGGAAACGGACCCCTCCCGTGACGATACAGAATAGACTCGCTGAAGAGATCCGCAGCGCCCGCCACTGTGTGCTCAGCACACATACGCACCCCGACGGCGACGCACTGGGGTCTCTTTTGGCGCTCGGATCCGCACTGAAAAGATCGGGCATTCCCTGCACCATTCTCTTGCCGGGCGATGTGCCGCAGAATCTTCGTTTTCTACCGCTGCTGGATCAAATGAGAGAAGACATGCCGGAAGCACCGGATGTCGTGATTGCACTGGACTGCGCGGAAGTTGCCCGACTTTCGCCCGAACCCGAACTGATCGAAAGCGCGCGTTTGTCTTTGTGCGTGGATCATCACCGATCGAATCCCGGCTTTTGCGATCTCAACTGGATCGATCCCGACCGCGGATCTACGGCGGAGATGGTCTACGAACTGCTCGGCACACTCGGTATAGAACCGGATACAGACGAGTCCTCCTGGCTGTATACCGGATTGGTGACGGACACCGGACGCTTTTTATACTCCGGAACAAGCCCGGGCAGCCACCGGATGGCAGCGGACCTTCTCGAACGGGGCATTGCACGTGACGAAATTCATCAGTATATTTTTCAGGCAACGCCCTATGCCGATTTTTCACTGTACAGAGAGACGATTGCCCGGGCGGAGTTCTATAAAAACCGTGCGCTCGCCCTGTCATGGGTCACGCTGGAAGATTTTCAGCGAACGGGTGCGGCGCCCGATCAGACTGACCCCGCCCTTCATACGCTCCGGGATATCGATGAGGTCGAAATGAGCTGTCTGCTGAAAGAACATGCCAAAGAAGAATTCAAAATCAGCCTGCGTTCCAAACAGACGATCGATGTTTCCGCCATTGCCGCAGAACTGGGCGGCGGTGGGCATTTGCGTGCCGCGGGCTGTACGGTGCACGGCACCCTTTCAGAGGTCAAAAGCAGACTGATGGATGCCGTCGAGGCGCACTGGAAGGATCCCGCATGAACGGTTTTTTGCTGATCGACAAAAAGGAAGGCATGACCAGCCACGATGTGGTCGCCCGGGTCCGGCGGATCACGGGCATACGGAAAGTCGGTCACACGGGAACCCTGGATCCGATGGCGACCGGCGTATTGCCGATTGCCGTGGGCCAGGCCACGCGCATGTCGGAATATATGCTCGCGTGTGACAAAGTGTATACCGGAACATTTCTTGCGGGCACTCAAACAGACACCTATGACCGCATGGGAACCGTCACGGCAAACGCCACGCCCGATTTTACACAAACAGAACTTTTGGATGTGTTTTCTTCCTTTGTTGGATGTCAGAAGCAGCTGCCGCCGATGTATTCCGCCAAAAAGATCGGCGGAAAAAAACTGTATGAGCTGGCAAGAAAAGGGGAGACGGTCGAACGGGCACCGGCCGATATCGAGATCTTTCGGCTAATACGGCTGCCTGCGGATCATCCGGATCTGCCGGAGGTCACTGATTTCGCCTGGCGACATCCCGCACAAATCGGGTTTTTGGCCCATGTATCCAAAGGCACCTATATCCGAAGCCTCGTCCACGATATCGGCCAAAAGCTGGGCTGCGGTGCCGTTCTAACCTCTTTGCGCCGGACGCAAACCGGGAGTTTCCATCTGAAGGACTGTCGGCCGCTGGCGGCCTTTGAAACCATGGACCGGCAGGCGATTGAAAAGGCACTGACGCCACCCGACCGCGCAATTTACTCGTATGACGCGCTCGAGGTGTCGCCAAAAGACGGCATCCGGCTGTCGCAGGGGCAGCGCCTCGTGACGCAGCATTCGGATCAGTCGCTTTTGCGGGTGTATACCGAAGGCCGCTTTCTTGGCCCCGGGTACATTGAAGAGGGCATACTGAAACTGAGGAAAGTACTGGAGATATAATCGATGATCGTAATGGATTTGGATACCGGACTCTCGTCCAGAGAAAATACCATTGTGGCACTGGGAAATTTCGACGGCATGCACAAGGGCCATCAGTCGCTTTTTCAGATGTGTGCACAGGCACATGTCCGCCAGGGACTGATGCCGGCCGTGCTGCTGTTTAAAAATCATACAAGGGAAGCGTTCCGCAAGAACTACAAACAGCTGCAGTCGCTGCAGGACAAGATCGAAACGGCGGGAACCTTCGGCATACAGACGGCGTTTCTCCTGTCCTTTACAGAGGATATTATGCAGCTGAGTCCGGAAGAATTTGTGGACCGGATTCTGCTGGAACGCTGCAATGCCTCCGCCCTTGTGGCCGGTCCGAATTACACATTCGGCTACAGGGCCCGTGGCGATGTGCAGCGGCTGGAGCAGATCGGAAAACTTCGAAGGATCGATGTACGCATTGCACCGGAAGTCACGCATAACGGTGCCATGATCAACAGCACGACAATCCGAAGAGCCGTCTCCGAAGGCGATATGCGAACCGCCAGAACGCTTTTGGGCACACCGTATCAAATCAGAGGCACGGTCGGTCCCGGAAAACGACGCGGCAGACATCTCGGTTTTCCGACGGCGAATCTCAGGCTTTCTTTCCCGTATACGCTGCCGCCCGACGGGGTCTATTTTACCTGGGCTCGGGTGGGGGACAAAAGTTACGCGTCTCTCACCAATATCGGCAACAACCCGACCTTCGAGGGAGCCGATCGAAAGATTGAAACGTATATTATGGATTTCACGGGCGATTTGTATGATATGGAAATCCGCCTTGCGTTTGTGGAGTACTTCCGGCCGGACATCCGTTTTGATCATCCCGAAGAATTGATACAGCAGATGAAACGGGATGAAAAAGAAGCCCGCAGACTTCTGACCACGCTCCGTCTGGAGGGGGAAGAGCTGCCGAATTAATTTACACTTTTACGGAAGTATGATATACTTTTTCTGTTACTCATGCTGGGTTGGCGAGACTCCGACGTCTGCGCGGTATGAGCGAATACTATGACATGGAGGAAGAAATGAACATTACCAAAGAACAAAAACAACAGATTATCTCCGAATACGGACAATCGGATACAGATACCGGATCGCCGGAAGTGCAGATCGCACTGATGACGTTTCGCATTCGTGCGTTGACGGAACACCTGAAACTGAACAAAAAAGATCACCATTCCCGTCGCGGGCTGTTTATGCTGATCGGTAAGAGAAAAGGTCTCATGAACTATCTGCAAAAGAAGGATATTGAGAAATACCGTGCGCTGATCGAACGGCTGGGTATTCGGGGTTAGAGAGCGGCTTGTCCGCTCTTTTTTTACATGAAGAGGAGGCTATATGGAACGCGTTTACACACATGAGTACTGCGGGCAGAAACTGACGGTGACCATCGGAAAACTTGCCGAGCAGGCCAACGGAGCCGCCGTGGTCCGCTGCGGTGAAACCATGGTGCTCGCAACGGCGACGGCATCGACCTCGCCGCGCGAAGGCATCGACTTTTTTCCGCTGAGCTGTGACTTTGAAGAAAAACAATACTCCGTAGGAAAAATCCCCGGCGGGTTTATCAAAAGAGAGGGAAAACCGACCGAAAAAGCGGTTCTGTCGTCCCGACTGATCGACCGACCGCTGCGACCGCTCTTTCCCGAGGGCTATCGCAACGATGTTCAAATTGTCGCCACGGCATTTTCCGTTGATCAGGACCACGCGCCGGACATTCTCGCTATCTGCGGCGCCTCGATTGCGCTGACGATTTCCGATATTCCGTTTGACGGTCCGATCGCGGCCGTATCCGTCGGCTTTGTCGACGGCGAATATGTACTGTATCCGTCGCAGGAGCAGCGCAACAATTCGAAACTCCAGCTGACCGTCGCGGGATCAAAAGATGCGATCATGATGGTGGAATCGGGTGCGGACGAACTCACCGAACAGCAGATGCTTGAAGCGATCCTTCTGGCACATGAAGAAATCCGCTCCTTCTGCGAGTTTATCGACACCATTCGCGCGGAAGTCGGAAAAGAAAAGCTGCAAGTGGAAGTCGCCGCGGTCCCTGAGAATATCAACACCGAAGTGCGTGCGTATGCCATGGAGCGCATGAAAGATGCGATCCGCCAGACCGACAAAATGGAACGCGTCCGCCTGATGGATGAGGTGGAAACCGATACAAAAGAACACTTCGCTGACATCTATCCGGACGATGCCAAAACCGTACGCGGTATTTTGCATGATATCGAAAAAGAAGAAGTGCGCCGTCTGATCCTTGAAGAAAAAGTCCGTCCGGACAATCGCGAACTCGATGAAATCCGTCCGCTGAGCTGTGAAGTCGGCTATCTGCCGAGAACACACGGTTCCGGACTCTTCCAGAGAGGCCAGACGCAGGTGCTTTCTGTGGCAACACTCGGCGCGCCCGGCGATGCACAGTCGCTTGACGGCGTTATGGAACAGGAAGACAAGCGCTATATGCACCACTACAACTTCCCGCCCTATTCGGTCGGTGACACCCGCCCGTTGCGCGGTCCCGGCCGAAGAGAAATCGGACACGGCGCGCTCGCGGAACGCGCGCTGATTCCCGTACTTCCTGCACAGGCGGACTTTCCGTATACGCTGCGGGTTGTCTCGGAAGTCCTGAGCTCCAACGGATCCAGCTCCCAGGCCAGTGTCTGCGGTTCCTCGCTTGCTCTGATGGATGCAGGGGTTCCGATCAAGGCGCCGGTGGCAGGTATTGCCATGGGTCTGATCAAAGATGAAAATCACGTATCCATACTGACCGATATTCAGGGACTGGAAGACCATCTCGGAGACATGGACTTTAAAGTCGCCGGTACCCGGGAAGGCATCACCGCCATGCAAATGGACATGAAGATCGCAGGCATTTCCCGCGAGATTCTGGAAGAGGCGCTCGAGAAGGCGCGCACGGCAAGATTTACGATTCTCGATGCCATGGAAGCCGTACTTCCGTCGCACCGCGAGAAGCTTTCCGATTATGCACCGCGCATATTCACCATGAAGATTCATCCGGACAAGGTCAGAGAAGTCATTGGACCGGGCGGAAAAGTCATCAACGGCATTATCGCAGAAACCGGCGTTAAAATTGACACCGAAGACGACGGCACCATCACCGTTACGGGCCAGGACGGACCGAGCGGGGAAAAAGCCATTGCCATGATCGAAGATATTGTGCGAGAAGTGGAAGTCGGCGAAGTCTACACCGGTAAAGTTACGCGTCTGATGAACTTCGGCGCATTTATGGAAGTCCTGCCGGGCAAGGAAGGACTGCTGCATATCTCCAAGATCTCGCACGAACGCGTGGAGAAAGTGGAAGATGTCCTGAAGGTCGGCGACGAAATGGTCGTCAAGGTCGAAGAGATCGACCGACAGGGCCGCATCAATCTGAACCGCAAGGCACTCTTGCCGAAACCGGAAGGCTATGTCGAAAAAGAACAGCGTCCCCCGCGTCCGCCCCGCAGAGACCGCGGACCGAGACGAGATCACAACAAGTACTGATGCCTGAGATACGAATCAAAAACACCGGCCATCACCCGCTGCCCACCTTTCAAACCGAAGGCTCGGCGGGGATGGACCTGCAGGCACTTCTGGAAGCACCCGTCACGCTGCAGCCGCTGGAGCGGCGGGTGATTCCCACGGGTCTGTATGTGGCGATCGAACCCGGGTATGAAATCCAGGTGCGCGCACGCTCCGGTTTGTCTTTAAAACACGGTATCACCCTTGCTAACGGCATCGGAACCATCGACAGCGACTATCGAGGAGAAATCGGCGTCATTCTGGTCAATCTGTCCGATACGCCCTATACGTTTCACGACGGGGACCGGATCGCTCAGATGGTGATGGCAAAAGTAGAAAAACCAAAGTTGATCCCGGTGGACAGCCTGTCCGATACAGCGCGTTCCGACGGGGGTTTCGGGCATTCTGGCTATTAGAATGCCTTTGTTTTGATATACTGAAGAAAGGAGGGAATGTATGGCACAGCGAAGAAAAACCACAAAAGCAAAAACCGCTTCATCCTTTTTGACACGAAGAAATCTTCTTCTGGCAGCCATCCTGCTGCTGGCGGTTTCCTATATTTTCCTGCTGAGTACACAAACCGGTGTGCTGGGCGAATGGATTCGCTCTTTTTATTTTCTGTTATTCGGGATCAGTGCCTATCTGGTCCCTCTTTATCTGATCATACTGTTCTTCCTGATCCTGACCGGGCATTTCAAAGGCAAGCAGCGGACCGTCCTGCTTTGGGCAGGCGGCCTGATTTTACTGCTGCTGTCTCTGCTGTCGGTGTATTACACGAGTGATACACTTTCCTTCGGCGTGCATGTGGACTACAGCAGACAGCTTGCGGCAAAGGGCGCCGGCAGCGGTGTCATTGCCGCCTCTTTCGGCTGGATCCTGCGAAGGCTCCTGGGTACCGTCGGAAGCACGGTGCTCGTGCTGGTGTACCTAGCTGCTGGACTGATGTATCTTTTCTCACTTACTTTTAAAGATATTGCAGCCGTACTGGGACACTGGGGACGCACACTTGCGGCAAAGGGAAAAGACCGGATGGAAAAACGCAGAGAGCCGCAGAAGCAAGCAGCGGAGCCCGCTCCACCCGAAAAGACTCCGATCGCAAAAGAACCCCTGCACGACAACGCGCTTTCCTATATCGATTATCAGGACGAGCAATCGGAAACGGCTGTCTCCGATGATCAGCCGGCGCAGCTAGCGATGCGGGAATTCCATCCGGAAAACCGGCATGTGTCCACCT
>ERZ1032871.36-NODE-36-length-19545-cov-20.361365_pt1 | contig 19545 bp, 8 predicted proteins | sample MGYA00519026_ERZ1032871 | MGnify/ENA primary metagenome ERZ1032871 (study PRJEB33719, sample SAMN04262510) | wastewater metagenome | biome: rural village; feature: composting latrine chamber; material: composting feces with ash | place: El Salvador | collected...
CGATGACGCTGTCTCCGTCCGGTTCCAGATTCAGTTCCAGGCTAATTTGTGTTTCACTGCGCCGGGGCCTGCCCCGGTACGGGCGCGGGGGACGCCGCAGTCGCGAACGGGTTGACGTCGAAGGGGTTGGCGTAGGGGTTCGCGTACGGGTTGGCCGACGGGGCCGGGTCGGCCTGGTGTCGCTCGTGTTGCATTGCGGTCGTCGTCCTTCCGTCACGCGCCGGTGTCACCCCGTCCAACGCCGCAGGTGGCGCGATTGTTCCCGGCGCGCGTCGCCTCATCCGCGCCGCCGGGTACGGTTGCCGCATGCGTATTTGCGTCTGGAACGTCAATTCGGCCCGCACTCGCCTGGAGCGCATGGTGGGTGTGTTGGAGCGGCATGCCATCGATGTGTTGGCGGTGCAGGAGACGAAGTGCCGGGATGATCAGTTCCCGGCGGCGCGTTTCGAGGAGCTGGGCTACGAGGTCGCCCATCATGGGCTCAACCAGTGGAATGGCGTGGCCATCATTTCGCGGGTGGGCATCGAGGACGTCGAGGTGGGTTTCCCGGGGCAGCCGGGGTTCACGAAGGATCAGGAGGCGGAGCAGCTGGCGGAGGCTCGGCACATTGCGGCGACGTGCGGGGGCGTGCGCGTCCACAGCGTGTACGTGCCCAATGGTCGTGCGGTGGGCGATCCCCATTACGACTACAAGCTGCGGTTTTTGGAGGCCCTGCGCGATGCGGGCCGTGCCGCGCTTGACGACGATCCGGCCCACAAGGCCATGATCGGCGGCGATTTCAACATCGCCCCGCGTGACGAGGACGTGTGGGACATGGCGTTTTTCGAGGGAAAGACGCATGTCACGGGCCCGGAGCGGGCGGCGTTCGAGGCGCTGCAGGAGGCGGGTTTCCGTGATGTGACGCGCCCGCACACCGAGGGCGAGTGGACGTATTGGGATTACCAGCAGCTGCGGTTCCAGAAGCGCCAGGGCATGCGCATCGATTTCCAGTTGGCGTCGCCGGCGTTGGCGGACACCGTCACCGGCGCGTTCATCGACCGTGAGGAGCGCAAGGGCAAGGGCGCGTCGGATCACGCGCCCGTCGTCGTCGACTACGACGTGTAGTTTTCCCGCTTCACCGCCCACGCGAAACCGAGCAGGGCGACGGCAGCCGAGCACGTCATGACGGTGCCCATGGTCACGGCGGCGTCGGCGCCCAGGCCGACCAGCGGGGAGATGGCGCCGGCGACGACGAATTGCCCCGCGCCGAGCATGGCCGACGCCGCTCCGGCGCGCCGTCGGGCCAGTCCCGTCGCCAGTGCCGTGGCGTTGCCCATGATGAAGCCCATCGCCCCCAGCGCCACCATCAGCAGCGGAGCGATGATCCACACCGTGGGGTGCAGGTGGGCGTCGGCAAGCAAAAACACGGACACCGCAAGCAGCGCCACGATGCCGGCGGCCAGCAGGCGCCGCGGGTCGACGGTGTTGACGATCCGCGCGCTGATCGCCGAACCGAGGACGATCATCGCCGACGACGCCGCGAACAGCAGCGAATACGTGCCGACTCCCAACCCCAGCTGGCCCTGCATGACGAACGGCGAGCCGGAAATGTAGGCGAACATCGCGCCGAAGCTGAACCAAAAAGCGATGACGTAGCCGAGGAAGCCGCGGATTTTCACGACCTCCGCGATGCCGCCGAACAGCCCCCGCAAGCCGCCCGCGCTGCGGTTTTCCGGGGGCAGGGATTCCTTGACGACGGCGGCCAGCACCACCAGGGCCACGACGTTGAACACGCCCATGAACACGAAGATCGAACGCCACCCGAAGGGCACCAGCAGCAGCGCGCCGATGATGGGGGCGAGGATCGGGGCGACGCCGTTGATGAGCATCATCAGGGAAAACGCCCGGGCCGCGGACTTGCCGGCGGCCAGATCCGCCACCACCGCGCGCGCCAGCACGACGCCCGCGCCGCCGGCGATGCCCTGAACCAGACGGCCACCCCACATCACCCAGATGTCCGGCGAAAAAGCGCACGCGAATGCGGCGGCGGCCGCGAGGAACTGACTGCCCAGCAGGAGGCGACGCCGACCCATCGAGTCCGACATCGGGCCGATGAAGAACTGGCCCAGCGCCATGCCCGCCATGAACAGCGTCAACGTCAGCTGCACGCCCGGCTGATTCGTGCCCAGATCCCCCGCCATGAGCGGGAAGGCCGGCAGATAGGTGTCAATCGACAGCGGGCCGGCCATCGTCGCCAAGGCCAGGGCCGCCAGGAGATGCAGGGGGACGCCCCCGTTTTTCCCGTCGATTTCCGCACGCATGTAACACACGACTTTCTACACTGAATATATAGTTGAGGGACTATTCCGGACCCCCGCGGCCAGACCGGGGCGACCCTGGATCCGAGAAAGGAAAGTACACCATGGTTTCCGCTTCTCCCGCCGAGAACCCGGACTTCGACGAAGAGACGAAGGAAAACGTCCGACGCATCGCGATCGGGGTCTACGACTTTCTGGCCGCCACGCGCCGCCTCGGGGAGCGACCCAACCAGCGGCTCGACATTTCGCAGTCCGAGATGGAGGTCCTGCACTTCATCTCCACCCACCCCGGCTGCGGCGTGTCCGACATCGCGCGGCTGCGTTTCCTGCGCCCGTCCAACGTGTCGGCCACCGTGCGTCGCCTGCTGGACAACAACCTGATCAAGCGGGAGCACAACGCCGTCGACCGCCGCGCCCAGGACCTGTACGTCTCCGAAACCGGCAGCGCCCTGCTGGAGCAGATGATCGGTCACTGGGGTGCGATCATCGAGCGCATCGTCCGCACCATGAGCCCCGACGAGGTGCGCCGCCTGGCCAAGGCCGTGCCCCCGCTGATCAAGCTCGCCGAGCACTCCGAGACCTTCGTCGAGGAGCACCAGCGGCGGCACGAGACGTTTTAGGGGGCGGGGCCGGGCGGCTGGCTTCACGCTGCTCCCGCTCGCTCCTCCGCCTACCCATCCCCTCCCCCGTTCCGTGGGTTCACGGGCGCGTCTGGGGGCTTGGTCTTTCGCCCCCGAATAATCTCTATGGGCATGTGCCCTGACTCCTCCGCGAACGGACTCGACAAGCTTGCCCCGGGTGTGACGGTCGTCGTCCGGGATGAATCCTGGCTGGTGACGGACGTTGCGAAGACGACCGACGGTCTCCGGCTGACGGTTCGTGGCGTGTCCGATTTCGTTCGCGATTCCACGGCGACGTTTTTCACTGCGCTCGATGAGGTCGTGGTGTCCGATCCGACGAAGGTCGTGGCCAAGTTCGACCGGTCGGAGGGGTTGCGCCATTCGAAGTTGTGGTTGGAAACCACGCTGCGCCAGACGCCGGTGGCGATGCATTCGCCGACGCTGGACGTCGCCGAGGAGATGCTCGCGGATCCGTTGGATTACCAGCTCCGGGCGGTGCGCAAGGCCCTGGATCCGTCACGGTTGCGGACGCGGGTGTTGCTTGCCGACGCCGTCGGGTTGGGTAAGACGCTCGAGATCGGCATGATCGTCGCGGAGCTCATTCGGCGGGGTCGAGGTGCGCGGATTCTCGTCGTCACGCCGCGTCATGTGCTGGAGCAGTTCCAGCAGGAGATGTGGGCGCGTTTTGCGATTCCGTTGGTGCGTTTGGATTCGCTGGGCATTCAGAAGGTGCGGCAGAAGCTGCCGGCGAGCAAGAATCCGTTCACGTATTTTCCCCGGGTGATCGTGTCGATGGACACGTTGAAGCAGCCGAAGTACCGGGCGCAATTGGAGAAGGTGAAGTGGGACATCGTCGTCGTCGACGAGGTGCACAACGCCACCAACGTGGGCACGGGAAACAATGCGCTGGTGCGCACGCTCGCGCCGCGGACGGATTCGCTCATTCTGGCGTCGGCGACGCCGCACAACGGTGATCCGAAGGCGTTCATGGAGCTGCTTCGTCTGCTCGATCCGCTGGCGGTCAAGCGCAACGGCGAGCCAGACATCGAGGTGGCGAAGGATCTGATCATTCGCCGTCACCGCTACTCGCCGGAAGTGGCGAACGTGGTGGGCGACAATTGGGCGGTGCGGGAAGAGCCGCGCAACATCCTCGTCGCGGCGTCGCCGGAGGAGGATGCGGTGGCCAACGAGATCCGGGACACCTGGTTGGCGCCGGGGGCGTTGCCGAACGATCACTTGTTCCCGTGGACGCTGGTCAAGGCGTTTTTGTCGTCGCCGGCGGCGTTGTCGGAGTCGATTTCGGAGCGGCTGAAGTCCTTGTCCGAGAAGCCCGCCGGCCCGGATGTGGCGCGGCAGTCGGCGGCTTTGGAGCGGCTTGCGGAGTTGAATGCGAAGGTGACGCCGGAGAATTCGGAGAAGTACGCGGCGTTGGTGCGGTATCTGCAGGAAGAGGTGGGCGTCGGCAAGAAGTCGGCGTCCCGTGCGGTGGTGTTTTCGGAGCGGGTGCCCACGCTGAAGTTCCTGGTCGAGAATCTGTCGCGTGACCTTGGTCTGCCCGCCGGTGCGGTGAAGATCATGCATGGTCAGATGGAGGACACCGAGCAGATGGCGTTGATCGACGAGTTCAAGCGCACGGATACGCCGCTGCGGGTGTTGGTCACCGGCGACGTAGCGTCGGAGGGCGTGAACTTGCATGCGCAGTGCCATGATCTGATTCATTTCGACATCCCGTGGTCGTTGATCCGCATTCAGCAGCGCAATGGCCGGATCGACCGGTACGGGCAGAAGCATCCGCCGCGGATCGCGTCGTTGTTGCTCGACCCTTCGGATGACGATGCGTTGGGCGAGACGCATGTGCTGGAGAAGTTGATGCAGCGTGAGTCCGACGCGAACCGGCTGTTGGGTGATGCGGCGTCGTTGATGGGCGAGTACACGGTGGGCCGCGAGGAGCAGTCGATCCGTGATGTGTTGCGGGCGAAGCGGGATCTCGATCAGGTGGTGCGGGATCCGGAGGAGTTGCTGGCTGATGCGAGGGCTCGTGCCGCTGCCGGTCGCGATGCTTCGCATGGGCGTGGCGACGTCGACGTCGAGGCTGATTCCGCGTCGGGGATGTCCCCCGAGGAGGCGTCGGATGGTTTCGACGCGCTGATGGCCACTTTGTTCGCGGCCGGGAACGGCGCCGACTCTAGAGCTGGTGCTGGTATCGGCGCTGGTGCTGGTGCGACGGGAACGGCGTCGGCCGCGCCGGTGGTGGGCGAGGATGCGGCAAGCCAGGGCCTGTATCCCGGCGAGGTGGATTACCTGACGGATGCGCTGCAGGAGGCGTTCCGGGGCGTGCCGGAGGATTCCCCGCAGGCGGGTGGCGTGTCGCTGCGGGAGGAGGGCCCGGGCATCGTGTCGTTGGTCCCGCCGGCGGATTTGCAGCGCAGGTTCGATTTTCTGCCGCAGGATTACGTGTCCTACCGCAAGGTCAAGGAGAAGCTGATGTTGGCCACGACGAAGGAGCGCGGCACGTCGCAGCTGCGGGCGGCACGCGAGGCGGGATCGGAAAAGTCGTGGCCGGCGGCGCATTTCCTGGGGCCCCTGCACCCGGTGACGGGGTGGGCGGCCGATCGTGCGTTGGCGTCGATGGAGCGGGCGGAGATTCCGGCTTTCGAAGGTGACGTCGACACGCTCACCGTCCTGGTGTTGGGGACGTTGACCAGCGCCAACGGGCAGGTCGTGACCCGCAGTTTCATGGCGGCGACGGAGGGGCCGCTCGGGTTGGAGTTCGGGGCCAAGGTCGATGTGTTGACCGACCCGACCGGGTGGTTGAAGGACGTGGGGCTGACGCCGGATGCCACCAACGACGGCCATGGCCGGGTACCGGAGCAGACGCCTGCCCTGATCGAAGCCGCGGTGGCGGCCTGCGATGTGCAGCTGGGGGTGGTGGAATCCGTCGCGCGCGACGAGGCCGAGGCCCGCGCCACCGCCTGGTCCGCACGTGCCGACGCGTGGGAAAACTCCGACGGACACGCGACCCGCACGCATCTGCGGACGAAGTCGATCATCGCCGGTGAACGCGCGCTGCTGGCCGATTTCGTGCCGGAGCGCAGGTTGGTGCGCCCACTCGCGGTGATCATCCCGAGGAACCGAGCACAGCAGTCCGACCACACCGTCGATTCCGTCCGGTGACGGCGACGTCGTCACGTACTGAGGAAAGCAGGAGCATCCCATGGCCGCCTACGATTCGATCGTCAACGTCGACGAGTGGATCAGTGACCATTACCTGACCAACGACGAGACCCGGGGCGAGTCCTTCGCCAAGCGGGCCGCCGCTGCGGTAAAGGAGTGGAAGGACCAGGACAAGACGGCCGCGCCCCGGTCGCCGTGGGCGCGGTTGTCGGCGCAACGCGAGCAGCTGTTGAAGCGTCTGTCGTTGCTCGACGCGGACAATGCGGCATCGGTCGCCGACGCCGCCGACATCGTCGACGAGGTCTTCGGGTACCCGGCACCGCGCGAGCTGACGTTTCACCGCGATGCGGAAAGCCTGACGGTGCAGGGCGGCACGGGCACCGGGGGCACGGCGGTGGTGATGCGGGTGTCGCCGATCGAAAACCTGGACCTGTTGGTCGACGCTCGGCCGGTCGGGGCGGTCGCCGTCGACGGCAAGGAATCGTCGATGACCGCGATGAAGCTGGTCACGGAGCTGTTCCTGGCCGACGAGCCGCCGGCGTTCGTGGTTCTGGTCGCCGGCGCGTGGGTGGTGTTGGCCGAGCGGGAATCGTGGGCGTTGGGCCGGTACCTGGCCGTCAACGTGGCGCTGGCCGCCGAGCGCAACGAACGCAAGGTGCGCGGCGAGCTGGAGCAGGTCGTCGCGGCGCTGGCATTCGAGCACGTCGACCGGGCGGCGGACGGGTCGACGTGGTGGGAGACCACGTTGGCCGAGTCGCGCGACCATGCGGTGAAGGTGTCCTCCGAGCTGCGGCAGGCGATCAAGGAGTCCATCGAGATCATCGGCAACGACGTCCTGGATCGCTACCGGGCGCAGGGGCTGGACACCGACGACATCGATGGCAACGAGCTGGCCAAGCAGGCGTTGCGCTACCTGTACCGGATCCTGTTCCTTCTGTTCGCCGAGGCCACCCCCGAGTTGAACATCCTGCCCACCGGTGTGCCGGAGTACGACGACGGCTATGGGCTGTCTCATCTGCGCGAGCAGATTCTGGTGCCGCCGGCGACGGAGCGGGCTGCGGCGGGCACTTACCTGTACGACAGCCTCGATCTGCTGTTCCGTTTGGTCAATGACGGCCACGAGCCGCCGCAGGCTGCGTCGGAGGTCGAGGACTTCGGCTCGGCGTCTGTGGAAGAGGGCCTGACGTTCCGCAATTTGTCGGCCGATCTGTTCCTGGACCGGGCGACGGGCTACCTCAATGCGTCCAAGCTGTCGAATGCGGCGTTGCAGAAGGTGCTGGAGAATCTGCTGCTCACCCGCGAGTCGAGGGGCCGGGATCGCGGGTTCATTTCCTACGCCACGCTTGGGGTGGCGCAGTTGGGCCAGGTGTACGAGGGGCTGATGTCGTACACCGGTTTCATCGCGCGCGAGCCGCTGGTGGAGGTCGCACCGAAGGGTGATCCGTCGAAGGGATCGTGGGTGGTCGCCGAGGATTCGGTGAGTTCGCTGCCGGCCGATTCCATCGTGCAGGAGGCCGATCCGACGGATCCGGCGGGGGTTTCCACGCGCAATCGCAGGTATCCGGTGGGGTCGTTCGTGTTCCGGCAGTCGTCGCGGGACCGAGAGCGGTCGGCGTCGTTTTATTCGCCGCCGGTGATCACGGAGTTCACGGTGGCGCAGGCCATTGAGGTGCTCCGCGAGTCGGGGCGGATCTCGTGTGCAGACGACGTGCTGTCGCTGAACATCTGCGAGCCGGCGATGGGGTCGGGTGCGTTCGCGGTGGAGGCCGTCAACCAGTTGGCGGACCTGTATCTGGAGTTGAAGCAGGACGAGCTCGGCGAACGGATCGATCCGGGTACGCACGCCGAGGAGGTGCAGAAGGTCCGTGCGGCGATCGCGTTGCACCGGGTGTACGGCGTGGACCTGAATGCGACGGCGGTGGAGCTGGCGGAGATTTCGCTGTGGCTGGACACCATGAGCGCGGAGTTGAAGGCACCGTGGTTCGGTTTGCATTTGCGGCGCGGCAATTCGTTGATCGGGGCGACCCGGGCAACGGTGACGGCGAATTCGGTGAAGAAGCGCGCGTATTTGACGGAGGAGCCGACACATCATCCGGTGTCGTCGGTGGCGACGTCGATTGAAACGGGCGCCATTGACCCGAAGGTCAATGGGCGGATCCATCATTTCCTCGTGCCGTCGAAGGGCTGGGGTGCTGCGGCCGATGCAAAGGACCTGAAGGACCTGGCGGCCGACGAGATCAAGAAGATGAAGACCTGGCGCAGGGAGGTACAGAAGGGGTTCACCACCGAGGAGGTGAAGACCCTGCAGGGCCTCTCCCGCCAGGTGGAGAAGCTGTGGCAGTTTGCGCTGGCGCGTCTGCGCATCGCCGAAGCCCAGGTCAGCCGGGACATCACGGTGTGGGGGCAGCAGCCGGATGAGCCCCGCGAGGTGGTGGCGCGCGAGGTCATCGAGGCCGAGCTTTTCGGCAACATGGATGGCGCGTACCAGCGTCTGCGCCTGGTGATGGATGCTTGGAACGCGTTGTGGTTCTGGCCGATCACCGAGGTCGATCAGCTTCCGGATCAGAAGGCATGGCTGTCGATGGTGAAGGACGCGTTGGGCACTCCGGTGTCGACCGCCACGCCGAAGCCGGGGCAGCTCATCTTCGCGTCCGACATGTCGTGGAACGACCTTGGGACCGTGGAGGACCATGACCGGACGTTCTCGGGCCGGAAGTCGCACGCCGTTCTCCTGGAAACACATCCGTGGCTTCGGGTTGCCCGTCAGGTGGCCGAAGACCAGGGATTCTTCCATTGGGACCTGGATTTCGCATCGGTGATGGAAAAGGGCGGTTTCGATTTCCAGGTCGGCAATCCGCCGTGGGTGCGGCCCCGAACCGACGTTGATGCGTTGTTGTCCGAGCACGATCCGTGGTTCAGCCTGGCCCATAAGCCGACGCAGGCGGAGAAGAAGGCCCGGCGTGCGCCGCTTGCCGACGACGAGGCGGTTCTGGCGACGCTGGCGCGGGGACTTTCCGACGCGGTGGTGACCTCGGCGGTGCTCGGCGATGAATCGCGCTATCCGCATCTGAAGGGCCAGCAACCGGATCTCTACCGTGGGTTCATGGAACGGACGTGGGCCAATTCGGCGGACGACGGCGTGGTGGCGTTGATTCATCCGGAATCGCACTTCACGGAGAAGAAGGCCGCCCCTCTCCGAATCGGCGCGTACCGGCGACTGCGGCGGCATTGGCAATTCGTCAATGAATTGCTGCTTTTCGATATCGACAACCACAACGGCTACGGCATCCACATCTACGGAAATCCCGGCAACACATGCGAGTTCATCAGCGCCACCCAGCTCTATCACCCCAAGACGGTGGTGGATTCACTCCGCCACGATGGCACGGGCGCGCTGCCGGGGTTGAAGGATGACGAGGACAAGTGGGATCTCCGCCCGCACCGCGACCGCATCATCACGGTCGACGAGAGCATGCTCAAACTGTGGCATTCGATCCTGGAGGAACCGGACACTCCGTTGCTGGCCACCCGCACCGTGTACACGGTGAATACGGAAGCTGCGGCCGTGCTGGCGAAACTTGCCGCCGCACCCCGCATGAAGGAACTCGGGCTGCAGTTCTCCAGTGGTTGGCACGAAACCGGAGACAAGAAGAAGGGCTATTTCGACGTCAATTGGCAACACCCGGATTCATGGGCCGATGCGATTCTGCAGGGGCCGCACCTGGGCGTGTCCACCCCCATGACCAAACAGCCCAATCCGACCATGAAAAGCAATAAGGATTGGTCGGAGGTCGACTTCGAGGCGATGCCGTCCGACTTCATTCCGGCGACGGCCTATGCCCCCAACCGCACAGCACAGCCGGACTACGACTCGGATTACGGATTCTGGGACACACCCGACGGGCCGGTACGGGTTAAGGGCCAGTTCCGGGTCGCCTGGCGCGAGATGGCGGCGACCACGGGTTACAGAACGCTGTACCCGTCGCTAATTCCTCCCGAATCCACCCACGTACATACGGTCAATTCGGCCAGTCGAGTCGGTTCGAACGGTGAGCTGGTCAGGGCAAGCGCAGCAATGAGCTCGCTTCTCTCCGATTTCTTCGTCAGGTCGGCGGGGTCAGCGCACATTTATCGATCGATCATCGAAAGCATTCCGGTTATCAATGCCACCGACCTCACCGGTCGCGCTGCTCGCCTCTATCTCCGCCTCAACTGCCTCACCGAGGCCTACGCACCCCTGTGGGAGGAGGTCACCGGCGAAAAATGGACGATGGACACGCCGCTGCGCAACGCCCGCGATCGCTGGCATGCGCAAAACGAGATCGACGCCATTGTCGCACTATCTCTCGGCATCACCGTCGACGAACTGTGCATGATCTACCGCACTCAATTCCCCGTCATGCGGCGGTATGACCAAGAGGACCTCTTCGACGCCAACGGCCGGAAGGTGGCGGGCGACGTCGTCAAGCTGCAGAAGAAGCTCAAGGACGACGCCGAACTCACCGAAGCCGAACGCACCTGGACCCACCCGCAATCCAACGAAACCTACGTCTTCGAGTACCCCTTCGCCCCGCTCGACCGCGAAGCCGACCTGCGCGCCGCCTACGCCCGGTACGAAAAGGAGCTGTAACCGGCCATGCCCAGCCTGATCCCCACCTACGCCGCCCACCACATCCACCGCGGCCTGGGTGAGTACCTGGCCACCAGCTTCTCGCTCGCCGAAAAGACCACCGCCGCCAGCCTCCGCGAATTCCTCTCCGACCCCGACGCCGGCATGTTCCGCGGGCCCTACGCCCGCACCCGCCTGCCCTACGCCGCAGCCGAAAACTGGGACGGAATCCTCGGCTGGCTGCCCGACTGGTTCACCCCTTATCACCACCAGGCCCAAGCCTTCGCCCGCCTAACCTCCTGGCGCGACGGCCAACCCCGCACACCCGAACCCACTCTCGTGGTCACCGGCACCGGCTCCGGCAAAACCGAAGCATTCCTCTACCCCATCCTCGACCACTGCCGCCGAGACACCCGCCCCGGCATCAAGGCACTGATCCTCTACCCCATGAACGCCCTGGCCAACGACCAGGCCGCCCGCCTGGCCACGCTGATCACCGGTGACCCCGCACTCGCCGGCATCCGCGCCGGCCTGTACACCGGCGAAGCCGAAGGCAACCGCACCGTCGTCAGCGAAGCCGGACTGATCACCGACCGCGACACCCTCCGCGACGCGCCACCGGACATCCTGCTGACCAACTACAAGATGCTCGACCAGCTGCTCCTGCGCGACGCCGACGCCCCCCTGTGGCAGACCTCCGCCACCACCCTGCAGTACATCGCACTCGACGAATTCCACACCTACGACGGCGCCCAAGGCACCGACGTCGCCCTGCTGCTGCGCCGCCTGGGCCTGCGGCTGAAAGCCCTCCAACCCGACGGGTTCCTCACCGCCGACGAGCAGGCGCGCCCGCTGGGACGCATCACGCCCGTGGCCACCTCCGCCACCCTCGGTGACCGCAGCGACGAATCTGCGGCGACCATGCTCGACTTCGCCCACACCATTTTCGGCCACCGCCCCGACGCCTCCGCCATCGTCCGCGAAACCACCGAAACCATCGAACAATGGCGCCAGTCCCTCGCCGCGTTCCTCGGCGGCACCGCGCCGGCGGCCGCATCGCGCGTGCTCGACGACACCGCCCTGACCGACCTGGTCCGCACCGTCAACGATGCCATCGCCGCAGCCACCGACGCCAACGCCGACCGGCTCGACCACGGTGAGATCGTCCACCGCGTCTTCTGCGACCACGTCTTCGGCCACGCCGGCGCCGACGACCAACCGGCCGAACCCTGCAGCCGAGCCATCGACCACGCCGTGCTCGCCGCATCGGCAAGCCCGATCATCGCAAAGCTGCTCGAGGCCACCGCCCGACCCCGCCCCCTGCCCGACATCGCCGCCGACGTGCTGGGCACCGGCGTCGCCCGCCACCTGGGCACCGGTGCAGAGGAATTCATCGCGCACGCCCTGACCGAACTGGCCCACCTGCGCGCCGAATTCGGCCACGCCCACGGCCGCGACGGCAAGAAGTTCCCCGGCGTCGACACTCACCTGTGGGTCCGCGAAGTAAGCCGCGTCGACCGCCGCGTCGAACTCGACGCCGGCGGCGCCGACATGTTCCGCTGGTCCGACGACGGTACCGGCACCACCGGAACCGGCGACCACTGGCTGCCCGCCTGCTACTGCCGCAACTGCGGCCGCTCCGGGTGGATGACCGCCGTCGACGCCGGCGGCGAGTTCATCGAAACCTCCGCCCACACCATCCGCCGTGGCTCCCTCAACCACCCCAATCGTCAACGCCCCCTAATCGACGCCACCAGCGAAGTCGGCCACGGCAACACCCGCCACGGCGACTCCGCGGTCTACTGGCTCGACGTCGTCAACGCCCAACTGCGCACCACCCAACCCGACGACGAAGACCTGGAACGCGGCGGCATCGTCCCCGTGCTCACCTACGCCGGCGAAGACACCGAAGAACACGCCCGGGAAGAACGCTGCCCGTCCTGCGGTGAAGCCGACTCGATCCGGTACCTCGGATCCTCCGTGGCCACCCTGCTGTCGGTGGCCATGTCCAACCTCTTCGGCATGGACGACCTGGCTGACGCCGACAAAAAGTCCCTCATCTTCGTCGACTCCGTCCAGGACGCCGCCCACCGCGCCGGATTCATGCAAGCCCGCGCCCGCACCTTCGCCTTCCGTACCCGCACCAAGTCCGTCGTCGACCATGCCGTGCGTCTGAAGGAGCTGCCGGACCTGCTCATGAGCTCCGCGGACGCCGACGCCCTGCCCGACCGCGCCCGATTCGAGCTTCTGCCGCCGTGGGTGGCCACAAGCGACCGGTTCGCGTCCTACTGGGACCCGGCGGCAACCCCGGACGCTCGCCGCAACGCCACCGGGCTGCTGCGCCGCGTGCTGGAAACCGACCTCGCCCTGGAGTTCGGCGCCCGCGCGGACCTGCCCCGATCCCTGGTGTCGACCGGCTCGCTCTCCATCGCCGTCGCCGCCGACGACGACGTGCTGCACAGCGGCACCGAATCCCTCGGCCTGGACGGCCTGCTCGTCCCCGTCGACCGCGACACCCAATTGGCCTGGGTCCGCGGGATCCTGGAGCGCATGCGCCTCAAAGGCGCGGTGTCCACCGACCTGCTACGGCCATTCATCAACCACGACGGCAACCCGTACCTGCTGCGTCGCCGCGAAGCCACCGGCGACGGCATGCCCCGATTCAGCTGGGGCGGCGAACCCCAGTTCCCACGCGTCGGCCAGGCGCCGACCGGATTCCGCGAAACGACCGCCCCGCTGACCAGCCGCCGCGGTTGGTACGCGCGCTGGACCGCCAAGGCCCTGGGCATCGGCCGCCACGACGCCGCGAACATGGTCACGCGACTGTTCGAAAAGCTCGCGGAAGTCGGCGTGCTCACCGCGACCACCACGAACTCCGGTGCCACCACGTACGCGATCCCACCGGAAAACATCGTCGTTGCCCCCGGCGACGGCGACGAAATCCTCGAATGCGGCGTCTGCCACCTGCGCTTGAGCACCGACGCCCACGGTCGCGAGCTGCTGGCCGGCGCACCGTGCCTGTCGCTGGATTGCGCCGGCAGCTTCGCCATCGCAGACAACCCCGACAACTACTACCGGCGCATGTACGGGGCACGAAACACCCGCACCGTCATCGCCGACGAACACACCAGCCTGCTGGACACGGACGATCGCCTCACATTGGAAAACCAATTCAAGGGCACCGTCGAAGAACAAGCCCCCAACGCCCCGAACGTGCTGGTGGCCACCCCGACGCTGGAAATGGGCATCGACATCGGCGACCTGTCCACCGTCATGCTCGCTTCGCTGCCCGGGTCGGTGTCGTCGTATGTCCAGCGCGTCGGCCGCGCCGGCCGTTTGACCGGAAACTCGCTGATCGTCGCACTGGTCCGCGGCCGGGGAATGGCGCTGGCACAGCTGATGGAACCGGAGGCGATGATCGACGGCACCGTCGAGCCCCCCGCGGCGTTCCTGTCGGCGCGCGAGATCCTGCACCGCCAGTTCACCGCCCACCTCATCGACTCGATCGACTTCGCCGCCGCCGGCGTCCACCCCACCACCGCCAGAACCGTTTTCGCCGTCGGGACCGACCGCACCGTAGTCGACGTGATCCAAGAACGCATCAAGGAGGGGTTGGACTCCGCGCTGGACGATTTCATCGGCTCCCTCGGCATCTTCGCCCCCGACGACGTCGCCGCCGAACTGCGGCGGTGGGCCACCGACGACTTCGCCGGCGAACTCGACGCCGCCCGCGAGCAGTGGAACGCCGACCGGGCTCTGCTGCGCGCCCGGCGCGACGAATTGGGTAAGTCGCTGCACAAGCTGATGGAAGAGCAGGCTTCCGCCGCCGCCGACGACGACACTCAACAGCGCTACCGGAGCACCCGCACCGCCTACCACGCCACCAAACGACGCCTGTCCGAACAGTTCGACAACCAGTTCTGGATCGCAGCCCTGGAACAATTCGGGTTGCTTCCCAATTTCACACTCATCGACGACAACGTCGACTTCTTCATCGACATCACCAAATACGACCCCGACACCCGCGAATTCGTGGGCATGCCCCGCAACTACCGGCGCGGCGTTTCCTCCGCCCTGCACGAACTCGCCCCCGGAGCACATTTCTACGCCCAGGGCATCGCCGCCAAGGTCGACTCCGTCGAACTCGGGCCTGACAACTCGGAAGTCCACGAATGGCGCGTGTGCCCCGACTGCTCCCACTCGGAAATCCTCGCCCCCGTCCACCCCGACGGTCCCGCCGCCAGGGCTGGCACCTGCCCGCACTGCGGTTCCGCCAGATTCTCCGACCGCGGGCAGGTGCTCAAGGTCGTGGAAATGTCGAAGGTGTACGCCACCGTCGACTCCGCGCGCTCGGCGATCACCGACGACCGCGACGAGCGATCCCACACCCGTTTTGAAACGGCACTGTCCATGGTCATCCCGCCCGGCGGCGTCGGCCCGGGCTGGTTCCTGGAAAACACCGGCTTCGGAGTCCAGTTCCTGCCCCGCGTCGAACTGCGGTGGCTGAATCTGGGCCGGGCGGTCGGTTCGCTCAAACAGCGTCTCGTCGGGCAAGAGTTGGAAGCTTCCCTGTTCCGCGTGTGCGCCGAATGCGGCCACCTCGACGCCCAGGCCGGCACGAACCACTGGCGCGATCACCGACGCTGGTGCCCGCTGCGCAACGCCCCGGGCGAGAACTCCATCCAGATCGCGCTGGGCCGCACGCTGACCACGCAGGGCGTGCTGCTCCACGTGCCGCCGACCATCTCCGCGGCCGACGACACCGCCGTGACCAGCCTCATCGCCGCCCTGCGACTGGGGTTCAAGAAGCGGCTCGGCGGCAACCCCGACCACCTCGACGTCGCCGTGGTGCACACCTCCACCCACGGCCGGGTCACGCCGAAGCTGCTGCTCCACGACACCGTGCCCGGCGGCACCGGCTACCTGTCGCAGTTCACCCGCGCCGACGACATCCGGGCGCTGCTGGAAGCAACCCACCGGGAACTCGAAGAATGCGAGTGCGCCCGCGACGACCGGCTGGCCTGCCCCAAGTGTCTGCTGCCCTACGCCACCCCCTCCGGAGTGGAGTACACGTCGCGCGAGTCGGCGCTGGCGGCGATCACCAAAATCCTCGCCGACGACGTCCATCCCGAACCCGACGTCGCCGCCGCCCCCCGCGCCCGCAGTTGGGACGGGCACATCCGCGACGACATCCCCGAACAGTCAGACCGCTCGCAATTGGAGGCGATGTTCCTCGAGCAACTGCGCGCCGACCTCAAAGGCATCGGGGCAACGGTGCGGGAAGAGACCGTCGACAACCACGCCCGTTGGACAATCACCATTCCCGGGTCCAGTTTCCGGTGGTTGATGGAGGAGCAGAAGGACTTCGGCCGCACCCGCCCCGACTTCTACTTCGAAACCGACCGTGCCAACGTCCGGAAGATCGCGGTCTACCTCGACGGTGCGGCGTATCACGCCAGTACGGCGCACAATTCAGTGGCCAGTGACGTCGACAAGCGCAACTGGTTGACGGACCAGGGCATCCTCCCGTGGTCGATGACCATGGCAGACATCAACGCCCGCCGCGACACCGTCAACGGCACACGCCGCACGGACCCGGACTGGTACAACCCAGAGCTGCGCGAAGCCATCAACAATCAGCTGACCCTGTCCGACACGCAGCACAAACTGCTTGCCGAAGACCCGATGACCCAACTGTTGGCGATCCTGGGCAACCCCGACGAGCAGTGGCACAAGGTCGGGCTCGCCGCGGCCTACCAGGCGAACCTGAACAGCCTCCTGGGCACCGCCTCCTTCGGGCCGCTGATCAACCTGCGCAAAGTCGACCACGCCTTCCACCTCCGGTTCACCGTCGAAGACGGCGTTCCCGACACCGACCGCTGGGCTTGGTTCCTGTCGCTGTCCAACCTCTTCCGCCTGGCCCCCGAATTCACCGTCATCGAGGCGACCGACACGAGTGCCCCGGCCTCCCCCGCACCGGTTTCCGCCACCGACACCGCAGCCGGCTCCCCCGCGGCGACACCCACCACCGAAACATCCACCGCCGACACTGCGGTCGCAGCCACCGTGGCCACCTCCGCACTGTGGCGCGAAGTCCGCGACGAGTTCGACGGCGACTCCGACGCCGAAGCCGCCATCGCCGCCCTCATCGACGCCGGCGCAGTCGACCCCGACTCGTACGGAGAGGAAATCGGCGGCAGCCCGACCATCGTCATGTGGAACGCGGCCAAAATCGCCGTGGTCTTCCCCGGCGACGAAGACCTCTTCGGCGCCGCCGCCGACGCCGGGTGGACCATCATCGACGCAGACGCCATCACCGCCGGCACCATCCCCGACACCCTGATCCACAGCTAGGAGCCCGAACCATGACCTCCCGTGTTCTGCTCGATCAGAGCTTCGAACCGCCGAAGGAAATCCGCACGGAAATCCTCGACTTCATCATCAAACTCCAAAACAACCCGGCGAACCCGTCGCTGCACATCGAACCGATCCACGCATCCGCCGACAAGCGCGTGCGCACCGGACGCGTCACCCTGCAATACCGCGCCGTCCTCATCGAACTCCACGGCACCGACGGCAAACACTTCCTGCTCCTGGCCGTGCTCAACCACGACGACGCCATCGACTACGCCAAAAAGGTCAAAGTCGGCGTCAACCCCGTCAACGGCAGCTTCGAAGTCATCCAGGAAACCGCCGCCCCCGATGCCGTCGACGTCGAAGCCGAAATCGAATCGCGCGCGAGAAAACTCGCCGCCGAAAAAGTCGCCCAACTGCAGGTGGAACAAGAAAACACGCAGAAAACGTACGACCCGGAGCCGGACGCATCCGACGCAACCGTCGACATCGAACCCGCACCCGCGCCCGCACCCACCACGCCGCCGCGCGAAACGCTGGCCGCATCCGGCATCACCGACGAAGCGCTTCTCGACGAACTCGGCCTGTCCCCCATCGCCCTCGAAGCCATTCGACGCGCACGCGACGAAGAAGAACTCGACGGCCTACTGTCCCCCGGCCCCGCCTGGGAACTCGACGCCGTCATCGGCCTTCTGTCCGGCATGACCATCGACGAGGTCATCTCCGACCTCGGCCTCCACACCACCGACACGGACGACGTCGTCAAGCGCACTGGCGAAGCCACCGACGACGAAATCATCGACACCGTCCGCAAATCCACCCAATGGATCGAACCCAGCGAAACCGAGCTGCGCGAGATCATCGAAACCGGCACCTTCGCCCAATGGCGCGTGTTCCTCCACCCCTCCCAGAAGGCCGCCGTCAACGGCAACCACTCCGGCTCCGCACGCCTCATCGGCGGCGCCGGCACCGGCAAAACCGTCGTGCTCGTCCACCGCGCCAAGCACCTGCTCGATCAGCCCCAACCCAACGGCAAAGTCCCCCGCGTCCTGCTGACCACCTTCACCCGGGACCTGGCCAACCAGCTGAAAACGCAGATGAACCTGCTCGACCCCACCCACCCCGAAGCCAGCAGCCACGGCAGCCCCGGACTCACCGTCATGGGCATCGACCAGCTCGTGTCCGCCGTCCTGCGCAACGCACAGCGCAGCGAAATCGAAGAGGCGCTGCAGGACGAACTGGGCATCTCCACCTACTTCTTCCCCTCCGGGTTGACGGGGCCGGCCGCCGACCAACTGTGGCGGGACTCCGCCGAGAACTTCGTCGGAAAGCTCAGCGCAGAAAAACTGCACCCCACGTTCCTGTCCGACGAATTCATCGACGTGATCCTCACCCGCTCCATCACCGACGAGCGTGACTACCTGCGTGTATCGCGCAAGGGCCGCCGCACCCCGCTCGGACGCCAAGAACGCAAGACCGTCTGGGCCATCACCCGCTCCTTCGTGCACAAATGCACCCTGGAAAAGCGACTGCCCTTCCCCGCACTCGCCGTGCTCGCCGCATCGATCCTGGAAAAGCGTGCCCACCCCTTCTTCGACCACGCCATCGTCGACGAAGGCCAGGACTTCCACGCCGGACACTGGCGCTTCCTGCGCGCCATCACCGCCGTCGGCCCCAACGACATCTACTTCGCCGAAGACTCCCACCAGCAGATCTACGGACACCGACTGGTGCTGTCCAACTACGGCATCCACACCTGCGGCGGGGCCTCGCGCCGCCTGCGCCTCAACTACCGCACCACCGCGGAGAACCTCGCGTTCGCCTCCGCGATCCTCGACACCGAAGAGTGGTACGACTCCGCAGGCGAACCCGACACCCTGAAGGGCTACCGGTCTCTGCGGCGCGGCGTGCCGCCCAAGGTCCACGCCACCGCGAACAAGACCGAGGAATCCGCCGTCATCGTGCGCACGGTCCAGGGCTGGCTGGCCGAGGAAACCCCATCCATGCACATCGGCATCCTCGCCCGCGCGCGCGACCGCGTCCGGGAACTGACCGCCGCACTGAGCGAAAACGGCGTCACCGTGTCCACCGACCGATCCGGCGCATCCACCATCCGCGCCGAAGTGTCCGTGATGACCATGCACAACGCCAAGGGCATGGAGTTCACCCACGTGATCCTGGCGGGCGTGTCCGACAGGGCGGTGCCGATGATGACCCTCGCCAAGGGCATGCCCGACGCCGAACGCGACGATTTCATGCAGCGCGAGCGCGCATTGCTCTACGTCGCGGCGTCACGTGCGCGCGACGAACTGGTGATCACCACCGCCGGCGCGCCCTCCGCGCTGCTGCCGAAGGTCGACGACTACCCCAAGTCCTCGTAATCCGGCGAGGACGCCAGGGCCCACGAGCGTTTGGGGATCCGCCCGGCGCGGTACGCCAGCCGCCCGGCGGCGACGCCGTCGCGCATGGCGGCGGCCATGAGCACCGGGTC
>ERZ1032871.37-NODE-37-length-19391-cov-7.381051_pt1 | contig 19391 bp, 13 predicted proteins | sample MGYA00519026_ERZ1032871 | MGnify/ENA primary metagenome ERZ1032871 (study PRJEB33719, sample SAMN04262510) | wastewater metagenome | biome: rural village; feature: composting latrine chamber; material: composting feces with ash | place: El Salvador | collected...
GGGGCGAACGAAAGCAAAAGGGCCGCTACCGGGAGTTTTATCAGTGCGATGTCGATATCATCGGCCACGAAAAGCTTCATGTACTCAATGACGCACAGATTCCCAAAGTCATGGATGATATATTCCAGGCGCTGAAACTGCCGCACTATGCCTTTTTCATCAATCACCGGCTGCTTTTGAATGCCTATCTGGAAGATCTCGGTGTCAAAGATGCCGTGGAAACGCTGCGCACGCTCGACAAACTGGCAAAAATCGGAGCAGAGCAGGTAGAAAAGGAATTTTTGCAGCAGGGGCTGACCGACGAACAGTCGCAGGCGATCCTTTCCCTCGCGGGTGTGGAAGGTGACAATCAGAGCCGACTCGATGCGCTGAAAAAACTCTCCGACTCCGCTCGCTACACGCAGGGCGTGGAAGAGCTTGAAACCGTGTACCGGGGCATGCTGGCACTCGGAATTCCGGATGACCGCATCCGCATTGATCCAGCGATCACCCGCGGCCTCGACTATTACACCGGCACCGTATATGAAACTTTCATCACCGGGCATGAAGAGATCGGAAGCATCTGTTCGGGCGGCCGCTATGAGAATCTCGCCTCGCATTACACGAAACAGAAGCTGCCGGGCGTGGGCATGAGCATCGGGCTGACCCGTCTGTTCTCCAAACTGAGAGAAGACGGACTGATGACGCTGGAAACGGAACCCGTCGCGAAGGTCGCCATCGCAACTTTCCCGGGCGCGGAATCCCTGGCGCTTGCGTTTGCCAATCAGCTCAGGGAGAACGGCATTCCCACACTCGTTCAGCTGGAAAACGCAAAGATCGGAAAGAAAATGCAGACGATCAACAAACGCGGGATTCCCTATGTCATTGTTCTTGGTGACGACGAGATTAAAAACGGCACCGCCAGCCTGAAAAATATGGAAACCGGCGAACAAAGCACGAAAACTATTGAAGAAGTGATACAAAGTCTGATATAATCAGATGAAATCTATAAAGAGCGATGATGAGAAGAGTACACGCAGACCCCTCCGCACCAGGGAGCATCCTGTAACTGAAACGGATGCCGGAGCATGCGTCGAAGACCACCTCGGAGCGATTACCGAAATGAAGTACAAACAAGGGTGGAACCACGGAGTCTTTCGTCCCTGCGCAGGCAGGGGGAAAGACTCTTTTTTATACGGAAAGGAAGAGGAAAATGGAACAGATAACGATTCAATTGCCGGACGGAAGTGAACGGCAGGTAGAAAAAGGCAGCAGTCTGATGGACATTGCCAAAGGGATATCGGAAGGACTGGCACGCTCGGTTGTGGGTGCCGTGGTTGACGGTAAAACGAAGGGACTGCAGGAAGAAGTCAAAGAGGACGCATCCGTCCGCTTTGTGAAGGCGGACGAAGAAGAAGGAAAGCACATCTTCTGGCATACCTCCGCACACATTATGGCACTGGCCGTGCAGCGGCTGTTTCCCGGTGTAAAATTTGCGATCGGACCCGCGATCGACCAGGGCTTCTACTATGACTTTGACACCGAGCACCGCTTCACGCCGGAAGACCTGGAAGCCATTGAAAACGAAATGAAAAAAATCGTCAAGGAAAAACTTCCGCTGGAACGCTCCGTGCTGTCCAGAGAAGAAGCGCTCCGGTATTTTTCTGAACACGACGAAGAATATAAGATCGATCTGATCGAGCACCTGCCGGAAGACGAAGAGATCTCCATGTATACCATGGGTGAGTTCACGGATCTGTGCGCGGGCCCTCACCTGTACGACTCCTCCAAAGTCAAGGCGATTCATCTGACGGCGATCGCCGGCGCCTACTGGCGCGGGGATGAAAAGAACAAAATGCTGCAGCGGATTTACGGGATTACGTTTGAAAAGAAAAAAGAGCTCGATGCGTATCTGGAAATGCTCGAAGAAGCCAAACGAAGAGATCACCGCAAACTCGGCCAGGAGCTGAATCTATTTAGCATCAAGGAACAGGGACCGGGCTTTGCGTTTTTCCATCCGAACGGCATGGTGATGCGAAACGAGATCGAAGATTTCTGGCGTGCGGTGCATAAAAAACACGGCTACGGAGAAATCAAAACTCCGATCATCCTCAACGAAGCCCTGTGGCATCAGTCGGGTCACTGGGATCACTACAAAGAGAATATGTATTTCACCAGGATCGACGACGGCGATTATGCCGTCAAACCGATGAACTGTCCGGGTGCCATTCTCGTGTATCAGTCGGAACCGCACAGCTATCGGGATCTTCCGATCCGAAACGCGGAGCTCGGTCTGGTGCACCGGCATGAGCTCTCCGGCACGCTGCACGGTCTGTTCCGTGTTCGCAGTTTCACACAGGATGACGCGCACATTTTCTGTCTGCCTTCGCAGATTAAAGATGAACTGGTCGGCGTTATTCAGCTGGCCGATGAGATTTATTCCGCCTTCGGCTTTGACTATACGGTCACGCTGTCGACACGTCCCGAAAATTCGATGGGTTCGGATGAGCAGTGGGATGAAGCCATTGAGGGTCTGAAAGCGGCCCTGGCCGAAGAAGGACTGGATTATACGGTGAATGAGGGCGACGGTGCCTTCTACGGTCCGAAGATCGACTTTCACCTGGTCGATGCCATCGGACGACCCTGGCAGTGCGGTACGATTCAGCTCGACTTCCAGATGCCGGAACGCTTCGATCTGGAATATGTCGCACAGGACAATACAAAAAAACGTCCCGTCATGATTCACAGAGCCATCCTTGGTTCGCTGGAGCGTTTCATGGGCATTCTGATCGAAAACTATGAAGGCAAGTTCCCGGCATGGATCGCGCCCTTGCAGGCGATTGTACTTCCGATCTCCGACAAGTATGCCGATTACGCGAAAGAACTCGTCGAGAAGATGAAAAAAGAAGGACTGCGCGTCGAATCGGATCTGCGCGCCGAGAAGATCGGCTACAAAATCCGGGCGGCGCAAATGCGAAAGATCGAGTATATGCTGGTTGTTGGTGAAAAGGAAGTGGAAGAGAATCTCGTATCGGTCCGCGAGCGCGAACAGGGCGATGTCGGACAGATGCCGGCCGATGAGTTTATGGCCATGCTGAAAAAAGAAGCGGACGAACGTCAGATCGTCAACCGGTTCAATCAGTAAGATTTCCAGCCGGCTCCTTTACGAAGGAGCCGGTTTTTGCCTGTTTGCTTGACATCTTCTGCCGAATCACATATACTGTGAGAGGTCAAAGCAGAAGTAACCGCTTCTCACCCGCTGGCTTGCGCTGCCGGGTTCATCCTGGATAAGATATTGTACATGGATAGCGGGTATTTTTGCCCGCTATTTTTTATGAGGAGGTGCTTGCAATAAAGGAATTGCAAATCAACGGAGAAATTCGCGAACGCGAAGTACGCCTGATCGATGCGGACGGAACCCAGCTCGGTGTGATGCCGACCCGCAAAGCGATGGATATCGCAACCGAACGAAAGCTGGATCTGGTCAATGTTGCGCCGACGGCCAAACCGCCGGTCTGCAAGATTCTCGATTACGGAAAGTACAAATACGAACTTGCCAAAAAGGAAAAAGAAGCACGAAAGAATCAAAAAACCATTACCGTCAAGGAAGTCCGCATGACTCCCAATATCGATACACACGATCTGGAAGTCAAGGTAAAAAGAGCGATTGACTTTTTAGAGAACGGGGACAAGGTAAAGGTCTCCGTACGTTTCCGCGGTCGCGAGCTTGGGCATACCGAACTCGGACGAGAAGTACTGGACCAATTTGTCGAGATGGTATCCGAATACAGTACGGTTGAGAAGAAACCGGCAATGGAAGGCAGAAGCATGGTCATGTTTCTGGCGCCCAAAGCAACCAAGGAGGTTTAAGATGGCGAAAAAAATGAAAACCCACCGCGGCTCCGCCAAGCGCTTCAAGCGTACGGCCAGCGGCAAACTGAAAAGATTCAAAGCATACAAGAGTCACATCACAGGCAAAAAATCACCGAAACGCATCCGCAATCTGCGTCAGTCCACGCTCGTCAGCAAGGGCGATCAAAGACGCATCGATCAGATGCTGCCGTAAGGAGGAAGACAGATGGCCAGAGTAAAACGTGGAATCAACACGAAAAATAAGCACAAAAAAGTATTAAAGCAGGCGAAAGGCTATTACGGCGCGCGTTCCAAACTTTTCAAAACCGCGAACCAGGCGGTCATGAAGGCGCTTTCGAATGCCTATATCGGACGAAAACAAAGAAAAAGAAACTTCCGCAAACTGTGGATTACAAGAATCAATGCGGCAGTACGCCAGTACGGCATGAGCTACAGCAAGTTCATGGACGGACTGAAAAAGAAGAATATCGACATCAACCGTAAAATGCTCTCCGAGATGGCTATCCACGATCCGGACGGCTTCCAGAAACTGGTTGAACTTGTCAAAGAAGCTTAAGTCCCTTTCAGGGGCTTTTTGCGTTCATGGAGAAATCCCATGTTAATAACAAGATGGAAACCCCTGCACCAGCACCCGTCGCTGTATCTGGCGATCGGGTTTCTTGTTATCATCCTTCTGGGAACGGCCCTTCTGGCAAGCCCGTTCAGCACGCGCTCGGGGCAGATGCCGTCTATTGTGGACGCGTTTTTCACCGCTACATCCGCCACCTGCGTGACCGGGCTCGTTGTCTTTCCGACGGCCGGCTACTGGTCGATATTCGGACAGGTCGTAATCCTGTGCCTGATTCAGATCGGAGGACTGGGATTTATGGCGATGACGGTGCTGATCGCCATGCTGCTGCACCGGAAAATCACACTCAGTGACCGCCTGATCATCAAAGAGCAGTTCGGTCAGCGCTCCCTGACGGGCATGGTCCGGTGGATGCTGTATATTATCGGCGTGACCTTTTTGATCGAAGCGGCGGGTGCAGTCCTTCTTTCAACGCAGCTGATTCCACGCTACGGGTGGGGACAGGGGATCTGGTTTTCCGTGTTTCATGCCGTATCCGCCTTCTGCAATGCCGGCTTTGATCTGTTCGGAACATCCAGTCTGCAGCCGTTTGAGAACAATCACGTAATGCTTTTGACCGTGAGCTTTCTGATCGTTTCAGGCGGCCTCGGCTTCGGCGTATATCTGGATGTGTTTAACAGAAAGACGAGACGTGTGAGCCTGCACACCAAACTCGTGCTCGCCGTGTCCGGTCTTTTGCTGTTGTCCGGCGCACTGCTGTTCTATTTCATAGAAAACGGCAATCCCGAGACGCTCGGGCATTTATCACAGGGCTCACGCTGGCTGGGCGCGTTCTTTCAGTCGGTAACCACACGTACGGCCGGATTTTTCAGCTTTTCGCAGTCGGGCATGTATGAAATCAGCGCCGTACTGTCGATCCTTCTGATGTTTGTCGGCGGTTCCCCTGCGGGAACGGCCGGCGGAATCAAGACGACGACGGTTGCCGTGCTGTTTTTATCGATGCGCGCACAGTTTCGCGGGGATGAACAGATTACGGTCTTCGGGCGCGGGATAGCTGCAGATGTCGTCATGCGTGCGCTGACGATTATTATGCTGGGGCTTTTGTGGGTCACCGGGGTGAGTTTCGTAATTGCTGCAGGTGAGAATATTTCGTATGTGCCGGCACTCTTTGAAACGGTTTCGGCTTTCGGTACCGTGGGTCTTACGATGGATTTGACACCGGAACTCGGGACCTGTTCAAAAATACTCCTGGCTTTTACAATGTATGCGGGCCGGGTGGGACCTGTCACACTGGCGCTTGCTCTTGTGAAAAAGAAAAATCCGGGTGCGCATGCGCATGCGGAAGGAAATGTGATGGTGGGATAATGAAGAAAAAACAAATCGTTGTCATCGGTGCCGGCCGCTTCGGCGCCAGTTTTGCCGAAACGGCCATGGAACTCGGCCACGAGGTCATGCTGATCGACCGCGACAAGGAACGGATTGATCTGCTCGCCGATCAGGTAACGCACGCGGTCGCGGCCGATGTCACGCAGGAAGGTGTTCTCTACGAACTCGGGATCTCAAACTTCGATCTCGCGGTCATCGCGATCGTGTCCAACTACCAGGCATCCATTATGTCGGCGCTGATTTGCAGGGAGCTGGGGATTTCGCAGGTCATAGCCAAGGCGAAAGATGAGCTGCACGCGCGGGTGCTCGAAAAAATCGGGGCGTCAAGAACCGTATTTCCCGAACGCGACAGCGGCGTCCGGCTCGCGCATTCCCTGAGCAATCGCAATATCATGGACTATATCGCCCTGTCGGATCAGTCGGATCTTCTGGAAATCCGTCCGCTGAAAAGCTGGATCGGGCGCTCGATCCAGGACATCGCTATCCGCAAGCACTACGGCCTGATGGTCATTGCGATTAAAGATGACAAAGGCATCGAACTGAACCCGCCGGGGGACAGAATCATACACACAGACGCAAGGCTGACGGTACTGGGTGACAAAAAAGAGATCCGAAAGTTTGAGAAGATCGATGAATGAGCGTATTGATTCTCTGAAAAATCCGCGGGTAAAGCACGTCCGGTCGCTTCGCCGGGCAAAACACAGAAAAAAGGAAGGGCAGTTTGTAATCGAGGGCAGAAAGATCGTGGAAGAGGCGATCAGAGACTGTCCGGACGCCGTCCAGGCCGTGTATGCGACACGGGAGCAGGCGAAAGAACTGACTTTCCCGATAACGGAAGTCAGTAGCCGGGTCTACGCGCAGATGAGCGGCATGCAGGAACCTCCGGGAATGCTTGCCGTACTCAGAACGGCTGCCATCCCCCATACGAAAAAGGACCGGACGCTGCTTCTGGACGGCATTTCGGATCCGGGCAATCTCGGTACACTGCTTCGTACGGCCGAGGCGTTCTCGTTTTCTGTCTGCCTGACAGAGGACTGCGCGGATCCACTGAATCCAAAAACCGTACAGGCAAGCATGGGCAGCATCCTGCGGCATATGCCCGCCACACTTTCCATGGATGAAATCCGGCAGCTGGCCGAAACCCGCACGATGATCGGTGCCACCCTGGGAGGTATCCGCCCGGGAGAACTTGCGGTCGATTACCCGGTGCTGGTTCTTGGCAGCGAATCGCACGGGATCCGGGAAGAGATCCTGCGTATATTGGATCAGCAGGTGACGATTCCGATGACCGGCGCCACCGAATCACTCAATGTGGCGGTTGCCGGCGGTATTTTAATGGCGGGACTTGGAAGCGGACTGTGATCCGCTTCTTTTTGTATCGTTTGAACGCCAGATTCTTAAGGCTTTGCGCAATATATGATATAATTTTTCCTGACACAGGAGGTATTCATGGAACAACAGTTGCGAAATATGCAGACCGAAATGGATCAGCAGATCCGCTCGGCGCAGGACATGAAAGAACTTGATGCGATTCGCGTCAGGTATCTCGGAAAAAAAGGAGAGCTGACCGCGCTGCTGAAGCAGATGGGACGGCTTTCCGCAGAAGAAAAGCCGGTCATCGGAAAACTTGTCAATGAAACACGCGCGGAGTTTGAAACGGCACTGGAAGAACGCCGGACGGCACTGAAAGAAGCCGGAAACCGCGAACGACTCGAAAAAGAACGTCTTGATATAACGATCAGCAAAGAAGAATTTCCGCTCGGACACAGAAATCCGCTGCAGCAAACGATGGAAGAGCTCGAAGAGCTCTTTATTTCCATGGGATTTCGCGTGGAAGAGGGGCCCGAGGTCGAATCGGTGGCCAACAATTTTGACAAACTCAATTCGCCGCCCGACCACCCCTCGAGAGACCTGAGCGATACATTTTATTTTACCGAGGATACGGTGCTGCGTACGCATACCTCCCCCGTACAGGTGCGTGTCATGGAATCGCAGAAACCGCCGATTCGCATGGTATGCACGGGTCGAACCTTCCGTTTTGACGATGTGGACGACACCCACTCACCGATGTTTCATCAGATTGAAGGCATGGTAATCGATAAGAACATCAGCATGGGCAATCTGATCGATACCCTGAATGTGTTTGTCAAACGCCTGCTGGGAGAAGACACCAAGACCCGTTTCCGTCCGCACTATTTCCCGTTCACGGAACCTTCCGCGGAAGTCGATGTCTCCTGCCCGAAATGCGGCGGGGAAGGATGTCCCGCGTGCAATCACACCGGCTGGAGCATGGAACTTCTGGGCTGCGGCATGGTGCATCCGAATGTGCTTCGCATGTGCGGCATTGACCCGGAAGTCTACAGCGGATTTGCGTTTGGCATGGGGATCGACCGCATTACGATGGTCAAGCACGGAATCCCCAATATCCGTCTGCTCTATGAAAACGATCAGCGTTTTCTGGACCAGTTTTAGGAGGGTGCAATGTTATTACCGCTTTCATGGTTAAAAGAATATACAGATGTTGATGTGAATCCGGTCGAATTCTCGAACCGGATCACGGACAGCGGATCCCACGTGGATTCCATTCAAACCCTGGGCAGGCCCGTATCGGGCATTGTCACGGGCTATGTCGAAAAAATTTCCCCGCACCCGAACGCGGACCGTCTGGTCGTTGTCACGGTGAACACGGGCGATGCCGTGCATGAGATCGTCACGGGAGCCAAAAATGTGGTGGAGGGCGTCTATGTACCCGTTGCCCTGGACGGGGCCGTCCTTGCCGACGGAACAAAGATCGGCACCACCGACTTTCGCGGTGTCACCTCCGCAGGCATGCTGTGCTCGCTGGAAGAACTCGGCATCACGGACAGTGTCATTCCGAAACCTTTCGTAGACGGAATCTTTCTGGCAAAAGAAGGAACGCCGGGCGAACCGTTCGCGCAGGTGATCGGATCGGATGAACCGGTGATCGAAATCGAAGTCACCCCCAACCGGCCCGACTGCCTGTCGATTATCGGCATGGCCAGAGAAAGTGCCGCGACCTTTGAAGAGGAACTCCGCCTGCCCGGCGGCGCGGAGAAGTCATCCGACGGCGATATTTCTTCGTATTTGAAAGATATCCGCATCGAATCGGACCGCTGTCTTCGCTATATGGGACGCGTGATTCATGATGTCACCATCGAACCGTCGCCCCAGTGGATGCAAAACCGTCTGATGCAGGCGGGCATGCGTCCGATCAACAATATCGTGGACATTACGAACTATGTCATGCTGGAGATGGGCTATCCTCTGCATGCGTTCGACATCGATACCGTCCAGGACCAAACGATTGTTGTCAGACAGGCACGTCCGGACGAAGAACTGCTGCTTCTGAACGGAACCACCAGAAAACTGTCGGAAGAAGATCTGCTGATCGCGGACGCGGTCGAGGCGATCGGTCTGGCCGGCGTCATGGGCGGTTTCGATTCGGAGATCACCGACAAAACAAAAAACATTCTGATCGAATGCGCCGTGTTTGACAAGGAGTCCATTAGAAAAACCGCGAAGCGTCACGGACTGCGAAGCGAAGCTTCTTCCCGCTTTGAAAAAGGACTGACGCCGGCACTGGTGCCTGCGGTGATGGACCGTGTCTGTCAGCTTGCGGAAGAAATCGGCGTCGGTACGGTCATCAGCGGATCGCTCGACCGAAACAGAGAAAATCCGCCGCAGATCGAAATCGAAGCCGATGTGGATCGCATCAATGCCCTGCTGGGTACGGAGCTTTCGGCAAAGCAGATGGCGGACTATCTGACCCGTCTGTTTTTTGAAACGGAGATCCACGGGCATGTGCTGAAGGCAAAAGTTCCGGTGCACCGTTCCGATGTGACGATTCCCGCGGACATCGCGGAAGAAATCGGACGCCTGCACGGATTTTCGAATATCGAACCCCGTCCGATCCGAGGCGCACTGTCGGAAGGCGGAAAACTGCCGATCCGACAGATTGAAGATCATGCCCGCAGAATTCTGTACGCACTCGGTTTCTCGGAAGCGCTCACCTATTCGTTCATCAGCGACAAAGGATATGACCGCCTGCAGGTGCCGAAAGAGGATACGCTTCGTGATGTGCTCCGCCTGATGAACCCCCTGGGGGAAGACTACAGCGTGATGCGCACCACTTTGCTGCCGAATATGCTTGATGTGCTCCATTTCAATCTCAAAAACGGGCAGGAAACGCTGCGCATGTACGAACTCGGGAACACCTTTTTCCCGAGAAGCGGTGATCTTCCGGAAGAAAGACGAAGTCTTGCCATCGGCATGACCGGCAACACCGACTTTTACAAAATGAAAGGTGCCGTGGAAGCGCTCCTCGAAGCGCTCGGGATTCACGACCTTCGTGTCCGGCCGGCGGAAGATATTCCCTGGCTGCATCCCGGCCGCGCGGCGTATCTGTATGCGGGAGACCGAAACATTGGCAGCTTCGGAGAAATCAGCTATGCCGTTGCCGAAGGGCTGGACCAGGCAGAGCGTGTGTATCTCGGCGAATTTGATTTCGAAGAGATCGCAAAACTCTATCAGTCCGAACGGCTCTATACGCCGATTCACAAATATCCGAGCATGAAACGAGATCTTGCGCTGGTGGTGGACAGGCAGCTGACCGCACAGCAGGTGGAAGATGTGCTGCGCACCGTGGACGATCCGATTGTCCGCTCGATCCGTCTATTCGATGTGTATGAGGGTCCGCAAGTTCCCGAGGGCAAAAAAAGCCTCGCGTTCGAAATCACGTATCAGGATCCCAAGCAGACACTGAAAGAAGAAGATGCCGCACGGGTGCACGCCGCACTGCGTGAGAAGGCGGAAGAGGAACTGGGCGCTGCCTTGCGTGCATAGCAAAGGAGGCAAGCATGGAACAAAAAATTGATGTCACCATTGCAGGTTATCCGCTGACACTGAAAGCCGATGTCGATGAGGACGAAGCCTACCGAATTGCCCGATTTGTCGACGGCAAAATCAATGATGCCATGGAAAACAACAAGCGGCTGAGCTCACAGCTTGCCGCCATCCTGGCCTCGGTGAACATTGCCGGCGAACTGTTCTCCGTGAAAAAGGAACTCGAAGAGCTGCGCGAAATCTCCCGGGAACCGATGGAGAATTTCGATCTGTTAAGCTCCGAAAAAGAGCGGCAGATGGCAGAGAATCAGTCGCTGCAGCGAGAAATCGAACGCCTGAAAGATGATCTTGTCGATTCGTTGAATACGATCGGGGATATCAACAAGCGCATGACGGGTGCCGCGCAGGAAAGTGAAGCGGCCCGCGCGGCGCTGGAAGAAAAACAGCAGGAAATGGTGCGCGTGGAACAGTCGCTTGCCCATTTGCAGCAGACGCTGATTGATATGACAAAAGAAAATGCGGAGCTGAAAAAATCCGTGGTATACAACAAGGGCGCGGAAAATGCCTGATATCGAAATACTTGCACCCGTCGGCAACCGGGCCATGCTGAACGCAGCACTGGCTGCGGGTGCCGACGCGGTTTATTTAGGGGGAAAGACGGGAAATGCCCGTGCGTTTGCCGGGAATTTTTCCGATGAAGAATTGAAGACAGCAATCCGGGACTGCCATCTGGAAGGCGTCAAAGTTTATGTGACGCTGAACACCCTTGTGAAAGCACACGAGATGGACGAGATGCTCTTTTTTGCCGACACCGCGGCCGAAGCCGGTGCGGATGCCGTCATTCTCCAGGATCCGGGACTTGCGAGAGCGCTGCGCGAACGCTGGCCTGCGCTTCCTCTGCATGCCAGCACCCAGATGAATGTTCGCTCGCTCGCGGGCGTGCTGCAGATGGAATCCATGGGGTTTGAACGGGTCATTCCCGGACGGGAGACGACACTGGAGGAACTGGCAAGAATGCGCGATGGCTCTTCCATGGAGATCGAAGTCTTTGTACACGGTTCTCTATGCGTGTCCGTTTCCGGACAGTGTCTGCTCAGCGGTCTGATCGGCGGACGATCGGGCAACCGGGGACGCTGTGCCCAGATTTGCAGAAAGCGGTATACCGGGATCAAAAAGACTCCCGATACACTCCTGAGCCTCAGAGATCTCAACACACTGGATGCGATGGACACATGGCGTGAACTCGGGATCACCTCGTTGAAAATCGAGGGCCGCATGAAAAAGCCGGAGTATGTGTATGCCGTTACAAAAATGGTGCGCGCGGCGCTGGAAGGAAAGTCCCCCGAAACGGATCTTTTGGATGTGTCAAGTCGCTCCTTTACCCGGGGGTTTGCCCTGGGGGATTTCGGAAGAACGGCTGCACAGACAGAATCGACCGGCCGAGGAACCCCGGTCGGTGCCGTAATCGATCATCGCGGCGGGTGCGCGGTCAAACTGTCGCGCTCCGTTTCCAAACAGGATACACTGCAGATACTGCCACAAAAAAACCGGGAACTGCCGATCACTCTCACCGGGGCTACACCCGCCGGCGGAATTCTCCCGCTGCCGCAGATTCCCGACGCGAAAACGGGCAGTCAAGTGCGCAGAGTGTATGCGGGACAGATTGCCCGGGATCTCGAAGACGCGCTGAAACAACCGAAAAAATTCCCCGTATCCTTTACTTTTCACGCATCCATGGGAGCACCGGCCGTGCTGAAAGCCGCCTCCGGAGAGTATACATGCACCGTAACAGGGGAGCTGGCGGCAAGTCCCGCCAGAAAACAGCCGGTGACAGCGGAAGATATCCGAAAGAGACTGCAAAAGACGGGGAATACCCGTTTTCTTGCGGAAGAAATACAGATTGAATGGCCGGATGACGCTTTTTTGCCGATGGGAGAAATCAATCGGATCAGAAGAGACGCTTTGGAAATGCTTACAGAACAAATGGCAGAGCGACCCGAACGAACAAAACAGAGGGAGTCTGCCGTACGCGTGTTTGCGCCGCAGGAGGAGCCTCGGCTACATATCGAGGCGGAGCGTGTGACAGATCTTTCGGACATTGCGGTGGAGCGGGTGGCGAGAGTGTATCTTGAGTCTACCGAAGGGATCGGGGATCTCCGCGAATATTGTGACGCGGAAGTGTACGGCATCCTTCCGGAACCTTCCGATCAGGCGGCCGAACAATGGGCAGAACAGGCGGCCCGGCTCTGTGACGGATTCCTGGTGAAGGATCCCGGCGGGATTCATATCGCAAAACAGCTCGGACTGCCGTTTCAGATCGACGCGTCCCTGCACTGTATGAACGACCGCGCAGCCGACCTGCTGCTTGAAGACGGTGCAATGGCGGAAGTCACGGCATCCATAGAAATGTCCGGCGAGGAAATGCGTCAGGCGTCGTTTTTGCATGAGGCGGAGGTCATTGCCTTCGGTCCGGTGGTTGCCATGAAACTGAAACAGTGTCCTTTTTCCGTCGAAAAAGGGTGTGCAAATGATGCTTCCTGCGCAAACTGCCATCACGTCGGCGCCTATCTAACCGAAGAAACCGGCGACCGGCATTATGTAACCCGGCATAACGGATTCAGCCGACTGTATTTCAGCAGGACGATCGATCGGATCGATCGCCTGGCAGACAGTCCCGTCCGCCCCAAAGCGTACCGTCTGGTACTGAAGCCGGATCCGGTGAATCCGCAGCTCGTTTCGTATGCGATCACCCGCCTTTTGGAGAAGAAGAAGGCAAAGAAACCGGCCCTGAAAACCTACTGGAAAACAGAGGGGACAACCGATGCGCGTTGGACCCCGGGAGTGGAATAAATGAAACTCGAACGAAGTATCCGTGTTCTTGAATATGACAAAATCAGAGAGGCGCTGGCAGATACGGCGACCTCGACCCCGGGCAGGGAGAAATGCCTCGCGCTTATGCCGATGACCTTTGGCCCGGCGATCGAAACCGCACAGGAAGAGACGGCCGAGGCTTATGAGGCGGTCGTAAAAAAGGGCGCACCGCCACTGTACGGACTGAGAGATCAGAAGGAGAGCTTTACCCGCCTGCACAAAGGCGGAACGCTTCGCCCGGCCGCTCTTTTGCACATCGGCGATCTGCTGCGCGCCACTTCGGAAATGAAGGCGTATTTCGAAGAGGATGACGAAGGTTATGAGCGCCTGCGCGATTTTACCCGGCGCCTGGTGTCGATGAGCGGCATCCGAAACGAGATTTTCCGCGTGATCGTATCCGAAGAAGAGATCGCGGACGACGCAACCCCCACGCTTCGCAGGATTCGCAACACGATCCAGCGTAAAGAATCCGAAGTAAAGGACAAACTGCAGCAGTATCTGCGTTCGCCCGAACAGCAGAAAAAACTGCGCGAACTGCTGGTCACCGTACGCGACGGGCGCTATGTGCTGCCGGTCAAGGCGGAATCCCGCGGAAATTTTCCCGGGATTGTGCACGATCAGTCGGCGAGCCGGCAAACCGTCTATATCGAACCGATGGCCGTCGTCACGCTCAACAACGAGATCCGTCAGCTGCTGCTGGAAGAAGAGGAAGAGATCGAAAAGATTCTGCGGGAGCTTTCCGGCCAGCTGGCAGGCTATGTCAGCGAACTGGAGCAAAATCAGGAACTGATGACGGAACTTGATTTTATCTTTGCCCGCGGCCGCTATGCGTTTGCGATTCGCGGTGAAAAACCGACACTGAAAAAGAACGGCCGCCTGCTGTTGAAACAGGCAAGACATCCGCTGCTCGATCCGAAAACCGTCGTACCGATCGATGTGGAGCTGGGCGACAGCTTCTCCGCTCTCGTGATCACGGGACCCAATACCGGCGGAAAAACGGTCACACTGAAAACCATTGGTCTGAGCTGTCTGATGGCGCAGTCGGGTCTGCATATCCCCGCGGAGAAGGACCCCGAACTCCCGATTTATGACGCGGTGTATTCGGACATCGGAGATGAACAGTCCATCGAACAGTCCCTTTCAACCTTTTCGTCGCATATGACCAATATCGTCCGGATTCTTGAGAATATGACCGAGGATTCCCTCGTGCTGTTTGATGAACTCGGTGCCGGCACAGACCCCGTGGAAGGGGCGGCGCTGGCGATGTCGATTCTGGAAGAGCTGCTCAGGCGGGGAATTCACACCGTTGCAACCACGCACTATTCTCAGCTGAAACTGTTCGCTCTGAACACCGAAGGAGTTCGCAATGCTTCGATGGAATTTGATCTGAGCACACTGCGGCCGACCTACCGGCTGCAGATCGGTCTGCCCGGAAAATCCAATGCCTTTGAAATCTCAAGCCGTCTCGGTCTGTCGGACCGGCTGATCGAAGCGTCCCGACAAAAAATCAGTTCCGAGAATCAGGCATTCGAAGATGTATTGAGCCGGATTGAACAGGAGCAGCAGCTGGCCGAACAGGAGCGCGCCGAGCAGGAGAAACTGCGCGACGCCTGGGAGAAGAAACAGCGGCAGCTGGACAAACTGATCGAAAAAAACGAAGCGATGCGGCAAAAGGAAGTCGAAAAGGGAAGAAAAGAAGCCGACCGGATCATCGAACAGGCAAGAGAAGAGATCGACCGCATCGTAAAGGATTTAAAACAGTCGGGCAGAACTTCGGACAAGGCGGCCGCGAGAGCGCAGCAGGCGCTGCGGGAGCAGGAAGCCCGGTTTGCGGAGAAACCGAAGAACCTTCGCAAAAAAAGCGACGCCGTGCCGAAAGATCTGAAACTCGGCGAAACCGTGGAAGTCCTCACGATGGGAGATGTCGGAGAAGTGCTGACACTGCCCGACAATGCAGGGAAAGTTACGGTGCAGATCGGACTGCTGAAAGTCACCGTGTCGCTGGATGAAATCCGTCGGGCCGAAAAGGAAGAAGAGCACGCGGGCTCCGCTTCGACCAGGAAACTGCTGCAGTCCCGCGGCACCGAACAGGCCAGTTCAAAAATCGATCTGCGCGGTCTGCGGGTGGATGAAGCGATCGCAAAAATCGATCCGTTTATCGATGCCGGCGTTTTGTCCAATGTGGGCCGGATCGAGATTATTCACGGCAAAGGAACCGGCCAGCTGCGTCAGGCCATTACGGAATATCTGCGGACGCATCCGCAGGTCCAGGCGTTTCGTCTCGGAACCCCGCAGGAGGGGGGAGACGGTGTGACCATTGCCGAACTATAGAAAGGAGAATGTATGAATCAGGAAATACTGCTGCTGTCGCAGATGCTGGCAGAGCCGACAGGGCTTGCAAAGGAAGAGATCCTTTCTTTGGTGGAGATTCCGCCGGAACGGGCAATGGGCGATTACGCCTTCCCGTGTTTTAAGCTGGCGAAGACGTTTCGCAAGGCACCGCAGGCCATCGCGGCAGAACTGGCCGCACAGATCAAACCGGAACCGCCGTTTCATCTGGTGGAGGCGAAAGGGCCATATCTGAACTTTTTTATCGACCGGACCCACCGTGTCGCCACCATGTTCGAAGAGGTGCTGGGCGGCGAGAGTTACGGCAGTTCAAATGTGGGGCAGGGAAAGACCGTGATCGTTGAATTCTCCTCCACCAATATTGCCAAACCGTTTCATATCGGTCACCTTCGTTCGACGGTGATCGGAAACGCGCTTCGAAATATTTACGTCAAGCTCGGCTTTCATACGATCGCCATCAACCACCTCGGCGACTACGGCACGCAGTTCGGCATGATGATCGCCGCCTACAAACGCTGGGGCGATATGGAAAAAATTACGGCGGATCCCATTCGGGAGATGCTGAATCTGTATGTACGCTTTAATCAGGAAGCGGAAAAGGACCCCGCCTACAAGGAGGAGGCCCGCCACTGGTTCAAGGAACTGGAAAGCGGAAATCCCGAAGCAAAGACGCTGTGGCAGACTTTTAAGGATCTCAGCCTGAACGAATTCAGCCGCGTGTACCGGATGCTCGGGATCGACTTCGATTCGTGGAACGGGGAGAGCTTTTATTCCGACAAGATGGACGGGGTGATCCGTGCGCTGGAGGATAAGAATCTGCTGGTGGAGTCGGAAGGTGCAAAAATTGTCGAACTGGACGAATTTTCCCTGCCGCCGGCACTTATACAAAAAAGCGACGGCTCGACGCTGTATATCACACGAGATCTCGCAGCCGCCATCTACAGAAAAGAGAACTACGATTTTGACCGCAATCTGTATGTCGTCGGCGCGCCGCAGGCGCTGCATTTTCAGCAGCTGTTTCATGTACTGAGGAAAATGGGTCACAGCTGGGCGGATGACTGTGAGCACATTCAGTTCGGCCATATCGCAATGGAAGAAGGGACGATGTCCACCCGGCACGGCAAGGTCATTTTCCTGGAAGATGTTTTGAACAAAGCCGTAGAAAAAACAGCGGAAATCATCGAACAGCGAAACCCGACGCTGGCCGACAAGGCAACTGTTGCCCGTCAGGTCGGGATCGGAGCGGTGGTATTTCAGGAGCTGTTCAACAACAGAATCAAAGACTATGTGTTCCAATGGGACCGAACCCTGAGTTTTGAAGGAGAAACCGGCCCCTATGTGCAGTACACCCATGCCCGCGCGTGCAGCGTACTCGAAAAAGCAGGCGACACGGAAATCCCGGAAGATCTCAGTCCGATTGCAGAAAACGAAGAGGCCTATCGCCTCGTCCAGGCGATCACCGAATATCCGGAAGCCATCGTCGACGCCATGCAAAAGAATGAGCCCTATCTTTTGACACGACAGATTCTTGAGATCGCCAAGCAGTTCAATAAATTCTATAATACGACGCCGATCCTTCGCGCGGAGGAAAAAGAGCGCGCCGCGTATCTCGCGCTGCTCAAGGCCTGCCGAAAAGTTCTGGCGGACGGCCTTGGGATCCTTGGTATCCAGGCGCCGCAAAAAATGTAATGCGACGAAAAAAAGCGCTGCTGGCGGGTCTGAATGCCAGTTATTCCCATACCTCGCTGTCGGTCTACAGCCTTGCGCGCATTCCCGTGGATGCGGATGTCATTGTGCGGGAATTTACGATCAATGAAGATATTCACGCGATCTACCGCGCCCTGATGGAAGCGCGGGCAGATATCATTTTATTCTCCTGTTATCTGTGGAATATCGATCTTGTGCTGCGGTTGAGTCGGATGATCAAAACCGTCCGGCCGGACTGCCGGATCGTACTGGGCGGCCCCGAAGTGTCCTTTGACTGTGCCGCATGGCTTCGGGACAACACCTGTGTGGACGGCATACTGACCGGAGAAGGGGAAGCCGCTTTTCCGCTGCTCTTTACGGAAGAACCGCACGCAATCCCGGGGTTCTGGTACCGGGACGGTGATAAAATCAAAGCGCCCGGGCAGCCTGCCATCGTACCGGATCTTTCAGAACTTCCGCCCGTGTATGCCGATTTTTCCTTTCAGCCTAACAAAATCTATTATCTTGAAGCCTCGCGCGGGTGTCCGTACCATTGCGCCTTTTGTCTGTCATCGACGCAGAAAGTGCGTACCGTGTCGATGGAACAGGTGAAGCAGGAACTGACGGCATTGATCGATGCCGAGGTGATGCTGGTAAAATTTGTAGACCGGACGATGAATGCCGACTCCGGGAGACTGCGGGAAATTCTGGCGTTTCTTTCTGCCCACGACCGGGGAAAGACGGTGTTTCATATGGAAATCCATCCGGCCGCGCTGTCGTCTTCGGATCTTTCGTCGATCGGCAAATTGAGGGAAGGTCTGGTACAGTTTGAAATCGGGATCCAGTCGACGCATCCTGCGACCTGTCGGGCAATTCACAGAGTCGGCGATCCCGAACGGATTACCGAAGTCATCGGTACACTGCGGGATTTCGGGAATACGCATCTGCATCTGGATCTGATTGCCGGGCTGCCCTATGAGGACCTGCCATCTTTTCACCGCTCTTTCAATGATGTCATGCGGATGAAGCCGCACAAACTGCAGCTTGGGTTTTTAAAACTGCTGCGCGGCACGGCACTTCGGGCGCAGGCGGACTCGTATTCGATCCGCTATGAACCGGATGCACCCTATGAAGTGCTGGAAACGAAATGGCTGGATGCCGATGATTTGTTTTTTCTCAAGGATATCAGCCGCTGTGTAGACCTGTTCTACAATGAAGGGATCTGGGAGAAAACCATCAGCTGGTTTACTTTTTTATGCAAAGACAGCGCAGCGGTATTTTCAAATATGGCCGTATTCGCACGTGAACACGGTTATCTGGATCGACCGCTCCGTCAGGCGGCACATCCCGATTTTCTCTATGCGTTTGGACGCTCCATCGGGAGCTGTCGGGACGTTTTGCAGGACACCCTGGCTTATGATGTCCTGAAAGAACGGCGCAATGTGCCGAACAGCCGCTGTGTCCGTTTTGATCCCTGGACGGCCGGGGAATTCCAGAACGAACAGATACAGGCGGCGCTCGCCGAGAAAACCCGCGCATTGCCGGCAGCATGGTTTCGAAAATCAAGAGCTGCCATGCTGATTCGTCCGATCATGCCCCAGGCCATCGAGGCCATGGGGGGGCGATCACGCACGCTGATTGCCTCGGTGGCCGCCGTTGCCCTGGGCCTGATGTTCACCGGCACCACCGGCAGCGTGGCCTTGCTGGCGACCCTGGCCATCCTGGTGGGACTGGGCTCAGGCATCTCCCAGCCGCTGTCGATGGTGATCCTGGCAGAGCATGTGCCCGCCGAGCAGCGCTCGAGCGCGCTTGGCAT
>ERZ1032871.38-NODE-38-length-19295-cov-10.671570_pt1 | contig 19295 bp, 20 predicted proteins | sample MGYA00519026_ERZ1032871 | MGnify/ENA primary metagenome ERZ1032871 (study PRJEB33719, sample SAMN04262510) | wastewater metagenome | biome: rural village; feature: composting latrine chamber; material: composting feces with ash | place: El Salvador | collected...
CGAGATCGGTCTCGGCATTCCTGCTGAACCGCTCTTCCGATCTTAGAGTATGTAGATGCCGATGGACAGGGAGGTGCCGGTGGCGTCGAGAAGCATCGCGGCGATCATCGGGGCAAAGGCACCACCGATGATGGAGCCGATGGCGTAACCGATGGAGACACCGGAGAGGCGGACCTCGGCCGGGAACATCTCGGCGTACAGCGCGGACTGCGGGCCGTAGGTGGAACCGAGGAGGATGCCCAGGACGACCATGCCCAGGATGAACAGGGCGATGTTGCCGGTGTCGACGAGCAGCCAGGTCGGGATGGCCCACAGGATGGAGCCGATGTAGCCGAGCGCGAAGACCTGCTTACGGCCCAGGGTGTCGGAGAGGGCACCGAACACCAGGGTGGCGACGATCCAGGAGATCGCGGTGGCGGCGGTGACGGCCAGGGTGGTGGTGCGGTCGTAACCGACGACGTTGGTGCCGTAGGAGACGATGTACGCGATGGCCAGGTAGCCGGCTGCGTTGACGCCCGCGAAGATGAGGGCGGCCAGGATGACCTTGCCGGTGTGCTGCTTGAACAGCAGGGACAGCGGCGCGGAGGACTTCTTCTTCAGCTCCTCCAGCTCGGAGAAGACCGGGGACTCCTCGACCAGGCGGCGGATGAGGAAGCCGATGACGATGAGGACGAGGGAGGAGATGAACGGGATACGCCAGCCCCAGGCCTCGAACTGCTCGGTGGTCAGGGTCGCGGAGAGGACCAGCATGAACAGGGTGGCCAGCAGCATGCCGGCCGGGACGCCGACCTGCGGGAAGGAACCGAAGTAGCCACGACGGTGGACCGGTGCGTGCTCGACGGCGAGCAGTGCGGCACCGCCCCACTCACCACCGGCGGACAGGCCCTGCAGGATACGCAGGAACACGAGGATGATCGGCGCGGCGATGCCGATCTGCGCGTAGGTGGGCAGCAGACCCATGGCCACGGTCGCGCCACCCATACCCACCAGGGTGATGACGAGGACCGGCTTGCGACCCAGACGGTCACCGAGGTGACCGGCGATGATGGCGCCCAGGGGACGGAACAGGAACGAGATGCCCAGGGAGGCCCAGGAGATGATCTGGGCCATCGTCGCGGACTCGTTGGAGGCGGGGTTGAAGTACTGGGCGGCGAAGATGAGGGCCGCTGCCTGTGCGTAAATGAAGAAGTCGAACCACTCAATGGTGGTACCGACCATGGCGCCGGAGAGGACACGGCGGTGCTCGGCGGTGATCGGCTGGGGATCCTGAGTGGTCCCGGTGCCGGCTGCGCCGGTGGCGAGAGTGTCGTTGGTCATCGCGGTGGGCTTTCTGTGGGGTGGGTGGGGGGTGGTGTCCGCTGGATCAGCGGTTGTCGACGATGCGCTTGGCCTTGCCTTCGCCGCTGTCGACCTGGTCGACGATGTCGACGTCGACGGTGACGCCCATGCGGTCCTTGATCATCTTGCGCAGGTTGACCTGCGAGTAGATGATCTCCTCCTGGGTGCGGCCCGGGGCGTGCTCGACGACGAGGGTCAGGTGGTCCATGCGGCCGCGCTTGGTGAGGACACACTGGTAGCGCGGGCGGAGGTTCTTGTCCATGGTGATGAGCTCCTCGAACTGGGTCGGGAAGCAGTTCACACCGCGGAGGATGATCATGTCGTCGTTGCGGGCGCTGATGCGGTCCAGGCGACGCATGGAACGGGCGGTGCCCGGGAGGAGGCGGGTGAGGTCGTGGGTGCGGTAGCGGATGACCGGGAAGGCCTCCTTGGTGATCGGGGTGATCACCAGCTCGCCGAGCTCGCCGTCCGGCACGGGCTCCAGGGTCTCCGGGTCGAGGATCTCCGGGTAGAAGTGGTCCTCCCAGACGGTGAGGCCGTCCTTGGTCTCGATACACTCCTGCGCGACGCCGGGGCCCATGACCTCGGAGAGGCCGTAGATGTCGGTGGCGTCGATGCCGAAGCCGGCCTCGAGGTCCTGGCGCATGCCCTCGGTCCACGGCTCGGAGCCGAAGATGCCGACGCGGATGGAGGAGTCACGCGGGTCCATGCCGTTGGCGCGCATGCGGTCGAGCACGTTGAGCATGTAGGACGGGGTGCCGACGATGGCGTCCGGCTCGAAGTCACGCATGATCTCGAGCTGCTTGTCGGTCTGGCCGCCGGACATCGGGATGACGGTGGCACCGAGCTTCTCGACGCCGTAGTGCAGGCCGAGACCGCCGGTGAACAGGCCGTAGCCGAAGGTCACCTGGACGCGGTCGCCCGGGCGGACGCCGCCTGCCCGCAGGGAGCGGGCGACGAGGTCGGCCCAGTTCTCGATGTCGTTGCGGGTGTAGCCGACGACGGTGGGCTGGCCGGTGGTGCCGGAGGAGGCGTGGATGCGCGCGACCTGGTGCTTCTGGACGGCGAACATGCCGAAGGGGTAGTTCTGGCGGAGAACGGCCTTGTCCGTGAACGGGAACAGGGCGATGTCCTTGAGCTCCTTGAAGTCGTCCGGGTGGACGCCCTTCTCGTCGAATGCCTTCCGGTAGTGCGGGACGTTGTAGTAGGCGTGGCGCAGGGTGTTCTTCATGCGCTCGGTCTGCAGAGCGGTCAGCTCGTCGCGCGACGCGTACTCGATGCTGGTCTGGGGACCGTTGATCGTGGAGGTGATGTCCGTCGAGGAAGCCACGGAGATTGTCCTTTCCTACGGCTCTACGGCCGGTGCGGCGTGGAGGCCGGAGCCGTTGGTTAACAGATGTGTGAATGCCAATAACTAACCGACCAATCGGTCAGCGAGCATGTGGCAGAGATTACAGCCCAGGTGTTGTTACTTGCAACACATTGAGGAATAAAACTTCGTCTGGGACACACATTCCTGCGCGTCGCTACCCCCGGAAAACAAAAAGGCGCAGGTCACAGACCTGCGCCCTCACATACCCCCTTACCCCACCCCGGTTATGACCGCGACCGCACAATCCCGGTGAACACCATCTCCGGAGTGATGTCCGCCAGGTCGGCCGGGGCGTACTGCCCCTCCGGCTTGTACCACTCCACAATCGAGTTGATCATGCCGAAAATGAGGCGGGCGACGACGCCGGCCTCGAGGTCGGTGCGCAGGGACCCCTCCGCCTGAGCGCGCTCCACCACGTCGACGAGCGCCCGGGTGATTCCCCGGCGGCGCTCCATGATGGCCAGCTCGACGTCGGTGTTGCCCCGCAGCCGCAGGAGCAGGCGGACGTAGGCGGGGTACTCACACAGGACGCGGGTGGTGCCGGCGATGAGCAGGCGCAACTGCTCCACCGGATCATCCGAGGCCTCCAGCGCCCCGTCGACGACGGCCCTGAGCTCCTCGAGCGCCTTGCCCGTCGCCTCGACGAGGATCTCCTCCTTCGAGGCGATGTGGTGGTAGATCGCGGACTTACTCAACCCGAGGCGCTCGGCGAGGGCGCCCATGGAGGTCGCCTCGTAGCCGCGGGCGTTGAACTCCTCGACCGCGATCCGGATGACGTCCTCACGGGCGTAACCGGGCCGACCCCGGCCGGCGGTGGTGCTCGACGGCATGTCCTGTCTCCTTCACGTACGTGCTGCTGCGGAAGTGTACGTGACACCAACGGGGGAACCCGCACTGAGGTTCCGCCCACAAAGTGACTCCGATCACGTACACTGGCCGCTCAATACCGACCGATCGGGCGGTATTTCTGCACCAGGGGCCGCCGAACAGGCCCCTGAACTGCAACGACACACATACTGCCACCACCTCAGGAGTTCCGCATGACCCAGCTGCTCGCACCCGGCGTCGCCGAGGGAGAGAAGTACGACCACGTCCGCACCATGTTCGAGGAGGACAACGCGTCCGCCGGCATCGGCATGGTGATCACCCACATCGCCGACGGCGAGGCCAAGGGCCACTTCACCATCCGCCCCGACATGTGCAACGGCCACAAGACCGCACAGGGCGGTTACCTGTTCACCTTCGCCGACTCACTGTTCGCCGGCGCCTGCAACTCGACCGGCAACATCGCGGTCGCGGCCCAGGTGGGCATCCACTACATCGCCCCGGCCCGCGAGGGCGACCTCGTCGAGGGTCACGCCATCGAGCGCCGCACGTGGGGCCGCAACGGCATCACGGACGTCACCCTCACGGTCAACGGCAACGTCATCGCCGAGTTCCGCGGCACGTCGCGCGTGGTCAAGGCCATCTAGTCTACCCCCCGCCGGCACACCCGCGGGCAAGAAAGTGATCTACGCCATTGACATGGATCACATCGCCCCCATATACTGACCGAACGATCGGTTATTAAATGCCGACGAGACCGTTGTCGAACTTCACCCGAGCGAAGGAACACCGATGACCACCGCCACCGAAAACCTCTCCCCCGCCGATGCGGCCGGGCAGGAGAACTTCGACCGCCTCATCGCGGAAGACTCCCGCATCGAGCCCACCGACTGGATGCCCGCCGCATACCGCAAGACCCTGACCCGCCAGATCTCCCAGCACGCACACTCCGAGATCATCGGCATGCAGCCGGAGGCGAACTGGATCACCCGCGCGCCCTCCCTGAAGCGCAAGGCCATCCTCATCGCGAAGGTCCAGGACGAGGCCGGCCACGGCCTCTACCTGTACTCCGCCGCCGAGACCCTCAAGACCGGCCGCGACGAGCTCGTCGACCAGCTGCTCGAGGGCCGCGCCAAGTACTCCTCCATCTTCAACTACCCGGCCCGCACCTGGGCCGACATCGGAGCCATCGGCTGGCTGGTCGACGGCGCCGCCATCGCCAACCAGGTTCCGCTGTGCCGTGCGTCCTACGCGCCGTACGGCCGCGCCATGGTCCGCATCTGCAAGGAGGAGTCCTTCCACCAGCGCCAGGGCTGGGAGATCCTCTACGAGCTCTCCCACGGCACCCCGGAGCAGAAGCAGATGGCTCAGGAGGCCATCAACCGCTTCTACGGCCCGGCCCTGCAGATGTTCGGCCCGCCGGACAATGACTCCCCGAACTCCAAGCAGTCCATGGACTGGAAGATCAAGCGCTTCTCCAATGATGAGCTGCGCCAGCGCTTCGTCGACATGATCGTCCCCCAGGCCGAGGCACTGGGTCTGACCTTCGAGGACCCGGACCTCAAGTGGAACGAGGAGCGCGGTCACTACGACTTCGGCGAGCTCGACTGGGACGAGTTCTACTCCGCCATCAAGGGCGCCGGCCCCTGCAACGTCCAGCGTATGCAGCGTCGCCGCCAGGCCTTCAACGACGGCGCCTGGGTCCGCGAGGCCGCAGCCGCGTACTCCGAGAAGTACCAGTCCGCCGACTCCCAGCTCATCGCCTAACGGCACCTCACCACACCTAATGCATAAGGAGCAATCCACAGATGTCTGATCAGCAGCACTGGCCGATGTGGGAGGTCTTCGTCCGTTCCTCCCGTGGCCTCTCCCACGTCCACGCCGGTTCCCTCCACGCCCCGGACGCCACCATGGCCCTGCGCAACGCCCGCGACCTGTACACCCGTCGCAACGAGGGCACCTCTGTGTGGGTCGTCCCGACCGACGCCGTGACCTCCTCCGACCCGGATTCCAAGGGCGGCTACTTCGAGTCCGCGTCCGGTAAGAACTACCGCCACGCCACCTACTACGACAAGTCCGAAGGGGTGCCGCACCTGTGAGCAACTTCGCTTCCGTCGACTCCGCGACCCGTCAGACCCAGGGTGACTCCCTCACCGCCGAGGACATCCAGGTCTCCGGCGCCCAGGCCTCCGAGGATGTGGCCACCTACGCTGCCATGCTCGGCGACGACGCCCTCATGCTCGGCCAGCGCCTGAGCTGGTGGATCTCCCGCGCGCCCGAGATGGAGGAGGACATCGCCCTCGCCAACATCGCGCTGGACCTCATCGGCCACACCCGCTTCCTCTACTCCTACGCCGGCACCGCCTGGGGCAAGTCCGAGGACGATCTCGCCTACTTCCGCGAGGAGGAGGAGTACCGCTCCGCCCGCCTCATGGAGCAGGAGAACGGCGACTTCGGCCAGACCATCGCCCGCCAGCTGCTGGCCTCCTACTACATGTACGGCCTGTACACGGCCCTGCTGGAGTCCACCGACGAGACCATCGCCGCGATCGCCGCGAAGGCCGTCAAGGAGGTCGAGTACCACGTCGACCACGCCAACCAGTGGATCCTGCGTCTGGGCCTGGGCACCGAGGAGTCCAAGCACCGCATCGAGGAGGGCCTGTTCTACATGTGGCCCTACGTCGACGAGCTCTTCGAGGATCTCGAGATCCACACCCGGCTCGCCGAGCAGGGCATCGCGGTCCTGCCGTCCTCCCTGCGCGCCGACTTCGACGAGCGCATCAAGCACGTCCTCGACACCGCTTCGCTGGAGGTCCCGACCACCCCGCAGGCCATGTCCGGCCAGCGCACCGGTCGCTTCTCCGAGCAGCGCGGTTACATCCTCGCCGAGCTGCAGGTCTTCGCCCGCAAGCACCCCGGCGCCACCTGGTAGTACCCCTGCCCGTTCATCCGAAGGAAGGTCAGATCGTGTCCACCCATCCCCTGCGCCCCACCGATCCCGAGGCCGCGAAGGTCTGGGACACCGCCGCCACTGTGCCTGATCCGGAGATCCCGGTCATCTCGATCGCCGACCTGGGAATTCTCCGCGACGCCGCCGTCATCGACGGCACGGCGGTGGTGACGATCACCCCGACCTACTCCGGATGCCCGGCCATGGACCACATCACCCGTGAGGTCGCCGAGGCCCTCGTCGCCGCCGGCTACGAGGATTCCCGCGTCGACCTGGTGCTCCAGCCCGCCTGGACCACCGACTGGATCACCGAGGAGGGCCGCGAGCAGCTGCGCGAGTACGGCATCGCCCCGCCGCAGCACTCCGCGAACCGTGCCCAGTCGGGCCCGGTGAAGCTCACCCTCGCTCCCCCACCCCCGGTTCCGTGCCCGCGCTGCGGCTCGACCCGGACCCGAAACATCGCCCAATTCGGCTCGACCTCCTGCAAGGCCCTGTACTCCTGCGAGGACTGCCTCGAGCCCTTCGACTACTTCAAGGTGCACTGATGACCGCTCCCACCAAGAAAAAGGCCAAGTTCAACCCGCTGCAGGTCTCTGAGGTCCGTCGTCTGACCGACAACGCTGTCGAGGTCAGCTTCGAGGTTCCGGAGGAGCTCCGCGACGACTACGACTACGTCCCCGGCCAGTACGTCGCCCTGCGCGCCGACATCGACGGCCAGGAAGTCCGTCGTTCCTACTCCATCTGTGACATCCCGCGCCCCGGCGAGATCCGCGTAGCCATCAAGCGCGACCTGGGCGGCATCTTCTCCACCTGGGCCAACGACGAGCTCACCCCGGGCACCGTCATCGAGGTCATGAACCCGCAGGGTGCCTTCACCTCGCGCGTCCACGTCACCTCCCTCAACGATGCGCAGGAGCTGCTCAAGGACGAGCTGGCCGACGTCGACGGTGCCCCGCACCTCGTCGCCATCGCCGCCGGTTCCGGCATCACCCCGATCATGTCCATCGCCCAGGCTCTGCTGTCCGGTTCCCCGACGGCCACCTTCGAGCTGGTCTACGCCAACAAGGGCGGCGGCGACGTCATGTTCGCCGAGGAGATCGGTGACCTCAAGGACAAGTACCCGACCCGTTTCGCGGTCCACCACGTCCTGTCCCGTGAGCAGCGTGTGAACCCGCTGTTCTCCGGTCGTATCGACGACGAGAAGCTCTCCCTCCTCCTCGACAAGGTCGTCCGCACCGACGACACCGACGAGTGGTTCCTCTGCGGCCCCTTCGAGCTGGTCCAGCTGGTCCGCGACGAGCTCGACGGCCGTGGCGTCAACAGCGACAAGGTCCGCTTTGAGCTGTTCTCCACCGGTAAGCCGCAGGACGGCCCGCAGCAGGGCAACACCGGTCGCCCGGTCGTCGCCGACCCGCACGGCCGCAACATCACCGTGTCCTTCAAGCTGGACGGCCTGTCCGGCTCCATCGAGTCCCCCGCCTCCGCGAACGAGACCATCCTCAACGCCGCCCTCCGCGCGCGCCCGGACGTCCCCTTCGCCTGCGCCGGCGGCGTGTGCGGCACCTGCCGCGCCAAGGTCGTCGAGGGTGAGTTCGAGATGGACGAGAACTACGCCCTGGAGGCCGACGAGGTCGCCAACGGCTACGTCCTCACCTGCCAGACCCGCGCCACCGGTGACAAGATCACCGTCGACTACGACGCCTAGAAGGACACCGCATCAGTGATTGATCTGCATTTCGAGGACGGTCTCGCCGAGGTCGTCCTCAACAACCCGAAGGCCCTCAACTCGCTCACCGAGGCTGACCTGCAGGAGATCTCCGACGTCTACACCGAGGCCGCCGAGCGTGGGGCCCGTGCCCTGCTGCTGCGCGGCGAGGGGCGCGGTTTCTGCGCCGGCCGCAACATCCGCGGCCTCGACCCGCGTGACGACGACGCCACCGACTACCTGGCCAACAAGGTCACCCCGGTGCTCAAGCAGATGAGCACCTTTCCGGCCCCGACCTTCGCCGCCGTCCACGGTGCCTGCCTGGGCGTCGGCCTGGGTCTGGCCATCGCCACGGACATCGTCTACGTCGCCGAGGACGCGACCGTGGGCTCCCCCTTCGCCAACCTCGGCGCCACCCTGGACTCCGGCGGACACTCCCTGTTCGTCGAGCGCCTGGGCGCCCACCGCACGATGGACCTCATCGTCACCGGCGACATGATGACCGGCGCCGAGGCCGTCGCCGCCGGCCTGTTCTCCCGGGCCCTCCCCGCGGAGGAGCTCGTCGAGTTCACCCGCGACAAGGCCCGCCGTGCCGCCACCGGCGCCACCCGCGCGTTCCTCACCTCCCGTGAGCTCGTGCAGGACATCCGCGACAACCGCCGCGGCCTGTGGGAGTCCGTCGCCGACGAGAACGTCGCCCAGGGGCAGCTGTGCTCCTCCGACGACTACCTCGAGGGTTTCGCGGCCTTCAACGAGAAGCGCAAGCCCGTCTTCACCGGCAAGTAACCGAATCAACCACAAGAAGGAGCAGCCTGTGACCACTGCATACCTGGTATCCGGCCGCCGCACCCCGGTCGGCCGTTACGGCGGCGCGCTGTCGTCCGTCCGTCCCGACGATCTGGCGGCACTGACCATCAAGGCCGTCATCGAGGATGCCGGTATCGATCCGGCCGCCGTCGACGAGGTCATCCTCGGCAACGCCAACGGCGCCGGTGAAGAGAACCGCAACGTGGCCCGCATGGCCTGGCTGCTCGCCGGGTACCCGGACACCGTCCCGGGCATCACCGTCAACCGCCTGTGTGCCTCCGGCATGTCCGCGATCGCACTGGCCACTGCCATGGTCGAGTCCGGCCAGGCCGACGTCGTCGTCGCCGGTGGCGTCGAGTCGATGTCCCGCGCGCCGTGGGTCGTCGAGAAGCCGACCACCGCGTTCGCGAAGCCGGGCGAGGCCTTCGACACCTCCATCGGCTGGCGCTTCGTCAACCCGACGTTCGCCGCGCAGGAGAAGACCACTTTCTCCATGCCGGAGACCGCGGAGGAGGTCGCCCGCGTCTGCGACATCTCGCGTGCCGACGCCGACGCCTTCGCCGCCCAGTCCCAGGCCCGGGCCGCCGCCGCGATCGAGGCGGGCAACTTCGCCTCCGAGATCGTCCCGGTCGAGGTCAAGGACCGCAAGGGCAACGTCACCGTCGTCGACACCGACGAGGGTCCGCGCCCCGGCACCACCACCGAGGTCCTGGCCAAGCTGCGCCCGGTCGTCAAGGGTGGCGAGGTCGTCACCGCCGGTAACTCCTCCAGCCTCAACGACGGTGCCTCCGCGATCCTCGTGGTGAGCGAGGCGGCCGTCGAGAAGTTCGGTCTGCAGCCGCGCGCCAAGGTCATCGCCAACGCCAACGCGGGCCTGGCCCCGGAGATCATGGGTCTCGGCCCGATCCCGGCCACCCGCAAGGTGCTCGAGCGGGCCGGCTGGAACCTCGGTTCCGTCGACGCCGTCGAGCTCAACGAGGCGTTCGCCACCCAGTCCCTGGCCGTCATCCGCGAGCTGGAGCTCGACCAGAACAAGGTCAACGCGTGGGGCGGCGCCATTGCGTTGGGCCACCCGCTGGGTTCCTCCGGTTCCCGCATCACGATCACCCTGCTCAACCGCCTCGAGCAGGAGGGCGGCCAGCGCGGCATCGCCACCCTGTGCATCGGTGTGGGCCAGGGTTCCGCCATCGCGATCGAGAGGGTCTGAGATGTTCGACGACTTCCAGGCACTGACCGTCACCGACCGCGGTGACCGGCTCGTCGTCGAGCTCACCCGCCCCGAGGTGCGCAACGCGATCGACGACGCCATGGTCTCCGAGCTGCACGCCGTCTGCGACCACCTCGAGCGCGAGCCGAAGATTCTCATCATCACCGGCTGCGAGCACAAGGGCCGCGGCATCTTCGCCTCCGGCGCGGACATCGGTCAGCTCAAGGAGCGCCGCCGCGAGGACGCGCTGCGCGGCATCAACAACACCATCTTCCACCGCATCGCCCAGCTGCCGATGCCGGTCATCGCGGCCGTCGACGGTTACGCACTGGGTGGCGGACTGGAGCTGGCCCTGGCCGCGGACTTCCGCATCGCCACCGAGGGCGCCAAGTTCGGCCAGCCGGAGGCGAACCTCGGCATCATCGCCGCGGCCGGTGGCCTGTGGCGCATCAAGGCGCTCGTGGGTGAGGCCATCGCGAAGGAGATCCTCCTCGCCGGCCGCATCCTCTCCGGCGCGGAGGCCTTCGAGGCGCACCTCGTCACGGAGCTCGCCGCTCCGGAGGCGCTTCTCGACGCCGCCGAAGCCTACGCCGACCGCATCGCCGCCCTCGATCCGCTGGCGGTGCGCATCTCCAAGCAGGTGATGGCCATGCCCGCCGCGGCGCACCCGGCCGTCGACAACATCGCCCAGGCCATCCTCTTCGAGTCGGACGCCAAGTTCGAACGTATGCAGGCCTTCCTCGACCGAAAGAAGAAGTAGAACCATGACTGTCCCGAACAAGGTGGGTGTCCTCGGCGGTGGCCGTATGGGCGCCGGAATCGCCCACTCCTTCCTCGCCGCCGGCGCGGAGGTCACCGTCGTCGACATCAACGACGAGGCCGTGGCCGCCGCCCACGAGCGCATCAGCAACGACGTCGACGGCTCCCTCAAGCGCGGGGCCGAAGGCACCCGCGAGGAGTGGCTCGAGCGCCTCACCGTCACCACCGACGCCGGTGCCTTCGCCGGTCTCCCGCTGGTCGTCGAGGCTGTGCCGGAGTCCATGGACCTCAAGGTCGCCTCGTTCAAGAAGATCGCCGACGCCTCCCCCGAGGCCGTCATCGCGACGAACACCTCCTCCCTGTCCGTCTCCGACCTGGCGCTGACCGTCGACAACGACGTCATCGGCCTGCACTTCTTCAACCCGGTGCCGGCCTCCAAGCTGGTCGAGATCGTCGTCGCGGACTCCACTCCGGAGCCGCTCGTCGACGAGGCCCGCGGCTGGGTCGAGGCGCTGGGCAAGACCCCGATCGTCGTCAAGGACGCCCCGGGCTTCGCCTCCTCCCGCCTCGGTGTGGTCATCGCCCTCGAGGCGATCCGCATGGTCGAGGAGGGTGTCGCCTCCGCGCAGGACATCGACAACGCCATGGTCCTGGGCTACAAGTTCCCGGTCGGCCCGCTGGCACTGACCGACATCGTCGGCCTCGACGTGCGCCTCGGCATCGCCGAGTACCTCGCCTCCACCCTGGGCGACCGCTTCGCCCCGCCGCAGCTCATGCGCGACATGGTCGAGCGCGGCGAGCTGGGCCGGAAGTCCGGCAAGGGCTTCTACGACTACAGCTAGCGCTTCTCGACGATCGCGTTGGTGATCCGCGCCGTACACAGCCGCTTCCCGGCCTCGTCGGTGAGGATCACCTCGTGGCTGGTCATCGTCCGGCCCAGCCGGATGGCGGTGGCGGTGGCGGTGACCAGGCCGGATCGTCCCGAGGAGTGGTGGGTGGCGTTGATGTCGACCCCCACCGCCACCTTGCCCATGGTCGAGGCGTGGATGACGGCGGCCCAGGAGCCGACCGCCTCCGCGATGGCCACCATCGCGCCGCCGTGCAGCAGTCCGAGGGACTGCCGGTTGCCGTCGACCGGCATCGTGGCCACCACCTTCTCGGGTGACTGCTCGAGAACCTCGACCCCCATCTTGCGGTCGAGCTCACCCAGTTCGATTGTCCACGGTTCCACGGTCTTCTCCTCGTAGGCCTTGTGCGAAATGTGATCTTGATTATACTGGCCAGAAATCCTGACCGTCCGTTCGGTCACTAATTGACTTCCAGGAAAGGACCTCCCCGATGTCCACCCTCACCGACACCCTCGTCCCCAGCTACCTCTCCGGCGCGTGGGTCACCCCCGAGAACCCCTCCCGCGTCACCGAGGTCTACGACGCCTCCACCGGCGAGGTCGTCGCCACCGTCTCCACCGACGGCCTCGACCTGGCCGGCGCCATCGAGTACGCCCGCGAGACCGGCCAGCGCAACCTGCGCGAGCTGACCATCCACGAGCGCGCCCTCAAGATCAAGGAGCTGGCGCTCTACCTGGGCGAGCACAAGGACGAGCTCTACGAGCTGGCCTACAAGACCGGTGCCAACAAGCGCGACAACGGTGTCGACATCGACGGCGGCATCCAGACGATGTTCGTCTACTCCTCCAAGGGCCGCCGCGAGCTGCCGAACGGCCACGTCATCATCGACGGCCCGACCGAGATCCTCTCCCGCGACAACTCCTTCCTGGGCACCCACATCTACACCACCCTCCCGGGCGTGGCCGTGCAGATCAACGCCTTCAACTTCCCGGTCTGGGGCATGCTCGAGAAGTTCGCCCCGACCTTCATCGCCGGCATGCCGACCCTGGTCAAGCCCGCCACCCCGTCCGGCTACGTCACCGCCGCCTGCGTGCGCCTCATGATCGAGTCCGGCATCCTCCCGGAGGGCTCCCTGCAGCTCATCTCCGGCTCCGCCCGTGACCTGCTCGATCACCTGGACCACCGCGACCACGTCGCCTTCACCGGTTCCGCCGCCACCGCCGCCACCCTGCGTTCCCACGACAACGTGCTGAAGAACGGCGTCCGCTTCACCGCCGAGGCCGACTCCCTCAACGCCGCCATCCTGGGCGAGGACGTCACCGAGGACTCCCCCGAGTTCGACGCCTACATCAAGGCCCTGTTCATCGAGATGACCTCCAAGGCCGGCCAGAAGTGCACCGCCATCCGCCGCGCCATCGTCCCGAACACCCTCAAGGACGTCGTCGCCGAGGCACTCTCCGCCCGCCTCAACGACAAGATCGTCCCGGGTGACCCGCGCGACGCCGACGCCACCATGGGCCCGCTCGTCTCCGTCGACCAGCGTGCCGACGTCGCCGAGGCCGTCGAGAAGCTCATCGCCGCCGGCGGCACCGTCGTCACCGGTGGCCCGGACCAGCTGGACGGCGCCTTCTTCGCCCCGACCGTCCTCACCTTCGAGGACGCCGACGCCGACGCCGTGCACAACGTCGAGGCCTTCGGCCCGGTCGTCTCCATCATCGGCTACACCGACACCGAGGACGCCATCCGCCTGGCCGCCCGCGGCGAGGGCTCCCTGGTCGCCTCCGTCATCACCCACTCCCCCGAGCTGGCCGCCACCTACGCCCACTCCATCGGTGCGTACCACGGCCGCCTGCACTTCCTCGACCGCGACGATGCCAAGACCTCCACCGGTCACGGCTCCCCGCTCCCCCACCTCGTCCACGGTGGCCCGGGTCGCGCCGGCGGCGGCGAGGAGCTCGGCGGCGTCCGCGGCATCAAGCACTACATGCAGCGCACCGCCATCCAGGGCACCCCGGACCACCTCACCGCCATCACCGGCGAGTGGGTGCGCGGCGCCAAGGTCAACAAGGTCACCCGCGCGGACGTCGAGGCCGGCAAGGCCGAGCACCCGTTCCGCAAGGACCTGGCCACCCTGGAGATCGGCGACCAGTTCGCCTCCGACCTGCGCCACGTCTCCCTCGAGGAGATCCTGGAGTTCGCGGAGAAGACCGGCGACACCTTCTACGCCCACGTCGACGAGGAGGCCGCCACGGCCAACCCGTTCTTCCCGCGTCGCGTCGCCCACGGTTACCTGCTCGTCTCCTGGGCCGCCGGCCTGTTCGTCGAGCCCGCCCCGGGCCCGGTCCTGGCCAACTACGGCCTGGAGAACCTGCGCTTCATCACCCCGGTCACCTACGACGACTCCGTCCGCATCGAGCTGACCGCCAAGCGCATCACCCCGCGCGTCACCGACGAGTACGGCGAGGTGTGCTGGGATGCGCAGCTGTTCAACCAGAACGATGAGCTGGTCGCCTCCTACGACGTGCTCACCCTCGTCGAGAAGGTGAACACCACCTACGCCAACTGGAACAAGTAGGCCCCCACAGTCCGGTGCAGCGCCGGGAGACAAGGCAGTGTCGCGCTCCTCTCCCGGCGCTTCGCCATGTCAGGGGCAGCTACGACGCTGACCGGCGCCTGCGGAGCCTCTCCCAGGGCCAGGTCATGCCCGCCCAGGTGACGGCGAGGATGCCGCACCCGACGCCGAGATAGGTGGGCCAGGGGCCCATGGCGTCGAGAAGCGAGCGCCCCGGGGGTGCGCGTTGAGGTAGCCGTAGTTGGAGCCGGTGACCACGTTGATGAGCATGGTCACCGCCATCCACGCCAGCGAGAAGACCCACGTCACCTGGTACCACGTCCAGGTCGGGCGCATGCCTCTCCCCCACACCAGGACGATCGGCGCGATGAAGACCGCCGCGTGGAGGAGCCAGTACATGAGGTACTCGAGGCGGGGGTCCACGAAGTAGCTGAGGTCCGGGGTGAGCAGGGACTGCACGTTGAGGGTCAGGCCCCAGTAGTAGGTCGGGGCGACCCACCACCACTTCCGGGTGATGAGCGCGAGCGACGTCGTCAGCCGGGCCATGTCCGACAGGTGCAGCGGCAGGGAGCGCTGGACGTCGAAGACGGTGGGACGCATGTCCCATCCCATCCACCACAGCGACACCGCGAGCATGGCCCAGCCCGCGACGGTGATCCACGTGTTGACGTCGCGGCCGCGCACCGCCCACACGAGCAGCGGCGTGGCCACGGCGATGACCATCAGCGCCGCCCAGTGTTCCGGGCTGTAAGGGGCCATGTCATCACCCCCGTCCACACGATCGCGATGAGGATGACCTCGAGGACCCAGTAGTTCCTTTTCCATCCCACACGATGGAAGATATCAATGATGGAGGGGGTCGGCGGCCTGTGCGCGAAGAAGCCGTAGTTTCCGCCGGTCACCCTGTTCGCCAGGCCGGCCGTCGCCATCCAGAAAGGTGACACCGTCGCCACGAAGCGGAAGTCACGCCACGTCGGACGCCAGCCGAACCCGGCGACCATGACGATCGGCACGATGAGCGCCACCATGTGGAAGAACCAGTACCCCGCGAACTGCAGCCAGGCCGGGTGATGGACGTAGGGCAGGTACGGCGTGACGATCGCCTGCGGATTCAGCAGGACCCCCCAATAGTAGGTGATCGCCAGAGCCCGCTCGTCTCCGGTGATGAGGCCGTACGCCACGATGTAGCGCAGCCAGTCGCACAGGTGGAAGGGCAGCGCCTCGGTGACGTGCAGGTTGCCGGGCCGCAGCGTGAACACCAGCCACGCCCCCGCCAGCACCATGAGCACCCAGCCCGTCACCTGCCGGGCGACGGTCAGCCACGGGGCCCCACGCACCCGGCGCGCCGCGACCACGAGGATCCCGCACGCCACGATCCCGGTCACCAGCACGGCGATGTGCTCGGGGCTGTACTGCCGCATCCACGTGTAGGTCACGCCGCCCGCCCCGTGATCACACCGTCGACCATGAGGAAAGGCCAGCTCAGGCCGTTCTTGGTCAGTACCTGCGGGCGCAGCTCATCAGGCAGGATGAGTGACTTCTCACCGTAGCCGAGCAGGATCTCGTCGAAGGCGGGCAGCTCGTAGGTCGTCGCCAGCGCCTCCTCCAGTTCCCGCTTGTCGACGTCCCGCTGCCACTCCCCCATCCAGTACCCGTCGCCGAATCCGTCCCCGAATGCAACGACGTCCCGCGCCAGCGCCACCGCCTTCTTCGCCTGGGCGACCGTGATCCCGGCCCACCACACGAGATCCTTCACCGACGCCGGCCCGTGTGAATGGAGGTAGCGGGTCCCCAGCTCCGCCAGGGCCTCCTCCCCCGCCAGCTCCCGCTGCGCGACGGGCAGGGTGTCCACGTGCACGAACGTCTCGACGGCCCCCTGCCGCGGGCCCTGGACCACATCACCCTCTCCCCCGAAGGCGCGCGCGAGGTGCGGGCCGCGCTGCTCGGTGGGATCCACGCCCGCCGCCGCGAACACCTCGTACATCTCCGGCCGGGTGAGCGGCCGTTCCCGGAGGGCGGAATGCAGCGCCTCCCGGGCGGCCTCCACCTGCGGTTCCGTGATCCCCAGGCCCACGCGCCGCTGCATCTGCGCACGTGCCACCCGGGGGCCGCACAGCCGCATCATCCAGCGGGCGTCTTCCGCAGGCAGGAAATGCAGGGTGCCGCGCATCGGCCAGGCCCGCACGACCTCGTGCTTGTCGACGGCGGCGAGCACCGCGGCGTCGTCACGCGGCCCCCGCAGGGACAGGGCCCGGATGCCGTCACCGTACTTCTGGCCCTGGACGCCGAGCATCCACCGGGCGGCCTCCACGGCACTGCGTCCGGGGGTGTGCAGGCCCTGGGCGATGATGCGCCGGGCGCGCAGTTCGGCGAGCTGGTCCATGCCCGCCATTATGACACCGCCCGCACCTCCCGGACGCGGCCGTTCCGCATCTCGACGACGCGGTCGCAGGAGTCGAGGAGCGAGCGGTCGTGCGTGACCAGGAGGGTGGCCGCCTGCGTCTCCCGGGTGATGTCGGCGAGCAGGTCCACGACCTCACGGGCCAGGCGGGTGTCGAGGGCGGAGGTCGGCTCGTCGGCGAGCAGGACGGCGGGAGAGCCCATGAGGGCGCGGGCGATGTTGACGCGCTGGCGCTGCCCACCGGAGAGCTGGTTCATCCGGCGGTGGCCGAACCCGGCGAGTCCGACGCGTTCCAGCAGCTCATCGGCCCGGTCACGGCGCGGCTTCCGCCCCCGGATGTGGTCGGTGACAAGCAGCTGCTCCCGGGCGGTGAGGGCGCCCAGCAGGTTGGCCTGCTGGAAGATGAGGCCGCGGGGGCCGTCGACACGCACCTGCCCGGAGGTGGGTTCCTGCAGGCCGGCGGCCACGGCCAGCAGCGAGGATTTACCGGAACCGGATTCCCCGACCAGCGCGGTGAACTGCCCGGGGTGCAGGGTGAGGGAGACGTCGTCGACGGCGGTGACCTCAGTGGGTCCGTCGGGGTAGGTGAGGGTGATGTGGTGAAGGTGGAGAGTCATTATCCGTGTCCTCCGAGAGCGATGAGCGGGTCCACCCGGGCGACCCGCCGGGTGGCCAGGTAGGCGCCGACGAGGCCGAGCAGCCAGATGCCGACGGCCGGGCCGAGCACGGTCACGGCGGTGAGCCGGAAGGGGACCGCCTGCCCCGCGAGAATCCCCAGACCCCAGCCGGCCAGGGCTCCGACCGTCACGCCGAGCGCCAGGATGAGCGCGGCCTGCCCCAGGGCGTCGCGGACGAGATATCCGGGGCTCGCCCCGAGGGCCCGCAGGATGGACAGGTCGCGGGTGCGCTGGATCGTCCACACGGTGAGGAAGGACACGATGACCAGCGCCGATATGGCGTAGAGGAAACCCTGCATCGTCTGCAGCGAGCCCCGCTCCGACTGGTACGCGGCCAACCCCGCGAAGGATCCGCGCAGCGTGGTCACCGTCATGCCGTTCGCATCCCCGGCGACGTCCCCGTCCACCAGCAGGACGGTGCCCAGGGCGTCGGTGCGGGCGATGTCCTGCCAGGTGGCGGTGTCGACCCACACGACGGGGGAGTGGGAGTGGAACTCGTCGGGGGCGGTGCCCGCGACGGGGACGTGGACGCCGCCGAGGTCGACGTGGCGGGGCGGGGCGTCGAGAAGCGATTCGGACAGGACCGCCCCCGGGCCGACACCGGGGAGGCCGAGGACGGCAACCGCCCGGGTCGTGTCCGCCTCGAGGCGGGTCTGCAGCGTGCCGAGCGGGCGGACCTCCTCGACCCCCGCGACAGTCTCCCAGGCGGCCACGTCGGCGGCGGTGACCTGCGAGTCCGTGAACGAGGGCTCCTCCGAGGAGAATACGACCCGGTCGGGGTCAAGCGAGGTGAGGGCCGATGTGTTCTGCGCGCCGAGGCCGCCGGTGAGGCCGGTAAGCATGACGAGCAGGAGGGTGATGAGCCCGACGACCGCCGCGATGAGCGAGAATCTGCCGCGGGCGTGGATGAGATCGCGGATACCGAGGAACATGCCTTCATGCTCGCCGCCCCCGGCCCGCGTTCCATCGGCTGCGCAGTGGAAACTCCACTCAACCGGTCGGTTGATGCCCCCTCCACCACCCGGCGGCTACGGTCGGGGGTGTGACAGCCCTGCTCCGTACCCTCCGCATCGGCCTGCACCTGCTCTTCGCGTTTCTGCTGGTGCTGGGCCTGGTGCTGTTCCTGCTGGCGGAGCCGGCGGCGGCGACGGGCCCGCCGGTGCTGCCGCTCACCGTCGGGCTGGCTCTGGTCTACGTGCTGGGCACGGTGTGGGAGCACAGTGTCGGCACCCCGCCGCGGGGCGTCGTGTGGTGGTGGCTGGCGGCGGTGACGTTGCTGTGGCATGCCCTGGTGGCCGTGTCCATCACGTTCGTATGGCTGCTGTTTCCGCTGGTCCTGCTGTTTCTCCATCTCCTCCCGCGCACGCTGGGGGTGGTGGCGGCGGTGGCGGCGTGGGCGATCGCGGCGTTCGTGCCCGCGCAGCTGCACCCGGGGGAGTGGACACCGGCCTCGGCGGTGGGTCCGTTCATCGGGACGGTCCTGGCGGTGGCGATCTACTGGACGTACCTCGCCCTGCACCGGGAGGCCGCGCACCACCGCCGGGTGGCCGATGATCTGCGGGCCACCCAGGAGGAACTCGCCGCGTCCGAGCATCAGGCCGGGCGTCTCGAGGAGCGCGAACGGCTCTCCCGCGAGATCCACGACACCGTCGCCCAGGGCCTGTCCTCCATTCAGCTGCTGCTGCATTCGGCGGAGGCGTCGGCCCGCGTCGTCGGCGATGACGCGCGCACCGATGCCGAGCGGTCCGCGTCGGCCGAGGGCACGATCGGGCAGATCCGCATGGCCCGCGACGTCGCCGCCGACAATCTCCGGGAAACTCGCCGCATCACCACC
>ERZ1032871.39-NODE-39-length-19030-cov-10.867404_pt1 | contig 19030 bp, 20 predicted proteins | sample MGYA00519026_ERZ1032871 | MGnify/ENA primary metagenome ERZ1032871 (study PRJEB33719, sample SAMN04262510) | wastewater metagenome | biome: rural village; feature: composting latrine chamber; material: composting feces with ash | place: El Salvador | collected...
GACCCCGCGACGCCTGACTGCCCATGGTCTTCGGTGCCGCGGCGGCCTCTTGGCGGCCGGCGCCGACGGTTCGGGAACACCAGCAACACCGCTGGCCCCAACCGAAAGGAACGCCGGCCCATGGAAAACATGTACGGAACGGACATCCCGAGGCAGGCTTCGGGCCTGCACGTGGTGACGGGGTTCATCCGCCCCACTACCCGGTTTGAGGAAGTGCCCTTCGGGCTACTCCTCGGATTCTGGGCTTCCCTCATCCTGGCCCCGCTGTACTGGGGGCCGACGGTGTACACGGGGGCGATTTCCGCCACCGCCGCCATGCTGACGGTGCTGTGGGTGGTGTCCGGGCTCTCGGACCCGCTCCCCGCACAGGAAGACTGACCCACATTTCCCGCCCAACGGTTTTCGTTGGGCGGGCTTCTTCTTTTTGACCGTCAAGCTAACTCTGTTGCGCCCCAAAAGTGCGCCTGGACAGTACCGAACGCAACCTATTCCTCATCCTGTAAGGAGCCCGGACCACCGGGACACCATGCGCCACCACAAGATTCGTATTTACAAGGGAACCGCCGCCGCGTGCGTAGCAGCGGTGGCGCTCTCCAATTCGCTCACGCCGGCTGCTTCCGCACAGCCGGCCCCACCCCCGCCGCCGGCGGCAATGGCCGAGCTCCCCCCGCCGCCGTCGCCGGAGCAGGTCCAGCAGACCATTCTGCAGCTGATCGACCTCAGCCGCACCGCCATCGCGTTCACCGCGGAGGGCCTCCGCATCGCGTTCGAGGCCTTGAACATGGCGGAGCAGATGTTCGTCACGGCGGACAACAACTACCTCATCGCTGAGGCGGAGCACGGGGCGGACAGCCCGGAGGCTGTCGCCGCGGACGCCCGCCGGGACATCACGCATTCCCGGATCGAAACAGCGGGTCTGCAGGGCGACGAGGAGGCCGCAGTCGTCAACACGCCCGAGTCTGAGGAGCGCCGCCAGGCGGCCTCTGTGGCCCCTGCTCTCGACGCGGAAGACGCGGACACGGACCGCAGGACAGCTTCGGACGCCCCGGCCGGCGACCTGGAGGAAGCGATCCAGAAGGTTCGGGACGCCCAGGAGGACTACACGCGTGCCGCACAGGCGGAGCGGGACCTGCTGAAGCGGTCCGACGCCAATGCGCCCTCCGTGCAGGAACTCCGCGCCGCGGCTGAGGAAACTCGCCTCGCGGAGGAGGCCCTCACCGAGGCCATCGATGAGCTCGAGGAGGTCGCAGGGGTTGAGGCGCCCGCAATTGGGGAGACAGCGGTGGGGAACCAGGTCCCGGCCCCCGACATGACCCCCGTGGCAGACGAGGAGGAGGTCCCTGCTGACGAGGAAGCTGAGGACGAGGAGCCGGGCGACGTGGAAGAGGCCGAGGAAGAAACCTCGGCGCCGGCGCCCACCACCGACACGCCCACCTCTGAGGCCCCCGCCCCGGCCACGTCGTCGTCCGAGGCCACCCCGCCGGCCCCGGTAACCACCACGGTCACCCAGCAGGCGCCGGCCCCGGCGCCCACCACAGTCACCCAGCAGGTCCCCGCGCCGGAGCCGCAGGAGCCGCAGGAGCCGACAGCCCCGGAGGACCCTGCCCCACCCGCGGACCCCGCCCCTGAAGGTCAGGACGAGGAAGACGGTGACGCGCCGGAATCCGTGGAAGCGGAATACAACCAGCTCCTCGGCGGGCCTGATGGTCTGTTCGCGAAGGAGCAGGACGCGAAGGAAGCTCTCGAAGCTGCCAACAAGGTCCTGCCCCAGTACGGGGAAATCGACACTCAGGGTAGGGTCAAGGACCTGGCCCCCTTCTGGGAGTTCCTGGCCCATAATGACACCGTGGCGACCGCCATTGGGGAGGCCATTGGAACGCCCCTCGAGGAAGCCGTGGAGTATGGGCACTCGGGGTTCACCGGGGGCGACCCACGGATCCTGGTGCGGTACACGCCTGGAACAAAGATGTGCGTCGAAAAGGAACCAGGCCGGATCAACGATGCGGGATACGGCAACATCCACTGCCGCTCGATCTTCGATGGATCGGCGGCGGACGTTGCCGAGCGGGCGGCTGAGTGGAGCCGCCTGCGAGGAGAGCCGGACAGCAACGCTGAGAAGGCCGCGTTCATTGACACCTACGTCTCGGCAGACAACCAGGACCTGTCGGTGGTGCGTGAGAGGGTACTTGAGCCTAACTGGCGCCTCCACCCCGACTCGGACGATTCCCGCCGCCTTGCCGTGCTGAATGAGCTCGCGGACATCCACGAGTACGTACAGCAGGCGCAGGATGACTACGACGCGGCGGTCGCCGCCCGTACCGAAGTCACGGACCGACTGCCCGGGGAGGGGTTGACGCTCCTGCCGAACGCGGCGACCTCCGGGGCGGATGTCGTTGTCCGCGCCAACTAACCCCGCTGCCTAAAGAGTTGAACCCCACACCGTACGAGGTGTGGGGTTCTTCCGTGTTCGGTGACCGCCAGGGGAGCTACGCCCCCGCGGGCTTCCGCACCTTGGGTAGGGACGCCGCGACAGCGAGGAACACGACCGGGTAGATGATGTACCCGATGCGGCTGGCCGGCATGACAAGCATGGCTGCAAGCAGGCTCCACCCCGCGTACTGCAGAGCCGCCGCGGCAGTCGCCGGCGGACGAACGCACACGTAGACGAGAATCCCCGCAGCGGTTGCAAACAAAACACCCAACGACAGGTACGGGCCAGCGGTGGGCACCAGGCTCAACAGATGGCCCGGAGTGGGAGACGCCGCAACCGACGTCAGCACCGACGACCCCGTCGTGTACCGGACGGTGTTCTCGAGGAACCCTTCAAGGTCCATGGCAAGCACCGGAAAATACACCACCGCCACGGCCGGCACAAAAGTGAAGAGCGTCTTGGCGGCACCGAGGGCGTCCCTCCGTGCAACGAACAGCATGAGTACGACGAACACAATGGGCGCCGCGGTGAGCTTCAACCCCAACGCGAACCCGAGGGCAGCTCCGGCGACGAAGTACCGGCGGGCCACTACCGCCGACGTGGCCAACACGGCCGCCGCGATCACCGGAAGGTCCACCCCCGACGAAGCGAACGACAACGCCACTGGAGGCGCCACCGACAACCACCGCAATGCCACCACAGGAGGGTTCACCTGCCCGGGGAACATTCGCCACGCCCATACAAAGCAGGCAACGGTGAACACGGCCGACCACACCCGCATGTCCGTCACCCATGACTGGCCAAACAGCGCCGCCGGCATGCCGAACAGCATCATCCCCGGAGAGTACGGGTTGTAATCGGTGACCACCGCGCCGGGCATGTTCACGATCGGAAGGTAGGGGGACCCCGTGGCGAGCCACAGGGAGGCCGCCCTCTCCACGATGGGAACCTCCATCTGGGAACCGCACTGCGACATGATGTCCGGGCAGCTGTCGAACGCTCGAGACATCAGACCCCCAACCAAGCCTCCTACAGCGGACCAGGCAAGGAGGGCGACATAGGCGGTTTTACGGACCGCGTCGCGGGCGGGCCCGGCAGCCCACAGGTAGAACAGCATCGACACGGCGCCGGTGGCGAATACGCCTCCCCAGAGCCGGTACATCGGGTAATCGGTGGCCCACCCGGACCAATACAGCGAGCCGAACACCGCGGCGAACAAGAGTGACGCGATGTCGACCCTCCAGGGATCCCACCAGACCAGGGCCTTCCTCCACGGGGAGGCGCCCTGGCGGTTCCGGAATCCCCGCGTGGGGGAGGGGGTTGCAATGAGGCTCATGGTCCTCACCGTGCTGTCCCACCCTCCCAGCGGTCAGCGATGCACAACCAGCGCCTGGGGAGGTAGCCGCATCGCACGTAATTCTGGTAGAAATGCTTTGCACGGCCCTAAACGAGAAGAAGTGTCCACAGCCCCGCCAAAAAAAAATGTACCCCGATGAATCGGAACTCGTTCTCATGCCCCCACGCGTAATCGCGGTCGCAAACTGCAAAGGTGGCTCCCTCAAAACAACGACAGCAGTCAACCTTGCCCAGGCACTCCGCGATCAGGGCCAATCAGTGCTTGTCGTAGACATGGATGAGCAGTGCAACGCGACCACCGCCCTGGGAGGAACCCACGACGGGGGCGCCCCGGACGTCCTCAGCGTCATCATGCGCCAGGCCACCCTCGACGATGCGGAGACCACTACGCCCGGTGGAGTTGGGTTGGTGCCGGCAACACACGAACTGGGCCACGTCGACGCGTACTTCTCGAAGAAGCCAGGACTCCACGGAATCCTACGCACATCTCTACAGGCCTCGGGCCGGCCCTACGACTACGTCCTCATCGACTGTCCGGGGTCAATGAACAACATGACGTTGACCGCTTTGGCAGCGTCCACAGAAATACTTGTCCCCGTAGCCTCAGGATCAATGGAACTGGAAGCCGTGTTCCGATTCGAACAACACCTGCAGGAAAGTGTGGACCTACTCAACCCGGAAGCGCGGATCAACCACATCCTCGTGGGAAGAGTCGAACTCAACCAGATAGCCGACAACGATGTTCTCCGAGCACTCCGGGGACAGTACCCGGACGAAACGATGGTGACCGTCATCCCAAAAAGTGTCCGCGTCACCGAGTCATACAGCGCACTATGTCCGGTCGTCACGTACGCGCCAACCAGCAAACCCGCCTTCGCATTTAACGATGCCGCGAAAGAACTCCATAGAAGGACTCAGAAATGACCTCGCCCCGACCCGGACTTCGTGGAGACCTGCCGAACCCCCGACGCCGCCTCCCCAGACTGGGGGAGCCCCCAACCAAGAAAAAGGTAGCCGCGCCCCAGAAGACGAAACACACCGTCTACCTGGCCACCACAACAGCGGAAAGGATGAAGGACGCCGCGGTTGCCCTGTCGTCCACCCCGGGGGCGCCAGCCAGCCTGTCGGCGCTCGTCGAGGAAGCCGTACTGGAGAAGCTGAACCAACTTGAGCAGCAGTACAACCACGGATCCCCGTTCCCGGCCAGGTACCGGGAACCACGGCCCGGCCGACCCATCACATAGCAGCAATGCTGGCGACGCCACCACCGCAGGTAATACCACCCCCACTCCGGAAACGCCCCTTCCCCCTGGGGGGGGGGTGAAACGAATTCAGCCGGCCCGTTGCGTTACCAAACCGTGCCCGGACGGTAGCCATCACCGAAGCAACCATCCCTGCACCTGAAGGAGTCCCGGCCACCGGGGTACACCATGCGCAACACCAAGATCAAGCTTTACAAGGGCACCGCCGCGGCATGCGTAGCCGCCGTGGCCATGTCCAGTGCCATCGCCCCGTCCGCCCACGCTCAGACAGCGCCAGCCGAGACTGCCCCCGCCGCGGCGCCGGAGGTGCCGGCCCCCGCTCCGAACGGTCCGGCAACTCCGCCGGCGGCTCTCGACCAGCTGCCCCCGGCGCCCACACCGGAACAGATCCAGACCAGCATCCTGCAGATCATCGACCTCAGCAGGACCGCAATCGCGTTCGGAGCCGAAGGGCTGCGGATCGCATTCGACGCACTGAACGCCGCGGAGCAGGCCGTCGTCGCCGCGGACAACAACTACCGCGTCGCGGAAGCGGAGCATGGCCCGGAAAGTCCCGAGGCAGTCACCGCTGAAGCTCGGAAGGACATCGCCGAGTCCCAGGTGGAAACAGCCGGGCTGAAGGGAGACGAGGAAGCTGCCGTGGTGGCCACACCTGAATCCCAGGAGCGCCGCGCCGCCGCCTCGGTCGCCCCCATCCTGGAGGAGGGCACCGATGGCGAGGACGGGCCCGACACAGATGCCGAGGACAGCACCCCGGAGCCCAGCCACGAAGTTGGCGAAGCCATCGGCAACGTCCGCACAGCCCAGGAAGCGTACACGGCGGCCGCCCAGGCTGAACGGGACCTACTGAAGCGGTCCGACGCCAACCCCGCAACCATCCAGGAACTGCGTGCCGCCGCGGAAGAAACACGCCTCGCCGAGGAAGCTCTCACAGCGGCCGTGGATGAACTCGAGGTGCTCATCACTGACGACACGGCGGGCACGTCCCCGGCTGGTAACACCGGGGAGGGCAGCCCTGGGTCGCCGGCACTGCAGCAGGTGTCGCACAGGTAAGTCACTCACCGAGAAGAGCCCCCACCTCCCTGGAAGGAGGTGGGGGCTCTCTTGTGTCCCGGGGCCCCGGTCCCCTTTTGTCATAACCCCCAATTATGGGGAGTAACCAGCCTGGTGTCACGTGACGGAGCGGGCGGAGGGGTAACGGTTGGGTGGAATCCGCCTGCGGGGACGGGGTGGGGCGGTGAAAACACCAGCGCGAGCAGCCCCTGGCCCTTGCCGGCGCCCCGGGGGTCATTCACCAGTGAGCTGTACGGAGTGCCCGTTCTTCTTGATGAGGTCAAGGGTGTTGCCGAGGTCGGTGATGAGGCTACCCGTGACTTCCGTGCCTCTTCCCGTCTGGTAGGACAGCACCCCCACGGCGACGCCGTCGCGGTACACGATCGCACCGGAGTCGCCCTTCTCGGCGGGCAGCGTGGTTGCCCATAGTCGAGTCGGGTGCTGTTGGGAGCCAGGGTGCACCCCCAGAACCGTTCCGCAAGCCCACCCGGTAGTGCCCCCGTGAGCACACACAACATCCCCCTCCTCCGGGGAGGAGTACTCCGTAGTGCGGAACGGGGGCAGAGCACCCAGATGCGACGTGACCGCAGCATCGTTACCAGGAGGAAAATGCTTGTTCGGAAGACCATCCTCTGTCAACGCCACCGACTGCGGCTCCGTGTGATACCCGAACTCGCCGAAGTAATTCGACACCCCCGGCCGACCCCCAGGCTCCGCCCCCTCAGTGCAATGAGCAGCCGTAACCATCAAAGCCACCCCATCCACCAATACCGGCAACCCCGCCGAACACTGCGTCACCCCCAACAACGTGTCCAACTGGAACCCACCAACACCCCGCCAAGCAGCCCACCCAGCCCCATCAACAAGCTCCGCCGGCGCCTCCACCCCAGACTCCTCCCAATAAGCAACCCGATACGCCTCAGACTGCCCCGCAATTCCTCTACGGACGTCAAGGCCAATCGCCGCAGCGACGACAGCCAAAATCAACAACACGAGCACCGCAGTGCGCAGCACCCTCCGCGACTGAGATCGGGGACCCCCCGGAAGAAGACCACCTTGCTGGAACGTCATACCTGAACAGTGCTGACCCGGCCACCCGAACCCCTGTTGGACAGTCCAACACCCGTGGACCCCGGTGAGCCTCGCGCCGACAGTTAAGGCAACCCCGCAAAACATTCCTGGGGACCAAAAAGAAAGGTTAAGAAAATGAGTACTCTTCTGGACCGACAGAGGTTCGCTGACCAGATCACTTCCGCGTTGGCCGGCTCGTGCCAGCCGGACGACAGTGGGGTGGCCACCGGCATGCGGATCGTCATCCATGAACTACTGGAAGGTGAACGCCCCCTGGCGGATGTGGCAGAGCTTTCCCAGAGGGTGCTGAAGTGGCACCAACCCGAGGAGCAGCTGTCCATCAAGTTGACCCGGATCGCCCGGGACATTCGTGGTTTTGCGGAGAGCCAGCTGGCCTCCTGAGCTGCCCTACCCCGAACCGTAGCCCCCGCCCCACGGCGGGGCTTATTTTGTCCCCAGGTGGGCGCGAGCGTCAGTTCCAGTGAGGACAGGGAGAGTGACGGCGCCCATTCCGCGGACCACCCCAGGGGATGGAGGGGCCACCGGGAAGTGGGCGTAAACGTTCTGTTCCATGCCCCCGCCGTGCCGCACAGGACGCAGCCCCGTAGGCACAGTGCCCACATGACCGTAGCGCCTATTATGATCACCCTATTTGGGCCCCTCACCATCGCCATCATCCTCTTCTACATCGCCTCAATAAGTACCCCTCCCAACAAGAGGCTGAAAAAGCTCAGGAAGAAGAAGCAGCAGGTCGAGACCCAACTCCAGGATGCCCGCACGAAGGAGGAAGCCAGGGCCGCCCAACGTAGGCTCTTCACAATCCAGTACTTTGAGAAGAAGGCCACACAAAGGGCCCTCGAGCACAAGGCAGCCCTCGAGTGGTGGGACACGTTCCTCAATCCCACCCCCACCAGGCCCCCCAAGCGCGACGAAGAGCAGCCTGCCCCGCCCGGAGAGCACGCCCCGGAAACCGAATCCACAGAAGCGGAGAACGCAACCGAATCCACCGACAGTCACATCTCCCTGACGGACATCTCCGCATCGTCCAGGTGGAATTCGTACATCAGCCGGATCAACACGCTCAAGGTAGAGTACCTGGAGGCCGAAATGTCGGGGGAAACCTGGCTGTATCGGCCGCTACTGTTGGACGTAGAAAACGAGCACACCTCCCAATTCCACGTGCGGTTCTCCCTTGCGACAGATGTCCTGGAGGGGCCGATGCCGGACACTCTGGAGGGGCTCGACCATGCGGGGTCCGTGCTACATGCGGCGGAACAGGCCTGGCGCACGGCGTACCGGAACGCGGAGTACACAGGGGTGCCTGAGCTGGACGCCGCGCAGCGGTCGACGTTGCGCCGCGCAAAGCGGGCCCTGGCCGTCGCCCTGGATGAGCGGTCCCCGCTACCGGAGAGGCTCCACTCCCTGAAAACTGCCCGGGATTTGACGCAGCAGATCTTTGAGGTGCTTGCCCCGAGGCAGGCGCCGGCCATCAGCCGGTCGTTCAAGCACACAGCGCTCGAACTGGAAGCCGCGTAGGCCCCGCGGGCACCCCTGCGCCGACGGTATCTGCACGCACCTGGCCCCTCCCCCTTCGCGGGGGAGGGGCCCACAAAAAAGAAAGGAAATTCGATGAGCACAGCTGATCTGCTGTTCTATGGCCCCGGCGCCGTCTCGCGCGCCCGAGTGGAAGCATCCAAATCGTTCCCACTACACGGCCCCTTGGACTTCGACAGGGACACAGCGGATGCCCTCCGCAAGCTGAAACTGACCGCAGCCCAAGCTGGAGACGTGGCGGAACGGCTGACACGGAGCGACGCCCTGGAGGCGTTCATGGTCGGGGAGAACCGCGCCACTGTCTGCTACAAAGCCATGGGCAACAAGGCAGCTGACGTGGACCTCCTGGTGGACCTCCTCGGGAGGGCCCACAACATGTCCAACCCCGCGGTGCCCGCGGCACTGGACCAGGTTTCCCGACGAGGATCCCTGGAGCAGGTGCAGCGGCTGGATATGGGCTACTACAGGCATCTCCCCACGGCGATGTATGCCCACCAACTCAGGACAACCCCTGGGAGCCCCTCCGACCACAGACTACACCCCCACACCGAACTGGCTTATGGGGAAGCGTCCCCCGAAGACATGCTGACTATCGCGAACGCCAACGTGCATGACAGGCAGCTAACCGTCACAGGAGGAGCAGACGACCCCACTTGGGTAGCGGCAGTCCGGGAACACCTGGAATACCGACTCGAAATGGGTGCCCCTCCCCACAACATCATCACAGGTGCTTGGTGGGGGAAGGCCCTGCGAAACGGGGTGGAACGACTCCACCTGGCAGGGAGAGGGCTTGGGCTTCCGGAGATCAAGGAATGGTCTGTGGTGCAGCCCCTGAATGGTGAAGAACTCCAAGAGGTAGTCGACCGTGGGCTACCTGGAGAGAACGCCCCCCTGGAACACATCCTCCTGGTGGAAGCGTCGGAAAGCGTGTTCGAATACGTCTGTTCGAGTGACTTCCGGAAAGACGCCAGCGCGCCCTGGATGCTGAGGGACCTGGCGGCCGTGGTCCACGAACGCTGGGGGGACCCCGCGGAAGCGCTGGCGAAAGTACTGGGTTCACCCCGCCCCGACATCCACGTGGACACCTGGATGTTCTTCATGAACGCGATTAATCTGAGGCCCTCCCATTACCTCCCAGTGGGGCCCATCCTGGGGGAAGTGCTGAAAGAGCAGGTTCTACGCGGATGGAAAACTATGGGGGTTGGGATTCAAGTGGACTACCCGATCGTCCCCGATGACGGGCCCGCAGCCGACTTGCGGCCGTACATCGAGGCTGCCGAGCAGGAGTTTTTGGAACATGTGGACCTCAACGACCTAACCGAGGTTCAGGTGGGGAACTTCTCCTGCAGATCCCGGCCCCTCGCCGAAACCCTAATGCGGAGGATCCAGGAAGCTCACGCCCAGGGACATGACGTGCAGATACCATCCCCGTGGCTGGTGCAGGCCCTCGGTCACCCCGCGGGTGCCCTGCAGGACTCCCTCGACAAGTACGGGAAGGAAACCCTCACGTACGCCCTGCAGCGAAGTGGCCCCACCATCCTGAAAGACGTTCCCGGGCTTTGGAATCAATACGCTCACTGCGCAGATCTTTTCGAATGGAAGGATCTCCTTGAAGTGGAGGGTCTCGACGTAGCAGAAGAGATCCTCCCGTACTGGTTGGAGAACTGTCCGGGCCTTGCCGAGTTAGTGACCTTGGCGGCGGCCCAACGCCCCAACCTGCTGACCCCGGCCATCAAGTCGGGGGCACTGCGAGGATCCGCACTCACGGCCCTCGCAGAATCAACCCTGCCTGGCCGGAAAGACCTGGCGAACGTGCTGGCCGAACACCTGGGGGACAGTGTGACCCAGTGGAACCTGGCGGCCAAGCTTCTTGAGGACTGGGAAGGAACGTTGGCGGACGTCGCCGCTGTAGCGAAACCTCTTAATGAGAACTGACGTCGACCCCCGCGCCCATCAGGGTGCGGGGGTCTTCTTTTACCCTCATGCAGGCACGCACAGGAAAAGAGTTCACTGCCCACCGGGACCACCGCAGGTGGCTCGGAACAGTCGAATCCCCAGAAACTGATGCTTGCAGATAACCTCGGCGCCAGGGTTCTCCGTTTGCCGCACGGCCGGCCCTCCGCACCGTGGAGCGGTCGCCGCAGCTCACCGAACAACCCCCGCACCTTCTCGGTGCGGGGGCTTTTCACATGAACTACCCGGTAACGCAGGGGCGACCCCTCACCGGAGGACCTGCAAACCCAGCCACGGATGGTAGGACACCCGCACACCCCCAACTTCCACCGGCCCGTGCCGCAGGTCCAGGGTCACGTCCGGGTCTTCAACGCTCACGTTCGCAGGGAGCCTGAGGGTGGATGTGCCGACCTTCGTGAGGACCCCCACCTCCTCCCCGCCATCCACCCCGCGGATCAACGTTGAGTGATCCTCAGGCGAAGACTTCGCGTGGTGCAGCCCGTCGAGAGTTTCCGCAGTGAGATGCCCCGCCCTCCCAAGAAGCACGCACCCCGCTGCCGCGGCTTCCTCAGCAACCTTCGCCCGGTGCTCCTCCAGGGCGTCCTCCCAATCCGGCAGCCAGCTCTCCGGGATCTCCGGGCTGACTGTGGCCCTACTGATGAGTCCAGGTGTATCCCCGGGAAGATTCCAGGTGGGGCGCTCTGCCACTGTGGCAGCGGCCGCAAGGAGAGGAGCCCTGCCGTAGATGAACTCGGCACCGGACGGGAACGTGGGCGCCGCCTCTCCACTGAAGGTGACGCCATCGACAACAATCGTGGGAGAAGACAGAAGCTGGGGCCTTCGGGTGGTGTCGTGGCGGTGCATACGACCGGCTCGCTGGATGAGCAGATCAATCGGCGCATGGTCAGTGATCAACACGTCAGCATCAATGTCGAGGGACTGCTCGAGTACCTGAGTCCCCACCAGGATGCGGCGCCGTGGCCGCCGGCCAAAAGGTCCCAGCTCCTCCAGAAGAAGCCGTGTACGTTCCGCACGGTCCCGCGCGGTGAGCCTGGAGTGCAGCAGAACAACGTCATCGCCGAACTCCTCCCGAAGCTGCTCCGCAGTGCTCTGGGCGCGAGCAACCGTGTTACGCACAACCATGGCGACTCCACCTTCACGAAGGCGACCACGCAGGTCATCGATCAGAGAAGAGTCAAGAAGTTCAACCCTGACGGACCGCTGCCCACCGGGGCGGGCGGGCGCACCCCAAACCTCTGCCTGCACCTCCCCGCCGGCAACACCGGACACCCCAGTGATGCGCGGGTAGCCCTCGCAGTGGGGAACGTCCAGGGAGATTCGGGAGGGCACCTGATTCGTGGCGCCCCCAGCGTAGGAACAGGCGAGCTCGTCACGCATACGGGGCGGCAGAGTCGCAGACAGCAGGACAACCGGGGTGCCCGCATTACCCGCCCATCGGAGCAACTCGCAGACAAGGGCGTGCATGCGCGTGTCCGAAGCGTGAACCTCGTCCACGACCAGAACCTTCCGGAAAGCTCCACTGGCACGCAGCGCCACATGCCGAGTCCGGGTAGCCGCATGGAGAAGTACGTCAATGGTCGACACGACGACCGGGGCGAGAAGCGACTTGTCGTGCTCGAGGTACCAGTGCGAAACACCCCGCCCCTCCCGCCGGGCAGCCTTCCACGCAACATTGCTGCTGGCCTTGCCGTGCGCTAACAACTGCGGAACCTCAGACGCAACCCTGGACGCCCAAGTTGAAACACGCCCCCACATGGCGTCAGTGGTTGCCTGCGTGGGAAGTGCCACATGAACCCCATCCCTGCCGGTTCGGGCAGACAAGATCTCCGCGGCAGCGAGAGCAGCTTCCGTCTTCCCCTCACCGGTAGGCGCCTCCACAATCAGCAGACCCGGAGCGGACATCTCACGGGCGGCGCGGGCAGCTACCACCTGCAAAGGGCGTAGGGCCCAATCGAACCGGCTGGCCACCTCACCCAACGTGGGGACCTGCCGAGCACCCCAGCCGCCCGTGATACGCAGATCTTCCGCAACACGCCGAATGCGGACCTGGGACTCCTCGAGGGACACCCGCTGAGATCCCCACACCGGGGGGACGGTCCCGTGCGACGCAACCCAGTCGCTCTGGATGATGAGTCCGGCAAGTTCAAGTTGCTGCGCCCTGCTGGGCACGGACCGAGGTTCAGCCGGCCACTCCGCGTACCCCACCTGCCGGGAAACAAGGTCGATCAGATCCTGCTGCACGCTCTCCCAATGCGACAGCCCTGCCCCCTGGGGCAGGGAAACACTTCGGGAGTCGTTGTACACACCGCGCTGCGGAACAGTCCCATGGTGGCCCGAAATGAGCGGCAGAACCCATCCAACGCTTTTGCGTCCCCAGCCGGCGGCCCGCGCAGCTCCTCGGACAAGAACAGCTCCCGCCCAAGTGTGCGGCCATCCAGAATCCACCCCCGAGGGGACTTGAGCCCCAGCACCAAGATGCGGCTGCTTACTTTGAAATGCGGGGGTTGCCTTACCCACATCGTGGAGTGCAGCCAGCCATGCGAAAAAGCGTGCCCCTTCCCCATCGGGGGCAATCCGAGAAACCCAGTCTCGTGTGGCAGGAGACAGTTGATTGTCCCACAACCACAACGCTGCAGCCGCAGTGTCCAGAAGATGCACATCCAGGCGATGGGGCGGCTCCGACTTCGCCCACAGGTCTGCCAAAGGGATAGGGGTGGATGCACTCATATGAGAAACCGTGCCGGCCGAAACGATCCCCACCCGAGCTGATTAGACGCTGCACAATGAACCGCCACTTCCACCGCATCCCCGCGGCCCCTCACCAACCCCTCCATGGGGCTAAGGGACAGGTTGCGGGCACCCACACCGTGAACCAACGTGCCCCAACCAATGCATAGACTCAGGCCCGAACCCTGGGGGTTAGACGGGCTGAACATGGCGCCGCTAAGCCCACTGGCACGCAAGTGGGCACCCGGCAGGAGGATGTCGAAGAAGTAGGCCGTGCAGGGCAGCGTGTTGTTCAACACCACATGCCTGAGTTCCGGACCGCAGAACCAGGCGTAGGTAAGTTCTGTACCGCTGAGGATCCACCACAGCGAGGAGGCCCCTCAGGAGGGGTAGAGTGACTGCGGCGGAGGTGGCACACCAAGGGGGACTCGAGCACCTCATCCGAAGAAATTACGCTGAGTTCAACCAGGGGGTCACCCCGCAATACCGGCACCCGCCCGCGGTGGCGGCTGCGAACCCGCATATGAAGAGGGGTGACCCACTACGGATTGCTCCAGGGCTCGTGGTTGTCCGAGTCCCAAGTGTCCAACCGGTGTAGTAGCTCTTCCTGCGCCGCAGGGTTCGATGCCCACATAGTGGCCAACCAGGTGTTCATCGTCGTTTCCCGGATGACCGAGTACTTCCGCATCCTTCCCTCGTCGAACCGTTCACCATACCCAGCCTGAAACTCCTCCCACGCAGTCCCACTGGGCTGGAACCTGCGGCTCGACACGTAGGACATCAGCAAGTCAAACTCCCGCGGCCCTACCTGCAAACTGTCGAGGTCAATAAGGTGCGTGGCACCGTTGAAAGCAACCGAGTTCCCGGCGTGGGGATCGCCGTGCAGAAGTGTGTGAGGCTCCTCCAGGAGGTCCTGTAGGAGGCTCTGCGCGCTGTGCGCTCGGCGGTGAAGTTCCCTGACAACAGAATTCGGCATGTCGTCGGCGAGGTCCCTGAGGCGCCGGTGGAACCTGCTGGAAACCTCCGTTGTTGCAAGCCCCGCGACCGGCCCAACGTTGTGCAACGTGGACAACGCGGATCCCAGACCCTCGTAGGTAGCAGCCTCAGGGTCCCCTGCTGGCCACGCTGTGACAATGTAACCGCCGTCCTCGGCGACGGAGGTGGCCAGGGGTGGGATGAGGCGCACCCCTTCTTTATGAAGCCGGGTGAGCTGCAGCAGGTTGTTGTAGACGCGAATCCGCTGACCGGCGTCCCGAACCCGGAGCACCACACCCGAGGATTCAGACTTAGCCACAAGATTGGCGCTGACCTGAACCAAGCTAAGGTCGCTGAGGATGCGGCCGGTGAGCAGCCGGCCCGCAGAAAGGAACTCCGCCGTGGGGGTCCCGTCAGGGTTGAACGCCCACATACGGACACTGGAAAAGAACTCGGGCGGGTTGTACATGCCGACAGTTGTTGGGGCCTGAAGTGAACTCATATGAAATACAGTTAGCGCGCACCTCACGAACACAGACCAATGATCGGGGCAGCGTCGGCGGATACACGGGGCAGGGAAGATCCCCCCAGGGTTCCACAAGCCCCGGCGCCGCAAGCACTAACCAGAGACCGGCCCCCACATTAAGCGGCCCCCGTGCCCCGCTGCTACACCTGCATGGGTGGAAGCCCGTACTGATCTCGAAGAGAGGAGATGAGCTCCCGGTCGTCCTTACGGGAAATCTTCGCCATGGTACTTTCCGCATGCTTCCGATACAGCAAAACCACATCCTCAACCATCGAGAAAGATCTCGTCGACAGGCAGAGGCGGTACAGAAGATCAATATCCTCCGCCGCCGGCAACGTGGGATGCCACCCACCCACGCCACGAATCAGATCAGTGCTCGCGAGAACCGCACTGGTGTGAATAGTTAGCGGAAGGTCCTCAGGCAGCACCAAACCAACATCACCGGGGAGGCTGTACCTTCCAGAAGGCAACTGCTCCCAGTCCAGTAGGCGAGAGACCCCGTAGTTCACGGTCCGGCCCGCAACCCACTGTGCACCTGAACTCTCAAGCTCTGATACCCGGCAACTGAGGCTGTGGGCGCCGGCAAGCATGTCGTCATCATCCAGGTTGACGACGTACTGACCTGAAGCACGCCGCAGCGCCGCGTTCCTCCGGCTGCCGACAGTGCTGGCCAGTGGAACCGGAACATGTGACAGGGCCACGCCTGGGGAGGTAATCGCATCGCCCACCCGGGACAGCATGTCGTCAGCCCCGGGCGAGTGAGGGGCAGCGATCAACCACTCAACCTCCACCCCAGCCTGACAGTTGACGGACGTGGCCAGAGCTTCCCAAAAGGGCTGGCGCTCGGGGATTGCTGACGTTGCGGTGATAACGGTGACAAGAGGCATGCTCCAGACCGTCGGCGCGGAACCGAGGTGGCGGGCCCCGGCCCAGGAGGGGAGGGGATGGCCGCGCAGGAACTAAGTGACCAGATCCACCCACCGACGCAATGAGGGCTCGACCTACCTTGAATTACCACTCAGGGCTGGGCGCCCACCCGTGCCCGCAGATCACTGATGATCTGCCCATATATCCCGCGAGTAACATCACTCTCCACTTTCCAGTCCCTACCCCGCCGAGCAGCCATAGCCAACCGGTGTGCGGCCTCGTTACTGGAAACACCCGCGTGACCCCGAACCCACTCCACCCTCAGCACACCAGACAGGAAAGCTTCCTGCAGCTCCGGGAGGAACTTGGAAACACGAGCACGCGTCTCCTGCGAGAACTTGCACGGACCCGTGATGGCAGAAATAGCAGCACGACTGTCCGTAAGGACATGCACATGCGGACCGAACCTCTCCCACGCCATAGCAATAGAAGCAAGCTCAGCGGAAGTAGAACACCATTTCCCCTTACGGGCCTCTGCACACCACTTCGAGCCGTCAGTAGTCACACAACCAAGCCCTGCGCCAACACCACCACCCACGGACGCATCCGTGGCCACTATCCTCCACTCCGGAGGAGACTCAGCCCCCGAAGGAACCCGGGGCTCCTCACGAACTGCCTCGGCCTGCACTTGCGCACATAGAGAGTCAAGCTCTGCGCGCGCAATAGCCGCAACCGGAATGTGCTCACGTGAAGACCAGCCTGCAATCGACAGCCCACTAACCCCCGCTAAGGACTCGAGCCGCAGACCACCCATGGGCATAAAAAGACTCACGGGGCTGAACTTCGCAACCCCCACCACGGCAAGAGCGCACTCAACTGCAGCTGCCTCCCGGGAAGGTTTCACATGACCCCGCTTCGCAACGCTTGTAATGACCCCCACCCCAGACTCAAACTGCACTGCCCCTACAGCCACGCCCACAGGACCCACATTCCTGACGAGGACCACGGCCGCGGACGTCTGGCTAACACCCCCAGGATCCACTCGAGCGGGAAAGTTTCCTGGGCTGGGCAACACAGCACTGCACCTCTTCAGAGGAGTCACCACCCGCACTGGCCACGGATGTCCTAACTCGAACCGTGCCGGCCACACAAGCAGCACAACCCCGCAACCCAGATGTCATATATGCGCATCTTCCATACAAAAACAAAACAAGCGCCGGCGCGGAGGCAACACCGATGCCCCAGCAAGCAACCCATCACAGCACTCAGACGAAAAGCGCAAAATAAAACGCCACCAGACCACCCAAAAACAACTAAGGCACCACCAGCGAAGCCCCCGGAACAGGCGGCCCTAACCCACCACACCCCCACCAAGGAACCCACCAAAAAGAACCAGGTGAGCACACCAGACAGACCCCGACACCGCCCGGATGCAAATGTATATGTTATCCATTATCAGGTGGGTCTGTTCTTGGGGTCCATGTTTCGGGTGCTTGTCTGTTCTCAGGTGCTTTGTTTCTGGGTCTGGGTGTTGGGGTGCTCTTCGTTTTTCGGGCGCTTCGTGTCTGGGGTGTGTTTTCAGTTCCTTTTGGTCTTCTTGCTCGTGTCTGGAGGAGGGTTCTTTTTCTGGGGGTTTCGGGGGCTTGGTTTGTTGATGGTTGGGTTGGTTTCTGGTGGCGGTCGTGGTGGGTGTTGGAGTGTCCTGCAGGTGGGTTGGTGGGTTGGTGGGTTTTGGTGTCGGTGGTGGGCGTGAGGAACGAGTCGGTGGCTTCTGGTCGTTAGTGTTGGGGGGTGTTGGTGGGGAGGATGTCGTTATTCCTGGTCCTTGTTCCTGAACCTCCTTGGTTCTGTCGGAGGGGCCGATCTAACAAGGGGGCTGGGTCCCATGGTGGCGCCAGGGAGGTTTGGCTCTGGGGCCTGGGGGGCGCGTGGTTCGGGTGTGCCGTGGGTGTCTGGTGGTTGTGCGGTGCTTGGGGCTCGCCGCCCGCGTGTTCGCCGGCTCGTTGTTGGGGGTGGGGTCGGCGGCCCTGCGCGACTGGGTCGGGGCTGTTCCCGATGTCGGTGGTGCTTTGGGCGACGTCCTTATGGGGTCCGCGATCGGGCTGTATAAGTCCGGGTTGGTTGGCTTGGGTTCCTTTCGTTGGTGGGTGGGTTGCGTCGAGGTTGGGCGTGGGGCCGCGGTCTGGGTTCGGTGGTTCAGTGGGGGGGCGCTCCTCGTTCGGCTGCTGTCCGCTCGTCGAGTACGTGTAGCTGTGTCGTTCCGGTCGGGTGGACGGTCCTCAGGTCGCTTGGTTCAGCAAGTCCTTCCGGTGGGGCTGGGGTGGTTCATTCAGGGGTTCGTGGGGGCGTCGTCGCGGTCGCTGGCGGCTGTGGGGCGGCGTCACTGTTAGGTAGGTTGCCGCTGTTTTCGGGGTCGGCGTGGTGGTTCTGTGGAACTGGTGGCGTGTCATTGGGGTTGTTGTGTGGGCGGTTGTTGTTGTGCCAGTGGCCCGGTTCAAGGTGTTCAGTTCGACGTCCTTGTCGGTCTTCCGCGGCCGTCCTTCGCGGGTAGGGCTGTGGGTAAGTTCGGCCTTGTAGTAGCTGTTGTCTGTCTCGGTCGGCGCGTTATCGTGGGAATCGGCGGTGGTGCCGATCGTGGGTATTGCCTCGTTCTTGGTGGGGCGCTTGCTGTGGCGAATCGGCGTGGGTTGGCTGCCGGCATCGCTGTGGCGCCGCAGGTTGGTCTGCTGGGTGCCGCGTGACCGGCGGGCCATCTTGATTGCGTCGAGGTCCATCGTGGTGCGCGGGTGCGGGGCGTCCCGCCGCCTGACGACCGTGAGTGGGAAAGCGTCGATGATGAAGCAGGCGTAGGCGGCGCCGGCCCGGGTCGGCATGATCGTCAGGTGGGTGGCGCACAGCTGGGGGCCATCCCCGCGTGTGCGGGGAACATGGGGCCTCGATGGGCCTCCGAGAGCCGTCGGCCGGGCCATCCCCGCGTGTGCGGGGAACATGCTCGCGCTGTGGATGCATCTATCCCGGCTGGAGGGCCATCCCCGCGTGTGCGGGGAACATCGCTGGTTGTGAGGAGTGCGGCGGTGGTGATTGCGGGCCATCCCCGCGTGTGCGGGGAACATTAGGCTCAGCGAGAGTTTGGCTGACCCGAATTGGGGCCATCCCCGCGTGTGCGGGGAACATACTTCTTAACCTGCGGGGTTACCGGCGGTAATCGGCTTTTTTATTTACCTCCCCCCCCCC
>ERZ1032871.40-NODE-40-length-19011-cov-8.078392_pt1 | contig 19011 bp, 17 predicted proteins | sample MGYA00519026_ERZ1032871 | MGnify/ENA primary metagenome ERZ1032871 (study PRJEB33719, sample SAMN04262510) | wastewater metagenome | biome: rural village; feature: composting latrine chamber; material: composting feces with ash | place: El Salvador | collected...
GAAATGACGGAAGCCGCGATTGAAGCCGTTTTGCCGCAGATACCCGATCCCGTGCCGCCGGTGCTTTGTCTGAAGACGGACTGCCATGAAAGCCTGCTGGGCATTGTGGCGGGAAAAATCAGAGACCGCGTGCACCGGCCGGTGTATATGATGAGTGAAGGCGCGGAACCGGGGATGCTGAAAGGCTCCGCCCGGTCGATTGCATCCTATCCGATGCACGAAAAGCTGAAGGAAGTGGCAGAGCATCTTGAGCAGTACGGCGGGCATGCGATGGCCGCAGGCTTCAGCGTAAAAGAAGAGAACGCGAATGCTTTCTGCAGGGCGCTGACGGCGCACTGGGAACCCTCGGAAGAGGATCTTCTTCCGACGCTCCGGATCGATTTTCCGATCGATCTGTCTTATATAAATCCGGTGCTCGTAGGAGAGATCGAACGCATGGCGCCGTTTGGAAAAGGCAATCCGAAACCACTGTTTGCCTCCAGGGATGTGACGCTGGCGGGCATTCAGGTGATCGGAAAGAACCGGCAGACGCTAAGGTTTCGCTTCAGAAGAGGCCGCCAGGAGTTCACCGGCATTCAGTTTCGCCGGGCGGAACAGACGCTTGAAACACTGTATACGCGCTTTGGGCGCCGATTCGAGCAGGCATTCGAACAGCGCGGAGAGGGACTGACCGTACAGATCGTATATACACCGCAAATGAATGAGTACGCCGGGTCCCGTTTCCTGCAGCTGGTCATCGAGGATATTCGTTAATTTGAATTCAGGTATGATTTTGATATAATTGCTGTAATACAGCAAAGGGGAGCCTTTATGATCGATCAGGTAGTCGAAAAAATCAGAGCCTATTATCCCGGTTTCGACGAGGCGCGCGTCCGTGATGCGTGCCGTTTTCAGATGGAGGCGCACGAGGGACAAATGCGTGCGTCCGGAGAGCCGTACAGCATCCATCCGGTCCATGTGGCCCTGCTGCTGGCGGATCTGAACATGGACGAGGACACAATTATTGCGGGTCTTCTGCATGATGTGCTCGAGGATACCGACTATTCCTACGATTATGTGGCCGAACGTTTCGGACCGGATGTCGCCGTTCTGGTGGACGGGGTCACAAAACTGAAAAAGATCCAGTTCAAATCCAAGCAGGAAAACCAGGCGGAGAATATTCGGAAAATGATGATGGCCATGTCGAACGACATTCGAATCATTATCATCAAGCTCTGTGACCGGCTCCACAATATGCGCACGCTGGAGTATATGTCCGAAAAGCAGCGGCACAACAAGGCGGAAGAGACGCTCGAGATTTACGCGCCGCTTGCGCATCGGCTGGGAATCAATACGATCAAGTGGGAACTGGAAGACCTGAGTCTGCGGTATCTGGAACCTGAGATCTATTATGAGCTCGCCAAACGCATCGAGAAGAAGCGCGAAGACCGCGAAGCCTATATTGCGCAGGTGATCGAGCAGCTCCATGAAAAGCTGGGCGATCTCGAAATCACCGCGGACATTACCGGACGCCCGAAAAGCCTGTACAGTATCTACAAAAAGATGTATCAGCAGGACAAGACATTTGAACAGATTTTTGATCTGACGGCCCTGCGGGTCATCGTCGATACGATCAAGGACTGCTACGGCGTGCTGGGCGTGGTGCACACATTGTGGAAACCGCTGCCCAACCGCTTTAAAGACTATATAGCCATGCCCAAGCCGAATATGTACCAGTCGCTCCACACGACCGTCATCGGACCGGAAGGAGAGACCTTCGAGGTGCAGGTACGGACCTGGGACATGCACAAGACAGCCGAATACGGGATTGCGGCGCACTGGAAGTACAAGGAAAACCGCGGAACCGACAATTTCGACGACAAACTGACCTGGCTGCGTCAGCTCATGGAGTGGCAAAAAGAGCTCAAAGATCCGAAGGAATTTATGGAAACGCTGAAAGGTGACTTTTTCAGCGATGAAGTCTATATCTTTACGCCGCAGGGCGATGTCATCAATCTGCCGCAGGGTTCCACGCCGATTGACTTTGCCTACCGCGTGCACACGGCGGTCGGCAACAACTGCGTCGGCGCGCGCATTGACGGCCGCATCGTACCTTTGACGACGGTTCTTCGAAACGGAAATATCGTAGAAATCATTACATCTTCCGCTTCGGCCGGGCCCAGCCGCGACTGGCTCAATATCGTAAAAAGCACACAGGCGAAAAACAAGATTCGCCAGTTCTTCAAAAAAGAAGACCGCGACATCAATATCGTGCGCGGACGCGAAGCCATCGAAAAAGAGGTCAAACGGCTCGGGTACCGCTATCCCGAGATCCTGAAGGACAGCTGGCTGCTCCAGGCCGGCGAAAAACTCGGTTTCAATACAATCGATGATCTGTTTGCCGCCACGGGTTACGGCAGTGTCACCGTCAATCAGGTCGTCTCCCGGCTGCGGGAAATGTACGCGGAACATCACAAAGATGATGAACAGCCGCTGCCCGAAGAAATTGTCAGAAACAAAAAGAAGGCATCCGACCAGGGCGTCAACATCAAGGGCGTTGACAATATCCAGGTGAAGTTCGCCAAGTGCTGCACTCCGGTGCCCGGCGATGACATCGTCGGCTATATTACAAAGGGGCGGGGCGTATCGATTCACCGCAGCGACTGCACGACTCTCAAACAGGCCGATAAAGACCGGCTGGTCGAAGTCTACTGGACCAACCGTGACTCCGACATGTACGAGGTGGAAATCCAGATTATGGCCATCGACCGTCGCGGGCTGCTGTCGGAAATTACCCAGCGGATCTCCGATGCCAAAGTCAATGTCAACGGGATGAGTTCGCGCGTGAACAAGGAGAATCTATCGCATATCAATGTGACGCTCTCCGTCAGAAATTCGGAATCACTGACCCGGCTGATCGAATCGCTCAAGAGCATTCGTTCCACCATCGATGTGTACCGGATCAATCAGAAAGGATAGTATGAGAGCCGTTATCCAGCGAGTGGCTGAAGCTACGGTTTCGGTCGATGAGAAAATAATCGGTTGCGTGGGCGCGGGTTTTCTGGTCCTTGTCGGGGTGGAAAAGGGCGACACGGAAGCCGATTCCTTATATATCGCAAACAAAATTGCGGGACTGCGTGTATTTGAGGATGAAGCGGGAAAACTGAACCGCGATCTCAAGGAATTCGGAGGTTCCGTGCTTTTGGTGTCGCAATTTACGCTGTACGGTGATGTAAGAAAAGGCAGACGGCCGAGCTTTATTCGTGCGGCGGGAGGCGACGAGGCACCGCAGCGCATCGAAGAGGTTCGAAAGCTTCTCACCGACGCGGGCCTGCATGTGGAAGAGGGGTCGTTCGGGGCGCATATGATGGTGCAGCTGATCAATGACGGTCCGGTGACGATCCTTGTCGATTCGAAGAAGGAATTTTAGGAGGAAGTATGCGCATACAAAGAATCCCCGCGGGGATTTATCAGGCGAATTGTTATCTGGTGATGGATGAAGCTTCAAAAGAGGCGGTGCTCATCGATCCGGCGGGCGATGCGCCTTTTCTTTTGGAAAAAATCAGAGAAGCGGAAGCGAAAGTGGAAGCCATCCTGCTGACCCACGGACACGGAGATCATATCGGCGCGGTAAAAGAGCTGAAAGAAGAACTGGATGTGCCCGTGCTGGCGCACAAAGACGAAAAAGAGCTTCTGGCGAAACCGGCACTGAATCTGAGCAAGTCGATGTTTCACGGCCCGTATACTGTGACGCCGGATCAACTGTTTGAAGAAGAAAAACTGCCGTATCTCGGCGGGATCGATGTCATCCACACGCCTGGTCATACCGAAGGCTGTGTGTGTTTTGCGGTCGGTGATGCTCTGATCACGGGAGATACGCTGTTTCAGCGGTCGATCGGGCGAACGGATCTGCCGACTTCCGATCCTGATAAGATGGAGAAGAGTCTTGAGAAGATCAAACAGCTGGAGGGCGACCGCACCGTCTATCCCGGTCACGGCGTCCAGACGCAGCTGTCCGATGAACTTCGCTTCAATCCTTTCTTACGGTAGCGTGCTTGCATAGTTTTTTGTTTGGGTGTACAATAAGCAGGTAAGTCAGGAGAGGAGCAAACACAATGAAAAAAATGGGAATATTGCTGCTGGTTTTGGTGCTGCTGCTTGCTGCATGCACACAGGACAATCAGACCGAAGCCGCAGCGGACAATGCAGCGGTCACGGAAGAATCCGCGGCGGCGGATGCCGGCGATTCGTCCGTTTTGGTCATGGCCACCAATGCTTCTTTTCCGCCGTATGAGTTTTATGAGGGTGGAGAAATCGTTGGAATCGACGCGGAAATTGCCGCGAAAATTGCGGAGAAGCTCGGAATGGAGCTTCGGATCGATGATATGAACTTTGACTCGATCATCAATGCCGTGTCTACCGGCAAGGCCGATATCGGCATGGCCGGCATGTCTGTGACGGAAGATCGCCTGGAAAACGTAAATTTCTCCGAGTCCTATGCGACGGGAATTCAGTCGATCATCGTTAGAGAAGATTCCGAGATTACGGGTCCCGAAGATCTGGAAGGAAAAATGATCGGTGTACAGCTGGCAACGACCGGGGATATTTATGTCGCGGATGAATTCGGCGAAGAGCATGTCGACCGCTACAACAAGGGTGCGGACGCCATTATGTCTTTGACCCAGGGGAAAGTGGATGCGGTCATCATCGACAATGCACCGGCGCAGGAATATGTACGCGTAAATGAGGGACTCAAAGTACTGGATACCGAATACGCCGAAGAGGACTACGCAATTGCGTTTGCCAAAGACAATGAAGCGCTGCTTGCACAGGTCAATGAAGCACTGCAGGCGCTGATCGAAGACGGCACGGTGCAGTCCATTATCGACAAGTATATTCAGCCTTAATGACAACGGACAGGCGTCCTCAGAGTCGTTGAACCTCTGAGGACTGGCGCTGTCCTTTTCTATGCAGAACAGGGGGAACCCGATGTTTCAAAATTTACAGGACCAGTTTATTCTTAACTTTGTAGCCGACAACCGGTGGCAGTTTTTATGGACCGGTTTGAAGACCACGCTGATCGTGACCGTGCTTGCACTGTGTATCGGAATCCTTTTGGGCACCGTGCTGGCCATGATTCGTTCGATGCACGATCAGATCCGACCGAATCCGAAAGAATCCGTTCCGGGTGCGATCCTCGTGCTGCTGAACGGAATTACGAAAGTCTATCTGACCGTCATCCGCGGCACGCCGGTAGTCGTGCAGCTTTTAATCATGTACTATATTATTTTCGGTTCCTCCACCAATAAACTGCTGGCCGCGGTGCTGTGTTTCGGTCTTAATTCCGCCGCCTATGTGGCAGAGAGTATCCGTGGCGGGATCATGTCGATCGATGCGGGTCAGATGGAAGCCGGACGTTCGCTCGGACTCGGCTATTTTACGGTCATGCGCTTTGTCATTATCCCGCAGGCCATCAAGAACATACTTCCCGCACTCGGCAACGAGCTGATAACGCTGCTGAAAGAAACCTCCATCAGCGGTTTTATCGGCCTGACCGATATTACGCGGGGAGCGGATATTATTCGCGGAAATACGTACTCTGCATTTATGCCACTGTTCGGAGCGGCGGCGATTTATCTGACCCTGGTGATGCTGCTGTCGGCACTGTTGACCCGTTTTGAAAGGAGGATGGCCCACAATGATCGAGGTTAGAAATCTGGTGAAATACTTCGGACAAAACCGCGTTCTGAACGATATTTCGGAAACGATCGAAACCGGCGAGAAGGTAGTCATCATCGGTCCTTCGGGCAGCGGTAAGTCGACTTTTCTTCGCTGTCTGAATCTGCTCGAAAAACCGACATCCGGATCCGTCTTCTTCGAGGGGAAAGAGATCACGGACAAAAAAACCGACATCAATGCCGTTCGCCGCAGTATGGGCATGGTGTTCCAGCTGTTTAATCTGTTCCCGAATCTCACGGTGCTTGAGAATCTGACGCTGGCTCCTGTGCAGAGCAAACTGCTGTCGCAAAAAGAGGCACAGGAGGCGGGTATGGCACTGCTGGAGCGCATCCGGCTGCCTGACAAGGCGGGCGCGTATCCGCAGAAACTCTCGGGCGGACAGAAACAGCGGATCGCGATTGTGCGCGCACTGATGATGCAGCCGAAGGTCATGCTGTTTGATGAACCGACGTCGGCACTTGACCCCGAAATGGTCGGCGAGGTGCTGGAAGTCATTAAAGAGCTTGCCGATCAGGGCATGACGATGGTGCTGGTAACGCATGAGATGGGCTTTGCCAAGGAAGTCGGCACAAGAATCCTGTTCATGGATGAGGGGAATATTGTGGAACAGAATACGCCGGACGCTTTTTTCTCGGCACCGCGGGAAGAGCGGACACAGGATTTTCTTTCAAAGGTTTTGATCTGATCATGCGCACAGAAATAAAAGAACGGGCCTTCTTTCAGCAAAAGACGGCATCGTTCTTTTTTTGATCAGGAGGAGAGGGTATTGCAATAAAAAATCCCCTTTGCAGGGGATGGCTTTTTCGTATTGGATTGTGTCAGGACCGGTTCTGCATCGCAAGCAGACGATAGGACAGAAGCAGATTCTGCCGGATCACAGGATCTTCCAGGTCGACATCATACCGGCTGGTAATTTTGTTGATGCGGTAGACGATGGAGTTTCTGTGCAGATCCATATCTTTTGATGTTTTCAGATAGCTGCGCTCGTTCAGCAGATAGATATAGAGCGTGTCGAGCAGATCACTGGATTCTTTGTCATCCGAGGCGAGCATCTGCCAGATCATATTGTGAACAAACGGAAAAACACCGGCATAGTTCTGATAGTCTTCGGTGAGGATTTCAATGACATCATCGCCGACAATCCAGATGCCGGGCTTTTCTTTTCGGCGGCAGATCTTCATATGCAGATGAAGCGCCTTCCACACATTTTGCAGCTCTTCAATCTGATAAAATGGGTAGCTGGCGGAACAGATGCGTTTGTCCTTTTTCAGGCGGTCTTCCACCGCTTTGGTTCGATCGTTCAAAGGATCGATCGCATACAGAACAAGCAGCGTATCCTGCACCGGAATCGAAAGTACCGAGACCGGATCGATTTCCGACAGCGCCTGCATCAGCGGTTCCGGTTTTTCCGGCAGGTCGGTCAGATACAGTACGAAATGACTGCGGTCTTCCCAGACCGTGTCCTCGAGCGGACGAATCACGGGCGTTTGTGACTGAAGGAGATTTAAGATGATCTTGCTCATCTTTTTCTCCATGGGTTCAAAGCTCGCCGTATACCGCTTTAGTATCTGGAAGAACAGCGGCTCCAGTGCGCCCAGGAGTTCTTTTTGCAGCAGGGACAGTTCCTCCTGACTCTGCACATGGATTTGGAATTCAATATCTGCGACGGTGAGCTTTACGGTCTGTTTAAAAGCCGCATTGGCAGTTTTCTTTGCCTCTGACTGCGGGAACAGCACTTTTCCGTTTTGTTCGACGACCAGCCGGGTTTGTAGCAGGTCCATGGCGCGCTGCCAGAATGTGTCGGTGTCCTGTTCTTCAAGCAGAATCTGCTGCAGTTCGATAAACGCATTGTTTACTGTTGCGAACAGTCCGTTCAGCGCCTGCAGATGTGTGAACTGTGTTTGCTTGCTGGTCAGAATAATGCTGTTGACTTCTTTGGATATATTGATTTTTTCATACAGTCCGAGGTCGTCAATTATGACAAAGGACTGATTGGAGATTCGGTGATTGTGCAGACTGAATTCAGTGATGGTGCATAAGTATAATATGTCGCTGTGCAGTTCGCGGCTTGGATTGAGATATTCCAGTTTTGAAAAACGGGCGTGGAAATGTTCGTGGATGTGGATATCGGGGTGTTCTATGAATTCTTTGATGGCAGTAAATGACAGATACATCGCATGGCCTCCTATCGTATCGGGCGTACAATGACAGTATACTCCATTCATCCTGTTTTTTCTATGAGCGCGGTTGATTTTCGTTTGACTTCTTTTTTGGCACTGGCTATAATAAACAAAAGCCGTGAAGGAAGAGGCGTTTCTCAAAGGCTGTCCCCAGAGAGCCGGGTCGGGTGCAAACCGGCGGCAGTGTGAGCGTGTGACATTCCGGAGCTTTTTCGCAGACCCTGCGTTACAAAATGAGTGAGGCTTCGCCTAACAAGGGTGGTACCGCGGCATTTGTCGTCCCTGCAGCTGTGCAGGGATTTTTTTATGGAAAGAAGGAGAAACAAATGAATCGAACACGCGCCAAAAGAACCGACTACTGCGGCGAACTCCGCACTGCGGACATCGGCAAAGAGGTTGTGCTCTACGGCTGGGTGCAGAGAGAAAGAAATCTCGGCAGCCTCCTGTTTATCGACCTGCGGGATACGGCAGGGATTGTACAGGCGGTGGTTCGGGAGGATCAGCCGATTTATGAAACCGCATCGCATCTTGGCAGAGAATATGTAATTATGATCCGGGGGACCGTGGCACACAGAGAATCGGTCAACAAAGAGATGCCGACCGGTGAAATCGAGGTGCTGGTCACCGATCTGGCGGTGCTCAGCGAGGCAAAAACGCCACCGATTTATATTCAGGACGCAGACAACGCGCAGGAATCGCTGCGGCTGCGCTACCGTTATCTGGATCTTCGAAAAAGCGAGATACAGCACAGGCTGCGAACGCGGGCAAAAATCTGCCGGCTGACCCGGGACTATCTGGATTCGCAGCGGTTTACGGAAGTCGAAACACCGATGCTGACCAAACCCACGCCGGAAGGCGCCCGCGACTATCTCGTGCCTTCCCGTGTGAATCCGCACGCTTTTTATGCATTGCCGCAGTCCCCGCAGCTCTTTAAGCAGCTGCTGATGGTCGGCGGCATGGACCGCTATTATCAGCTGGCCCGCTGTTTCCGCGATGAGGACCTGCGCGCCAACCGGCAGCCGGAATTTACGCAGATCGACATCGAAATGAGTTTTGCGGAAGAAGAGGATGTCATGGAAGTGGCAGAGGGCCTGACCCGCACGCTGTACGGGGAGATCCTGGGTGAATCCCTGCCGGATCCTTTTCCCCGCATGAGCTATGCCGACGCCATGCGCGATTACGGTTCCGACAAACCAGACCTGCGCTTTGAGATGAAGCTGCAGGATATTACGGAGGCTGTGACTGACTCTACATTCCGTGTGTTTTCCGATGCGGACGCCGTGCGCGCCCTGCGGGTGGAAGAAGGAGCCGCGCATTATTCGAGAAAAGCGCTCGACAAACTGACGGATCTTGCGAAAACCTACGGAGCCAAAGGTCTGGTCTGGATGAAATGGGAAGACGAAGTGCAGTCGCCGGTTGCAAAGTTTCTTTCGAAAGAGGACATAAACCGCATCGGAAAAGAAACCGGCGCACAAAACGGAGACCTGCTGCTGATCGTGGCGGACACGGAAGAAGTTGCCGCCACCGCCCTCGGCCAGCTGCGCCTGAAAACCGCCCGGGATCTGGACCGGGTGGATGAGAGTCGGGTTGCCGTTACTTGGATTACCGATTTTCCGTTGTTTGAATACGATGATGAAGAAGACCGGTACGTGGCAAAGCACCATCCGTTCACGCATCCGAACATGGAGGATCTGGACCTGCTCGAAACAGATCCCGCGGCCGTGCGCGCAAGGGCATATGATCTTGTCATCAACGGGGAAGAAGCCGGCGGCGGCTCCGTGAGAATCCATGATGCGAAACTGCAGGAGCGGATGTTCCGCGCACTCGGTTTACGCGAAGAGGAAGTTGCACAGAAATTCGGTTTTATGACCGAGGCATTTTCGTTCGGCGCTCCGCCGCATGCGGGCATTGCGTTCGGTCTGGACCGGCTCGTAATGGATCTGACCGGCACCGACAACATTCGTGACGTAATCGCGTTTCCGAAGACACAGTCGGCCACGTGTCTGATGACGAAAGCACCGGGTGAAGTTTCGGGAGAACAATTGCAGGAATTGGGTATATGTTTTTCAGACAGTGAAACACCTGTAGATTCTGACGCTAAGGAGTGATAGAATGCGAAAGTCAGGTGTCGTGATCAAGACAGAAGAAGGCAGAGCAAGTGTCATGTTTTTGCGCGCTTCCGGTTGCGGAGGCAACTGCAAATCCTGCGCCAGCTGTGAACAGCAGGAGCATTTTGTCGAGCTTGAGAATTCCGTCGGCGCCAAGGTCGGCGACCTGGTGGAAGTAATCGCCAATTCGGGATCCGTGCTTCGACTGACACTGTTAATGTATATTGTCCCGCTGATTTTCTTTTTGGCGGGTACCATCGGAGGCTATCTCTATTTCGGAGAACGAACCGACAACTACGAACTGTTTAGCTTTTTTTCGGGCGTAGTCGCTTTTTTCCTTTCGATCGTGGTTTTGCGTCTGATTGACCGGCGTTTTCAGGACAGAAATACCACCGAAATGGAAATTTCGCGCGTCATAGAAGCATCATAATCACAAGGAGGACAGGATGAGTTTAGACCATGTAAAGAACTTTGACCCGGATGTCTTTGAGCAGCTGGAGCTGGAGAACAAAAGGCAGCATGAACATCTGGAGCTGATCGCATCGGAAAACTTCGTATCCACGGCAGTACGGGAAGCCGCAGGTTCGGTATTTACGAACAAATATGCGGAAGGGTATCCCGGCAAGCGCTATTACGGCGGCTGTGAACATGTGGATGTCGTGGAAGACCTTGCGAGAAAACGGATGTGCAAGCTGTTTGGCGCGGATCATGCCAATGTGCAGCCGCATTCCGGTTCCAATGCCAATATGGGTGTATACCTTGCGATTCTCGAGCCCGGCGATACCGTGCTCGGCATGAATCTTACCGAAGGCGGACACCTGACACACGGGTCGCCTGTGAATATTTCGGGACTCTACTACAACTTTGTCGCCTACGGGGTCGATGAAAATGAACGCATCGACTATGACGATGTGCGCGAAAAAGCACTGGAACACAAACCGAAACTGATTATTGCCGGTGCCTCCGCATATCCGAGAGAGATTGACTTTGCCAAGTTCAGAGAAATCGCGGACGAAGTCGGCGCCTACTTTATGGTCGACATGGCCCACATTGCTGGTCTTGTCGCCGTGGGCGAGCATCCGAATCCCGTTCCGCACGCGGATTTTGTAACCACCACCACGCACAAGACGCTCCGCGGACCGCGCGGCGGCGCCATCCTCTGCCGCGAGGAATTCGCCAAAAAGATCGACAAGGCCGTATTCCCGGGACTGCAGGGCGGACCGCTCATGCACATTATCGCCGCCAAGGCGATCTGCTTCAAAGAAGCGCTGGAGCCGGAGTTTAAAGATTATATCGTACAGCTGAAGAAAAATGCCAAGGCGCTCGCGGAAACACTCGAGGCAGGGGGCATTCGTCTGGTTTCGGGCGGCACGGACAATCACCTGCTGCTGCTGGATGTGACCTCGCTGGATCTGACCGGCAAGGAAGCCGAAGAACTGCTGACGGAAGTCAATATTACGACGAACAAGAACACGATTCCGAAAGAAACCCAGAGCCCCTTTGTTACCAGCGGAGTGCGCATGGGAACGGCGGCGCTGACAACGCGCGGCATGAAAGAAGCGGAAATGAAAGAGATCGGTCAGCTGATCATCGATACGCTCAAAAAGTCTGTACCTGCGGAAGAAACAAAAAACAAGGTACTGGAACTGGTGGATCAGTTTCCGATTTTCAAAGACTAACAGCTCGAATCTCTGAGAGGGCGCATCGCGCTCTCTCTTTTTATTCAGCTTCAGGAGAAGATGTATGAAAGACTATATACCAAACCGGATTACGGGCGTACTTCCCGGAAGTATTGCGGAAGAAGTCGGTCTGCAGCCGGGCGACATCCTGCTGTCCGTAAACGGAAAGCCCGTGGTCGATATTATCGACTACAAATACCTGCTCACGGACGAGTATCTTGAACTCGAAGTGCAGTCGGGCGATGAAATGCTGCTGGTGGAGATTGAGAAAGAATATGACGAGGACCTGGGGCTGCAGTTTTCCAATCCGCTGATCCAGGATGCCAAAAGCTGCCGCAACAACTGCATCTTCTGTTTTATCGATCAGCTACCGAAAAATATGCGTGAAACCCTCTACTTTAAGGATGATGATTCCAGACTGTCTTTTTTGCAGGGGAATTTCGTCACACTGACCAATTTGTCGGATGCGGAAATCGACCGGATCATTGCCTACCGGCTGGCACCGATCAAAATCAGTGTCCATACGACTAATCCTTTCCTGCGCACGCGGATGCTGAAAAACAAGAACGCGGCAAAACTGATGGGACAGATGCAGAAATTCTATGAGGCGGGCCTGCCGATGCATGCCCAGATTGTTCTGATCCCTTCTGTAAATGACAAAGAACAGTTACAGAGCACGATACGGGATCTGATGCGCTTTCATCCCGTACTGGAATCGGTGGCTGTCGTGCCGGTGGGTCTTACCAAGTACAGAGACGGTCTGGAAGAGCTGACGCCTTATGATCGGACCCTGGCGAAAGAGGCGCTTCTACTGGGAAACGAACTGCAGGCGATGTGCCTGGAGGAGCTCGGTACGCGCTTTGTCTTCTTCTCCGATGAATTCTATGCCACGGCCGGTATCGAACTGCCGCCGCCGGACGCCTATGAGGGGTACCCGCAGCTGGAAAACGGCGTGGGACTGTTATCCAATCTGATCGAAGAAACCACCGCGGCCCTGCAAACAGCGCCGGAGATTTCGAAAGAGAGTGTGCATGCGATCGTTACCGGCCGGCTGGCCGCACCGTATCTAAAGGCGCTGGTGGAACAGATCCGAGCGGTTCATCCGAAGCTTTCGGTGGATATCATTTCTGTGGAGAATGACTTTTTCGGAGAACATGTGACGGTTGCCGGTCTGCTCACCGGCGGGGATATTCTTTCGCAGTTTCCCGCGGACCGCAAGTACGATACAATATGGGTACCCGAGAGTATGCTCCGTTCCGGAAGCGATGTGTTTCTGGATGATATGCATGTCGGAGAACTTTCGGATCAACTACAACAAAACGTGCAGGCATTGCCGGTGGACGGATACGTACTGGTGGAAGCCTTGCTGAAGGGGAAGATAGCATGAACAGAGCCACAGTGGCGGTTGTCGGCCGGCCGAATGTCGGCAAATCGACACTTTTTAATAAACTGGTACGCCAGCGGATCGCCATCACGGAAGACACACCCGGTGTAACCCGCGACCGCCTTTATCAGGAGGTGGAGTGGCAGAACCGGTACTTTACTCTGATTGACACCGGCGGTCTGGAAATCGGGACCGATCAGTCCATGGCCAAAGAAATCAAAAAACAGGTGCAGATTGCGATCGAAACCGCGGATCTGATTCTGTTTGTCGTGGACGGAAAAACGGGGATTACAAGCCAGGATGAAGAAATTGCGCATCTGCTGCGTGTTACAAGCAAGCCGGTGCTTCTTGTCGTTAACAAAATCGACACGCATCATACGCCGGCAGATGTGTTTGAATTCTATACGCTGGGTTTTTCCGATTTGCATATTGTTTCTGCCGAACAGGGCTACGGGCTGGGAGATCTGCTCGATGCCGTTTTTGATCGCATCCCGTCGGAGCTGGATACCGATGAACCCGACGAAATTGTCAAAATTGCCTTCATCGGCAAACCGAATGTCGGAAAATCATCGATCGTAAACCGTCTGCTCGGCGAAGAACGAATGATCGTAACCGATATCGCAGGCACCACCAGGGATTCGATCGACTCCCTCCTACACTACCGGGATACGCCCTATATTCTGATCGACACCGCAGGACTTCGCAGAAAGCGCTACATCGACGAGAATCTCGAGCGATACAGTGTGGTCAGAACCCTGCGTTCGATCGACCGCGCGGACATCTGCGTTCTCATGATCGATGCCTCGCAGGGGATTACGGAACAGGACAGCAAAATCGCCGGGTATGCCCATGACCAGGGCAAGGGGATGATCCTTCTTGTCAACAAGTGGGATCTTGTGGAAAAAGAGACCAATACCGCGCGGCAGTTTGAAAAAGAGGTGCGAGAAGAGCTGCCCTTTTTATCCTATGCGCCGATTCTTTTTGTTTCTGTCGCAACGGGGCAGCGTATGAACCGCCTGTTTCCCCTGATTGAAACCGTACTGCAGAACTATCGCATGCGCATATCCACCGGTGTGCTCAATGAGATTATCAATGATGCGATTTTGTACAATCCGCCGCCCACCGACAAGGGGGAGCGTCTGAAGATTTACTACATGACACAGGCCGGGGTGGCGCCGCCGACTTTTGTCCTGTTTGTCAACAAACTGTCGCTGATGCATTTTTCATATCTGCGTTATATTGAAAATCAGGTTCGAAACCGCTTCGGTTTTGACGGGGTGCCGATACGCATGGAGGTTCGACCGCGATCATCATGATCTATGTATTTATCGGATTTATCAGTTATCTTGCCGGCTGCCTGACGGCCGGGTATTTTGTCGGCCGGTTCTTTTACCGACAGGATATCCGCTCATCCGGCAGCGGAAACCCGGGCACGACAAACGCGTTTCGTATGTTCGGTGTGAAGGCGGGCGTTGCCACGCTTTTGATCGACGCGGCGAAAGGCTTTCTCGCCGTCTGGCTGGCGCATCTTTTGGCACCGGAATGGGGCGCCTATGTGGCCGCTGTGTTTGTCGTCCTGGGACATAATTTCCCGTTTCATCTTGGGTTTCGCGGCGGAAAAGGCGTCGCGACCTCGGCGGGTGTTGTTTTGTATTTCTCACCCCTCTTGATTTTGGTCCTGCTGCTGGTGTTTTTCCTGGTGGTCATTGTGACAAAAAAGGTATCCCTGGGCTCCATGATTGCAGCCCTGACGGCACCCGTTGCCGCCTGGCTGATGTATGAGGACCGAATGCTGACGGGTGTGATCGCGTTTTTGTGTATCCTTCTTTTAATCAGACACAAGGAGAATATCCGAAGACTCCTTCGGGGAGAAGAGAAGAATTTTAGCTGGAAGAGAGGAAAGTCATGAGAATCGGAGTACTGGGTGCGGGAAGCTGGGGCACGACGCTGGCCAATCACTGCTGCAAGATCGGACACGAAGTCACCGTGTATGCCCGTCGAAAAGAAACCGTACACGAGATCAACGATCACAGACGGGCACATTTTATGCCGGATGTGCCGCTGTGCAAAGAACTAATCGCCACGGACCGGCTGCAGGAAGCCGTCCGTGAAAAAGACGTGATTCTTCTGGCCGTGCCGTCCCAGTCCATGCGTTCTCTTCTGGAACAAATAAAAAACGAGGTGCCGGCCAGAGCCGTCCTCGTGAATGTGTCCAAGGGCATCGAAGTCGATACACTGCTTCGCATGGAAGAGGTGGTGGCGGAGTATTTTCCGCGCCATGACTATGCGACCCTGTCCGGACCGACCCATGCGGAAGAAGTGATTCGGGAGATGCCTTCTGTCATTGTCGCGGCCTCCCGGCAGCGCAGCGTGGCCCTGCAGGTGCAGGATCTGTTTATTAATGAGATCTTTCGCGTATACACGAATCCCGATCTCGCCGGCGTAGAGCTGGGCGGCGCACTGAAAAATGTGCTGGCGCTGGGAATCGGCATTCTCGACGGCATGGGCGCCGGCGACAACACACGAGCCGCCATGCTGACCCGGGGTCTGTATGAAATGACCAAACTCGGCATGGCCATGGGTGCCAAACGCGACACCTTTTCCGGCCTGACCGGTATGGGGGATCTGATTGTGACCGCCACTTCGGAGCATTCGAGAAATCACCGGGCAGGAGTTCTGCTTGGTCAGGGAAAGAGTCCGGAGGAAACGCTCGAGGAAGTCGGCATGGTCGTTGAAGGCATCATGACGACAAAGTCGGCACGGGCGCTCGCAAAAAAACTGAATGTGGAACTGCCGATTACGCATGAGATCGGGGCACTGCTGTTTGAGAACAAGCCCGCCCATGCATGCGTGGCCGATCTCATGAAAAGAGAGCGGCGCCACGAAATGGAGCCGCTCCTTCAGACATCGGAGTTTGACAGCTGATTAGAGCGAAAAGAGGATCGAGATTCGCCAGTACAGTATCCCCGCTATGGCTGCCAGCACAAAGAGGATGAGAAAGACCCCAAACAGGTCATACAGTGAATCCAGCAAAAACGTGGCTGCACGCCGCAAATGAATCACATCCTTTCAACAGGAATTGTATTCAGTGTACCTTACGAACAGCACATCGGCAAGAGAGGAGGGCCCATGATTGAACTGACCGTACCCGAAAGTGCCAATGACCAGCGGGCCGACCGCTATCTGCACAAACGGTTTGATGTTCCGAAATCGGCGATACAAAAATGGTTTCGAAATAAGAAGGTAAAACGCGACAAAAAGACACTCCGTGCATCGGATCGGGTCTCTACGGACGATGTCCTTTCTTTATATGCACAGGCGCCTTTCCGGGACGGTGCCGCGGTCGTTGACAAAAAGCATACCGTACCGCTTCATATTGTATCGGAAAATGAAAACCTGATGATACTATACAAACCGCAGGGGCAGCTCTCCCATGCGGCCCACGGCAAGGAATACGGAAAAAATGTAGTCGATGCCATGATCGCGCACCTGATCGCAAGCGGAGAGTATATACCCCGCAACAATCCGACCTTTACGCCGGCGCTGGTCAACCGTCTGGACCGCAACACAGCGGGACTTTTGATCGGTGCGAAAAATTACAAAGCGCTGAAGGCGCTCAATGCCGCCATGCGGGCGCGGGAGATCCGGAAATTCTACCTTGCGCTCACCGCTTCCCGGCTGCCCGGCGGAGTTTATGAGGACCGGCTGGAAAAAGATGAAGAGAAACTGCGGGTGCACACGACAAAAGAGGGAAAATACGTACGCCTGGACATCCTCGACAGCGAGCCGCGCGGACGCTATTTCCTTCACACCATCGAACTGCATACCGGAAGAACCCATCAGATCCGGGCACAGCTGGCCGCTGCCGGCGCTCCGATCGTGGGTGATCCGAAATACGGCGACCCCGCGGTCAACCGTACGGCCCGAAACCTCGGTCTGCGTCATCAGTTCCTCGTGGCGCATGCGCTGACCTTCTTGTCCGATGATCCGCTACTTTCCTCTTTACAGGGAAAGACAATCCGGGCGGACGGCGTTCCCGCGTTTGAACAGTTTATGATGAAAGTGAGGCAAACAGAGTGAAACTGCAGATCGAAAAAAACCGGCCGATACTTGCTTCGATCCGGGCGCAGACGAAAGACGCCGACAATATCTTCGGTGTTTTCGGCCGGGGAAGACTGTACCGTCTGGATTCGGTCCCGAAGGAGGACTTCGTCGCCGAGGGACTGACGATTCACGATCCCGACGGATACCGGATCTATTATCATACGGTGCTCGCTCTGTTTATCGCGGCACTTGCACAGGAATATCCGAATCTGCATGCCGAGGTCGAACATTTTATCGGCGATGCTCTGTATGTGGCGCCGGCCCACGGGGATCCCTTTACCTCCGAACAGCTCGAGCAGGTGGAAAAGACCATGCGTGTCTGGATCGACGCCGATATCCCGATGAAAAGAAGACGCACCGAATATAAAAAAGCACTGGAAATCCTCGCAAAAGAGGGTCGTGAAGATGCCGTGATGCTGTATCGTCACCTGCCGGAAGAACCGATCGATCTGATCGATATCAGCGGCCATCATTTTGCATTTCATAATTATCTTGCGCCTTCCGCCCGCTTTGCGCAGAGCTTCGGGATACAACCGTATTATCCCGGACTGCTTTTGCTGTTTGAAACGCCGGAAAGCCGGGGCGAGATCCCTCCGTTTGAAGAACAGCGCAATCTGGCGAAGACATATCGTCGTTCAAAAACCGAGCTGCAGCTGCTTCATCTTGAAACGGTAGGACAGGTCAATGCCCAGATCAGGGCGGGCCGGTCGCGCCATATGGTGCATATGATCGATCTGCAGATGGAAAACCGTCTGCGGCAACTGGCCGAAGAGATCCACCGGGATGACGATATCCGTCTGATCCTTGTGGCGGGGCCCAGCAGTTCCGGAAAGACCACGTTTTCAAAGAAATTGTCCGGACATCTCGGCGCGATGGGGAAGTTCCCCGTGACCGTATCGATGGACGACTATTTTGTCGACCGGGCGAATACACCGCTCGATGCCGACGGAACACCCAATTTCGAGGCGGTTGATGCGATTGATATCGACCGATTCAACCGCGATATGCTGCATCTGCTTGAAGGCAGGGAAGTGCAGATGCCCCGGTATGATTTTCTGACCGGTAAAAGTTGCGATGACGGCTCAAAAATCCGGATTGACCGCCATCACCCGATGATTATCGAAGGCATCCACGGGCTGCATCCGCGGATCAGCCGGACAATTCCCGAAAAAAACAAAATTAAAATCTATATCTCGGCACTGACACAGCTCAATATCGACTACAATAACCGCATTGCAGCCACCGATGTCCGTTTTCTGCGGCGTCTTGTTCGTGACCACGCGTTTCGCGGTCATGATGCCGAACGGACCTTTGAACTGTGGCAAAAGGTGCGAAAAGCAGAAGATGAAGAAATTTTTCCGTTTCAGGAACAGGCCGACCACTCCATCGACACATCACTTGTCTATGATCTGTTTGTCCTGAAGCCCTATGCGGAAAAACTGCTGCGGACCATTCCCAGAGAGAGCACCTACTGGAAAGATGCGAAGCGACTGCTGCGCTTCCTGCACTACTTTTTGCCGATCGATGAGGACCATGTGGCCGACACCTCCCTTCTGCGGGAATTTATCGGCGGAAGCCACTACGGAGATGATGCCGAATGGATGTAGACGCACTGTTGATGACAGAACCGGACGTTTTTATCCGTCAGCGTCTGCAGGTGGACCGCCTGTGGCGGCGCGTGCCGGAAGAGCTGCAGAAAGAAACGGTACTCGCCTGCAGGAATTTAGGAGAAGAGGCAGCGGCAAAGCTGACCCTGGAATATGATCCGAAAGATTTTCGGGCAATTATACTCTAAGATCGGAAGAGCGGTTCAGCAGGAATGCCGAGACCGATCTCGT
>ERZ1032871.41-NODE-41-length-18876-cov-18.521333_pt1 | contig 18876 bp, 14 predicted proteins | sample MGYA00519026_ERZ1032871 | MGnify/ENA primary metagenome ERZ1032871 (study PRJEB33719, sample SAMN04262510) | wastewater metagenome | biome: rural village; feature: composting latrine chamber; material: composting feces with ash | place: El Salvador | collected...
CCGCCGGTCTTGACGATCGCGTACATAGGAGGGCTACCCCTTTTTCGTTTACTCGACTCGAGAGACGAACGCCCCTCGACATGGACAGTTTCTTCTGCGTTCGGAGGCGGCCTCATGGCTCGTCGTCGCGGGTTTACGTTCGCTCCCGGCACGGGCTCGATTCGGGCACGACCGATACGCCTCTGAACAGCGACTGGTCAAGATTAACGAATCACCCCGGCAAATGACAAACCGCCTTCCGCCGCCCCGCCCCGCGGTGGTCGTCGCGGGGTGGGGTCGGCGTCGGGAGGTGGCCGGGTGTCAGGGCGGGTCAGCCGCGTGCGGTGCGGCGGACGACGCGTCGGCGACCGCGGCGGCGGGCCGGGCGGTTCGAAGCGTCGGCCTCGTCCTTGCCCTTGGCGCCTTCGTTGTCCGCGGACTTTTGGCTCGAGCGCCCGGCGCCCGAGTCCTTGTTGTCCGAGCCCTGCTTGTTCGAGCCCTGCTTTTCCGAGGACTTGGCGTTCTTGTTGTCCGAGGACTTGTCGTTCGAACCCTTGCCCTTCGAGCTCTTGGTCTCCGAGGCCTTGGCCTTCGAATCCTCCTTGCCCGAAGACTTCCGGTTCGAGCCCCTGCGGCCCGAGCTCTTGGCACCCGAGCCCTTGCCCTTCGAGCCCTCATCGTCCGAGTCCTTGCCGGCGCCCTTCGCGTCGGCGGTGGCCGCGCCCCGACCGGCGTCGACGCCGAAATCCTCCGGCTTGGGCGCATGATCGGAACGGGAGCGCCCGCGCGTCGGGCGGTTGCGGCGCGGCGACTTCTCGAACGCCTCCAGCGCCTCCTCGTAGGTCTGCGGCTCGGCCGGGGCGTCGTCCGCACCGCGCTTCGGCTTGGAGTCGACGGACACGGTGCGCTCCGGTGTCTCGGAGACGTCGGTGGTCGCCTTCTTCGACGACGCCCGCCCGGTGCGCTCCGCCCGACCGTCCTGCTGACCGCCCTGCGCCTGCTCACCCTTGGTCTGACCGCCCTGCGACTGTTCGCCCTGCGCCTGCTGCGCGGCATGCACCACGCGACGGCGGCGACGGCGACGCGCCGACCTCGACACGTAACGATCATCCGACGGCTCGTCCGGGTCCTTGTCCCGCGCCTCGGCGACGGCATCTGCCGCCAGGCGAGCCAGGGCATCGCCGTCGTCGGTGCGCTCATCACGGTCGTAACGCTTGTCGCGGTCATCGCGGGACGCTTCACGACGATTCGCCTTCGCATCATCCGACCCCGGCTCGTCGGCTCCCCGACCCGCATCGGCGGCACCGCTACCACCGGACGACGAACGACGACCACGGCGACGGCGACGCGGCGGACGCGACTCCTCCGACTCTGCGCGCGTCACCGACTCGTCGACGGCGCGCTCCTCCTCGGACATCTCCTCGGCCCGATCCTCAACCTGAGCGTCACGGCCCTGCTCCGAACCCTGGCCCGAACCACCGCGACGGGAACCACGACGACGACCACGGCGACGACCCGAACCGCCGTCCCGCTCCCGATCGCCGGACGACGAACCACGCGAGCCGTCGTCAAGCTGTTCTTCCTGCACGGCATCGTCGGAATCCTTCGCAGAATCCTCGGCCCGCTCATCCTTGGCGTCCTTGCGGTGCATCGCCTCCGCCGCCGGATGCTTGCCCGGAGGCAGATTGCGACGACCGCGACGACGACCCCGCTGCTGCTCCTGCTCATGGTCGACCGGATCGACGTGAATGATCAGGCCACGGCCATTGCACGCCTCACACGTCGTGGAGAACGTCTCCAACAGTCCGGCCCCCAGACGCTTGCGGGTCATCTGCACCAGACCCAGCGACGTCACCTCCGACACCTCATGGCGCGTGCGGTCCCGGCCCAACGCCTCCTTCAAACGGCGCAACACCAGATCCCGGTTCTCCGGCAACACCATGTCGATGAAGTCGACGACGATCATGCCGCCGAGATCGCGCAGCCGCATCTGGCGGACGATCTCCTCCGCCGCCTCCAGGTTGTTGCGGGTCACCGTCTCCTCGAGATTGCCGCCGGCACCGGTGAACTTGCCGGTGTTGACGTCGATGACCGTCATCGCCTCGGTGCGCTCGATGATCAGCGTGCCGCCCGACGGCAGCCACACCTTCCGGTCCAGCGCCTTGGCCAGCTGCTCGTCGATGCGGTGATGCGCGAACACGTCCTCGCCGCCGTGCTGCTCGGCGTGGTAGCGCTGCAGACGATCCGACAGATCCGGGGCGACCTCGTCGACGTAGGAACGCACCACGGCCCACGCCTTGTCGCCCTCGACGACCAGGCGCGAGAAATCCTCGTTGAACAGGTCGCGGACGACCTTGATCAGCATGTCGGGCTCTTCGTACATGGTCACCGGCTTGGCACCCTTGCGGCTCTTCGCCTCCGCGGTGCGCTTGTCGATGTCCCGCCACAGCCCCTCGAGACGATTGACGTCGGCGGCGATGGCCTCCTTGGACACACCCTCCGCGGCGGTGCGGATGATCGTGCCCGACCCCTGCGGCGTGACCTCCTTCAGAATCTCCTTCAGGCGCTTGCGCTCCGGCTCCGGCAGCTTGCGGGAAATGCCCGCGCTGTGGCCGCCCGGCACGTACACCAGGAAACGGCCGGCCAGGGAAATCTGCATCGACAGGCGGGCGCCCTTGTGGCCCACCGGGTCCTTGGTCACCTGCACCAGCACCTGGTCGCCGGCCTTGAGCGCGTGCTCGATGCGCCGCGACCGGCCGGAGGCGCCGAACGAACGCCAATTGACGTCCGCCGAGTACAGCACGCCGTTGCGGTCGGTGCCGATGTCGATGAACGCCGCCTCCATGCTCGGCAGCACGTTCTGCACGCGGCCGAGGTAGATGTCGCCGATGATCGACGTCTGCGTGTCCGAGGTGACGAAATGCTCGACGAGCAGATCGTCCTCCAGCACGCCGACCTGCGTGACCATGCCGTCGCCGTCGTGGCGGTGGCGTTCGCGCACCACCATCGTGCGTTCGACGGATTCGCGGCGGGCGAGGAATTCGGCTTCCGAGATGACGTGGCGCTTGCGGGATTCGGCGCGGCGATCGGCGCGACGGCGGCGCTGGGCCTCCAGTCGCGTCGAGCCCTTGATGGCCACCGGTTCGTCGACGACCGGCACCTCCGGCTCCGCATTGTCGTCCCGCTCGCCGCGGGGTGCGTTGTCCTGCTTGACGACGCCCGCGTCACGGCCCTTCGCCGACTCGAAATCCGCGCCCGAGGAGTCCCGGCCGCCCGACGAATCACCGTCGGACGAGTCGCCGCCGGACGAACCCTGGCCACCCCGACCGCGGCCACGGCCACGGCGACGGCGGCGAGGGCGGGGCTCGCGACGGTTGGCATCATCGCCGGAATCAGCTTCGGTGGAGTCGGTGGAGTCGGCGCGATCGGCGTCGCCCGACTCGTCGGCGGCATTACCGGTCGCATCGGCGTTGGCCCCGGACGAGGAGTCCGCCAAATCGTCGGCGATGACCTCGATCGACTCAGGCGCCATGAACACAGGAACGGCGAACGCCGGTTCCGCCGGCGGCGGGGTGACCGGCGGGACGATCTCCACGAGGTGATCGTCCTCCGGGGTCGACGGCTCGGCGGCCGTGGGCTCAGTGAAAGCCGGCTCCGCATTCACGGGCTCAGCGGGCGCGGACTCGGCGGTCGCCTCAACGGCCGCCCCTTCCGCGACGATGGTCTCCTCGACCTCGACCTCATCGGCATTCTTCGCGGACGCAGCCGGCTTGGACGCGGCGCGCTTGGCGGTGCGGCGGGAACGCGAACGCCGGGTGGCCTTCTTCGGCGCCTCCTCGGCGGCGTCGTTCTGCTCGGTCTCGTCCGGGGCGGACGCGTCGGCCTCAGCCTCGGCCTTCGGGGCTTCGCTCTTCGGCGCGTTTTCGACGGGCTTGTTGTCAGTCTTCTCGGCGGCTTCGGGCTCAGCCTTGGCAGCGGTCTTCTTGGTCGCCTTCTTTGCGGTCTTCTTCGAAGCCTTCCGCGCGGCCTTCTTCGCGGCGGGCTTCTCCTTTGCCTTCTCGGCGGGCTCTTCCGCCGGCTGTTCCTCGGCCGCAGCCGCCTCCACGGCGGGCGACTCCCCCGACGGGCCGTCGTCAAGCGAACCCGAACTGGCCACCGCATCCAGGAAACGATTCCGATCCTCGGCCCCCACCGACGACGACGCCGACGTCACCACGACGCCCAACTCCGCCAGGGCGGCGATCACTTCCTTCGACGTGACGCCCACGGCCTTCGCCAAGGCATGCACGCGCATCCTCTCCGGCGCCGACCCACGATCGAAATCACGGGCACTCGACACGGTGTTATCGCTGAAATCCAGCACGATATGCGGTTCTCCTCAAGCCGCCCGGCCCACGCGCCGACCAGCGCACACAAGCGCCGATCCGGGGGCCGCCGAAGACGGCGATCGTCGTTTTATCCAAGTTCTGTCGTCGTGCACGGCGTTCTGCGGTCAACGTCGTCACAGTAAATCGCGGAGCGAACGCGGCACACGCCCGCCATTGTCTCACACACGCCCCCTCCCCGCCGCCACACGCACGACCCGGACACGCGAAAACCGGCTCCCCGCACGAAAAAACGGGAAGCCGGTGGAAAAATGAGCCGCCGGGAAAGGCCCGGCCGATTCCGGAACCGGACCTACAGGTTCGGGAACCAGATGCCGATCTCGCGCTCGGCGGACTCCGGCGAATCGGAACCGTGGACGATGTTCTCCGACACCTCGAGGGCGAAGTCACCGCGGATCGAACCCGGGGTGGCGGCCTCGACCGGGTTGGTGCCGCCGGCCAGCTGACGCCACGCGGCAATCGCGTTCGGGCCCTCGACCACACCGGCGACGAGCGGCGCGGAGGTGATGAAGTCGACGAGCTCACCGTAGAACGGGCGCTCCTTGTGCTCGGCGTAGTGCTCCTCGGCAACGGCCTTGTCGGCGACGCGCAGGTCCATGGCCACCAGCTTCAGGCCCTTGCGCTCGATGCGGGAGATAACCTCGCCGACGAGACCACGGCGGACGCCGTCGGGCTTGATCAGAATCAGAGTGCGTTCGGTCATGCAGGGAAGCATACTTGGCGGCTCCGCCGGACGCGCTCCCGCACCAAGTGAAGCCGATCACTTACCTTTTCCGGCGGCCGACGGTGCCCGCCGGGCCGGATCGCGGAGCGCGGAGCCGATATGTGGGTGGTCCGACGCGTGCGCAGACCGCCGTACCCTGGCCAACATGACCGACGATTCAGTCCGCCCGGCCCTGGTCTGGTTCCGGGACGATCTGCGCACCTCCGACCACGCCGCCCTTGCGCACGCCGCCGAAGCCGGCCCGGCCATCGGCCTGTACATCGCCGAAGAGCTTCCGCCGGGAGAGACCGTGACGGACGAGCCGGGATCCCCTCCCCTGGGTCCGCGTCCCCTAGGCGGAGCCGCAAAGTGGTGGCTCCACCACAGCCTCCATGCACTGGCCGACCGCCTCGCAGAGTTGGGCATCGAATTGATTGTCGCCGCCGGTGACCCACGCGAGATCGTGCCACGCATCGCCGCGGAGCTCGACGCCGTCACCGTCACCTGGCATCGCCGCTATGCACCCGGCTCCCGCGCGCTGGACGCCGAGATCAAAGCATCCCTGCCCAGCGCCTCCTCACACCCCGGCCACCTGCTCAACGAGCCGTGGGAGGTGGCCACCAAGCAGGGCCACCCGTATAAGGTCTTCACCCCGTTCAGCCGCGCCGCGGCCGACAACCTGGCCACGGCCCCCGACGGGGGCTCCGCCCATCAGGTTCCCCGGCTCCACGGACGCGCAGTGCCGCAAGACACCCTGCAAGCCACGCACGCGGCAATCGACGCGCTCGCTTTGACCCCGGATCACCCATCCCGCCCGGAACCGGATTGGGCCTCCGAATTCCACCGGTACTGGACGCCGGGCGAAAAGGGCGCCCACGCGCGCCTGGCCGACTTCATCGGGCGCCTCGGCGAAGGGCCGTCACCGGCGGACCGGAAGGCGTCCGCGGCCGATCTCGAATACCGCTACGCCACGGGCCGCGACTACATGGCCTTGGATGCCACCAGCCGTTTGTCGCCGCACCTGCGTTTCGGTGAAATCAGCCCGCGACAAGCCTGGGACGCCGTCGCCGAGGCCATCGAGACCGGAGACATCACCGCGACTGACGGCGAGTCCTTTCTCCGCCAACTGCTGTGGCGCGACTTCGCCTGGCACCGCCGCTACCACCTGCCGAACCTGGACACCACCAACACCCGCACCAGCTTCGATGCCTTCCCGTGGGCATGGTTTCCCGATGATCTCGACGCACCCCGGGCGGAAGCCCCGGAGGTTCGCCCCGGCGGCAGCACCGGCCATGAAGGCGAGGAGGCCGGCGTCCGCGCAGCGCTGTCGGCCTGGCGCAGCGGCGTCACCGGCATCGGATTAGTCGACGCCGGCATGCGTGAGCTGTGGGCCACCGGTCACATGCACAACCGCGTGCGCATGCTCGCGGGCTCACTGCTGACGAAGAACCTGGGCGTCCACTGGCGCCACGGCGAGGAATGGTTCTGGGACACGCTCGTCGACGCCGACGAGGCAAGCAACCCCTTCAATTGGCAGTGGGTAGCGGGCTGCGGAGATGACGCAGCACCGTACTTCCGCATCTTCAACCCGGAGACCCAGGCCACCCGTTACGACCCCACGGGGGCGTACATCCGGCGTTGGGTACCCGAGTACGGGACCCCGGCCCACGTTGCCCCGATAGTTGACCTCCGCGAATCTCGGGCCGCCGCGCTGTCGGCGTATGAACTGGTGAAAAACACCAACCCACGGCCCTAGGTGCCGTTCTTCCTATCATGGCGCCATGACGAGACCACACTCCGCCACCCTTAACTTCGGCGCCAACCACCCCGGCCGACGGGTCCTGGTCACCGGCGCCACCGGGTACGTGGGTGGCCGTTGCATCCCCGAACTGCTCGACGCCGGGTTCAAGGTCCGCGCGGTAAGCCGCAACGCCACATCACTGGAACGTTTCGATTGGTTCGATCAGGTCGAGCCTGCCGAGGCGGATCTCGGCGCCGAGGACGCCGCGGACGATCTCGATGAGGTCATGGACGGGGTCGACGTTGTCTTCTACCTGGTTCACTCAATGGGCTCGGATGGGGATTTCGAGGAAATCGAGCAGCGCACCGCCCGCAACGTCGCCGATGCCGCCGGCCGGGCCGGGGTACGCCAGATCGTTTACCTTTCGGGCCTGCATCCCCGCGGTAAGTCGATGGGGGAACTGTCCAAACACATGCGCTCGCGCGAAAAGGTCGCACGAATACTGTTGGAGGCCGATACTCCAGCGGCGGTACTGCGCGCTGCGACGCTGATCGGCTCCGGGTCGGCGTCGTTCGAGATGATTCGCCACCTCACCGAACGGCTCCCCGTCATGGTCGCGCCGCAGTGGATCAACAACAAAATCGAGCCAATATCCATCCGCGACGCCTTGTACTACCTTGTTTCCATCGCCGACTTGGATGAGCCGGTGAACGACGGATTCGACATCGGCTGCGGCGTGGTCTACAAGTTTTCCGACCTCCTGCAGCTCTACGCGCAAACTCGGGGTCTGAAGCGTTATGTCGGGTACGTACCGCTGCCGCTGCCAGCCGACCATCTCTCCGGGGCATGGATTGGGCTGGTCACCCCAGTACCCGCGAAGCTGGCGGTACCGTTGGCGGCGTCGATGGCCGAGGACGCCGTCACCGCCGATCACCGTATTGCCGATATCGTCCCCGACCCGCCGGAGGGCCTGGCCGACTACCCCACCTCCGTCGAACGCGCGTTGCATCGGGAGTTGCACGGTGGCGTACCCACCTCGTGGGACGACAGCTGGAAGAAACCGTTCGACCCCGCCGACCAATACCCCACGGACCCGGACTGGGCGGGATCTGCCGTCCACCAGGATTTGCGGGAGGTCGACTCACCGTTACCGCCGGAAAAGATTTGGCCGATCATCGAGGGCATCGGCGGCGCGGCTGGTTGGTATTCGACCGCGGCCCTGTGGCGCGTGCGCGGTGCGATGGACAAATTCGTCGGCGGCCCTGGCCTGGGCGGGCGGCGGGATCCGCGGAAACTGAAGGTCGGTGACCGCGTCGACTGGTGGCGCGTGGAGAGCATCGAGCGCCCTCATCGGCTGGTGCTGCGCGCGGAGATGAAGCTCGACGGCAACGCCTGGCTGATTCTGGAGGCCCGCGAGAGAGAGGGCGGCGGATCCACCTACGTGCAGCGAGCCGTCTATGTCCCGGCGGGGCTTTTGGGCCACGCGTATTGGTACGCGGTGATGCCGTTCCATGCGGTGGTATTCCCGTTCATGTCCCGCAATATTCTGCGTGCTGCGGAGGATAACGCCGAGGACGAACGGTGAGCCCCGCCCTACCCCTTGACCGGCCGCGGCATCATAGGTGCTGCGTGGTCAGCAACCCTCGCTCCATCCGATCGATGAGGTTCTTGCGCAGATGCAGGATGTACGCCCACACCAGTGCGAAGAAGACGCCCACGAAACCCATCGACCAGTGCGCCACGATCGCCAGCACGCCGAAGACCTGCAGCACGATGTTCGCCTGCAGCGCCCACGGCCGCTTCTGGAGGAACGCCATGACCACCATCGCCAGGCCCAGCAGCGAGATGTACCAGATGGCGAAGGTCGTGCCGAACAGTCCGCCGCCGTCGACGCGCGCCACGACGGTCAGCCCCAGCAACACCGAAATGGCCTGCATGATCAGGGTGCCGGCCATGACGCCGCGCAGACCCTTCATCGGGTCCTTCTCCGGGGCGTGGCCGGCGCCGAGCGGGCCGTACTTGCCGCCGTCGGACAGGTCGCGCCCTTCGCGGTAGGCACGCAATTCCTCTGCGGACGAGTTTGCGTGACGACGGCCCGCCTCATCGCCGCCCGGGCGGGAGGTGGATCGATCCTCGGTCATTGGGGGTCCTTTCCGAAAAGCGTGCGGGCTTCACCTGCGGTGACCACCGAACCGGTGACCACCACACCCGAGCCGCTGACGATGCCGTCGCCGGAGTCGGTCTCCTCCGCCAGGGCGATGGCCAACTCGATGGCCGACGGCAACGTGTCGATACGGTGAATGCGTTCCTCGCCGAAGACCTGTTCCGCCAGCTCGGCGAGGTCATCGACGTGCAGGGCGCGCGGCGACGCGTTCTGCGTCACCACGAGCTCCTCGACGTAGGGTTCGAGCTCCTCGAGAATGCCGCGGGCATCCTTGTCGCCGAGCACCGCGACGACGCCGACGACCTTGCGGAACTCGAACTCCGCGGTCAGCGCCTCGCGCAGCGCCCGGGTCCCGTGGGGGTTGTGGGCGGCGTCGATGAACACCGTCGGCGCCGACCGGACGCGCTCCAGGCGGCCCGGGGAGGCCACCGTGGCGAATCCCTCGCGCACTGCGTCGATGCTGAGCGGCCGGCCCGGCCTCGCGCCGAAGAACGCACGGCGTCAACTGCACGGGCTCGTGCTCGTGGAAGGTGTACGTCAAGGAGGGGATCATCACCTGGGAGGCGCAGCAGACCGACTACCCGGACATCGGTGACGACCTGCCCGGGTACGAGCCCCGGGGCTGTCCTCGCGGCGCCGCCTTCTCGTGGTACACCTACTCGCCCACCCGCGTGCGCTACCCGTACGTCCGGGGGCGGCTGATGGAGCTGTGGCGCGCCGCCCGCGCCGAACAAACCCGCGCCGCCCGCGTGGCCCAACGCCGCGGCATGGACCACCCGCGCCGCACCCCGCTGAAGCCCCTGGACCAGTCGTCGAAGCTGCGCAACGTCCTCTACGACATCCGCGGCCCGGTGTCGACGCTGGCCGAGCAGATGGAGGCCGACGGCCACCGCATCATGATGCTCAACACCGGCAACCCCGCGAAGTTCGGCTTCGACGCCCCCGACACCATCGTCCAGGACATGGTCCGGGCGCTGCCGCACGCCCAGGGCTACTCCGAGTCGAAGGGCATCTACTCGGCCCGGCGCGCCGTCGTCACGCGCTACGAAATGGACCCCACCTTCCCCCGCTTCGACGTCGACGACGTGTGGCTGGGCAACGGCGTGTCCGAACTGATCTCCATCGTGACGCAGGCGCTGCTCGACGAAGGCGATGAAGTCCTCATCCCCGCCCCCGACTACCCGCTGTGGACCGCCGCGACGACGCTGGCCGGCGGCAAGCCGGTGCACTACCGCTGCGACGAGGAACAGGACTGGGCACCGGACCTGGAGGACATCCGGTCGAAGGTGACGGACCGGACGAAGGCGATCGTCGTCATCAACCCGAACAACCCGACCGGCGCCGTGTACGGCCGGCAGGTGCTGGAGGGCATCGTCGACATCGCGCGCGAGCATTCGCTGTTGCTGCTGTCCGACGAGATCTACGACCGCATCCTCTACGACGACGCCGAACACATCTCGACGGCGTCGCTGGCCCCGGATCTGCTGTGCGTCACGTTCAACGGCCTGTCGAAGACGTACCGCGTCGCCGGTTACCGCGCCGGCTGGATGGTGCTGACCGGCCCGAAGCGCCACGCGGAGGGCTTCATCGAGGGCATCAACTTGCTGGCGTCGACGCGCCTGTGCCCGAACGTGCCGGCGCAGCACGGCATCCAGGTGGCGCTGGGCGGCTACCAGTCCATCGAGGATCTGATCCTGCCGGGCGGGCGGCTGCTGGAGCAGCGCAACGTCGCGTGGGAGGGGCTCAATTCGATTCCGGGCGTGAGCTGCGTGAAGCCGATGGGCGCGATGTACGCGTTCCCGAGGCTGGACCCGGAGGTCCACGAGATCCACGACGACGAGAAACTGATGCTCGACATCCTGCGGGAGGAGAAGATCCTCATGGTCGGCGGCACGGGCTTCAACCTGCCGACGCCGGATCATTTCCGCATCGTCACCCTGCCGTGGGCGCGTGAGCTGCGGGAGGCCATCGAGCGCCTGGGCAACTTCCTCGCCAGCTACAAGCAGTAGGGGTTTGCGGGCATGGGGCGGCGTTCGCAGGTAGGGACTTCTTCGCTTGACGACGGCCCGTCGTCACGCAGGTCCGGCGCGGAGGCGGCGGCGCGCCGTTGCCGATGACGCTGCTGTTGTCGGTGGCGGAGCGTCCGCTCATGCAGGTGACGCCCCCAAACAGGTGGCGTACCATGACCACTAAACGGCCAGCTTAACCTACCTTTTTGAGGGCACAGCCAGGCCCGGGATTCTTCGCTGATTCTCGGGAAAATCGACCATTGCGCTCAAGTGCCAGAGGCCCCGCAGGTCTAGCATTTGCCGAATGAACGGAATCCCCTGCACCCGTTGGTGGTGCACTTCGCGGTCGTCATCATCCCCCTGGCCGCGATCGCGACGATCGCCGCCGCGTTCCACGAGCCGACCCGACGCAGGCTCGGCGGATGGCTCGCGGTTCTCGGCGTCACCGCCGCCGCAGTAGGCATCGTCACCGGCAGCTTCGGCGAACAACTGCTCGAGGCCCGGCCGGCGCTCGAGGCCGCCCTCGGCAATCACGCGGAGCTCGGCAACGCGGCTCGCATCATCGGCGCCGCACTGGGCCTCCTGGCCGTCGTCCTGTGGGGATTGACCGACGAAAATTACGGCCCGAAGGTCATGGCGACGTTGCCGTTCCTCCGGGCCGGGTGGGTCCTGCCCGCAATGCGGGTGGCCGTGGTTCTCGTCGCCGCCGGCGCCGTGGTCTCCGTCGTCATGGCCGCAGACACCGGCGCCCAGTCCGTGTGGGCCCACGGCTAGGCGATGACGCCCGCCGTCAGTTGCCGCGGCCCAGGCAGGTGACGTCCCAACCGGCGGCGCGCCACTCGTCGACGGGCAGGCAGTTGCGGCCGTCGATGAGCTTCTTCGCCGCCACCCACTCCCCCGCGGCCACCGGGTCGAGGTTCCGGAACTCGTCCCACTCGGTGGCCACGGCGACGATTTCCGCACCGTCGAGGGCATCGGCGACGGACTCGCGGTAATCCAGGGTCGGGAAGACCTTGCGGGCATTGTCCATCGCCTGCGGGTCGTACACGCGCACCGCCGCACCGGCCAGCGACAGAGAACCGGCGATCGACAGCGCCGGAGAGTCCCGGACGTCGTCGGAGTCCGGCTTGAACGCCGCACCCAGCACCGCAACCTGGCGGCCCAGGACATTGCCGCCGAACGCCTGCTTGACCAGGCCGACCGCCTTCTCGCGGCGGCGCATGTTGATCGCGTCGACCTCCCGCAGGAACGTCATCGCCTGGTCGGCGCCGAGCTCGCCGGCGCGCGCCATGAACGCACGGATGTCCTTCGGCAGGCAGCCGCCGCCGAAGCCAAGACCCGCGTTGAGGAAGCGACGGCCGATGCGCGGATCCATGCCGATCGCGTCGGCGAGCACCGTAACGTCGGCGCCGGTGGTCTCGCAGATCTCGGAGACCGCGTTGATGAACGAGATCTTCGTCGCCAAAAACGCGTTGGCGGACACCTTGACCAGCTCGGACGTCGCCAGGTCGGTGACGATCATCGGGGTGCCGCGGTCGAGGATCGGGGCGAAGCACTCGCGGGTCGCGGACTCTGCGCGAGCCGAGTTCGCCCCCAGGCCCAACACCATGCGGTCCGGCTCGAGGGTGTCCTTCACGGCGTGACCCTCGCGCAGGAACTCGGGGTTCCACGCCAGGTCGACCGTCGCGACGAGCTCGCCGTCACCGGAGCGGGCGGCGATGAGCGCGTCGGCCCGCTCCTGCAGACGCTGCGCCGTGCCCACCGGCACCGTCGACTTGCCCAGGATCACGTGGTCACCGGTGATGCGCTTGGCCAGCTCGTCGATGACGGCGTCGACGTACCGCACGTCGGCGGCGTTCGATCCCTTCACCTGCGGGGTGCCCACCCCGACGAAATGCAGTTCGGCGAACTCTGCGGCCTCGTCGTAGTCCGTCGTAAAGCGAAGTGCCCCGGAGTCGACGTGCTTGCGCAGCAGCTCGGGCAGGCCCGGCTCGTAAAACGGCACGCGCCCCTGCGACAGCGCTTCGATCTTGGCGGGGTCGACGTCGACGCCGAGGACTTCGTGCCCCAGCTCGGCCATGCACGCGGCATGGGTCGCGCCCAAATATCCGGTTCCGATGACGGTCATACGCATACCGGCCAGTATGAAATACCTTGTGGCGCACCGCGAGTTGACGACTGCACCCCGTTTTCCGCCCCCTACCAGCATTAACTATCCGTTCACCTATGCATCACCGGAGGATTACACAGGCGGCCCCGGCAGTTCATCGGGCAGGGTGGGCGCGTCGGAAAGTACTGCCACCGCTTCGCGAACCCCCAGGTCGGCATTTTCCGGCGCCGCAGATTGTTGGGTTTGCCACCGTCCGCACCGCGCCGCACCCTCGCTCCACACCCCACGCCGCGCCGAACCCCGCGCCGCACCACACCCCGCACCGCACCTCCGCACCGCGCCCACGCCACACCGCAGCTTCGCGCCAGCCCCTCCGTTTCACGCATCGACCGCCGCGATCGCGGCGCCACAAGCCGGCCGGAGCACGCCCAATGCGACAAATGCAGCCTCACGCCGAATGAACGGCGGTAAATACCCAGGTGTCAAAGTCGCGTGGCTGCATTGGTCGCATTCGCGGCGACTCTGCGGCCGTTCAACGACCGCGCATGAGGTTCTCGCGCTCGCAGCAGTCCGGTGGCGACTCGAAAGGGGCGCGTGAGGCTGTCGTGGCGGTCCGACGGCGACACGCGAGGTTGTCGCACGGGCGGCAGCCTCACTCCGACGGGGCCACAAGCCGGCCGGAGCACGCCCAATGCGACAAATGCAGCCTCACGCCGAATGAACGGCGGTAAATACCCAGGTGTCAAAATCGCGTGGCTGCATTTGTCGTATTCGCGGCAGTCCGGCGGCGGTTCGACGGCGGTTCGACGACGGCGGGTGAGGTTGTCGCACGCACAGAGGCCCGACGTTAGTCCGGCAGCGGTTCGACGGCGGTTTGACTGCGGCGGTCGGCCTTTCCGCCTTCCTTGCGCTTGCTTTACGACGGCCCGGCCGCCCGCCAACCCCACCAAATCGCATCGGCGCCCGCCTTCCCGCCGCCCGAAGGAAAGGGGCGGACGTCGGTGAGGGCGACCGTCGTCAAGCAAAGCCCGGCGCGCAGGCGAACGGACCCGTCAATGCCGCAGCCACCTCGGCAAGGATCGCGGCACTACCCGACTAGCGGAAGTTCAGGTACGCCTTCGACGGCGTCGGACCACGCTGCCCCTGGTACTTCGAACCCAACGCGCCCGAACCGTAGGGCACCTCCGCCGGCGAAGTCATGCGGAACAACGCCAACTGCCCCACCTTCATGCCCGGCCACAACGAAATGGGCAGGTTGGCGACGTTCGACAGCTCGAGCGTGATGTGACCCGTGAAGCCCGGGTCGATGAAACCCGCGGTGGAGTGCGTCAGCAGCCCCAGGCGCCCCAGCGACGACTTGCCCTCCAGACGGCCGGCCAGCTGCGGCGGAATGGTGAACTTCTCCAACGTCGACGCCAACACGAACTCACCCGGATGCAACACGAACGCCTCGTCCCACGGCACCTCGCGCAGCGTGGTCAGCTCCTCCTGCGGCAACTTCGGATCGATGTGCGTGTACCGCGAATTGTTGAACACGCGGAAAAACTGATCCAGGCGAACGTCGATCGACGACGGCTGGATCATCTCCTCGTCCAACGGCTCGATGCCCAGGCGGGCGTCATCGTCGGACGAGAGGGCGGCGCGGATGTCACGGTCGGAAAGCAGCACGCCACCACCCTACAGCCAGGGCGGCGGGACCAAGGCGGGCCGTGGCAAAGCAAACGAGGCCGCGGCAGCCGGGGCTTTTGTCGGCCAGCCCCGCCGCAGTGCTACATTATGGAGGGAAAGAGATCGCCGACACCGACGGCGACCGTCCTTCTCGCCGATGTAGTTCAATGGTAGAACTCCTGCTTCCCAAGCAGGCGGCGCGGGTTCGATTCCCGTCATCGGCTCCACGAAAAGCCCCCGACCTGCAGCAACAGGCCGGGGGCTTTCGCGCTAAAGGGGTCAGAACCCCCTCAACCCCACACGTTCCCCACTCATTGGCCCGCGGCCGACGCGGTGCGAGCGTGCTTTTCCGCGCTCCTACCGGCGGTTATCGCGTGTATTCTCGACGTCATGACCGACCCGCGCCACCCCTCCGACGCCACCTTCACCGTCGACGAATCGCGCGCGGTGCCCACCGCCGTCGTCCGCGCCTCCGACGTCACGCGGGACGACGTCGCCCCGCTTTTCGACGCCGCCTTCGGCGCACTGTTCCCCGCCCTCGCCGCCGTCGGCCAATCCCCGGCCGGCGCCCCGTTCGCCCTGTACCCGCGAGCCGCCCACGACTGGAGCCGCTTCGACATCGAAATCGGCGTGCCGCTGCACTCGCCGCTGGCCGACACCATCGCCGCGCCGACCGCCGACGGTCGCAATCTCGCCGTCGAACCGTCCGAACTTCCCGCCGGCAAAGTCGCCTCGAAGCTGCACCAGGGCGGTTACGACGGCCTCGGCCCCGCATGGAAGCAGTTCACCGACGAAGTCGTCGCCGCCGGCCACACCCCGGCCATGCCGTGCTGGGAGGTCTACCTCACCGAGCCGACGCCGGAGGCCGACCCCGCCGACATGCGCACGGGGCTCAACACCTGCCTGGAGTGACGCCGCGGCGACTGCTGCGGGTAACTGCTGCGGGCGACTGCTGCGGGCCACGACCCCGGACACGGCTGCAATCACGCCACGCGGAGCCGCAGCGACGCAGGGCGATACCCCGTCGGGTATGGTCGCGGGCATGGACAGTCGCGGCTGGGACCAACGATTCACCGACAACCCGAACCACTTCGGCACGGAACCGAACACGCTGCTGAAACGGCACGTCTCAGGGCTGGCCCCGGGCACCGCAGCCGACGTCGGCTGCGGCCAGGGCCGAAACACCATCTGGCTGCTCGACCGCGGCTGGGACGTCACCGCCGTCGACTTCTCCGAGGTCGCGCTGCGCCACACCCGCGAGGCCGCCGGCACGACCCCCGCCTTGACCACGGTGCAGGCCGACGTGTCCGAGTGGCCGCCGGCGGACACCTTCGACCTCGTCGTCGCGGCGTACCTGCATCTTCCGTCGGAGAATCTGCGCGCCACCTGGCGGCACCTGGCCTCCATCACCGCCCCGGGCGGCACCCTCGTGGTCATCGGTCACGACCGCGCCAACCGCGGCAACGGCCCGAAGGATCCGGACGTTCTCTTCCATGCGGACGACGTCGTCGCCGCGCTGCCGGACACGTGGACCATCCAGGTCGCCGAAGCCGTTAACCGCGGCGAAGGTTCCGTCGACGCCCTCGTCGTCGCAACGGCACCGCAGGCCTGACGCCCCGCTCCTCCCGCGCGACGACCCCGACGGCGGCCGGCGAGCGCGTTTCCCGCACGCAACATCCCGCACACAACCACGCCACGGCCCGCCCCTCCGGGGTTAACCTGGAAGGGACACGTCAGCCAGAAGGAGACACCCGATGTCCGACGACCGCACCCCCGCCACCCCCGACGCCGCCGGGCGGCCCGATTCGATGCTCATCGCCTACGACGGTTCCGACGAGGCCCGTCGCGCGATCGAGTGGGCCGGTTCGCTGCTGTCGGTGCGCACGGCGTACATCCTCACCGCCTGGGAGCCGCTGCAGCGCCAGGCCGCCCGCACCGCCGGGGCGTCCGGGATGATGCAGCCCGATTGGGATTCCAGCGTCGCCGACGACGATCCCGCCCACGAGGAGGCGAAGCGCATTTGTCGGGAGGGCGTCGAGATCGCCGCGTCGGCGGGCTTCACCGCCGAGCCGTATCTCGTGGAGTCGGAGACGACGATTTGGTCGGCGATCGTCGATGCCGCGCGGGATCTCGACGCGGGCGTCATCGTGTCGGGCACGCGCGGCAATTCGGGCCTGCGGGGCCTGTTGTCGTCGTCGACGGCGGATGCGGTGCTCAAGAACGCGGGTCGCCCGGTGCTCATCGTTCCGCCGCCGAAGTAGTTCGGACGGGTTGCGTTACGACGGCCCGTCGTCACGCACGAAAGGCCGAATCGTCGGTTTCAGTCACTGGCTGCGCATACGTTGCGGAAGTGGCGTACGGTACCGAAGTGACGGCCACGGGGTTCGGCGAACGATAGCGGCCCGACAACGAAGGGCCTCCTCACCTGGGGCGACCCGAAACTTCCTCCGATTTCGCCGAAACTTCCCCCCGACACTCGCGATGGTCTACAGTTGCGACCATTCCCAGAACACTTACTTCGAGGAGTGAACATGCCCTACGAAAACGAGTCGGAGCAGCGCCGCACGTTGGGTCCGGCCATGGCCAGCGCCCTTGTCGGTGCTCTCCTCGGCGGCGCCCTGATCTTCGGCGTCGCGCAGGTCACCCAGGAGTCCGAGATCCCGGAGGCGCAGGCCATCTCCGCGGATGATGCCCTGATGGGCGGGGTCGAGTACGGCGAGCGCTGATCGCGCACCCTTACCGTCCCGCCATGCCCGCCACCGATCAACGCACGCCCACGCGCGCCTTGGTCGGCTGGTGGGCATTTCTGTGTCTGCTGGCGTTCATCCAGGCCCCCGGCCGGACCGTCGCCGACACCAAACATGACCTGACGGCCAACCCCGGCGGCTTCCTCGAGCGGTCGCTGAGCATGTGGTCCGAGGTCATGCCGCTGGGCCAGCTGCAGAACCAGGCCTACGGTTACCTTTTCCCGCAGGGCGCGTTTTTCGCGCTGTTCGACCTGCTTCCCGATGCGGTGTGGCCCGATTGGCTGACGCAGCGCCTGTGGTGGTGTCTGCTGCTGTGCCTGGCCTTCACCGGTTTCCTCCGGGTCGCGGAGGTCGCCGGCATCGGGTCGCGGTCGTCGCGGATCCTCGCGGCGCTGCTCTACGCGTTGTCGCCGCGCATCCTGACCACCCTCGGCGCGATTTCGTCGGAGGCGTGGCCGGTGGCGCTGGCCCCGTGGATCCTGCTGCCGCTGCTGGCGGTCGCGCGCAGGCCGGAGGCGGTGGGCTGGAAGTTCGCCACCCGGGCGGTGCTGTTGTCGGGGCTGGCGGTGCTGTGCACGGGCGCCGTCAACGCCGTGGGCACCGCCGCCGCCTGCGTGCCCGCCGCCCTGGTCCTGGTGTTCACGGGTTTTTCGGGGCCGCGCCGCAAACGGGCGTGGGCGATGTTCGCCGGTTGGCTCGCCGCCTGCGCCGCCGTGAGCATCTGGTGGATCGTGCCGTTGCTCATGCTCGGCTCCTACTCGCCGCCGTTCACGGACTACATCGAGTCGTCGGGCGTGACCACCCGGTGGTTGAACCTCGGCGAGACGCTGCGCGGCGCGACGTCGTGGGCGCCGTTCGTGTCGTTGGAGCGCGTCGGCGGCAATGCCATCGTGTCGGAGCCGATCCTCATCTTGGCCACGATGGCCGTCGCCGCGATCGGTCTGGTCGGCCTGGCGATGGGGTCCATGCCGTGGCGCCGCGCATGGTTGCTCATGGCGTTGGTGGGCCTGGCGGCGATGTCGGCGTGGACGGATCCGTTCGCACCCCTGGGCGAGTGGGGGCGTTCGCTTCTCGACGGCCCGCTCGCCGCGTTGAGGAACCTGCACAAGATGGATGCGGCGCTGAGACTGCCGTTGATGCTGGGCGTCGCGCATGCCACGGCGCTGTTGCCGTGGCCTGGGTCGATCCGCGGCGGGGATGGCGCGGACGACGCGAAGAACGCGCGGAAGGAGCTGCTGGACAAGTGGCTCCATCCGGAAAAGCACCGGTCGGTGGTCGCGGCGATGCTCGTCCTCGTCGTGGCGGCCGGCGCCACCGCCCCCGCGTGGAGCGCGCGGCTGGCCCCGACGGGCGCCTACGACCGGGTGCCG
>ERZ1032871.42-NODE-42-length-18673-cov-7.456494_pt1 | contig 18673 bp, 18 predicted proteins | sample MGYA00519026_ERZ1032871 | MGnify/ENA primary metagenome ERZ1032871 (study PRJEB33719, sample SAMN04262510) | wastewater metagenome | biome: rural village; feature: composting latrine chamber; material: composting feces with ash | place: El Salvador | collected...
AAAAGGCGCGTTCTTCTGCGCCTTTTTTGTTTGCGCGGGGTATAAGTGTATCGTATGATAACTTTCACAATTTGAGGGGAGGTGCCATTTGGAAGAAGAGAAAATGGTACGAGGGGAAACGTTTTGGGACGAAACGGCCGACGCGGTGCACGGTACGCCGTTTGCGCCCGGACATTACGATGTGGTGATCGCCGGCGGAGGGATGAGCGGGAGTTTTGCCGCATATACCTTCGCAAAAGAAGGCTTTCGGGTTTGTCTTTTGGAGGCGCAGTGTCTCGGGGAGCAGAGTAGCGCTGCCAATACGGGTCTCTTACAGTATTCGAGCGATATGCCGCTGTTTGAGGCAAAAAAGGAATTCGGAGACGAAGACGGCGAGCTGTTTTATCAAGCTTCGTTTGAGGGACTGGAGAGGATCCGGGAAATCAGCGCGACATTTCCGGAGGAAGTCCACTGTATCGAACGAACCAGTCTGTATTATGCATCCAATGCGCGTCACCGAAAATATATCGAAAATGAATTTGAAGCGCTGCTTACGGCGGGCTATCCCGTGGAATATCTCGACGACGATGCACTGACCGAACGCTACGGTATCGACCGGTTCAACGGGCTTTTGGCGCATGAGGATGCGGAGATCAACCCGTATGCCTTTGTGCAGTGGCTGCTGAAGGATGCGCTCAAAAACGGTCTGGTGATTCATGAGCAAACGAAAGTGGAGAGGCATGAGGACGGTACCCCGGTGCGCGTGCTGACCTCTCGCGGAGAAATTACGGCGGATGCATTCATCCTTGCCACGGGTTATACGGAACGGGAAGCGAAAAAATACTTAAAGGGAAAAGTGGACCGTGTCAGAAGCTATGCGCTCGTCACAGAGCCGATCCCCGAGGCGTGGTTCTGGCCGGAGGATGTAATGATCTGGGAATCCGACCGGCCGTATCTGTATATCAGACGGGCTCAGGGCAACCGGATCGTCATTGGCGGACTGGATGAAAACACACCGAAATTGCCTTCCCGGCGACGGATCGATCTGAGAACAAAACAGCTGCTGAAGCAGCTGAACCGCCTGTTTCCGCATATTCAGACGAGAGCCGCGCGCTCCTACGGAGCGGTCTTTGGAGAAACAAGAGACGGCATGCCGATCATCGGGCGTATGCCCGGAGAAAAGCACGCGTACGGCCTGTACGGCTACGGCGGCAACGGGACGGTATATTCATCGATCGGGGCGGATCTTCTGCTCGATTTGGTACAGGGAAAAGAAAATCCCTATGAACATCTGTTTCAATTTGAACGATAAGGAGAAAAAACATGTCTGATATTTTAAAAGAGATTGTATCCGAACACGACGAGGCGAGAGAACTGCTCGATCAGATTGCCAATGCGAGAACCAAACATGTCGATTATATGAAAGAGCTGTATGCGACACTGTACGGCCATCACCGCGCGGAAGAAGCCGTCGCCTTTCCGCCGGTAAAAGAGCTGGATGAAGAAGGAAAGAAACTGATCGCGGAACTAAGAAAAGAACATACCGAATCGGAAACGCTGCTGCTGGACCTGATCAAAAAGTCCGAAGGCGAGGACAAGGCCGATATGGACAAGGAAATGTTTGAGAAGCTAGACAAAGATGTGCGCGATCACATGGAAGAAGAGGAAACCGACTATTTCAAGAAGGCGAAAGAAGCCATGACGGCGAAAGAACTGAAGGATGCGCTGGATCCGTTTGAAGAGGAAGAGGAAAAAGAGAAGGAAAAAGCGGAAGAAAAAGTAGGCATCTAAAAAAGAACCCCGGAACGCGGCGTTCCGGGTTTTTTATGCTCCGATCAGGACAGAGTGAAGCGGTCCTCTTTGCCGAAAATGCCGAGCAGACCACCGGTGTGGATGAACAGAATGTTTTTGGCATCCTGCAGTGCGGGGTGTCCTGTTTCCAGCGAAGAAAAGAGCCCCCGCATGGCTTTTCCCGTATAGACGGGATCAAGCACAATGCCTTCGTCCCCTGCAAAACGTTTGATGAACGCCAGATCTTCGGGTGTGTTTTTTGCATAGCCGGGTCCCGTGAATCCGTCGATCAGAAGTACCGAGGACGGATCAAACGGCGCCGCTTCCGGATGATACACAAGAAACTCTTCGTGCAGATCGCGCACGACGTCTTCGAACCAGGCGGCGTCTTTGAGGATCGGGATGCCGATGATTCTCTTTTGGATTTCCTGTTCCTGATTGGCAAAACAGAGCCCGGCATACGTTCCGCCGGAGCCGACCGTGACGACAACGGCATCGAAGAAAACATCCAGCGCTTTTTCCTGTGCGAGGATCTCTCCATAGGCTTCATAATATCCGAACGTTCCGATTCCGTTGGATGCGCCCACGGGCATGAAATAAGGCGTGCGTCCTTTTCTTTTCAGCGCATCGAACAGTTCGTCTTTCTTTTCTATCAGATGATTCGTATAACTCTCTTCATCCAGCCAAATGATCTCCGCGCCGAGCAGTCCATCGAGAAAATAATTGCCGGTCAGGCGTTCTTCCGAGTCTTCTTTGAGCAGCAGGATACAGTCCAGATCCAGCAGCCGGCAGGCCGCCGCGGTGGTGCGGGCATGATTGGACTGGATGCCGCCGCAGGTGACGATGACATCCGCGCTCCTCTCTTTGGCTTCGTGCAGTGCGTATTCGAGTTTTCTGATCTTGTTTCCACTGAGTTCCGTACCGGTCTGATCATCTCGTTTGATCCAGAGCTTTGTTCCCTGCGGCGAATGTTTCAGCGGATCGATCCGGGTGGGTACATTCGCCAGCTGCAGTTTTTTCATTGTTCGGCTCCTTCCTGAAGTTTCGGCCGGGTGGAGGGGTTTTTCAGATCGACCGTCATCGTTTCATACGGGTCGTAAAGGACCTGCCCCGGTTTGGCACCTTTCTGCTTTCTGACATTCTTCTTTTTTGTAAAGTCGACCAGGACATGACTTTCCGCCTGTTCGCTGCTGTAGCGGGCCGCCAGCCAGGCGGCTTCCCGCACGGTTTGCTCCGGGAGTTCTTCCTGGCCCGCCCGTACGATGACATGTGAACCCGGGAGGTCTTTTGCATGGAAAAACCAGTCTTCCCGGCTGGCCGTACGCATGGTGAGCTGATCGTTCTGGCGGCTGTTTTTGCCGACATAGATGGTGTAGCCGTCCGAGGACAGAAAGCGCAGGGGTCGGCTGGCGCGGTCTTTCTTTTTCTTCCGGCCGCGCGGGTTCAGTATGCCTTCTTCCACAAGACCCGAACGGATTTCCTCGATTTCTTCCCGACTCTCTGCCATGGACAGATCCTGCAGCACCTGCAGAAAATAGCCGATTTCCGACTGTACGGCAGGCAGCATGCGCGCCAGCGTTTTTTCTCTGTTTTTCTGCTTGGAATACGATTTGTAATACGCCTGCGCGTTTTGCCAGACATCCTTTTTCGGATCGAGCGGGATCTCAATCTCCGGCAGTGTTTCGTCAAAATAATTGGTGACCGTGACCGAGGTCGCGCCTCGTTTTGCGCGGTGACTGTTTGCCGAGAGAAGATCCGCATAGAGCAGGTCTTTTTCGCGGTCGAGACTTTCCTCATATTCCGTTTTCATCTTTTCGTATTTGACGCGGGCGCGTTCCAGCCGTTTGGCGACGGCGTGAGACAAAGCCCGGCTGTCGCCCTGCGGATCGGCAGTTTTCTGCTTTCGTTTCCGATACGTTTGCGCACACGCGCTGATCGTTGGATACGCGGTGATTTCTTCCCCGAGATGGCGCAGGGGAAAGGCATAAAACGAAACCGCATCGCCCATCAGAGAAGGCGCATAGGCATGAGAAGCCAGACGCTCTCTGAAAGCAAGCAGGGTTTCTTCCAGACGCTCGCGTTCGGCATCGGTCAGCACCGATACCGGGGTCGAGGGATCCAGAGAGGCCAAAAAACACAGCTCCCGGGTAACCGGCGGACCGAATCCTTCATAGGTCGCCAGCAGCCATTTTTGCAGCCTTGTCGCTTCGTTTGAATCGGGCAGAACAAGGGCGTCGAGCAGGCTGACCTTATCACTCGGAATGCTCTCATACGACAGCCCCGGGTAGACGGGACGCACGCTTGACAGATCTCCCGGGATTCGTTTCAGCGCTTCTATGATGCGGCTGTTTTCGTCGAGCAGAAACACATTGGCATATTTTCCCATCAGTTCGGCAACCAGGGTTCGTTTCACCGGGACGCCGAGTTCATCGCGCGACTCCACCTCCAGCCGCAGGATCCGGTCGAGTCCGTCCTGTGTGACGGCGTCGATCCGCCCGTTTTGCAGATGCTTTCGCAATACCATGCAAAACTGCGACGGTTTCTGCGGATTTTCCGGGACTTCGGTCGCCAGATAGGCATACGGGGTATTGCCGGATACATCGAGGAGCAGGCGGGCATTGCTGCCGCGTGTGTACACGTCCAGCCGAAGCAGGGACGTGCCCGGCTGATGCACCCGGTTGATCCGGCCGCCGGCACAGGCTTCTTCCATTTCTCTGACTGCGGCCCGGGTTACGATGCCGTCATAGCTCATGCTGATCACTCACTTTCTTTCTGCAACAAGTATAGCACACGCAAATGTGTCGGAAAAGACACAAGTCGCGCGCCTCTTTTCCAAACTCCGATACAATAAAGGAAATGGGGGGATGTACATGCGCAGTATGACCGGATTTGGTCGGACCGAAGGCGAAGCCTGCGGTCTTTTTATAGAAATCACAATCCGTTCCGTCAATCACAAGTCGCTGGATCTGCAGATCCGGATGCCGAGAAGGCTGCAGGCGATGGAGGCGGCGGTGCGGGAAACCCTGCAGAAGTCGATTGCACGGGGCAGAGTCGAGGTGTCGTTTCTCGTACGCTCCGGTGACACGGCGCTTTCACAGCTGGCTTTGGATACGGGACGCGCGGACGCGGTGAAAAACGCACTGGATGCTCTGATCCACCGCTACGGTCTGGTAGACCGGGTTACACCCGGCGATTTTCTCCGGGTGCCCGATCTGTTTGTCGACACACCGCAGCCGCTGGACGAGGAGACACTCAAACAGGAGTTGCTGGTACTTTTGCATGAAGCACTGGCCGATTATCAGACCATGCGAAGCAAGGAAGCGCAGGGGTTGGTCCGTCAGCTGGAGGCCAATCTTTCGGGAATTCGGGAGAATATTAAAGAACTGGAAACGGCGGTGCCGCAAATTCTCGCCGAGGCCAAAAAGAAACTGGCGGAGAAGGTGGAGGCCTTTTTGGAAGAGACACCGGAGCTGAGAGAAGCCAGACTGCAGCAGGAACTGCTGTTTTATATCGACAAGTCGGATGTCAGAGAAGAACTGACACGGCTCGGTTCGCATCTGGATCAGTTTGAGAAACTGCTCAGCTCCGACGGGCCGGCCGGAAAGAAAATGGACTTTATCGCGCAGGAAATGAATCGGGAGGCCAACACCATTGCCTCCAAGTCACAGCATCTGACTCAGACCAATGCGGCGATTGCCTTAAAGGTGCATGTCGAGCAGATGCGCGAACAAATACTGAATCTTGAGTAGGGGGCTCTATGGCAGCAAAAAAAGGATTTTTACTGGTGGTGTCGGGCCCGTCGGGGGTAGGCAAGGGAACCGTGTGTGACGCGCTTTTGAAGTCGTATCCGCAGCTGAAATATTCCATTTCGGTTACCACACGCACGAAACGCCCGCAGGAAGAAGACGGCGTCAATTATTACTTCAAAACACAGGAAGCATTCGAAACGATGATTCACGAGGGGGGTCTGTTGGAATACGCCCGTGTACACGGGAATTTCTACGGCACCCCGAAGGATTTTGTGCTTCAGCATATTGAAAAAGGGGAAACGGTGATTCTGGAGATCGATGTGCAGGGGGCCCTGCAGGTGAAGCAGAATCATCCGGAGGCGGTTTTTGTCTTTCTGATTCCGCCGGATATGGAGGAACTCCGGCGCCGGATCGTTACCCGCGGCACCGAAACCCAGGATGTGATCGAACTCAGAATGCGCAATGCGCTCAACGAGATATCCTATATCCACAAATACGATTATATTGTCATCAACAACGATGTCGAAGACGCGGCCGAGCAGATTTATACGATTATTCGCGCCGAACGGATGCGCGTGATCAACAATCCCAATATAGAAGATTCACTGAGATAGGAGAGATACCCATGATTATACCGTCATTTAAGGAACTGGAAGAAATCACCAATTCGCGTTATGCCATGGTCAACGCGACCGCACTGCGCGCCCGCCGCATCGTCGACGGCTCGCAGAAACTGATTGAAACGGAAAGCTTTAAGCCGGTCAGCATCGCACTCGAAGAAATTCTGGAGCACAAGGTCGAGATCGAACCCGAAACCGGGGCCGATGACAATGCATAAACGGATCCTTCTCGGCGTCACCGGGGGGATTGCGATTTACAAAACGCTGGATCTGATCAGCCGGCTGAAAAAGAAGGGGTTTGAAGTCGATGTGATCATGACCGAGCATGCCACCCGTTTTGTCACGCCGCTGACCTTTGAAACCATGGCGAGATCGACCGTGCACGTGGATGGTTTTGACCGCGGGGATCCCGCGTATGTGGAGCATATCGAGCTGGCCGCCCGTGCGGATCTGTTTCTGATCGCACCGGCGACGGCCAACTGCATGGCCAAGCTGGCCCGCGGCATCGCAGACGATCTGCTGAGCACGACCGCGCTCGCCGCAACCTGTCCGCTGTTTTTGGCCCCCGCGATGAACACGAAGATGCTGCATCATCCGGCAACGCAGGAAAACATGGAAATTCTGGCCCGGCGGGGCGTGCGCTTCATCGCCTCTGGCGAGGGTTTTCTCGCCTGCAATGAAATCGGCGAAGGACGCATGGCGGAACCTGTGGAGATCCTGCAGGCACTGACGGATCACTTTACCAAAAAAGATCTGAAAAACAAAAAACTGGTGATCACGGCCGGCGGAACTCGGGAAGCACTTGATCCCGTCCGCTACCTGACCAATCGCTCATCCGGAAAAATGGGATGGCATCTGGCCAGAAGAGCGCAGCTCAGAGGCGCCGACGTCGTATTTGTCACGGCGGCCCGCCTGCCGGAAATTCGGGGCGCAAAAACAGTTTTCGTGGATTCCACACAGGAGATGCTCGAAGCGGTGCGCCGGGAGTTTTCCGACTGCGATGCGCTGCTGATGGCGGCCGCGCCGTCCGATTACCGGCCGGACACCGTGCAGTCACAAAAAATCAAAAAATCGGAAGACAAACTGACGCTTTCTTTTGTAAAGAACCCGGATATTCTGAAAACGGTGACGAAAGACAAACGGAATCAGTTTGTCGTGGCCTTTGCGGCGGAAACGCAGCATCTTGAAACCTATGCCGCGGAAAAGCGCATTGCCAAACGCGCGGACCTCATCGTGGCCAACAATGTGGCGCAGGAGGGCGCGGGCTTTGCCGTGGATACGAATATCGCGACACTGATCGATGATGACGGCACACAGAAGCTGGAAAAAATGAGCAAAGCCCGGCTGGCCGATGTCATTTTGCACCGGGTGGCGCGGGCAATCGTTCCGAAGAAATGAGATACGCGCGCATCGTCGTACTCAACAATCATAGGAGTACCGACCGGATGTATACGTATGCCGTACCCGAGAGCCTGCGGGCGGAAGCTGCGGTGGGAAAACGCGTCATGATCCCCTTCGGACAGGGGAATCAGGCAATTACGGGATACATTGTGGAGCCGGTGGACGAAGAGCCCGATTTTGCCACCAAGCCCGTCATCGATGTGCTGGATGTGGAGCCGGTGGTTTCGGAAGAACTGATCCGGCTTGCCTTCTGGCTGCACGAAACCACGCACTGCAATCTGTATCGTGCGTTTCGCGCGGTGAGTCCGCCCGGGGATGAAAAAAAGATTACGGCACTGTATCTGGATCCGGAGGATCAACGCTTTACCAAAGAAGAACTGGAAGAAACATGGGGTGCCGAAACCCCTGCCCGGATTCGCGACGGACTGCGCGCAGGCACTCTGCGCCTGTGGTATGAGATCGAATTCGAAGGCAAATATAAGGAAGAAACCCGCGTGTTTCTGACACGGACGCCCGCGCACGGAGCGCTGCCCGAACGCGCGCACAAGCAAAAGGAGATTCTTTCGTATCTGGAAACACACGGTGAGACACCGCGTCCTGTGCTGCTTCGAAACACGCAGACCGGCTCGTCGACGCTGCACGCTTTGCGTGAGAAAGGCTATGTGGATTTTCGGCAGGTACGGGTACCGCGGGAAGTAATTACGGAAGAAATACAGAAAACCCGGCCGATGACGCTGACGCCGGAACAGCAAAATGTATATGATGCCGTCACAAAAGCACCCGGCGGCAAATTTCTGATTCACGGGGTCACGGGCAGCGGCAAAACGGAACTCTATCTGCAGCTTGCGCAGCACGCACTCGAACAAAACCGGCAAACGATCGTCCTGGTACCTGAAATCAGTCTGACACCCCAGACAATTGCCCGCTTTACCGGACGTTTCGGTCGTCAGATTGCGGTGCTGCACAGCCGGCTGAGTCCCGCCGAACGCTTTGAACAGTGGAAACGGATCAAAAACCGGGAAGTTACGATCGCCGTGGGGGCCCGTTCGGCTGTTTTTGCTCCGTTTGACAGGCTCGGTCTGATCATCATCGATGAAGAGCAGGAAGACAGCTACCGTTCGGAAAGTCAGCCGCGCTATCACGCCACGCAGGTGGCAAAAAAACGGGCGGAGCTTACCGGCGCCACACTCGTACTGGGTACGGCGACCCCGCGGGTGGACACTTTTTTTGCGACGGGTGACGAATTTACCAGACTTTCCCTGACACGTCGCGTCATGAACCGGCAGGTGCCCGCGGCAGAGATTGTCGACATGAAAAAAGAACTGCAGGAGGGCAACACGTCGATGTTCAGTCTGCCGCTTCGGCAGGCGCTTGAGAATGCTTTGCAAAGCGGCGAGCAGTCGATTCTTTTTTTGAACAAGAGAGGGCATTCCTCATTTGTATTTTGCAGGAAATGCGGCTTTGTGAAACGCTGTGATGACTGCGATGTTTCGATGACCTATCATAGGCGGCAGGACTTTCTGATCTGCCACTACTGCGGCAAAACCGCGCGGATCCCGATGGTGTGCCCGGAATGCGCCTCCAACAGGATCGGCCATTTCGGCGCGGGCACCGAACAGGTGGAGGCCTACACGCGTTCGCTGTTTCCCGACGCGCGCATTGCCCGGATGGACGCCGACACCACGGGTACCAAAGGGGCGTATGAACGGTTTTATACGCAAATGAAAGAACGACAGATCGATATTCTGATCGGAACGCAGATGATTGCCAAAGGCCTGGATTTCGAAGGCGTGTCGCTGGTGGGGATTCTTATGGCGGATATTAGCCTGAACCTGCCCGACTACCGGGCCAATGAAAAAACGTATCAGCTGATTTCGCAGGTGTCGGGGCGGTCGGGCCGCGGAGAGGTTCCGGGCCGGGTCATTTTGCAAACCTATCATCCGACGCATTTTGCCATCACGACGGCCTCTGAAAATGATTATGCGACCTTTTATGAAAAAGAAATTGTTCTGCGCGAACATTTCGGGTATCCGCCGTTTGTGGGACTCGTAACCGTGATGTCTTCATCCGCGGAACAGAAAAAGGGACTGCAGGCGCTCAGAGAAATCACAGGCGCCGTGCAGGCGTTTATCCGCGCCAGAGGGCTGGACTATATCCGTCTGGTGGGACCTTCGCCGGGGGTGATCCCCAGAATCAGAAACCGCTACAGGCATCAGCTCGTGCTCAAGTTCGACGGACACGAAAAGGAAATGCATGCGATCGTGGACTGGCTGGGATCCCTGTATGATGAAAAATGGATGAAGGAAAATGTAAACTTGCAGTATTTTATTGAATAGAAAGAAGGAACTATGGCTTACAGAACGATTCGGGAGGAAGGCGATCCCATCCTCCGAAAAATCAGCAAACCCGTCAAGACGATTACTCCGAGAATGCGGGAGCTCGCACAGGATCTGCTCGATACCATGGAGAAGGCGGAAGGCGCGGGTCTTGCCGCACCTCAGGTGGGAGTTCTTCGCCGCATGGTGACGGTGGCGTTTCCCGAGGGACCGGAAGTCTTGATCAATCCGGAGATTGTATCCGAAGAGGGAGAAACGGTTGAAGTGGAAGGCTGCCTGTCGATCCCCGGCTTCGCAGGCACCGTCAGGCGTCCCGAAACCGTCCGGTTCCGGTATCTCGGTCTGGACGGAGAAACGAAGGAAAAAGAGGCCAGCGAGTTTTTTGCCAAGGCGGTCTGCCATGAGATCGATCACCTGAACGGGATTTTGTTTCGGGATCTTGTGATTGAAGAGGTGGATCTGACGGAAGAAACCGAAGAAGAGGAGGACGTCCCTTCCGATGAAGAATAGTCGAATCTGTTTTGCGGGCACACCGGAGTTTGCGATCCCTGTGCTGGAGATGCTCGTGAAAGAAGCGGAGGTGCCGCTGGTCATTACGATGCCCGATAAAAAAAGAAGCCGGGGGAAAATCAGCCCGACGCCCGTGAAACAGCGCGCAATGGAACTGGGCATCGATGTGATCACACCGGACAATGTAAATGATCCTGCGGTGCTCGAACAGCTGCGCGCGTATGATTTTGACTTTATTGTCGAAGTGGCATACGGCAAGCTGCTGAAGCCGGAATTTCTGGCGCTGGCGCCGGATCGGGTGCTGAATGTGCATCCGTCGCTTCTGCCGAAGTACCGGGGGGCGGCGCCTTTGGTCTGGCCGATACTTGCGGGAGACGAAGAGAGCGGAACCAGCATCATGCTTGTGGATGAAGGCATGGATACGGGCGATGTGCTGTATCAGACACGCATCGATATCCGCGGCATGAATGCGCAGACGCTGCATGATGTGCTGGCTGAAGACGGCGCAAAGGCTCTGAAAACCGTACTTGATGACTATGAGTCCTATTACCGCAGCCGGATGACACAGACCGAACCCTCGAGCTATGCAAAAAAGATCGAAAAAGAGATGGGGGCGCTCGATTTCAAGGAACCGGCGGAAATCCTCCTGCGCAAAGTGCGCGGCCTGAATCCGCGGCCGGGAACGTATTTTCATATAAATGAGAAAAGAATGCAGGTCCTTTCGATGGAGCCTTTGGACGAATCCGCAGAGGCACCGCCGGGGACTGTTTACCGGGCCGACGAAACAGGTATATATATTAATACCGCAACGGTGCCGGTCCGGATTACCCGGGTAAAACCGGCAGGAAAAAAAGAAATGACCGCAGCGGATTATCTGCGGGGCAATCCGATTCAGATTCCGGTGTCCCTGCATTAAAGGAGCGAAACAATGTTATATAATCCAGCATTTTTACTGGTGATCGCCGCTATGATTTTCGGCATGTTTGCCCAGTCGCGCGTGCACTCGACCTTTGCGAAATATCTGCGCGTCCCGACACGCGCCGGCTACACCGGCTTTCAGGTGGCCCGTGCGATGCTTGACGCCAACGGACTGCAGCATGTTCCGATTGAACGTGTGCCCGGTGAACTCACAGACCATTATGATCCGAGAAATGATGTCCTTCGCCTGTCGGACGCCGTATACAGCGGTTCCAGCGTTGCCTCCGTCAGCGTGGCCGCGCATGAGGTGGGACACGCCGTACAGGATTCGGAAGGCTACGGTGCGCTTCGGTTCAGAAACATGCTGGCACCGATTGTCAGTTTCGGTTCCAATTTCGTGATGATTCTGATTCTGCTGGGGATCTTTTTGCAGCTGACCCAGCTGTTTGATCTGGGCCTGCTGATCTTCGGTCTGATTCTTGTCTTTCAGCTTGTGACGCTGCCCGTGGAATTCAATGCCAGCCGCCGCGCCATGGCGGCACTTGACAACGGATTCATTCAGCGCGAAGAAGAGCCGCAGGCAAGAAAAGTACTCAATGCCGCCGCGATGACCTATGTGGCCGCCACACTGGTATCCGCGGCAAATCTGCTGCGTTTCTTCTCGATGCGACGCAGATAAAACCGACGACCGGACGCAAGGCCGGTCGTTTTCTATGGAGAGCTTATGAAAGAACGAGAAATCGCCCTGTACGCTTTACTTGACATTACGGAAGACGCCGGATTTGCGGGCGCCGTCCTGCAAAAACGTCTGGAAAATGAGGATGCGCGGACACAGGGATTTGTACGGCGAGTCGTGTACGGCGTGCTGGACCGCATGGAGGAACTGGACGGGCAGATCGACCGGGCCAACCGTTCCGGCAGAAAACGGCTGGATCCGAAGATCCGCCAGATCCTCAGGCTGTCGTTGTATCAGCTGCGCTATATGGATAAGACGGCGGCGCACGGGGTGATTAACGATGCTGTCAAACTGGCAAAAAAGACAGCGCCCCGCTATGCCGGCTTTGTCAACGGCATGCTGCGCACACTCCAGCGAACGGGGAGCACGCAAAAAACCGCCTCGCTTCCGGATCCCGTGCGCTCCCGCCTGGAGGAGATCTACGGCGCGGAGTATGTGCAAAAACTGCAAATTTCCCTGACGGATGCGCCGCATTTGTGTGTGCGGATGAATCCTTTGAAAGCAGCAGAAGAAGATCTGGCGCGTGCGTTTGCACGGGCGGGCATGACACTGGTTCCCTCGCCCGTTACGCCGGGTGTCTTTCGGGTGCTTCGACCCCGTAATGTATTTTCCATGCCGGAGTTTTCTGCCGGTCTGTTTACGGCGCAGGATGAGGCATCCGCGCAGGTCGTGCTGCACGCGCATCCGAAGCCGGGCCAGCACTGGATCGATCTGTGCGCGGCACCCGGCGGCAAGAGCACACAGCTTGCCGAACAGATGAAAGATACCGGCAGCGTGCTGGCGAACGATCTGACAGAAAGAAAAGTCAGCAAAATACGAGCGCATGCAAAACGGTTGCAGCTCACATCGCTTAGCACCCATGTGCAGGACGCCGGAGTATATGTGCCCCGGTGGAAGGAGCGATTTGACGGCGTTCTCGTGGATGCGCCGTGTTCGGGTCTGGGACTGCTTCGCCGAAAACCCGATATTAAAATTCACCGTTCGGAAGAAGATATCCGGACGCTGGTCGGGCTGCAGGAGAGAATTCTCGCGCAGGCGGCCCGCTATGTACGGCCCGGCGGCGTGCTTCTTTACAGCACGTGTACGCTGCTGCCGGAAGAAAATGAACGGCAGGTGCAGTCGTTTCTTGAGAAGCACGAAGAGTTTACACCCGACGGTGCGGATTTTCAGAAGCGAACCGATATGCTGAAAGAGGGTGCCGACGGGTTTTACATGGCGCGAATGCGTAAAAACAGCGCCCGCGCCTGAGACTTTTGCCGGTGTGGTATAATCTTTTTCGTGGAGGAAGTATGCGAAATGAAATAAACGGCATGCAGCCGGACGCGCTGCGTGCATGGATGCAGAAGCTGAACGAACCCGCGTTTCGCGGAAGTCAGCTTTTTACGCATTTTCATAAACACAAAAAAACACTCAATGATCCGGTGAAGGGATTCCCGAAAGGGCTGCAGGAAAAGATTGCGCAGGCGGCGGATGTCGGTGAAGCGGTAATAGCGGAAAGCATCGCGTCTGCGGACGGAAGCGCCGTAAAACATGCGCTGACGCTGACAGACGGTCAGGTCGTGGAAGCCGTGACCATGCAGTATCCGAATCACAGCACGCTGTGTATCTCTACGCAGGTCGGCTGCGCGATGGGCTGCGCCTTTTGCGCGTCGACCAAGCAGGGACTGTTTCGAAACATCACGGCGGCGGAGATGGCGGCGCAGTTTTATGCCGCGGAAAACGAAAAGGGATCTCCGATTCAAAATCTTGTCCTGATGGGTATCGGCGAGCCTTTGCAGAATTACGACGAAACGGTGCGGGCGCTGCGGATTTTGCATCACCCGGACGGGCGCGGCCTCAGCTGCCGCAATATCACGCTGTCCACCTGCGGGATCGTGCCGCAGATGCTCCGGCTGGCAAAAGAGGAACTGCCGATCAATCTCGTCATATCGCTGCATGCGGCCACGGATGAGAAACGAAGAAAGATCATGCCGATCGCAAAAGAATATTCGATCGCCGATGTGATCCGTGCTGCCGACACGTATTTTGAACAGACCGGCCGACGGATCAGTTATGAATACACCATCATTCCGGGCGTCAACGACACCCCGGAGGATGTGGAGCAGCTGAGCGCACTGCTCAGAGGAAAACAGGCCCATATCAATCTGATCGCGTATCATCCGATCAAGGAATATCGGCAGGAAAAACCCGACCGAAAAGCGATGCACGCATTTGCCGCGCGGCTGATGCGAAAAGGGATCCGGACGACGGTGCGAAAGAGTATCGGACTGTCGGAGGAAGGCGCGTGCGGACAGCTGCGCGCCCGGGGAGAAAGAAGGCAGGAAGTGATGAATGGAAATTCAACTACGAACCGATAAAGGCCGTGTACGACCGGTGAATGAAGACGCGGTGCTGGCGTTTACAAAAAACGAGTATGAGATTCTTTTGCTGGCCGACGGACTCGGCGGGCATCGGGCGGGTGAAGTGGCATCGCGCATGGTTGTGGAAGCCATGCAGGAACGTCTCTCGGCGCGTGATCTCGATCCGATGGAAGAGGCGCTGCGCGAAGCGGCACAATATGCGAATGCCGCCGTGTTCTCCTGCCAGAAAAACGAGCCGGATTATGCGGGCATGGGTTCCACGCTTGTCTGCGCCGTTATCGGGCCGGAAGAGGTGCACATTGCCCACGCAGGCGACAGCCGCGCCTATCTGGCCTCGGAAAACGGTCTGACCCAGCTGACAAAGGATCACTGCGTATCCAATGATCTGGCCGGACGGAGTGAGGAAGTCAGCGAGAATCTGAAGCATATGCTGACGCGTGCCATGGGTACCGAGCAGGAGATCCGGATTGATTATCTGAAGATCGAACCCGGCGACGGCACCCTGCTTTTGCTGTGCTCGGACGGTCTGTCGAATGAACTCTCGAAAGATGAAATTCTCGGCATACTGCAAAGTCCGCGCACACTGTCGGAGCGCGCGGATCTTCTGATCGAGCAGGCGAATGCAAACGGGGGAAAAGACAATATCACCCTGGCTCTGTGTGAAAGGAAAGGAGCCGAAGCATGAGTGAAGTGATACTGGCCGGCCGCTACGAGCTGCTGGAGAAAATCGGCGAAGGCGGGATGGCGGAAGTCTACCGTGCCGTGGATCTGGTGCTGAAGCGTCATGTCGCTGTAAAATTGCTGAAACAGCAGTTTATCGGCGATCAGGAATTTATTACGAATTTCGGCAATGAAGCACAGTCGGCCGCCTCTTTGAATCATCCGAATGTGGTCAATATTTTTGATGTCGGAAAAGAAGAGATTGACGACCGCACGCTGCACTATATCGTGATGGAATGCATCGACGGACGGACACTGAAATCCCTGATCGAAGAGCAGGCGCCGATGCCGGATGAAAAAACCGTACATTACGGGATGCAGATTGCACAGGCGCTGAAAGCCGCCCATGCGAACCATATTATTCACAGAGATATCAAACCGCAGAATATACTGATCAACGGCGATGATGAAGTGAAAGTAACGGACTTCGGAATTGCGAAAATTTCGACCAGTTCCACGATCACCTATACGTCGTCGATCCTCGGAACGGTGCATTATATCTCGCCCGAACAGGCCAAGGGAAAATTCATCGATGAAAAGTCGGATCTGTATTCTCTGGGCGTGGTGCTGTATGAACTGGCGACGGGCAAAGTGCCGTTTGACGGAGAAAACGCGGTGGCGATTGCCATCAGCCATATTCAGCATGAACTGATTCCCCCGAAAGACCTGAATCCTTCTCTTTCGGACGGACTCAACCAGATTATCGTCAAGGCGCTGGAAAAAGAAACCATCAACCGGTATGAATCGGCCGAAGCGATGCTGAAAGATCTCAGAAATTACCAAAACCTGCAGATCGTGGAAGCGACAGATCAAACGATGGACCAGACGACGGTGATTCCCGTGGTGGAAGAGCCCGCGAAACAGGAAGTGGAGGATGCGCCCAAGCCTGCCCGCAGTGTATATCAGCGCACGTCGAACCAGCCGCAGGTGGCGGATGATCGGCCGGATTCATTCCGTCGCGTCATCCTTCCGATCATACTGACGCTGTTTCTCGTCGGAGGCGGATTTTTTGTGATACGAAATATCCTGACCCAGGAGACGGAGCCCTCCGTCACCGAAGCGCAGGAGATCGAAATGCAGACACTGCTCGGCATGACCGTGCCGGAAGCGCAAAGACTGGCCGAGCGCGAAGGATTCACGCTGGAGATCGCCGGCGAATCGCACAGCCAGGAGTATACCGAAGGTGAAATTATGGAGCAGTCCGTTGCTTCGGGAGAAATCCTGCAAAGAGGCGGCACGGTGGAGGTTGTGGTGTCGCTCGGACAGGAGCTGATTTCCGTACCCAATATTTTGAACCTTTCCCTGCAGGATGCCGAATCGAATCTGACCCGGGTGGATCTTGTGGTCGGGGAGCATCGCACGGATTATTCCGACAATTACAACGAGGGCATGGTGATGCGTCAGAGTCCGGAAGCGGGGGCCAGCGTACCGGCCGGCACAAGCGTCAATGTGACCGTGAGCCAGGGCCGGCGCATCGAGAGCCTTTCGATGCCGGATCTGCGGACGTATTCGCAGATCGAGGCAATTCGAACGCTGTCGGATCTGGATTTGCGCATCGGCGATGTCGAGTACGAATATGACGAAACTCATGCGGAAGACACGGTCATTCGGCAGTCGATCCAGCCGGGAGCAACGGTCGATGCACAGACGCCGGTGAACCTTGTGGTCAGCCGCGGACCGGCACCGACAGAACCCCCGGAAACGGAACCCCCCGCCACGGAGCCTCCGGCAACAGAGCCTCCCGCGCAGGATGTGGAATATCTGATTCCCGTGACGCCGCCGGAATCCGACGGCAGCAGCGAGACGTACCAAGTGCATATCGTGCGGGTGGACGGAGAGGACCGGACGGATCTCAGGCAGCAGAACTATCGTTATGAAGACGGCGCCCAGACCATCCGCATTACGGATGAACCGGGGCTGCAGTTTGAACTGTATATCAACGGCAATTTCAGCCGAACCGTGACCGAATAGAAGGAGCGATTCCGATCGAGGGAAAAATCATCAAACTGGTGCGGGGTCTTTACACCGTGGATACGAAACAGGGGCCGGTGGTCTGCAAGGCGCGCGGGATTTTTCGCGAGAACGACACCCGGCCCGTGGTGGGTGACGATGTCGTGATCCGCATGGCGCCGGACGGCGACATCGGCTATATCGAAGAGGTGCTGGAACGAAAAAACCAGCTGACGCGGCCGCCCGTGGCAAATATCGACCGGGCACTGGTCGTAATGAGCCTGACCAGTCCGGATATCAATACCTTCCTGCTGGACAGCTTTCTTGTGCTGTGCGAAAAAGAGGGTCTGCATGCGGAGATCGTCTTCAGCAAGGCCGATCTGACGGAAGATACAGAACAGGAGACGCTTCGAAGAATCTATCAGCCCATGGGCTACGGACTGCACTTTACGAGCACCGTCACGGGCGAGGGGATGGATGAGGTGAAGGCGCTTTTATCCGCAGGAACGACGGCGCTGGCCGGTCCTTCCGGGGTCGGAAAATCATCGCTTCTGCAGAGCCTGTATCCCGATTTTTCGTTTGAAACGGGCGCGATCAGCGAAAAGACGCGTCGCGGCCGGCACACGACCCGCCATATCGAGATCACAAAAATCTCCGACGGCGCGTACGTTCTCGACACGCCGGGGTTTCAAACGCTGGAGCTCACGCATGTGGAGCCGGATGAACTCGGACATTATTTCCCCGATTTTCCGCAGGGCGCTTGCCGTTTTGACAACTGTCTGCACGACCGGGAACCCGGGTGTGCCGTAAAAGTAAAACTGGAAGCGGGAGATATCGCGGCGCATCGGTACGAAAACTATCAGATGCTGCTGCAGGAAGCGAAAGAGCAAAGGAGATACTAATGACAAAACTGAGTCCATCGATTTTGAACGCGGACTTTACGGAACTGGGCGCAGCGATCCGTCTGCTTGAGGCAAACGGGGTGGAGCATCTTCATCTGGATATTATGGACGGTCACTATGTGCCGAATCTGTCGTTCGGGCCGGAGCTCGTGGCTTCTTTGAAAAAGAAGAGCCGTATGGAATTTGACGCACATCTGATGGTGACCAATCCGGATGATCTGATCGATGCCTTCGCGGACGCGGGCTGCCGCACGGTGACGGTCCACCCGGAAACCACACCGCATCTGCACCGAACGCTGTCTGCGATACGCGATCGCGGAATGCTGGCGGGGGTATGTCTCAATCCGTCGACGCCGCCTTCTGTACTCGAATATGTCTGGGATCTGGTGGACCACATCCTTTTGATGAGCGTCAATCCGGGGTTTGGCGGGCAGTCCTATATTGAACAAACCGACCGCAAGATCCTGAAAGTGCGGCAACTGATTGAAACCTTGCCGCATCGGGTAAAGATTCAGGTAGACGGTGGTGTAAAGATAGCCGAAGCGCAGAAACTGCAGGCGCTGGGAGTCGATCTCATCGTCGTCGGTTCGGATATTTTTCGCGCCGAAAACGTCGAAGAACGCGTACAGGCGTATCAGCGACTTCTAAAGAACCAATCACAATCAAATCCGTCATAAGAACACTGGGGGAGCAGTTTTGCT
>ERZ1032871.43-NODE-43-length-18617-cov-8.325773_pt1 | contig 18617 bp, 20 predicted proteins | sample MGYA00519026_ERZ1032871 | MGnify/ENA primary metagenome ERZ1032871 (study PRJEB33719, sample SAMN04262510) | wastewater metagenome | biome: rural village; feature: composting latrine chamber; material: composting feces with ash | place: El Salvador | collected...
ATCTTAATAGCTTTTGGGTGCGCCGGGGAATTCACTCTTTTCTTCATGAATGAGATCCTGTTCCCACACGGGAAGTTCCGGTTCTCCGCCGATCACCCGTTCCTGCCAGATTTCGTCGGTCAGGCGTTCGGTATCCAGGAATTCATAGTAGCTGAAGACGCCGCCGCGGCCGAGATACAGTTTTCCTTCGTGGGGATACACGACATAAATCTCATTGGGAGCGCCGGTGGCGGTGTGCAGAAACTGATTCTCGGGGATTGCGCAGTTGTTTCTCACGGTGATCATGAGATCCGCCACGATCGGCATTCTGCGGTCGGTTTCCGATTCGACCTCCCACCAGTAGCCGATGCCGCCCGGAGCGTCGGTTTCTACAAAGCGTCTCGCTGAAGAAGCAGGGTGTGTCCGTACGCGTCTGCGTCCGAAAAAATCTGTGCCGACAGTTCACCCTCCCGCGCTTCGGAAAGGACGGTTTCCTCCGTGGCGCACGCACACAAAATGCATAGCAGCAAAAGAAACAGCGTTCGGATCGGTCGTTTGAATGACAACATCTTAACATTCTCCTTCGTACGAATTTCAGGGTGTCTCTTACCTGCTAGGTACCCCGGAACCGTATGAATCTACCGTTTTCGGAGTTCTTTTTCCAAAGCTTCTTCATCGGGGCAGAAAACCGCATCGGCGATCAGCCGCTGCCAGTCTGTTTCGTAGTCTTTGTGGATATACTGTGTGCCGACCTGCCACGGGCAGTACAAAAGCGGCGCGTGTTGTCCGAGGCGCGCGGCCAGTTCGAGATTCCAGCGGTTGCCCGGTCCGACGGGAAGATTCGAAAGCAAAACGGCATCGACATCCCGGGGGTCGATATTTGCGATATCCCGCGCCGCAACTTCGGCAAACGCCGGCACCTCGCGTACATGAAATCCAAGGCGTTGCGCCAGGGTGTGGTCGGAGTCCCCCGCATTCAAAACACCGGTCGTTACGTCCGCCCCGAGGCGGTAGAGCGCGGCATACAGCGCGCGGCCGCTCCCACCGCCCGCGATCACAAAGACGCGCAGCGGCAATTTTTCTTCTCTTCGTTCGACGGGGATTACGATCGGGGAGCCGGTGACGGGGTTTCGTTCCGTCACCGAATCCACGCGGTAGACGCGCTGAATCATCTCTTTTTGAATGACGGCGGCGGGTTTTCCGTGAGCCGCAATCGTCCGGTCCTGCATCATCCAGATCTCGTCGGCATAACGGGCCGCGAGATTGATGTCGTGCAGCACCATGAGGATCGTCCGCTCGGGCGTCAGCCAGTCCCGCAGATCCTCCATGACGGCCAGCTGATAGTGCAGATCGAGCGCGCTTGTAACTTCATCGAGCAGGAGCGCGTCGGTTCCCTGGGCAAAGGCGCGCGCCAGCAGCACCCGCTGTCGCTCCCCGCCGGAGAGTTCGCCGACTTTGCGGTCGGAAAACGAGAGCGTGCGCGTGCGTTCCATGGCGGCTAGTACGGCTTTTTCATCGTCGCCGCCCGTCCGGGCATAGCGCGCCATTTCGACGATTTCTTTCGCGGTAAAATCGCCGGGCACCGTGGTGTCCTGCGCCATATAGGCGATGGCGCGGGCGCGTTCGCGGTCGGAAAAATCCGCGATGCGTTCGCCGCAAAAGGTCACCTCGCCCGTGTGCGGTGTCAAAAGCCCCGCCAACAGGCGGATCAGCGTCGATTTTCCCGCTCCGTTGGGACCCGCGATCGCATGCAGTTTGCCCGCTTCCGCCTTCAGATTGACATGGCGAAGGGTGTCTGTCATCCCGTAGGAGAAACCCAAATCTTTTGTTTCAAACATCAGTAGCCTCTCCCTTCCGCGCGCGTCAAAAGCCACAGGAAAAACGGCGCGCCGAACAGCGCCGTAATGACGCCGATGGGAAACTCCAGCGGACTCGCAACGGTTCTGGCAAGCGTATCGGAGATGCACAGAAACACGGCACCCCACAATGCCGACAACGGCAGCAGCGTCCGGTGATCGGAACCTGTGAGTAGTCGGGCCACATGCGGAATGATCAGCCCGACAAAACCGATGACCCCGGTAAAAGACACCAGCACCGCCGTCATTAAAGAGGCGGTCAGAAGCAGGATGCGCTTGACGCGCTCCGTCGCAACCCCCATGCTCTTTGCGGTGTCGTCACCCAGGAGCAGAAGATTCATTTCGGTTCGGTAGCGCATCAGAATCAAGAATCCGATCACGACAATCAAAAGACAAAACAGTACATTGGACAGGGAATTGCCCGCAAGCGATCCCATGGTCCAGTAGACGATGCGTTCAAGCGCGTTGGCGTAAAAGACCATGAGAACGGAGAGTCCGGCGGCAAAGAGCTGGCCTACCGCCACACCGGCCAGCAAGATCCTGGAGGCGCGCAGATGCTTTCCGCTTTTACTTAAACCCGTGACCAGAAGCAGTGCCAGAAGGCTTCCCGCGAAGGCGAACACCGACACCACCGCGCCTCCGAACAGCGCCTGCCCGATCCCCGTGCCAATCGCTATGGCGGCCCCGAAGGCCGCACCGGAGGAGATGCCAATGATATAGGGATCCGCGAGCGGATTTCTGAACAGCCCCTGCAGCGTCATGCCCGCCATGGAAAGCGCCGCCCCGGTCGTCAGCGCCAGCAGCACCCGCGGCAGACGGATCGTATACAGAATCACGGCATGGGAGGCGATCAGAGGATCCTCCCATCCCGCGATTCGCGAAAACACGGAACGGACGATTTCTTGCGGCGCCAACCGGACCGAACCGATGCCCGCGCAAAGTACCGCTGTCAGTATCAACAGCGGTATACTCAGCGCGATCGCATGTTTTCGCAATTTAGTTCGCACGATCCGGATGCAGCAGATCGGCCACGGCTTCGAGTCCGTCGATCAGACGCGGGGCCGGCCGGGAAATCAGATCGGCGTTGACGGTGAGTACGCGGTCATTTTGCAGCGCGGACAGACTTTCATAGCCGGGTCGCCCAGCCAGAATCTCCTGTGACACATTAGGGTCGCCGTCGTTGATCAGATAGATATCGGGATCCGCGGCCACCAGCTGCTCCACATCGTAGTTGGAATACGGCTCGGCATCGCCCGCCACGTCTTCTCCGCCGGCCAGCGTGATGATTTCATTGATAAAGCTTCCGCTGCCCGCAACCATCAGAGGATCGCCCCAGACTTCATAGAAGACGGTCGGCTTGTCGAGTCCTTCGACCGATGCCACGACGGCTTCGGTGCGCTCTTTCATATTGGCGACAATCCCCTGTGCTTCCACCTGCCGGTTGGCGAGTTCTCCCACCTGCAGAATCTGGTTTTGCACTTCCTCCATATTCTGCGGATAATACCCCGCCACGGCGATTTCCGCATTTGTGGCCGCCTCGTCCAGACCTTCGACCACACCGTTGGTGATGATCAGGTCGGGATCCATTTCGGTGATGCGCTCCAGGTCAAATCCCATGGCGCCGCCCACGGTTTCCACATCGGCCGCTTCCGCCGGATAGTCGGAGAATTCCGAGGTGCCGACGATTTTGTCGCCCAGCCCCAGGGCAAACAGAATTTCCGTCACATTGGGTGCCAGCGATACGATGGTTTCGGGTTCCGTTTCCAGACGCACGGTGTTTCCGAGGCCGTCCTGTACTTCGATCGGATAGACGGTGGCATCGGCCTCCGGTGCCTGCGCTTCCGTATCCTCCGTTTGCGCGGCTTCCGTGCGTTCGGTGTCGGCCGCATCGGACAGCGTTTCCGTTTCCCCGCCGGTGATGGGGTCGGTCGTCTGGGTATCCGTTGCCTGATTGCAGGCGCCCAGTACGAGCATCAGCGCCAGCAGCAGTGCAATCCATGATTTTCTCATGTGTTTCCTCCTTTTATTGATAAAAAAATCCCCGTCGGAGAAGGGGAAACATCTTTACCTCTCCCTCCGAAGGTAATTTCGTAACAGGTATCCTGGCTCGCGCGTCATTCGCCTCCGTCCCCTTCCCGGAGAAATCCAGTGGGTTGATGACGGAATTGTCGGCACTTACAGTAGCGGGGGCTGCCGCGGATTCACACCGCGTTCCCTGTGACCCGAAAACACAGAACGTTCGCGCACGGGTCATATGAAATTATGAAACCATTATAACATAGAAAGAAATGAAATAGCCGTGCCGAGGCGCAGCCTCAGCACGAGCTATGAAATATGCCTTCGGCATATGAAACAGGACGCACGCGTCCAATGAAATACATCGCACGCTAATGCATGCTCGTATGTAATCGGTGCCACTTCGCGGCGATAATAGGATCCGGCCGCGCAGCGGCTTCCTTTTCATACTAGTGCGCGTTTTGCGCACGTCGTGTTTCATGGCGGCGAAGCCGCTATTTCATTGACCAGCAGGGCCTTTTTCACAGCGCAATTTCCGGCAAAGCCGGAAATCAGCTATTTCATTTCTTTTCACTCTCCTTATTCCAGTTCCAAAAACCGCAGAAGGATTTCGATGCGGAGTCGGTCGACCGCGTTTTCCCAGTCGATGTCGACCAGGCTTTGCATGCGGTCGATGCGGTTTCGTACGGTGTTGATATGCAGAAACTGTTTTTGGGCGGTGATGCTGTAGTTGAGATTGTTCTCGAGATAAATCTGCAGCGTGCGCATGAGGTCGAGGTTTTTCGGGTCTTCTGTCAGGGAACGGAATTCCTGCAGGAGTTTTTTGCAGCCGTGTACGAATTGCGCAGAAAGATCACTGCCTGCACGACGATCAGTGAAACGGCGATGCCGCACGCGATCCACATCGGCAAGCCGTTCGCGATCTGCAAAACATTTTCGCTGCTTACTTTCATGTACTGTGTCCCCCCGAATAAGTATTTTTGATGCTTCTATCGTATCGCGGGCAGCCGCCGCATCCAATGGAAAAAAGTTCATAAAATTTGCAGCTCGCTCGTGCACATGAAAAAAAGTTCATCCGAAACGGGTTCGGATGAACTTTTCTTCTGTTTTCTATGTGTATCTGCTTATTCCCGCACCGATAAGCCCTTTTCGACCGGTTCTCGCGTGTCTTTTCCGCCGATGACCTTTCCGATGACGGTGCAGACGATCAGGGCGATGATCGTCGGAACCACCCACGGGAAACCGAGGTTTGCGAGCGGCAGCCCCTGCATCATGGAGTACGGTCCGCCGAGCAGTTCATAGTTTGCATACATGGCTTCGATAAAGCCCAGCACACCGGCCACGATGACGGGACCCGTGTACATGATATCGTACGGGATATAGCGGTCAAACAGCGTCAGTACGATCAGGACGATGACGACGGGATAAATCGTCATCAGGATCGGATACGCGAGCGACACAATTCCTTCGACCGACAGCAGGGACATCAGTGTGCTGAAGATGACGACGACGGTGACGATCAGCCGGTAGCTGAGTTTTCCGCCCGTCACTTTACTGAAGAAGTTGCCGCAGGTCGATACAAGACCGACGGAGGTCGTCAGGCAGGCCAGCGTGACGGCGATGCCCATCAGTACACCCCCTGCGCTTCCGAAGACTTCACGCACCGAATACAGCAGGAGCGCTACACGGTCGGTGGCGGGTGTGGTGGAGGTCGTGCCGCCGACATAGGTCAGTCCGCCGTAGACGAAAGCCAAAAGAACACCGGCAATGATGCCTACTTTGATCAGCATGGAGCGCTGTTCTTTTCGTTCGGTATAGCCGTTTTTTATCAGATCGGTAAGTACTACGCCGCACAGCAGTGCCGCGCCCAGGGCATCCATCGTCTGATAGCCTTCGATAAAGCCGACATTGAATGCATTTTCGATTCCCGTATCGACGATTTCACCAATCGGTGTAAAGACCGCCTTGATAATGATGCCGGTAAGTACGATCAAAAGGCCCGGCGTCAAAAAGCGGCCGATGATGTCGATGACGCGTCCTTCGTTCACCGCGAAGAAAAATGTAATGGCGAAGAAAATGACGGAAGTTGCGATCATCGCCATCTGCGATATGTCGCTTCCGATGTACGGGTTCACCGCGATTTCAAAGGTGGTCGCGGCCGTCCGCGGTACCGAAAGGATCGGTCCGATCAGAAGTATACAGATTCCCGCGACGATAATGGCAAAGCGTCTGGATACGCGCTTGCCCAGGTCTTCCGGTCGTCCGCCGACAAAAGCGGTTGCGATGACGCCCAGGATCGGCAGTACGGGGTCCGTGGAAAGAAAACCCAGCATGGCCTGGCCCCAGTCGTTGCCGGCCATATTGCCAAGCATCGGCGGAAAAATGAGATTGCCCGCGCCAAAGAAAATGGCGAACAGGGCAAATCCGCTGATGATGACATCTCGTGTTCGGTTTCTCGCTTGCATAGTCCCTCCTGTTCAGTTCTCAAATGTAGGGGTATACGCCACCCCCGGCGAATGCACCCTGATTTCCTCCACTTGACGGATATTGTGAAATCGTTTACAAGGCGGGAAGAATAGGAAGATGCATCATGCATGATTTCATTATAGAGGCGTCTGATAATTCTGTCAATACGCGTAATAGTAATCTATCCCTGAAGCGGATCGCGCAGCATCCTATAATTTATACGGTTCTTTCCCCTTCACAAACAGGCACATGCCCTCCAGCGGACAGACCTCGCACATCGGTTTTCTGGCCTTGCACACGCGCCGGCCGTGCAGGATCAGGGCGTGATGTCCCCCCACCCAGGTGTCTTCCGGCAGATGCCGCATCAGCTGCTGTTCCGTTTCGTCCGCCGTTTTGGCGTCGGCCAGGCCGGTACGGTTGGATACTCGGTGCACATGTGTGTCCACGGCGAAGGTCGGCACATCGAACGCATTGGCCAGGACGACATTCGCCGTTTTTCTTCCGACCCCCGGCAGCTGCATGAGCTCTTCTCTTGTCGCCGGCACCCGCCCGCCGAATTCTTCTTCCAGTATGCGGCCGGTCATGCGAATGTTTTTCGCCTTGGACTTGTACAGTCCGCAGGTTTTGACGAGGGACTCCAGTTCTTCTAATTCAATCTCGGCGTAGTCTTTCGCGGTTTTGGCGCGCGCAAAAAGAGCCGGTGTCACGAGATTGACCCGCACGTCGGTACACTGGGCGGACAGTATCGTCGCCACCAGCAGTTCGAGCGGGTTCGTAAAATCCAGCTCCGATTTTTGATCCGGATACATGGAAAGCAGGATGCGGATCGCTTCGGTCATTTCTTTTTTATACAGCAGTCGCCGTTTCGTTTTTCTCATACCATCTCCGTTTGAGAATCCATGATGTCTACATTATAAGATGAGAGGATCAGGGATTCGATCTCATCCAGCATTTTTCCGATCTGTGTGGTTGAATTGCTGACGACGGCAATCCCGATCGTCAGGATGCCGACATTGTCCTGCGTGTCGATCTCCGCGCAGGCGGCGTGGAATTTGTTGCGTATGCGGGCAAGCATCGACCGCCTAACGGCCCGCTTGTCCTTCAGCGTACGCGATTCGTAGACGCGCAGGCGGTATTCTCTGTATCCGGCCATATTCCGCTCCTTCCCCTCTTTTGTGTGTTTTCCTGCCATTCATTATAGCACAGCGGTTTTTTCGTTCGGACCCGCCAACGGGCCCGCATTCTGTTATAATAAAAGCCATTGAGAGGGTGCATCCATTGTTTCACAGAAAAAAAATCTCGTTTAAGAAAATTGACCTGACACTGATCATCACCGTGCTCGTGCTGTGCATCTACGGTCTGATCGTTTTATATTCCGCTACTTACAGCTACGGCCCGGGACGCTATATGACCTCCCAGATCGTGGCCACCGTTGTCGGCGTTTTTATGATCATATTTTTACTGACCTTCAATCAGGATCTGCTGAAGCAGCTGCATATCCCGATCTATCTTGTGATGAACATTCTGCTGGTGCTCGTGCTGATCCTCGGCACCGGGGATGACTCCTGGGGCGCGCGCAGCTGGCTTCGTCTGGGCCCCGTGAATTTTCAGCCGTCGGAATTTGCAAAAATCGGGCTGCTGATTTGTCTGGCGACCTTTATCGAAAACCACCGTCATCATCTGAGTCATCCGAAGACCGTGTTCAAACTGCTTCTGTATGTGGCCGTACCCCTGGGGCTGATCGCGCTGCAGCCGGACTTCGGCACGCTGATCGTTTTTGTGTTTTTCATTGCCGTGATGCTGTTTGCGGCGGGCCTTGACCTGCGGTACTTTTTTGCCGCGCTTGCCCTCGGGATTGTCTCTTTGCCGGTGTTTTATGCGTCGCTCGACGAGTTTCAGAAAAACCGGATCCTGAACTTTCTGGATCCGATGCGAGACATCGGCGACACCGGGTATCAGGCGAATCAGGGACGGATTGCGATCGGATCGGGTCAATTTTCCGGACGCGGCTATCTGCAGGGCGTGCAGACACAGTATAATTTTATTCCGACCAAGGAAACCGACTATATCTTTGCGGTGCTGGTGGAAGAACTCGGTATGCTCGGGGGCTTTGCGCTGATTATTCTCTACACCGTCATGCTGTACCGGATCGTCCGCATCTCGATCGAAAGCAAGGATCTGTTCGGGCGTGTCCTGTGTATCGGCATAGCCGCCATGTTCCTGTTTCACATCTTCGAGAACATCGGCATGACGATCGGACTTATGCCCATCACGGGGATTCCGCTGCCCTTCTTCAGTTACGGCGGAACCTTCCAGCTTTCCAATCTGATCTGCATCGGCCTGGTACTTTCCTGTGCCATTCAGAAACAGCCGCTGGACTTCTCGGAATAGAAATCAAAATTCGAAATTTGCATCAGAAAAGCGGGGCCTGCGAGCCCCGCCTTTTTATGCTTCTTTGTCCATTTCGGAAAAACTGATCTGATTCTTCGCCGCTTTTTTCCCGGCTTCTTTTCGCAGATAACATTTTCTGCACAGCGGTTCGTATTCCGCCTGCGCGCCGATGACGACGCGTTCGTCATCGCGCGTCTTTCTGTGACTGACCCAGGCGTCCACGCCGCACGATGCGCACACCGCATGGTGCTTGGTCAGATAATCCGCCATCGGGAGCAGTTCCTTGACGATTTCAAACGGTCGCGCCTTGAAATCCAGGTCGAGCCCCGCGATCACCACCGTCAGGTCTCTGTTTAAAAGCTCGTTGACCCGGGTTGCCACATCGGCGGGATCATCCTGCATAAACTGGACTTCGTCGATGCCGATGACATCAACCGGCTGTTTTTTCGCAATGTCCACGACTTCTTCCAGTGTGGATACGGCAATGCAAAAGAGTTCGTCATTGTCGTGGCTGACAATGCGGTCCAGATCGGAACGCACATCGATCGCGGGCTTAAAGGCCAGCACATCGTATTTCGCGATGCGAAAGCGGTTCAGATCTTTCCACAGAGAAGAGGTTTTTCCGGAAAACATGCTTCCGGTGTGCAAAATGAGCTTTCCCTTATACTGATGCATTTTGTTTCTTGGTCACCCCGGTGATCGTTACTTCGTCTTTGGGGCGGTCGGCTGCGTCGGTATCCAGATTCGAGATGGCATCGACCACGTTCATGCCGCCTACAATTTGACCGAAGACCGTATGCTTGCCGTCGAGCCAGTAGGCGCCGCCGTGCTGTTCGTAGGCTTCGATCACCTCATCGGAAAATCCTTCGGCCACGCCGATTTCTTTCATCTGTCCGATGACTTCCGCCGGAACCTGCGGTACCGTCACGAGGAAAAACTGGCTGCCGTTGGTGCCGGCGCCGCGATTGGCCATCGACAGGGCTCCGCGGAAATTTCTGAGCTCGGCGTCAAACTCGTCTTCGAAGGTTTCGCCGAAAATGCTCTCCCCGCCCCGACCGGTGCCGGTGGGGTCTCCGCCCTGAATCATGAAATCCTTGATCACACGGTGAAACACGCTGTTGTCATAGTAGCCGTTGTCGGCATGGGTGGTGAAGTTTTCGACCGTTTTGGGTGCGCGGTCCGGAAAGAGTCGGATTTCGATGTCTCCGTGGCTGGTGTGAATAATATAGATCAGATCACCGTCTGATGCGGGTTGAAACTGTGGCAGCATAATTTCCTCCTATTGCTGGTGCTTGGCCTCTTGTACGGCCGTGTAAAATGACTGAATATCTTCTTCGGTTGTGTCAAACGAGGTGACGATGCGCAGATGGCCCCCCTCAGCGTGCAGGGGATAGATGCGGGCCAGGCGTTCGGTGAAGTCCGCGTCCACATCCAGAAAGAGGATGTTGGCATAAGAATCGCGGTTGACGATCGAAATGCCTTCGGACAAAAGCAGCTCCGCGAGGCGAGCGGTTGCCTGATTCGCCTGCTGTGCGGTTTTCAGATACAGATCGTCCTCCAGATATACGGAAAACTGCGCCGCAAGATACCTGTGCTTGGACACGAGCTGCATCATCTGTTTTTGCAAAAACGCGTAGCCATCGTGTTTGGCGCGCTCAAAAACGATGACAGCCTCGGCCATCATGAGTCCGTTTTTGGTCCCGCCGAACGACAGGACATCGACGCCGCAAGCTTCTGTGAGTTCCCGCACGGAACAGCCGAGCTTTTCGCATGCGTTCGCGACGCGCGCGCCGTCCAGGTGCAGATACAGTCCGTTTTCACGGCAGAATTCGCCCAGAGCCGCAATCTCCTCCGGCGTGTACAGTACGCCCGTCTCACAGACATTGGAGATGGAGACGACCCGGTGTTCCACCAGGTGCACCACGCCCTGCGTGTGAAGATACGGCCGAAGCAGTTCGGGGGTCAGTTTGCCGTCCTGTGTTTTCACGGGGATGATTTTGTTTCCCGTGAGGCGTTCAAACGCACCGCATTCATCGGTGTTGATATGCGCGGTTTCCGCACACAGCACGCTTTCCCACGGTTTCAAAAGACCCGCCAGACCGATGATATTGGCTGCCGTGCCCGTCGTTACAAAGTACACATCGGGCGTTTCGGTAAACAGCGCCTGCACTTTGGATGCGGCCGCTTCCGTGCAGTCATCCTGCCCGTAGCTGCCGAAATCATCTTCATTGCATCGCGCCACGGCTTCCACCACGGAAGGATGCGCCGGTGCATTGTTGTCACTCACAAATTTCTTCATAATTCACCTCAGTTCTCCTCCTCATTATAATAGAGCAGAAGAAATGTGACAAACCATTGCGCTCGCAATCAGATTCGGGTACAAATAGAGGAGGATGGGAAAAAGAGGTGAACGCATGAAGAATCAAAAACGAATCCTTATGGTACTGGCACTTGTGCTGGCCCTGGTTCCGATGCTGGTTATGGCCGATGTCGGCGGCAATGTGGACTATGATTTCGGCGGCGACAGCTTCGGTGGCGACTGGGGCGGTGGCGGCTTCAATCCGTTTACCATGTTTTATCTGGGCAATGCCTTCGGCCTGTCTCCCCTGATGATGATCGCCCTGGTGGGTGTGTTCTTCTTTCTCAGAAGCCGTTCGGGGCAGAACCGTTCAAATGCCGGCAGACGGCAGGCGCCCGCGGCACCGCGCACCGCGGCCGCTCCCGTTGCGCGAAATGATCAGAGTCTGGAACAGCTGCGCGCAGCCGATCCGAACTTCTCTAAAAATGCGTTTTTGTCGCGTGTCGCCAATATGTTTTTGCAGCTGCAGACCGCATGGACCGAAAAAGACTGGAAGCGGGTTCGGCCGTTTGAACACGATCAGATCTTTCATATGCACAATGAACAGCTGAACCGTTTTATCGAAAACGGAGAGACCAATGTGATCGAAGACATTGCGATTCTGGATACGGCGCTGGAAAGCTATGAACAGGACGGACCGTTCGAATATCTGAACACGATTATCCGCGCGCGCTTCAAAGACTATATTGTCGATGACGCCTCGGGCAATGTGATCAAAGGATTCAAGGATCATCCCGTCACCATGACCTACCGCTGGAAACTGATGCGAAGCCGCGGCACCAAAACCGAGCACAAAGACGCGAAAGTCACCCAGTGCCCGAACTGCGGCGCGAATCTGTCGGTGGCACAAAACGGGATCTGCGAATACTGCGGTTCGGAAGTCACGCTCGGGAATCATGACTGGGTGCTGACACAGATTGTTCCTTTGCGCCAGGAAAACTGAGATGGCGCAGGATGCGGAAAAGTTCGGCGTCCGCTGTCACGGCTGCCTGAATCACTGCCGGCTCGTCGTAGTGGAGGATGAATACGGACTGCAGGTGTTCGGCAACCGCTGCCGGAAAGGCGACCCGATCGGAAAGGAAGCCTATGTTGCGGAAAACGGCATGCCTTTTACGGGGCGTGTGCGGATTCCGGGGCGCTTTTTTGACGTACGCGTACGAAGTACGGGGCCTGTGGATCCGTCGGATGCCGGGAAGATCCGGGAATTTCTGCGGAGCTTTGTGCCGGAGTTCTATGCGCCGGGGGCCGTGGCTGTGGAGAATGTACTCGGACTCGGCGTCGACCTGGTCTATGACAAATAGATACGGGCATTGGTTGCTACGTACAAAATCAAGATTTTCGCCGGTGTGCGAAAATCTTTTTTTGTGCCGGTTCCTGAGCTGATGTTCGATTTCCCGATGGACTCGTTTGTGTATAATAACGTAAAGAGCGCTGAATTCAGACGTTTTCGTGTAATTGTATGGAGCATACAGCAGCCTGTTTTTGCAATTGCGGCATTTGTTGATTCCCGATATACTGTCGGTAGAGGTGATGTTCATGAGAAAATATTTCGTCGGGCTCCTGCTGCTTTTGTGCCTGCTGCCCTCTGTTGCACTTGCCAATTCCGTAGAACCCCCATCGTATGTAATTATTATTCCCGGCGGCGATGACCGTCAGGAACTTGTGCTGACCGATGATCAGGGGAGAGAATTCCTCGGTGAGCGGCACGAAAAATTTTCGGAAAGCTATTACCTCTTTTATACACCGGGAACGATTGAACGATTTGAACTGAACGTGCGTCACGAAGGCGTGGAAAGCCGACTGCCGCTGCCCCGCTACGGCACCTACAACAATATTTTCAGTCTGGATCTGGATTCGATGACGCTTGTGCACGGCAAGATGCCCTTTCGCACCGTCCTGTTTACCGTCATCCGGGTCACGGTGACGCTTTTGATCGAAGGCGCGATCCTGTACCTGTTCGGCTATCGGCGAAAGTCGACGTTTGCGCTGTTTCTTTTGATCAATCTGATCACGCAGGCGATTCTGGCCTGGTATCTGCATCAGCAGGTGCTGGATTTGAGCTATGCGTTCACACTGGGGCTGATCGTGACAGAAGTTGTGATATTGGCAGTCGAAGCGCTGTTCTTCAGTCTGTTTGTAAAGGAACACCGCATCGCCCGCGGCCTGATCTATGTATTCGCAGCCAATCTGGCCAGCTTCGTCGTAGGCTTCATGCTGCTTCGCCACCTGCCCTTCTAAACAGTTTGCAATCCGCGGCCTTCGGGCCGTTTTTTCTTGCCCGCGGGAACGGGGTCAGGCTTAAATAATTAAATTTCGAATCAACCGGCTACATCGAAATTTAATTTAAGCCTGACCCCGTTTCTAATAAAGAAAATGGCTGCGAAGATGTCAATCTTCGCAGCCGGGTTATTTATCGCAATATTTCCTGTACGGGGCTGCCTTGGGCGCCGCGCAAATCGAGTCCCGCCGCGCGGGCAATCGTCGGTCCGATATCGGTCATGGGCACCTGCGTGTCGACCGTGGTGTGACGAAACGCCGGTCCTCTTGCCGCAAACATGGCTTCATAATTCGGAAGATCCGGCGGGTATCCGTGATTGGCGCGATAGTCCTTGTCCATTTCTCCGAAGATGTCGCCGTTGATGCCGTTGGAGAAGACGACGCCTTTTTCCGCCGTCAGATAAAACGCGCAGTCGGGATCCCCGCCCGCCGCCACAGCTTGCTCCCGGGTATGGATCCGGTCGATCCCGCCGTGGATTCGCCGGATGTCTTCCAGCAATTCCCTGACAAACGGCAGCAGCTGCGGGTCTTTTTTGTCGATATAAACGTAGCAGCTTCCCTCGCACGAACTGGCATAGGCGCGCCAGTCGGTGATGCGGTCGCCTCTGGCATCCAAAAGCGCATGCCGGTAAAACACCTGATTGATCCGGAGCGCCTGCCGGATGTCTCGCTGACTGTGATCCGAAAGAAGAATCAGATTGGTGGACTCGTACAGTCCGCGCTGTTCCAGCGTACGGATCACCTCTCCCACCTTTTGTGCCGTGCGGGTAACGGCTTCTTTCACCTCCGGTGCCTTCGTGCCAAACCGGTGCTTGTGCGCGTCGATATCGGTATAGTGCACAAACAGCAGGTCGAAGTCTTCTTTTTCGAGGATTTCCATGGCGCACGCATGGGCAAACTGATCGAGCTGCGGCTGCTGTATGCCTTCGAGCAGATCTCCGTACTTTTTCGCCATGCGAATCGCGAAGGTCTTGGTCGAATTGGCCAGGGTGACCGTGGCCTGTGTCTGCCAGGGACGGTGCGGCCAGATTTCCGCCAGATTCCAGTGGATCCGGGCGCCGGCGCTGACGGGCCACAAAACGGCTCCGACTTTCTTTTTCTGACGCCTCGCCGCTCGAAACAGCGTATCGCCTTTGATATCCCGGCTGTGCCAGAACCAGTCGGGCACGGCCCGGCTCGGCTGCACTTTTGTATTGTTGACGATACCGTGCGAAGACGGACTTCGCCCGGTGATGATCGTGGCGTGCGCGGGATAGGTCAGCGTCGGTGTGACGGAACGCACGGCGCGCAAGCGGGCGCCTTCCGAAAGCACACGGGCCAGCGCGGGTTCTTCTTCGTACAGACCCTCGTCCTCTTTTCCGAGCGCATCGAGCGAGAGGATGACGGTTCGGGTTTTGATCATGGTTTTTGCTCCGTGAGGATCAGCGGTTTGTCGCCCGTGATCGCAATCGTATGTTCATACTGGCAGGAGAGCGAGCCGTCGACCGTGCGCGCCGTCCACTGATTGGCGTCGAGCTTGCACTGCCAGGCACCCGCGTTGATCATGGGTTCGATCGTGAGCACCATGCCTTCCTGCAGCCGGATGCCGCGACCGGCCTGTCCGTAATGGAGCACTTTCGGGTCTTCGTGCATCTGCCTTCCGATGCCGTGTCCGACAAACTCGCGCACCACCTGATACCCGTGGGCTTCGGCGTGGGTCTGAATCGCATGGCCGATGTCTCCCAGGCGCGCGCCGGGGATGGCCTGTTCGATCCCCTTGTACAGGCATTCTTTCGTGACACGCATCAGCCGTTGGACATCTTCCGACACCTCGCCCACCGCGTACGACCAGGCGGAATCCGCCATATACCCGTCGAGTTCGACGACCATGTCCACCTTCAGCAGGCTCCCCTCTTCAAGCGGACGCTCGCTCGGAAACCCGTGGCAGATTTCGTCGTCGAGCGAGGCGCAAATGGCATACGGAAAGCCGTTGTAGCCTTTCTGTGCCGGGCGCGCCCCCTGCGACCGCTGAAACTCCTCCACTTTTCGGTCCAGTTCGAGTGTGCTCACTCCGGGCCGGACCCATTCGCGCAGCCGGTGATGCGTTTCGGCCACGATATCGCCCGCGCGTTTCATTTTTTCTATTTCTTCTTTTGTTTTTATATAAATCATAGTCTGCCTTTGCTAAAAAAGGGAGGTTGCCCTCCCTTTGGTTCTGTGCGTATTCTTTTACACGCGGATGGATGCGATATACTTGTGATCGCCCTGATCATCGAGTCCACGGTGTTCAAATTCGCCGGGAATGCTCAGGGTGTGCAGCATTTTCTCAAAGTAATACATGGCGATGCCGGCTTCGACGAGATAGTTTCTGCCCATATCCTTCATGTACATGTCTACCTGTCCGGGTTTGACGACATAGCGCCAGGGCTGCTCATTGTACTGACTCGGCGCGTAGCGCACGTAGTGGAACAGATCGTCGAGTCCGAGCTGTTCGAGTTCTTCGACCGTGATCGGCTGCCCGATGTCTTCTTTGTAGACAAAATCTTCAATGCCCAGACGCGAGCTCGAAGGTTCCTCGCCGAGTCCCTTGTTGGCGGGATAGCCCAGTGCCAGCATGAAATCCGCCTGCTCGGCCTCCCATTCCTTCAGGGGTGCCCGGTTGTCGGGGCTGACATTCTGCAGGCTGATCCAGCAGCTGCCCAGACCGTATTCGATCAGTCCCGTAATCAGTTCTTCCATATAATACGCGCCGCGCAGATACGAATCCGCCTTGGTGTTGTCGACATCCAGAATCAGATACGACGGCGCCTTGATCATGACGCCCGCATAGCCGCCGATGCCTTCCAGCTGTTTGTACAGTTTGTCTCCGTCTTCGATAAAGCGAAAACGGGCCGCGTTGCCGGCCGCCTTTTCATTGACGGATGCAACCAGGTTTTCCACGCCGCGCACGGCTTCTTTGCTCAGTTTTTTTCCTTTGAATTCACGAACCGACTTTCTTGATGTCAGAAAGTTTCTCATTAGCATCTTGTAGTGCCTCCTCTTCGCATTTTCAACGATTTCCCTGCTCCCATTATACTCTTTTTTGCGTCTGTTCTCAATGAAGCGCACAGCGCCTCGCCTCCGGTGCTGTGCTACAATAGAAAAAAAGGAGGTGAAACCATGCAACTGTCTGTTCAGCAGCAGCAGGCGGCCGATCATATCGACGGGCCGGCGCTGGTGCTTTCGGTACCGGGTTCCGGAAAAACGACCGTGCTTCTGGAACGCATCCGGCGGCTGCAGGCCGCGGGCATCGACCCCTCGCGCATACTGACCGTGACTTTTTCCCGGGTGCAGGCGGAGGATATGCGCCTGCGGTTCGGCGAGGAGTCGGATGTTTCTTTCTTTACCATCCACAGTTTCTGCTATCAGCTGGTGCGCGGCTGGCTGCGCGCCAAAAACCGGCAGCGCCGTGTGATCGAAGGCAAGGGCTTCAACAAATACGATCTCCTGCGTAGACTCTGCATCGAACGCTACGGCCGGCCGATTGCAAAAGAGGAAACGGAAGAATTCTTCCGAATCTACGGGTATCTCACAAACACGCGGGCAGAGACCATGAAAGACTGTGACGAGTTTTACAGGACCCTCCTTACGGACTACGACGAAGCCAAACAGGCGCATCATTTTATCGATTTCGACGATATGCTGACGCTGTGCCTGCATATTCTGGAAACGGAGCCTTCCTGGCTGAAGCGTCTGCGCGGCCGCTTTCCGTATGTGCAGCTCGATGAGGGGCAGGACACCTCGCGGCTGCAGATGGATATCCTTCGTCTGATTGCCGCGCCGAACAACAATCTGTTTGTGCTGGCCGATGACGATCAGTCGATCTATGCGTTTCGCGGTGCGGATGCGCAGGCGCTGCTGCAGTTTTCCGCATGGTATGACGATCCCTCTTTCTATTATCTGGAGCACAATTACAGAAGCACGCCCGGGATCCTGGAGAGTGCGTCACGCGTGATCGCCAACAACACGGTGCGCTACAAAAAGACGCTGCGTCCCGTAAAGGAGCCCGCGGGGCCCGTTGTACATAAAATCGTGCCGAATCTCAAAAAACAGCTGCAGGTTCTTCTCCGCGCCGCCCGGGCAGACGACGGGAAAATCACGGCGATCCTCTACAGAAACCGGGTGTCCGGCCTGCCGGTCGCCGCCATGCTCGCAAAGCACGGCATCCCCTATACCGTGTGTCACGCGTGGGACGATATCCGTACGCATCCGATCGTCCGGGATGTGTTTTCGTTTCTTCGGCTCGCGGAAAACCCGCTCGATGCGGACGCGTTTTTATCCGTCTACTACAAAATCGGCGCCTACATTTCGAAAGAGCAGGCGCTGCTGGCCTCCGAGGCGGGCGATCACCGTAGCGTCTGGGATGCGCTGGCCGCCCTTGGGGATCTTCCCGACTGGCGGGCCGATCAGCTGCGGGGCGTTTCCAAAAAATGGAGCCGGCTGCGGAGAATGCCCTTTGCAAAACGCATCGCATATATCGAATCGGAGCTCAATTACGGCGACTATGTGCGTGAATGGGCAAGGCGTCAGACCTTCTCCGACAATACCGGGCAGCTGATCGATATTCTGAAGGCATTTTCCGCCCAGGCGGAATCCGTGGAAGAACTCTCTTCCCTTTTGAGTCCGAAATCCGCGGACGGAAACGGAACCGTCGTGCTGTCCACCATCCACGGTTCCAAAGGGCTCGAATACGACCGGGTCTTTCTGATCGATCTCATTCAGGCGGAGTTTCCCGGCAACTGCGGAGATGATCCGGATGAGATTGCGGTCCTGGAAGAGGAGCGGCGTCTGTTTTATGTCGGGATGACGCGGGCAAAAGAAGAGCTCACGCTGATCTCTCTTGCGCATCGCAATGAAAGAAGCTGTGAGCCCAGTCAGTTTATTCAGGAAATTAAGCGGTAGGCGGTTCGTCGGTGTTTTGCGGATCGTCCTCCGCTTTTTTTGCCTCACTTCGGCTGCCCAGCCTGCGCATCTGATGATCCACCTGCTGTGAAATCCCGCGGGACATCCGCGTGCCGCCGACGGCCAGCCGGTCGATGCCGGTTCGCAGTTTCAGGGCGACGGCCGTCCCCCATTTTTTCAGTACAATCCGGGTACGGTCAAAAAAGAGTCCCAGCTGTTCCGTTATCCCCGCGTTTTCTTTTTCGTTCAGTTCCTTTGCTTTTTGGTTATATGCCAGCACATCCTGCCGGATGGCGTTTTTCCGTTCGAGTTCCTTTTCGAGGCGGGCGAGTTTCTTTTCTTCTTCTCTGCGC
>ERZ1032871.44-NODE-44-length-18488-cov-17.929583_pt1 | contig 18488 bp, 16 predicted proteins | sample MGYA00519026_ERZ1032871 | MGnify/ENA primary metagenome ERZ1032871 (study PRJEB33719, sample SAMN04262510) | wastewater metagenome | biome: rural village; feature: composting latrine chamber; material: composting feces with ash | place: El Salvador | collected...
TGGAGAAGGGCCGCGTCGTCATCTTCGGCGCCGGCATGGGCATGCCGTACTTCTCGACGGACACCACCGCCGCCCAGCGCGCCCTGGAGATCGGGTGCGACGTGCTGCTGATGGCCAAGGCGGTCGACGGGGTGTACTCCGACGATCCGCGCGAGAACCCGGACGCCGAGATGTTCGACCACATCACCCACCGCGAGGTCATCGAGCGCGAGCTGCGCGTCGCCGATGCGACGGCCTTTTCGCTGTGCATGGACAACGACATGCCGATCCTGGTGTTCAATCTGCTCACGGACGGCAACATCGCCCGCGCCGTGGCGGGCGAACACATCGGCACGCTCGTGCGCAGCTGATAGATTAAAGACCCGTAACACCCGCAGGGGACGAGACCGACAGGTCCCAGATAGAAGAGGCGACGATGATCGACGAGACGCTGCTCGATGCAGAAGAGAAGATGGCCAACTCCGTGGAGCACTGCCGCGAGGAGTTGACCCACATCCGCACTGGCCGCGCGAATCCCGCGATGTTCAACGGCGTCATCGCCGAGTACTACGGCGCGCCGACCCCGATCACCCAGATGTCCACCATCTCGGTGCCGGAGCCGCGGATGCTCATCATCAAGCCGTACGAGCCGTCGGTCATGCAGGACATCGAGGATGCCATCCGCAACTCGGATCTGGGCGTCAACCCGACCAACGACGGCCAGGTTCTGCGCGTCACGGTGCCGCAGTTGACGGAGGAGCGTCGCCGGGAGATGACCAAGATCGCCAAGGGTAAGGGCGAGGACGCGAAGATCGCCATCCGCAACGTGCGCCGCAAGGGCATGGAAGCTCTGAAGAAGATCCAGAAGGACGGCGACGCGGGCGAGGACGAGGTGCAGACCGCCGAGAAGGAGCTCGACGGCGTCACCAAGAAGTACGTCGAGCAGGTCGATGCGCTCGTCGAGCGCAAGGAAGCCGAGCTGATGGAGGTCTAGGACCTCTGCTTTTCCGTACGCCCCCTTTTTCACGAACCGGAGCTGACGTGCCCTCGCCGAATTCCGAGCGCCTCATCGAGGAGCTCCGCCTTCCCAAGCCGCGCAATTCCGCGGGGCGCAACGTGCCCGTCGCCATCGGCATGGGCGTGTTGCTGGGCGCCCTGGTCATCGGTTCGCTGCTGTTCGGCCCGGTGGCGTGGTACGTCCTCGTCGCGGTGGCCGCGGCGGTGGCCACGTGGGAGGTGGCGCAGCGGTTGCGGGAGTCCGATTGGATGCTGCCGCGGCCGGTGCTGATCCTCGGCGGGCAGGCGATGATTTGGCTGTCGTGGCCGATGGGGGTGTCGGGCATCGCCGTCGGCCTGCTGGCCACGTTGATGGCGTTGCTGGTCAGCCGGCTGTTCCTGTACGGCGCCAACGAGGCGCCGCGGAATTGGCTTCGCGACGTCGGCGTGGGCTGTTTGGTGATCATGTGGATCCCGCTGTGCCTGGCGTTCGCCGCGAGTTTGGCGCACATGCCCACTCCGGGCGACGTCAATCCGGTGTGGGTGATCGTCACCTTCATGTTGTGCGTGGTCGCCAATGACGTCGGCGGCTATGTGGCCGGGGTGTTCTTCGGCAAGCATCCGATGGCCCCGGCGGTGAGCCCGAAGAAGTCGTGGGAGGGTTTCGCGGGCTCGGTGGTTTGCGGCGCCGCGGTCGGTGCGGCGTCGGCGGCCCTGCTTCTCGAGGCCCCGTGGTGGTTCGGCATGGTGCTGGGCATGGTGCTCGTCGTCGCCGCAACCCTCGGCGATCTCGTGGAGTCGCAGTTCAAGCGGGACCTGGGCATCAAGGACATGTCCGACCTGATCCCGGCCCACGGTGGCCTGATGGACCGCCTGGACGGCATGTTGCCGGCGGCGGCCATGGCCTGGATGATGCTGACGATCTTCGGCCTGTGACGGCCGGGCCCCGGGGGAGGGGACGGCGGGTTAGCCGCGCTTGTGGTTGCGCTTCATCTCGAACATCTTCCAGATGCCGGCGCACGCCATGATGAGGCCGCCGATGATGGAGGCCAGCAGCAGGCCGACGCCCAGCGGGAAGTTCCACGTCCACGCGAACAGGTTGAGCTCAACGGACTGCTGGTTCTGCATGATGAATACCAGCAGCAGGATCAGCAGCAGGGCGCCGACGATGAGGGCCACCCACGTGCTCGACGCCGCGGTGCCCTTCTTCGCGGGATTGGCGGGCTTGTCGTCGCGGAAGGGGGTGGGGGCCTTCTCCGTCGCAGGTTCGGGCGGGAGGTCCGGAGCGTTCTCGGCGGGCAGGGCGTGGTCGTCGCGGGAGCGCTCGGAGGCGGCGGGAAGGTCGTTTTCAGTCATGCACGCCATTCAACCTTGCCGCGCGGTTCGCCGCCAATGGTCGCAGCATGCGATGATGAGGCCATCATGACCAAGCAACTTCCGCTCGTCTTCAAGGCGCCCCGGCGCGGCATGCCCGACACCCACCTCGCGGACCTGGATGGTCCGGCCCTCAAGGAAGCGGTGAAGGACCTCGGCCTGCCGGCGTTCCGCGCCAATCAGATCGCCCGCCATTACTACGGCCGCCTGGAGGCGGACCCGGAGACCATGACGGACCTGCCCGCCGCCGCCCGCGGCAAGGTCAGGGACGCGTTGTTCCCGCCGCTTCTGGAGCCGGTGCGGCACATCTCCTGCGATGACGGGGAGACCCGCAAGACCCTGTGGAAGGCCGGCGACGGCACGTTGCTGGAGTCTGTGCTGATGAAGTACCCGGATCGTGCGACGCTGTGCATTTCGTCGCAGGCCGGCTGCGGCATGGCGTGTCCGTTTTGCGCGACCGGCCAGGGCGGTCTGCAGCGCAATCTGTCGACCGCGGAGATCGTCGACCAGGTCCGCGAGGCCGCCGCCACCATGCGCGACGAGGGCGGCCGGTTGACGAACATCGTCTTCATGGGAATGGGCGAGCCGTTGGCCAATTACAAGCGCGTCGTCGCGGCGGTGCGCCGCATCACGGACCCGGTGCCCGATGGTTTCGGCATTTCGCAGCGCAACGTCACGGTGTCGACGGTGGGGTTGGCGCCGGCGATCCGCAAGCTTGCCGACGAGGACCTGTCGGTGACGTTGGCGGTGAGCCTGCACACGCCGGACGACGAGCTGCGCGACACCCTGGTGCCCATCAACAATCGGTTCACCGTCGCCGAGGTTCTCGACGCCGCCCGCTACTACGCCGACAAGTCCGGCCGTCGGGTGTCCATCGAGTACGCGCTCATCCGCGACATCAACGACCAGGGTTGGCGCGCCGACATGCTGGGCAAGAAGCTGCACAAGGCCCTCGGCTCGCGCGTGCACGTCAATCTCATCCCGCTCAACCCGACGCCGGGGTCGAAGTGGGACGCGTCGCCGAAGGAGCAGCAGGACGAGTTCGTCCGCCGCGTCCGCGAACAGGGCGTGCCCTGCACCGTGCGCGACACCCGAGGCAACGAGATCGCCGCGGCCTGCGGTCAGCTCGCGGCCGAGGGCGCCTGACCCACACGGTCGTCCCACGCGGACGCGAAAAAGCCCGCACCGTGCGAACACGGTGCGGGCGTCGTCGTCCCGGGGGACCTCCAGTGAGGATTTAAGCCTGGAGGGTCTTGCCCTTGTCCTCGTCGGTCGCCGGAATGCCGGCGGTGACCGGGGTCTGGGCCTTGTTCTTGCCGTAGGTCTCCGGGGTGTGGTTCCAGGCGCGCATCTGGGACTCGGTGAGCTCGGCGTAGGCGCCGGTGCCGTTGAGCTGGTCGTTGGCCCACTGCGGCTCGACGTGGCCGAGCGGCTTGTTGTGGGCGGTGACGGTGCGGACCTGCTTGCCCTTCGGCGAGAAGGCGCGCAGCAGCAGGCCGATGGCGAAGAGCGCGGCGATGGCGATCAGCCAGATGTTCTCGACGTTGCCCGGGTGGTTGCCCCAGAGCATTCCGATCAGGAAGATCACGGAGATCCAGCCGGCCTTCTGCAGGGCCGACTCGCTCAGGGCGCTCCAACCCCACTTGGCGGCGGGGACGTCGAGATTGCTGACGCCGTTGTAGAATTCTTCCTTCTTCTGTCCGTGGGCCACGGTAATCCTCCTGTTTGCGCCGTACCTTCGCCGCCGCAGTGCCTGGTGTTGCTTGTGCTCGTCACGGTGTTCGTGACCGTCGCATCCGCGGCGGTCCCGCTAACGTGCATTTTGGCACACTCTCAGCGAATGTTGAGTATCGGGTGTAACAATACCCCAGTGAAGACCAGGATTCTCGTTCTCGGCAGCACCGGTTCCATCGGCACGCAGGCGCTGGAGGTGATCGCCGACAATCCGGAACGGTTTGCCGTGGTCGGTCTGGCCGCCGGCGGGGGGAACCCGGGATTGCTCGCCGCCCAGGCGAAGGCCCACGGCGTGTCGTTCGACCATGTCGCCTGCGCCGATGCGGCCGCCGCGGCGTCCATCGACGCGTCCGTCCTCCATGGACCCGACGCCGCCGAGCGTCTGGTTCGCGAGGTCGAGGCGGACGTCGTGCTCAATGCGCTGGTCGGTTCCATGGGGCTCGGGGCGACCCTCGCCGCCCTGGAGTCGGGGGCGCGTCTGGCGCTGGCGAACAAGGAATCCCTCGTGGCCGGTGGTTCGCTGGTGTTGCGGACCGTGCGGCCGGGCCAGCTGGTGCCGGTCGATTCAGAGCATTCCGCCATGGCCCAGTGCCTGCGGTCGGGCACCATGGACGAGGTCGACCGGCTCGTGCTCACGGCCTCCGGCGGCCCGTTCCGCGGTTGGACCCGCGAGCGGCTGATGACCGCCACCCCCGAGCAGGCGGGCGCGCACCCGACGTGGTCGATGGGCCCCATGAACACCCTCAACTCGGCGTCGATGGTCAACAAGGGGCTGGAGCTCATCGAGGCGTCCCTGCTTTTCGACGTTCCGGCCGATCGCATCGACGTCACCGTGCACCCGCAGTCGATCATCCATTCCATGGTGACGTTCATCGACGGGGCGACCATTGCGCAGGCGTCGCCGCCGTCGATGAAGCTGCCCATCGCCCTGGCCATGGGGTGGCCGGATCGCGTCGCCGACGCCCAGCCGGCGCTGGACTTCCGCGACGCGATGGATTGGCGCTTCGAACCCCTCGACGACGACGTCTTCCCGGCCGTGCGCTTGGCGCGCGAGTCGGTGACGGCGGGCGGTTGCACTCCGGCGGTGTACAACGCCGCCAACGAGGAAGCCGCGGAGGCGTTCCTCGCCGGCCGCATCGCGTTCCCGCACATCGTCGACATCGTCGGGGAGACCCTCGACGCCATCGACGCGACGGCTCAGCCGCGCGACATCGCCGACGTCCTCGAGGTCGAGGGACGGGCCCGGGCGCTGTCCACCGAGTTGGCGGATAGGCTGGCGCGGTGAGTTTTCTTCTCGGGGTCGTCCTTTTCGCGCTCGGCATCGCGGTGACCATCGCCCTGCACGAGTGGGGCCACATGCGGGCCGCCCGCGCATGCGGCATGCGCGTGCGCCGTTACTTCATCGGCTTCGGTCCGACGGTGTGGTCCACCAGCCGCCGCCACGACGGCGCCGGCGGCCACGTCACCGAGTACGGCGTCAAGGCCGTGCCGTTGGGCGGTTTCTGCGACATCGCGGGCATGACCGCCCAGGACCCGGTGGCGCCGGAAGAAGAGGAACACGCCATGTGGCGCCGCCCCTGGTGGCAGCGCATCGTGGTGCTCTCCGGCGGCGTGGCCATGAACCTAGTCGTTGGCGTCATCCTCATCTACGTCGTCGCCGTGGCGTGGGGCCTGCCGAACCTCAACGCGGACTATTCGCCCCGCGTGCAGGCCACCCAGTGCGTGCCCGCCACCCAGCACGCCGACGGGACCCTGTCGGAGTGTTCCGGCACCGGACCCGCCGGCGACGCCGGGTTGCGGGCCGGCGACGTGATCACGTCGGTCAACGGCCGGGAGGTGGAGACCTACCCGCAGGTCATCGAGGCCGTCGGGTCGTCGGAAAGCGGCCCCATCGAATTCACCGTCGAGCGGGCGGGCGCCACCGAAACGATCACGGTGCAACCCGACGTCGTCGAACGCCGCACTGCCGACGGCATCGTCGTGGAAACCCCCGCCGTCGGCGTGCTGTTCCAACGGCCGGACAACACCCTCAACGAGTACACGCCGCTGACCGCGGTGCCCGGGGCGCTGGCGTTCACCGTCGACATGTTCGGCGCCGTGTGGGACGGCCTGCTGTCCATCCCGTCGAAGGTGCCCGGCGTCGTCGCGTCGATCTTCGGCGGCGAACGCGACCAGGAAAGCCCCATGAGCGTCGTCGGCGCCAGCCGCGTCGGCGGCGAGATGGTGGAAAACGACATGTGGAGCGGGTTCCTCATGATGCTCGCCAACCTCAACTTCTTCCTGGCGCTGTTCAACCTCGTGCCGCTGCCGCCGCTCGACGGCGGGCACATCGCCGTCGTCGTCTACGAGAAGCTCCGCGACTTCCTGCGCCGCCTGGCCGGCAAGCCCGCGCTGGGCCCGGCGGATTACACCAAGCTGATGCCCGTGACGATGGCGTTCACCGCCGTGTTGCTGACCTTCGGCGTGATCGTCATCGCAGCCGACGTCGTCAACCCGATCCGGCTTTTCGGCTAACGTCCTTGTGTAGAAGCCATCCAGGCATGGCCATGCACGTACCGTCATCCACGTACCGTCCAGGAATGAGGAAGCACTTCCCGTGAACGTCTCGCTCGGAATCCCCGAAACCCCCGCCGTCCTCGCGCCGCGTCGCAAGACCCGCCAGCTGATGGTCGGCGGCGTCGGGGTCGGGTCGGACCACCCGATCTCGGTGCAGTCGATGACCAACACCAAGACGCACGACATCAACGCCACGCTGCAGCAGATCGCGCAGCTGACCGCGTCGGGCTGCGACATCGTCCGCGTCGCGTGCCCGAAGACGATCGACGCCGAGGCGCTGCCGATCATCGCGAAGAAGTCGCCGATCCCGGTCATCGCGGACATCCACTTCCAGCCGAAGTACATCTTCGCCGCCATCGACGCGGGGTGTGCGGCGGTGCGCGTGAACCCGGGCAACATCAAGGAGTTCGACGGCCGCGTCAAGGAGGTCGCGAAGGCCGCCGGTGACGCGGGCATTCCCATCCGCATCGGCGTCAACGCCGGTTCGCTGGACAAGCGGATCATGGAGAAGTACGGCAAGGCCTCCCCGGAGGCGCTGGTGGAGTCGGCGCTGTGGGAGGCCAGCCTGTTCGAGGAGCACGGCTTCGGCGACATCAAGATCTCCGTCAAGCACAACGACCCGGTGGTGATGGTGGAGGCCTACCGTCAGCTGGCCGCGCAATGCGATTACCCGCTGCACCTCGGCGTGACGGAGGCCGGCCCGGCGTTCCAGGGCACCGTGAAGTCCGCCGTGGCGTTCGGCGCGCTGCTGGCGGAGGGCATCGGCGACACCATCCGCGTGTCGCTGTCGGCTCCGCCGGAGGAGGAGATCAAGGTCGGCGACCAGATCCTCCAGTCGCTGAATCTGCGTCCGCGCAAGCTCGACATCGTGTCGTGCCCGTCGTGCGGTCGCGCGCAGGTCGACGTGTACGAGTTGGCCGACAGGGTCACCGCGGGCCTGGAGGGCCTGGAGGTGCCGCTGCGCGTGGCCGTGATGGGCTGCGTCGTCAATGGTCCGGGCGAGGCGCGCGACGCCGACCTGGGCGTGGCATCGGGCAACGGCAAGGGGCAGATCTTTGTCAAGGGCGAGGTCATCAAGACCGTGCCGGAGGATCAGATCGTGGAGACCCTGATCGAGGAGGCCATGCGCATCGCCGCCGAGATGGGCGAGGATGCGGGCACCGTCACCGGTGCGCCGGAGGTCAAGATCACCGGCGCCTAGCGTTGCGCGTCCGGGGCAAGGTTTCGGGCTTGACGACGGCCGATCTTGGGCGCTTTTCGGCGTGCCGTACGGGGGCGCCGGGGTGCCCGGTGATAGCGTCCGCGGCATGAGCCCCAGTTCCCCGCGCCGGCGCATCGCCGCGCTGTTCACGGCCGTCGCGATGGCCGCCACGACGGTCGCGTGCACCCCGCGCCCGGACACCGGGGAAGACGTCCTGGAGGACTTCTTCGAGGCGCTGTCGGCGGGCGACGTCGTCGGCGCCGCGGAGCTGACCGACCATGAGTCGACGGCCCGGGCGGATCTCGACGCGGCGTGGAACGGACTGTCCGCCGAGTCGCTGGAGACCGAGATCCGGGACGTGCGCGGCGACGGGGGACGCACCACCGCGCAGGTGACCATGAATTGGGATCTGGCGGGCGACCGCGAGTGGTCGTACGACACTACGTTCCACCTGACCCGGTCGGACAGCCGGTGGGCGGTGCGGTGGAGCCCGTCGGCGCTGCATCCGCGGCTGGGCAATAACCAGCATCCGGAGTTGCGGCGCGTCCCGGCGCCGCGGGCGTCGGTGGTCGGCTCCGATGGTGCGCCGCTGCTGGAACCGGGGACGGTGCACCGGGTGGTGCTGGATCGTTCGGCGGTGTCGGATGTGCAGGGGGCGGTCAACCGCATCGCCACGGTCGTCAACAACGGCATGCCCGCCGATGACGAGGGTCGTCGGGCGGCGAGCGTGGACGCCCGCGCCGTCGGCAAGCAGGCCGTCGGGGGAGAGGGGCCGTATTCCGTCGTGGTGCTGCCGGCGGATTCGCCGCTCGAGGTGCGCGACGAGCTCGCGTCGCTGCCGGGCGTGACGGTCAACGACGAGGCGGCGATGGTGCGCCCGGATCCGGGGTTCGCGCCGGATCTGATGAGCCGCGTGGAGCGGATCGTCTCCGACGACGTCACCGGCGACGACGGCTGGAGCATCGTCGCGGCCAACCCGGACGGCGGCGTGCTGGCGTCGCTGCATTCGGTGGAGCCGGAGGTGCGTCCGGCCATCCGCGCGTCGGTGAGCAAGACGGTGCAGGACGCCGCGCAGCGGGCGGTGGATCTGCGGCCGGATGCCGAGGTAATGCTCGTGGCGGTGCGGCCGTCGTCGGGTGAGGTGCTGGCCGTGGCGCAGACGGCGAAGGCCGATGAGAAGGGCGACCTGGCGCTGATGGGGCAGTTCCCGCCGGGGTCGACGTTCAAGATCGTCACCGCGGCCGCCGGGATGGACGATCTCGACCTGGATCCGGGGTCGACGGTGCCGTGCCCGGGCACGATGACGTTGGGGCCGCGCGTGGTGACCAACTACAACGGGTCCGGCGTGGGCGACACCACGCTCAACGACGCGTTCGCGCGGTCGTGCAACACCACCTTCGCCGACATCTCGTACCGACTGGAGCCCGGCCGACTGCAGGCGGAGGCTGAGCGCTTCGGCATCGGCGTGGACTACCGCATCGCGGGTCTGGACACGATCACCGGTTCGGTGTCCGACGGCACCGACGAGGCCGAGCGTATCGACGCCGGATACGGCCAGGGCTTCGACTTGGCCAGCCCCTTCGGCATGGCGATGGTCTCGGCGACGGTGGCGGCGGGCCGCGTGCCCACCCCGACCCTGGTGCCTCAGGCCGGCACATGGGCGTCGACGCAGCCCGAGCCGCTGAACCCGGAGACCGTCGAGAAGCTGCGCAGCGTCATGCGATCGGTGGTCACGTCGGGCACCGCCACGGCCATCGCCGGTCGCGGCGAGGTGTACGGCAAGACCGGCGAGGCCGAGGTCACGGGCGGTTCGCACGCGTGGTTCACCGGCTGGCGCGACGACATCGCCTTCGCCACGCTCATCGTCCACGGCGGCGGCTCGGAGCATGCGGTGGCGGTGACCGACGCATTCCTGGCCAACCTCGACGAGCAGGCGGACCCCGCGCCCGTCGACTGATCGATCCGGCGGCGGGGGTATCGTGTTCGCCATGACCGATCGCGCACCGTTGACCATGCAGGAGCCCACCCCGTCACGCACCGTGCCCGCCCACATCGAGCGGCCCGAGTACGCGTGGAAGGACGAGGTCGCCGAGGGAGTCGGCGAGCCGCTGGTCCAGTCACCGGAGGACATCGAGGCCATGCGGGAGGTGTCCCGCATCGCCGCCAACGCGTTGGTGGAGGCGGGGAAGGCCTGCGTGCCGGGGGCGACGACGGACGACGTCGACCGTGTGGTCCACGAGTACCTGATGGACCACGACACGTACCCGTCGCCGTTGGGTTACCGGGGCTTCACCAAGAGCTGCTGCGTGTCGCTCAACGAGATCGTGTGCCACGGCATTCCGGGCCCGCAGGTCATCGAGGACGGAGACATCGTCAACGTCGACGTGACGGGCTACAAGAACGGCGTGCACGGCGACACCAACGCGACGTTTTTCGCCGGCAACGTGTCCGAGGAGCACCGTCTGCTGGTGGAGCGCACGTACAACGCGACGATGCGCGGCATCAAGGCCATCAAGCCGGGCCGGGAGATCAACGTCATCGGCCGCGTCATCGAGGCGTACGCGCGGCGTTTCGGCTACAACACGGTCCGCGATTTCACGGGCCACGGCGTCGGCACGACGTTCCACAATGGCCTGGTGGTGCTGCATTACGACGAGCCGTCGCAGACCACCGTCCTCGAGCCGGGAATGACGCTGACGGTGGAGCCGATGATCAACCTCGGCGGGTTGGACTACGAGATCTGGGACGACGGATGGACCGTCCAGAACACCGACCGCAAGTGGACCGCCCAGTTCGAGCACACGGTGCTGGTGACCGATTCGGGTGTGGAGATCCTCACCCTGCCGGACGAGGTCGTCGAGGGGCAGTTCCTCACCGGCTGGAAGCCGGGCGCCTGATCCGATGACGGGGTCGTCGCCCCGGGGCACCGCGTTCCTCGTCGCCGGGTGCACCTCCGATGCGGGCAAGTCGGTGCTGGTCGCCGGCTTGTGTCGGCTGCTGGTGCGCCGGGGCGTGTCGGTGGCGCCGTTCAAGGCGCAGAACATGTCCAACAACTGCGCGGTGACGCCCGACGGCGGGGAAATCGGCCGCGCCCAGGCGTTGCAGGCGTTGGCCTGCGGGCTGGAACCCAGCGTCGACTTCAACCCCGTGTTGCTCAAACCGGGCGCCGACCAGACCAGCCAGGTCGTGGTGCGCGGCCGGGCGGAGGGCACCGTGTCGGCGCTGACCTACCGGGAGCGTCGTAAAGCATTGCGGTCCGTCACCGTCGACTGCCTGGCCGATCTGCGCGCGCGGTACGACGTCGTGGTGTGCGAGGGCGCCGGGTCGCCCGCGGAGGTCAACCTACGGGAATCGGACATCGCCAACATGGGGTTGGCGGAAGCCGCCGACCTGCCGGTGCTCGTCGTCGGCGACATCGACCGCGGTGGGGTGCTGGCGCATTTCGTGGGCACGCACGCGATCCTCGGGGAGACCGACCGCCGCCGGATCACGGGCTTCGTGGTGAACAAATTCCGCGGGGCAGTGGAACTGCTCACGCCGGGACTCGACGTCGTCACGCAGCGCACGGGCGCGCCGGTGCTCGGCGTCGTCCCGTTCATTCCCGGCCAGTGGATCGACGCGGAGGATTCCCTGGGCACCGTTGCGGCGACGTCCATCGGCCCGGCCACGCGGCCACTGGGGGAGGACACGCTCACCGTCGCCGCCATCCGACTGCCGCGGGTGTCCAACGCCACCGACGTCGAGGCGCTCGCCGCCGAGCCGGGCGTGCGCGTCGAATGGACCGTCGACCCGAGCGCCGTCGCCCGCGCCGACCTGGTCGTGCTGCCCGGCACCAAGGCCACGGTGCACGACCTCGGCTGGCTGCGGGACCAGGGGCTCGACGACGCGCTGATCCGGCGGGCCGCCCGCGGGGCACCGACGCTGGGCATCTGCGGGGGATTCCAAATGATGTGCGCGTCCATCGTCGACGGGGTGGAGGCCGGCGACGGGGCCGCCCCGGTGCGCGTCGACGGTCTGGGCATCTTCGACGCCGGCATCGAGTTCGCCGAACCGAAGGTGCTCGCCCGCCACGACGACGGCTCCTACGAGGTGCACAACGGCCGCGTGACCAGAAGCGGCGAAGCGACGTGGCCCCACGGCGAGGGGGCCGTGCGCGGAGCCGTCGCGGGCACCCACCGGCACGGCTTGCTGGAGAACGACGACCTGCGCCGCCGGTACTTGCGATCGGTCGCCGACGCCGCCGGGCTGGACGGTTTCATCGTCGCCCCCGACACGGATTTCCGCGCCGAGCGGCTGCGCCAACTCGACCTCATCGCCGACGCGATCGAGGAACACCTCGCGGGCCCCGCACTGGCCGCGGCGACCGGCGTGCCGGAACTGGGGTAATGCGCCGGTATCGCCGCGAAAGCACACGCTCTGCGGTACCGTTTCGCAGGCAAAGTTGAATCGCGCCCCGACCGGGTGTGCGGCACAGGGGAGCGGCGGATGCGGCGGACGAAGCGGATGCGGATGGCGGGGATCGCGGCGGTGACGGCCGCACTGGCGATGGCGTCGGCGGGACCGGCGGGGGCGGCCTCGCTCGGGGGCGGCGACGACATGGGATTCCCCGACTTAGACTGGGCCAACGACGACTCTTCCATCGTCGGCCGATTCCCGGGCGCGCGCGGTTTGGGCGACCTCGACGCCAGTGCGGAAGAGGTACACCGCGCCATCCGTCACGTCGCCGGGGAGACGAACGCCGGTCGCGCCGCGGGCGCCATCGACGTGCTGGGGTACTCCCAGGGAACGGCACTGGTGAAGCTCGCGATGAACGAACACGGCGACGCCGATGTCGTCGACACCGCCGTCTATCTGGCGGGTTCGCATCGCGGGACCACGATGGGCGGCATCGACGCCCTGAACATCCACGCCGTCCCGGAGGCCGTCGCCATCGGAGACGCCGTTCTGGGGCGTTCATCGCTGCAGCAGGTCGTCGGTTCGGAGCAGGTGGCGCGACTGCGCGCGTTGCCCGACACCCAGCCGGGCGTGCGGTACGCGGTCATCGTCAGCGACGACGACACGACCGTCACGCCTCCGCGCGCCGGGTTCCTCGAGGCCGGGCCGGGCGCGACCGTCGACAACGTCGCGGTGCAGGACGTGTGCCCCGGTGCGCCCCGGATAGATCACGTCGGAATCCCCGATCACGCAATCGGCGCTGACCTGGTCGCCGACGCCTTCGCCGGGCGCACCATCGCCTGCGGGTGACCCCGGCGCGGCCCACCGGGAGGAAACGCTTAGTCGAACTCGAGGCCGAGGATCGCGTTTTCGATGAGCTCCGGCAGCGCCGGGTGGATCCAGTGCTGCGCGGCCACGACCTCGCGGACGTCCAGGTCGAACGCCATCATCTGGATGCACTGCTGCACCAGGGTGGCGGCCTGCTCGCCGATGAAGTGGGCGCCGACCAGTCGGCCGGTGCGCTTGTCGGCGATGAGCTTGGCGAAGCCGTCGCGATCCTCCAGCGCCCAGCCGTAGGCCACGTCGCCGTAGTTCTGCACCTTCACGGTGATCTCGGTGCCGTTGTCCCGCGCCCACGTGCGCGCCTCGTCCTCGGTCATGCCGACCTGGCCGATTTGCGGGTGCGAGAAAATCGCCGACGGAATGTGTCGGTGGTCGAAGGACCGCAGATCGCCGGGGTTGAGGACGTTGTGGAAGACGACCTTCGCCTCATGGTTGGCGATGTGCTTGAGCTGATGCGGGCTGGACACGTCGCCCAGCGCCCACACGCCTTCGGCGGAGGTGCGGCCGTACTCGTCGACGGCGATGCGGCCGTCGTCGGTCATGTCCACCCCGCCGGCGGCGAGCTCCATCAGGTCTCCGTTGGGGGTGCGTCCGGTGGCGACGAGAAACTCGCCGCCGCGGACCTCGGTGCCGTCGGAAAGCTTTGCGACGACGACGCCGTCCTCCTCGCGCAGCGATTCGATGGTCGTGTTGAGGCGCACGTCCCAATCACGGGAGGCGACCTCGGTGAACCGGGCCGACACGTCGGCGTCGGACTGGCGGTTGAGGGCGCCGGAACGGACGATGACGTGGACCTTGACGCCCAGCGACGAGAAGACGTGCGCGAACTCGGTGGCGATGAACCCGCCGCCGAGGATGATCATCTCCTCCGGCAGCCGGTCGATGCGCATGATGTCGGCGTTCGTGCGGTACCGCACGCCGGATTCGGTGACGAAGCCCGGGATCGTCGTGCGCGAGCCGGCGGCGATGATGATCTGGTCGGCGGTGATCTCCATCTCCTCGTCGCCCTGGCCGGTGCGGATGCGGCGGGGCCCGACGAAGACGGCGTGGCGGTCGTAGACGTCGATGTTCGGCGTCTCCGGGCCCCGGCGGTACGCCTCGCCGCCGTCGGCGATGGCGTCGATGCGGTCGGCGAACACCCGCTCCTTGATGGAATCCCAATCGATCGAATCGACGTGAGCGTGGACCCCCAGGCGGGCCGCCTCGGTCACGGTGCGGGCGGCGTCGGCGGCGAGCACGTACATCTTCGTGGGGATGCACCCGACGTTGAGGCACGTGCCGCCGAAACGGCCCTCCTCTACCAGCGCGATGCGCAGGTCATCGAAGGCGGGGGACGGGATCGAGTTGCCCGATCCGGTGCCGATGATGATCAGGTCGTAGTGCCGGGCGTTGTCGCTGGTCAAAGCATCTCCTCGGTGGTTGGGGTCGTGCGCGGGGATCAGCGGCCGTTGACGGAATCCAGGAACAGGATCGTCTCCGACATCGCCTGGGCGCGCGCATGCGCCTTGGACAGGTAGACGTCGTGGCGGGCGCCGGGAATGGTCCGGTGCCGCGCCCCGCTACCCAGACAACGCGTCCTGCGGGCGATCTGTTCCACGTCGAGCACCGCGTCGGCGGTGTCCAGCGACGGAGACCAATTCTGGTTCACGGCCGAACGGTCCGAGTGCAGCACCAGACAGGGCACCCCGACCTCGATGCCGCGGTGCAGGCGACGCTGGGCGACGAGTACGGCGTTGAGCCACGACCAGGACTTCACGTGACCGGCGATCGGCTTGAAGGTCGTGTCGAAGTCCCATTCGCCCTTGGCGCTGCTGTGGATCGACTGGCCGTATCCGCCCAGGCCCTTGTCGGGGGTCAGGCGGTCGGGCGTGCGGCGTGCCATGACGGAGGCCGCGAGCTTGACGACGGCCCGCTGCATGGGCGGGAACTGCAGATCCAGCCAGGGGCTGTTGAGCACCGCTCCGGCCACCCGCGCGTGGACGTCGGGGCGGCGCTCACGCAACCCGTCGAGCCACAACGCGGCGATGAGACCGCCCGTCGAGTGGGCCAGCGGGACGACGGTCGGATGGCCGGCACCGAGGATCAGGTCCGCGGCGGCGTCCAGGTCGGCGTCGTAAAGCGCCAAATCGGTGATGTGATGCCACCGCTGCCCCTCGCGCCGCGACCGACCGCACTTGCGCAGGTCCACCGCGTAAAAGGCGTACCCGGCCTCGTGAAGCTCCCGGGCCACGTGATCCTGGAAAAAATAGTCGCTCATCCCGTGGATCCACAGCACCGCCGGGCGCGAAGTGAAGTCGGCCCCGTCGACACCGGGGGGCGCGTACTTGATCACGGTGGCGACGACCGTGCCCTCACCATCCGGGTCCGGGCCCAGGTCGACGACGGTTTCGGGGAAATCGGCGCCCAAGGAACCGGGCTTCCATTCGGGGGTGGGGGACGTCATTTCATTGAAGGTCACGGCCCACAGCCTAGCGGCACATTATGGGGGTGCACCCGGGGTTGTGCCACAATGGAAGGGAACAGTGTGTCAGTCCGGGGGACGTGCGTGCGCCGCCCGATTACCTAGTCATGAAGGATGTTGACCGCAGTGTCTGAAAACAATCTTCCCGCCACCGTCGGTGATGAAGTCGATGTTGTCCTGATCGGTGCGGGCGTCATGAGCGCCACCCTCGGCGTCCTGCTCTCGGAGCTCGAACCCGGCTGGTCCCAGCTCATCTTCGAGCGCCTTGACCAGCCCGCCGAGGAATCGTCCTCCCCGTGGAACAACGCCGGCACCGGCCACGCGGCGCTGTGCGAGCTCAACTACACGCCCGAGTCCAACGGCGTGGTCAACGTCGACAAGGCGCTGAAGATCAACGAGCAGTTCCAGGTCTCCCGCCAGCTGTGGACCAACCTGGTCGAAGACGGCGTCATCACCGACCCGAGCGCGTTCATCAACGCCGTCGACCACACCACCTTCGCCCAGGGCCCCGAGCAGGTCGCGTTCATGCGCCGCCGCTTCGAGGCGCTCGACAAGCAGCCCCTGTTCCACGACCAGGAGCTCATCGAGGACCAGGACCGCTTCGCCGAGTACCTGCCGCTGATGGCAGAGGGCCGCGACTTCTCCACCCCGGTGTCCGCCATCCGCAACCCCAACGGCACCGACGTCAACTTCGGCGCGCTGACCAAGCAGTACCTGGCGGCCCTGTCCGACCGCGGCACCGAGATCCGCTACGGCCACGAGGTCAAGAACATCACCCGCGAGGGCGCCAAGTGGGTCGTCACGGTGAAGAACATGCACACCGGCGACACCCGCACGGTCCGCGCGAACTTCGTGTTCGTCGGCGCCGGCGGCAACGCTCTGCCGCTGCTGCAGAAGGCCGGCATCCCCGAGATCAAGGGCTACGGCGGCTTCCCCGTCGGCGGCCAGTGGCTGCGCTGCACCAACGAAGAGGTCATCGCCCAGCACAACGCGAAGGTCTACGGCAAGGCGTCCGTCGGCACCCCGCCGATGTCCGTGCCGCACCTGGACACCCGCATCATCGACGGCAAGAAGGGCCTGCTGTTCGGCCCCTACGCCGGCTGGACCCCGAAGTTCCTGAAGCAGGGCAAGATCACCGACCTTCCGATGTCGCTGCGCCCGCACAACCTGGCCACCATGCTCGGCGTCGGCGTCCACGAGATGGGCCTGACCAAGTACCTCATCACCGAGGTGCTCAAGAACCACGCCGCCCGCGTCGAGTCGCTGCGCGAGTACGTGCCCAACGCCCGCGACGAGGACTGGGAGATCGTCCACGCCGGTCAGCGCGTACAGGTGATCAAGCCGGCCAAGGCCCCGACCTTCGGCACCCTGGAGTTCGGCACCGCCGTCATCAACTCCGCCGACGGTTCCATCGCCGGCCTGATGGGCGCGTCCCCGGGCGCCTCCATCGCCCCGGCCGTGATGATCGAGCTGCTGGAGCGTTGCTTCGGCGACAAGATGAGCGCCTGGACCCCGAAGATCAAGGAGCTCGTGCCCTCCTACGGCACCTCGCTGGCCGAAGACACCGCCCTGTACAAGAAGGTGTGGGACGCCTCGCAGAAGGCCCTGAAGCTGGAGCGCTGACCTCGGTTTCGCACTGTCGCGCACGGCGGCGGTTCCCGCGGATTCGCGGGGGCCGCCGCCGTCGATTCTTCGGTGCCGGGTATAAGTGGGCTGATGTCGGCCTTTCCGGGTTTTCCGTTTTCCGCGATCGTCGGCCAGGAGCGCCTTCGGCTGGCGCTGCTGTTGACGTCGGTGTCGCCGGGCATCGGTGGGGTGGTGGTCCGCGGCGAAAAGGGCACCGCGAAGACCACGGCCGTGCGTGCGCTGGGGCCGCTGCTGCCTAAGGGCACGGTGGTGGATCTGCCGCTGGGCGCCACGGAGGATCGCGTGGTCGGGTCGATCGACGTGGAGTCGGTGTTGACCACCGGCCACGCTGAGTTCCGTCCGGGGTTGCTGTCGAAGGCCGATCGGGGAGTGCTCTACGTCGACGAGGTCAATCTGCTGGCCGATCACCTGGTCGACGTGCTTCTCGACGCCGCCGCGACTGGTCGCGTGACCGTCGAGCGCGACGGGGTGTCCCACGTGGAGGAGACGTCGTTCGTGCTGGTGGGCACGATGAACCCGGAGGAGGGGGAGCTGCGCCCGCAGCTGCTCGACCGGTTCGGCCTGGCCGTCGACGTCGTCGCCTCTCGGGACCCGGAGGTGCGGGTGGAGGTCATGCGCCGCCGCCTGGCCTATGAGTCCGACCCCCACGGCTTCGCGGCCCGGTGGGCGCAGGCCGACGGCGAACTGCGGGATCGTCTCGCCCGCGCCCGCGGGTTGGTCGGGCAGATTCCGCTCGATGACGTTCATTTGGCGCGCATCGCGTCGCTGTGCGCGGATTTCGACGTGGACGGCATGCGCGCCGACCTGGTCATCGCCCGCACCGCCCGCGCCCACGCGGCCTGGCGCGGTGCCGAGGAGATCGATTCGGAGGACATTCGCGTCGCCGCCGAGCTGGCGTTGCCGCATCGTCGCCGCCGCGATCCCTTCGACGAGCTAGGCGTCGACCAGGGCGATCTCGACGAAGCGCTCGACCGGGCGGAGGAGCGGTACCCCGACGAAGAGGACCACGCCGAGGAGCCGCCGCAGCCGGAGCCGTCACACGACGACGAGTCGCAGGATCAGCAGGAGGGCCCCGCGCCGACGGGAGGTACTGCCCGATTGGGCGACCCCTTTCGCGGCCAGGACGCTGGTTCTCGACGGCATCGGTGAGGGCGGCGACGGACGTCGCTTCCGGGCCACGGGACCCCGGGGCCGGGACATCCGCGCCGGAGTTCCTTAACCACAGTTCACCCGAACGCCTTAGTATTCTCTACCTGACTACCT